>LLBY010000550.1_pt4 | contig 23691 bp, 22 predicted proteins | sample 1489401 | NCBI WGS metagenome assembly LLBY01 (sample SAMN04092656, study PRJNA295927) | soil metagenome | biome: Soil prokaryotic community; feature: Bulk soil; isolation source: soil from tomato rhizosphere | host: tomato cultivar Hawaii 7996 | place: South Korea | collected 2011-11-01 | reverse complement strand
CTTGTTCTACCCGCTTTACCAGACACTAACAATTGGTGATCTGAGTTAGATACAACACCTATAGTTGCTAAGCAGTTAACAAGGATTAATCTTGTTTCACCAGAAGGCAATTTAATAGTTGCAAACTTACCATCTCTTGCCATTAACTGAGCAAAAGCACCAGCACTACGAGCCATAATAGCTCCTTGACCTGGACGTAACTCTACACAAGAAATAATGGTTCCTAATGGAATTTGACTAAGTGGCATTGCATTTCCAATTTCTGGAGCAACATTTTCTCCTGAAACTACAGTTTGTCCTACTTGCAAACCGTTTTGTGCAATGATATATCTTTTTTCGCCATCTTGATAATTCAATAATGCGATAAAAGCGGTTCTGTTTGGATCGTATTCAATAGACTTAACTTCAGCAGGGATACCAGCTTTATTACGTTTAAAATCGATAATACGATACTTTCTTTTATGACCTCCACCTATATAGCGCATGGTCATTTTTCCTTGACTGTTTCTACCACCAGACCTTTTGTTCGGAACGAGTAAACTCTTTTCCGGCTTATCAGTAGTAATGGCGTCAAATCCATTTACTACTCTAAATCGCTGTCCTGGTGTGATTGGTTTTAATTTTCTTACTGACATTAGTCTTTAATTACATGTTACTGTATAAATCAATCATTTCACCTTCCGCCAGTTGTACAATTGCTTTTTTAACAGCATTTGTTTTACCATGTTGAATACCCGTTTTTGTATAACGAGTTCTTCTTTCTGGACGGACATTTATAGTACGAACTTTTTCAACAGAAACACCATAAGCAGCTTCCACCGCTTTTTTGATTTCTACCTTGTTCGCCTTTGTATTCACCGCAAAAGTATAGCAGTTTCTCAACTCGCTATTTGCTGTCGCTTTTTCTGTGATTATAGGTTTAATTAAGATACTCATGGTTTCTATTTACTTAAATTTGTTTCAATTCCTTCTAAGGCTCCTTCTAAAAGCACTACTTGACTAGCATTTAAAATCTTGTAAGTGTTTAATTCTGAGGAAGTTATGACTTCCGAACCTTTTAAATTGCGTGACGACAAATATACATTATTATTTGACCCACCCAACACAAACAGAGATTTTTTGTTTTCTAAGTTTAAAGCCTTTAAAATAGCTGTAAAATTCTTAGTTTTTGCTGTATCAAAATTAAAGTCTTCCAATACTACAATTGATTGTTCTCCTGCTTTTATACTTAAGGCCGATTTACGCGCTAAACGTTTAACGTTTTTGTTAAGCTTGAAGCTGTAACTTCTTGGTCTTGGACCGAACATACGACCACCACCTTTGAAAACTCCAGACTTAATACTACCAGCTCTCGCGGTACCAGTTCCTTTTTGCTTTTTAATCTTACGAGTACTTCCAGAAATCTCAGCACGCTCTTTCGCTTTGTGAGTTCCTTGTCTTTGGTTTGCTAAATATTGTTTAACATCCAAATATACTGCGTGATTATTAGGCTCAATAGCAAATACATCTTGAGAAAGGTCTGCCTTTCTTCCTGTATCTTTTCCGTTTATATCTAAAACTGCTACTTTCATTATTTTCTAATAATTACATAAGAATTTTTATGTCCAGGTATACAACCTTTAACAACTAGTAGATTTTTATCTGCTACTACTTTTAAAACTCTTAAATTTTCAACTTTTACTGAGTCTGTACCCATTCTTCCTGCCATGCGAATTCCTTTAAAAACTCTTGCAGGATACGAAGCAGCACCGATAGAACCAGGGGCTCTTAAACGGTTATGCTGACCGTGTGTTGCTTGTCCAACTCCACCAAATCCATGGCGCTTTACAACACCTTGGAAACCTTTTCCTTTTGATATTCCAGAAATATCAACAAACTCACCTTCTACAAAGTGCTCTACAGTGATTGCATCACCTAATTTGTACTCCTTATCAAAACCTTTGAATTCAACGATTTTGCGTTTTACAGAAGTCCCTGCTTTTTTAGCGTGACCTAAGTCAGCTTTAGTAGCACTTTTTTCTGTCGCGTCATCGAAACCAAGTTGAACGGCTTTATAACCATCAACTTCTTCAGTTCTGACTTGGGTAACGATACATGGTCCAGCTTCGATTACTGTACATGGAATGTTTTTTCCATTTTCATCGAAAATGCTGGTCATACCGATTTTTTTTCCAATTAACCCAGACATATTTATTATTTATTTATTGTTATTGACAAGTCGCGACTTGTCATTTTTATTCTATTTATGGTCAACTCGCGATTTGACCTTAAAAAAATTCAAGGCTGAAAATACATTTCAGCCTTGAATTGTATTTTACCGTTTTTCCTTAACCATCGTTAAGGACATTTTTACTTCCTGCGACAGCAGGAATCTCTTTTCTTTGAGATCCCGAAACAAGTTCGGGATGTAAATCAAAGTTTATACTTAAACTTTGATTTCCACTTCAACACCACTTGGTAATTCAAGTTTCATTAAAGCATCAATTGTTTTTGAAGACGAAGAATAGATATCTAATAATCTCTTATAAGAGCTTAATTGAAATTGTTCCCTAGCCTTTTTATTTACGTGTGGAGAACGTAATACAGTGAAAATTTTCTTGTTTGTTGGTAATGGAATTGGACCTGTTACCACCGCACCTGTACTTTTTACTGTTTTTACAATCTTATCAGCAGACTTGTCTACCAAATTGTGATCGTAAGACTTTAATTTTATTCTGATTTTTTGACTCATTTTCTTAGATTTTAAGCTTCAACGCCTTTTGCTGCTTTAATAACTGCTTCAGATATATTTGAAGGTGTTTCAGCATAATGTGAAAATTCCATAGTTGATGTTGCACGACCTGATGACAATGTTCTTAATGTAGTTACATAACCAAACATTTCTGATAATGGTACGTGTGCCTTTACAGTTTTTGCTCCTGCTCTGTCACCCATATCATTTACTTGTCCTCGACGTCTATTTAAATCACCAACAATATCACCCATATTTTCTTCTGGAGTAATAACCTCTAGTTTCATAATAGGCTCCATAATTACAGCTTTTGCAGCTTTTGCAGCAGCTTTAAATCCTAATTTTGCAGCTAATTCGAATGATAATTGATCAGAATCCACATCATGGTAAGAACCATCAGTTAATGTTACTTTCATAGCATCAACTTCGTATCCTGCTAATGGACCATTTTGCATAGCCATTTTAAATCCTTTTTCAATGGAAGGAATAAATTCTTTAGGAACGTTACCACCTTTAATTGCAGATATAAACTCTAGCCCTGTTTTACCTTCGTCAGCTGGCTCAAGTGTAAATACGATATCAGCGAATTTACCACGACCACCAGATTGTTTTTTATAAACTTCTCTGTGTTCAGCTTTACGAGTAATAGCTTCTTTGTATTCTACTTGTGGCGCACCTTGGTTTACTTCAACCTTAAATTCGCGACGTAAACGGTCCACAATAATATCTAAGTGAAGCTCACCCATACCAGAAATGATCGTTTGTCCTGACGCTTCATCAGTTCTAACTGTAAATGTTGGATCTTCTTCAGCTAATTTAGCTAAAGACATACCTAATTTATCAACATCTGCTTTGGTTTTAGGCTCAACAGCAATACCAATTACCGGATCTGGGAAGTTCATACTTTCCAAAACAATAGGGCTTTTTTCAGCCGAAAGGGTATCACCAGTTTTAATATCTTTAAATCCTACTGCTGCACCTATATCTCCTGCTTCAATATAATCAATAGCATTTTGCTTATTAGCATGCATTTGATAAATACGGGAAATACGTTCTTTGTTTCCTGAACGGTTGTTCAACACATAAGAACCTGCATCTAAACGACCAGAATATGCACGGAAGAATGCTAAACGACCAACATAAGGATCGGTAGCAATTTTAAATGCTAAAGCAGCAAAAGGCTCCTTTACATCTGGCTTACGAAGTTCTTCTTTTTCAGTATCAGGATTAATACCTACGATACCTTCCTTATCCATTGGAGAAGGCAAATAACGACATACAGCATCTAATAGGAACTGCACCCCTTTATTTTTAAATGAAGAACCACAAATCATAGGAATGATTGACATATCCATTACAGCAGCTCTAAGTGCAGCGTGCACTTCTTCTTCTGTAATAGAATCTTCATCTTCCATATATTTTTCAAGCAAATTTTCATCATAAGCGGCAACCTCTTCTATAAGTTTGCCACGAAGTAATTTTGCATCTGCTTTAAGCTCTTCTGGTATTTCAATAACATCAAAAGTTGCCCCTTGAGTTTCATCATGCCATACGATAGCTCTGTTTTTTACTAAATCAACAATACCTTTAAAATCAATCTCATCACCAATGTTCAAAACGATTGGCACTGCATTGGATTTTAACATATCTTTTACCTGTTGGCATACTTCCATAAAGTTAGCACCTTGACGGTCCATTTTATTTACGAAACCAATACGTGGCACTTTGTAGTTGTCAGCTAACCTCCAGTTAGTTTCAGATTGTGGCTCTACACCATCAACTGCACTAAATAAAAAGACCAATCCATCCAATACACGTAATGAACGGTTAACTTCCACAGTAAAATCAACGTGACCAGGAGTATCAATAATATTGAAATGATATTCCATAGTCTCTGGAGTTGGCTCTGCATTTTCTAATGGGAATTTCCATTCACAAGTTGTCGCAGCAGATGTGATAGTAATACCACGCTCTTGCTCTTGCTCCATCCAGTCCATTGTTGCAGCACCATCATGTACTTCCCCTATTTTATGGGAAACTCCTGTATAATAAAGGATACGCTCTGTTGTTGTTGTTTTACCAGCATCAATATGAGCAGCAATACCTATATTTCTTGTATATTTTAAATCTCTTGCCATGTCGTATTAAAATCTAAAGTGAGAGAATGCTTTATTAGCTTCTGCCATTTTGTGAGTATCAACTCTTTTCTTAACCGCTGCTCCTTCTTCTTTAGCTGCTGCTAAAATTTCTGAAGCTAAACGTTGTGCCATAGATTTTTCGTTTCTTTTACGAGAATAGCTAATTAGCCATTTCATTGCTGTTGAAACTTTACGGTCAGGACGAATTTGCATTGGAATTTGGAATGTTGCACCACCAACACGACGACTACGTACTTCTACGTGAGGCATAACGTTAGACAAAGCATCTTTCCAAGTTTCTAAAGCTGTTTTTTCTTCGTTTGTTTTTTTCGACTCTACAATGTCAATCGCATCGTAAAATACTTTAAAAGCCACAGACTTCTTTCCATCCCACATCATCATATTAACAAAACGAGTCACTAACTGGTCGTTAAAACGTGGATCTGGTAAAAGCGGTCTCTTTTTTGCTGCTCTTTTTCTCATGTCTTCTTCTTAAAAGTTTTAATTACTTTTTCTTACCTTTTGCTGGAGCTGCAGCTACTTGTCCTGGTTTTGGACGTTTAGCTCCATACTTAGATCTACGTTGTGTTCTCCCTGCAACACCTGCTGTGTCTAGGGCACCACGAACGATGTGATATCTAACTCCTGGTAAATCTTTTACTCTTCCACCTCTAACCAATACTATCGAGTGCTCTTGTAGATTGTGACCTTCACCTGGGATGTACGCATTTACCTCATTACCATTTGTTAACCTTACCCTTGCTACTTTACGCATTGCTGAGTTAGGTTTTTTAGGTGTTGTTGTGTAAACACGCGTACAAACCCCACGTCTTTGTGGACACGAATCTAAAGCAGCCGATTTACTCTTCTTGGTTATTTTGGCTCTTCCTATTCGTACTAATTGTGAAATTGTTGGCATATATATTATATATAAATTTAATAATCCTCTTTTAAGAGGGCTGCAAAGGTAGAAATTAAAATGTAAAATTCAAATCCTAATTCATTAATTTTCATATCATTTATAATATTTTTTTATTAGTTATATTATTAGTGTCAATTTTCCGTTAGATTTACATGATAAAACAGTCATTAAGCCGTGCGTAAAACATCCCTTTTATACCTTATTGTATATCTACTATGTTCTTCAGTACTGTTTTGCCAAAACTTGCAACTTAAGATTGAGGGAAGCACTGTGGCTGAAACTGCTACTATCGACTCTTTGAATTATACTAAAAACCATGAAAATTATTTATCTATTAAAAGAGAAGTAGATTCGCTTCAAAAAACCCTATATAGAATTGGTTACATTGAAAATGAATTGAAACATATTAATAGGCTTAATGACTCTGTTTTTTCTACCGAAATTCATCTGAAAAAAAAGTATAGCAGCATCTCTATATACTATGATAAATCGCTTATTTCCCAAAAACTATTAAATACTCTATCAAAAAAAGTATTTGATCATTATTTCACCATACCTGTTGGCGAACTTGAAAACACGTTAAATTTTATAAACTCAAAGATATCTGAAAAAGGATTTCCATTTTCAAAATTGTATTTATCAAATATTGAAGTAGCTAGCAAGTCTAGTTTAAAAGCGAACTTGATTGTAGAATCAACACATCAAAAACGAGTAATAAGTGACATTATAATAAAAGGATATGATAAATTTCCGCGTTCGTATCTAAAACACTACCTAAAAATCAAACCCAATCAAACATTTAGTCTCAATGTTATAAAAGCAAAAACCGAGCAATTAAATAATTTAAAGTTTGCAAGCGAAATAAAATCGCCTGAAGTTTTATTTTCGAAAGATTCTACAACTTTATATTTATATCTTCAAAAAACAAAGAGCAATTCATTTGACGGCTTTTTAGGTTTTGGCACGAATGAAGACACCAATAAATTGCAATTTGATGGTTATTTAAATCTAAACTTAACTAATAATTTAAATTACGGTGAATCGTTTAGGCTTCTTTACAAAAGTGATGAGAACGACCAAAAGACTTTCGAAACTAATTTATCGCTCCCCTATTTGTTTAAATCGCCTATTGGATTAGATTTTACATTACGTATTTTTAAAAGAGATTCATCATTTTCTACGGTAAATCAGAACGCCAAAATACATTATCAAATAAACGCTAAGCATAAAGTTTATTCGGGAATTTCATCTACACAATCCAGTAATTTATTAAATCAAGTGTCCTCGTCGGCTATATTTGATTACCAAACAACTTACTACACCTTTGCTTATCAGTTTTTAAAGAACCAAAGTTTCAATCTGCTGTTCCCTATTAATTCACAACTATACTTTGAAAGTAACTTTGGAAAAAGAAACCAATCAAACCAACAAGAAAAACAATCCTTATTAAATATTGATGCTTTTAAAATTTTTAATCTAGATATTAAAAACAGTATCTATTTAAGAGTAAATGGTGCGACGCTTAACTCCAAAACTTATTTCGAAAATGAACTTATCCGCTTTGGTGGCATCAATTCCATAAGAGGTTTTGAAGAAAACAGTATCTACGCAACATTATTGGGAGTCACAAACACTGAATACCGATTTCAACTTAACAACTCTATCTACATCCATACCATTACCGATATAGCCTACTTTGAAAATAAAATTTCTAGCACCGAAGAAAAACTATTAGGGATAGGTTTTGGCTTTGGCATTTTAACTAAAACCGGTCTACTAAAGTTCAACTACGCCAATGGGAAAACTGAAGATACGTCATTTAAACTTTCAAATTCCAAAATACATCTTAGTTTGACAGCTAATTTCTAGTCTTTAATTGTCATTTTTTTAATTTTTCGCCCTAAATCATAAATTTTAACCATTGTTTATTGCTTTATTAACTTTTTATTATGATTTTTGGCATTGACTAACTCAATAATTATAAAAATGAAAACAAAGTTTAGTGGAATTCTAACGCTATTACTAGCGTTTGTCGTGCAACTAACGTTCGCACAAGAAAAGACTGTTTCAGGTACAATATCAGATGCATCTGGTTTACCTTTACCTGGAGCTACTGTCTTACTAAAAGGTACTACAACCGGTACATCGTCAGACTTCGATGGTAATTATTCAATTAAAGCTAATCAAGGCGCTACGCTTGTATTTAGTTTTGTTGGGTATGTAACTACCGAAGTTACAGTTGGAGCTTCAAATACCATCAATATTACTTTAAAAGATGATGCAACATCTCTTGAAGAAGTTATTGTTGTTGCTTATGGTACGCAAACAAGAGAATCCATTGTCGGATCTGTTGGAATTGTATCCTCTGAAACAATAGGCAACCAACAAGTAACTTCTCCTTTAAGAGCTTTACAAGGTTCCGTTCCAGGTGTTAATTTATTAACTGCTGGTGGTCAACCAGGAAATAATCCTGATATAAGAATCAGGGGATTTTCTAGTATAAATGCTGACCAGGCTCCACTTATTGTTCTTGATGGTGCTGCGTTTAATGGTAACTTAAACACTATAAGTCAAGACCAAATTGAATCCATATCTGTATTGAAAGATGCCTCTTCTACATCTTTATATGGTTCTAGAGGTGCCAATGGTGTTATTTTAATTACCACAAAAAAAGGAAAAAGAAACACAGATCCTCTTGTAAGTATTAGATCTCAGTTTGGTGTATCTAAAAATACTGAAGGGATCCATGACATGGTAGGTAGTGAAGATTACATGAAACTAACATGGCAAGCTCTCAGAAACTCAAATCAATACGTATCTGGGCAATCTGCCGCAGCAGCCGCTACAAATGCAACTGCCGATTTAACTGATTATCTAGGCTACAACCCATATAATGTTTCCACTCCTATAGATGTTAATGGCAACTTAGTACCTGGTGCTTCATTATTATGGGAAACAAATTGGGAGGACGAAGTGTTTAATAATAATGTAACAAGAGTAAATCACAACCTTAACATTTCTGGGGGTAGTGACAAAACCACATACTTCTTCTCTTTAGATTACTTAAATGAAGATGGTCCTGTGATTACATCAGATTTCGAAAGAGTTTCAACAAGATTAAATTTAGAATCCCAATTAAAAGATTGGTTGAAAGTAGGTATAAATAATAGCTTTTCTAGGTCTCAATCAGGATCGCCTGATCAAACATCAGGTAGTACTACGCAAGCTATCACTTGGATATACGGTATGTCAAGTGTATATCCTGTTTATGCTCGTGATGCTAACGGTAACTTTATCAGAGATACTGAAGGTGGATTAATTTATGATTTAGGAAATGGCTTGGTACCGGGTCAAGTAGTAAACAGTTCTAGACCTGTATATAGTGGAGAAAGTATTCATGCATCACTACTGCTAGGCAAAGAAGATGTTGTTAGAAGCAACTATGTTGGGAATGCGTATGCTGAAATTAATATAGTTGAAGGATTAAAGTTTAAAACAAGCTTAAGTTATGAAAACTATTTATTTGATCAATATAGCTTTGATGATGATAAAATTGGAGCTGCTTCAAATGTGCAAGGTCGTGTGACTCAAAACCGAGACATATTAACAACTTTAAATGCTATACAAAGCTTAAATTATCAAACAAGTTTTGGGAATCACAACATATCCATTGATGCTATAACTGAAGCTTACACAAGTACACAGAATGATTTAAGAAGTCAAGGTACAGGTTTTTTACCTGGACAAGGACAACTTGGTGATGCATCAACACCAGAAGGTGTAGGAGGCTTAAAAATTTCAGAAAGATTAAATAGTTATTTAGCTCGAGTTGCTTATAATTTTGACAAAACATACTATTTAGAGTTTTCTGGAAGGAGAGATGGCTCTACTCGTTTTGCTACAGACACACGCTGGGGTAACTTCTTTTCTACTGGTGGTAGCTGGATAGTTTCTAATGAATCTTTCTTAGAAAACAGTAATGTTGTTGACTATTTAAAACTAAGGGCATCCTATGGTGAGTTAGGTAATAACAGAGGGATAGGCCTATTCCCTTATCAATCAGTTTTCCAGTCTGGTTATACTAATGAAGGAAATTCTGGAATATTATTAGAAGGTGTTGTGGACCCTTTATTATCTTGGGAAAAAACAGCTTCAGCAAATTTTGGTTTAGATTTTAATTTGTTCAATGGTGTACTTTCTGGTAGTGTTGATTATTATAACAAGGAATCTAAAGCTTTAATTTATGATGTACCACTAGCTCCATCAACAGGAGTTAAACAAATTAGAACCAATAATGGTACACTAAGAAATTATGGTTGGGAGTTTGCTTTAAATTCCAAAATTATAAATAAAGAAGACTTTTCTTGGGAAGCCGGCGTTAATTTCTCACTAGACAAGAATGAGATAAAAGAACTTACTCAAGATCAATTTGTTAGTGGCTCAAAACTATGGAAAGAAGGAAATTCATTATTTGATTTTTATATTCAAGAATGGGCAGGTGTAGATCCCGCAGATGGTTTTGGCATGTGGTTTAAAGATGTTTTAGATGTAGATGGTGAGGTTATAGATAAAGTTACAACTAAAGTTTATAGTGAAGCTACCCGATACGAACAAGGAGAAACATCATTACCAGATGTAATTGGTGGTTTTACAAATTTAATAACTTACAAACAATTTGACTTAGGTGTGCTATTCAACTTCAGTTTTGGTGCTTATTTATTAGATACAGATTACTCTAGTCTTATAAACGTTTTTGAAAGCCCAGGAGGTGCCGCACATCCAGACAACTTTAAAGCTTGGAAAAGCCCAGGAGACATAACCAATGTTCCTTTATTACTTGCTGCTAATAATGATCATGCCTCTCAATCAACTCGTTTTTTATACAAAAACGATTATATTAGATTAAAAAGCTTAACTTTTGGATACAGCCTACCTCAAACGGCCATAAAAAGAATAGGTTTAAGCAAGGTTAGATTATACGCTCAAGCAGATAATATATTTACATGGCAATCACATGAAGGCATCGAACCTGAACAAGCTTTTAGCGGTGTTACCAATAGGAGATCACCACTACAAGCTACTACTGCAATAGGTGTTAATATTGAATTTTAAAAAAAAAGAAATGAAAAATAATAATATTTTAAAGAGAAGTGTTTCTATACTGCTTTTAGCTCTAACATTTGTTGGTTGTTCAAAAGAGTTTTTAGAGGAGCCACAAAATACATCTGGTATAAATGAATCTGTTGTATTTACCAGCAAAGAAATTACCCAAGCATTTATATCGGGTATCTATGCAAATTATAAAGGCCAATGGGATGATGATATTTCAGATGGTGTAAATAATTCTAGTCCTGACACTGGTGGCTTATATTCTATGTATTTTGCTAGAATGATAAAAGGAAGTGATGTTGGATTAGGGGTAAGCCATTTTCAATTTGATTATGCACATGAAAATAGAGAGCCTACTTATAGAAGGACTAATTTCGCTTGGTTTTTTAACTACCAATCTGTTAACTATGCCAATACACTAATTACTGGTGTTGAAGAAAGTGATTTTGAAGAAAGTGTTAAAAAAGAATTTATTGCTATAGGGAAAACAATAAGAGCGTTCCACCATTTTCAAATTGCTTTAGAGTTTGCTCCTAATTACAATAACAATAGAAGTTTAGTGCGTTTACCACTATATACCGAAAAGGCTAGTGGATCATCTGAAGGTAACGCACCTGTACCTCTAAGTGATTTTTATGCCTCTATATTGGATGATTTAAAAACTGCTATTCCAGATTTACCTACAACTAGGTTAGGTAAAAGTTATATAAACAAAGCCGTAGCACAAGGAATTTTAGCACGTGTTCTCTTAGTTACGCAAGATGATTGGTTAGGTGCATCTAACGCAGCTAAAGCTGCTTATGGTGGCAATGCCACTTCTGCTGTTGTTTCTTCAAATTGGGGAGCTGGTTTTAATAATTTACAAGATGATGAATGGATATGGGGCTTATTTCAAGACGGTTCAAACGAAACATCTTATTATTGGGTAACAACTCCTGCTGTTATGACAGATCACTTAAATTTATCATACAAAGCTGCTTATGCAAACCGTTTATTTGTGGAAAAATTTTCTCCCTCAGACATAAGAAATACCTTTGTTAAAGATTACTATGGCCCTACTGCAACAAAATATAGAGAATATATATTTACGAAATTTGCTTTTTCTTTTGATGCTGATGCTCCTTTGATGAGAAAATCTGAAATGGTATTAATTGATGCTGAAGCACAATATCATTTAGGTTTTGAAGATGATGCCAGAGATTTATTATTTGCACTACAATCTGCAAGAGATCCTAATGCTATAAAATCCACAAATTCTGGACAAGCCTTATTAGATGAAATTTTATTAGAAAGACGTAAAGAACTTTACGGAGAAATAGGCGTAGAATGGTTTGACGCAAAACGATATGGCCTACCCATTACTAGAACTTCGCCAGAACATAGAGTTCCTGTTTCTGTACCAGCTAATAGTGATCTATTCTTCTTAAAAATACCTCAGAGGGAAATTGATGCCAATCCAAACATTGATGAAAGCATTAATAACTAATAACTATTAATAATAACTTAAGTTATAAACAAAAGAGCAGTTTTATTTATTACAAAACTGCTCCATTTTGTTTAGAAACTGTTGATTTACAAACACGTTTTATCAGCCTACTTTAATTGCTTAATTCAAATGTAGAACGTATGAAAAACATTATATCTGTTTTTAGTTTAATTAGCCTGATTACTATATCATTAAATGCTCAAACTAAAACTGAGAGAGAAGTTATTACCAAAAATTATAATTTTGAAGCTATAAATCAGCTAAAAGAAGAATTAGAAACTAGTTTTTTAGTTAGAGAAAATAAGATTTTAGATTACTTAAAAAGGAATAACAAATCCAGTAAAAATATAATAGTAAAAGGTAAAACCTATAATATTTACGATATTGTGAATGGGCATCCTGTTTATAGAACTACTCATAGTTTAAATAGTGCTAAGTCAACCAAAACTGATAAATTACAAACGGGCGGAAATTTAGGACTGAATTTGGATGGAACGAATATGGTTATAGCAGTTTGGGATGAGGAAAGTGTACGAGGAACCCATGTTGAGTTTGAAGACGGCGAAGCAATTCCTGTATCTAGAGTGATTTACCCAGAATTTCCAAACGGTTTTTTTGGACCAATAAGTGACCATGCCACTCATGTAGCGGGTATACTTATTGCAAAGGGCACAGATGTTAATGCAAAAGGAATGGCTCCAAAAGCAACTTTAAGATCTTTTGATTGGGGTCTTGACGATCAAGAAGCATTGACTGAAGCCGCAAATGGTTTACTTATTTCAAATCATTCGTATGGAGTACCTATATATAATTCTTCAAATGTACAACAAGTTGATGCAAAAGACATTGGGTCTTATTCGACTGATGCAAGAGCTTGGGATCAAGTTTCATTTCAGTCTCCTTATTATTTAGCTGTAAATTCTGCTGGTAATGATGGAAGTGAAACCTACACTGGTGGATTAGGTGTGGGATATGATAAACTAACTGGTAACAAAACAGCTAAGAATATTTTAGTTGTTGCCAATGCAAATCCATCTGTACATCCAGAATTTGGCACACTAATAAATTTCCCTATTAACACGAGTAGTAGCCAAGGGCCAACAGATGATTTTAGAATAAAACCAGACATTGCAGGAGATGGCACAAATGTTTATTCATCAACTTCTGGATCTAACACTCAATATTCCACCTTTTCTGGAACCTCTATGGCATCACCTAATGTTGCTGGTACTTTGCTGCTCCTGCAAGAATACTATAATCGTATAAATGCAAGCTATATGAAAGCTGCAACCTTGAAAGGTTTAGTTTGTCATACAGCTATAGATAACGCAAGTAGAATAGGTCCAGATCCTATTTTTGGTTGGGGTCTTCTTGATGCAGAAGCCTCAGCTTTAGTTATACAAGGAAATTCAAATGGGACCGCAGTTATAAAAGAACTTACTTTAAATGATAAAGGAACCTATACCTATCAATTTTCAGCAAGTGCTAACGGACCAGTTTCTGCAACTATTTGTTGGACAGATCCAGCAGGTACAGTTTCTTCAAGCTTAAACAATGTTCTTACGCCTAGATTAGTAAATGATTTAGATATCAGAATTGAAAATGAAAACAGTACAGTTTTTTTTCCTTGGAAATTAAATACTGCTAATGTTGCTGGATCTGCAATAAAAGGTGACAATACTGTTGACAACATAGAAAGAATAGATATCCCAACACCAAGTGCTGGAAATTACACACTAACTGTTACTCACAAAGGGAGCCTAACTAATGGTTCACAAGCATTCTCGCTAATTGTAACCGGTTCTGACTTGACTTTAAGCGCAACTCAAAAACCCCTTGACAACATTGTTGTTTGGCCAAACCCTGCAGGTGACATTTTAAATTTTCGTTTTAAACCCACAGAACCTAAAATTAAAATTCGTTTATATAATATACTTGGTAAGGTCATTTATCAAAAGGAAATGGAAATCAATAATTCTGTAATTGAAGAAGCAATAAATACGGGAAATTTTTTAAAAGGAATCTATTTCTTAAATATTCAAAATGGAAATGGAATTTATAACAGAAAAATATTAATTAGGTAACCACCTATTTTTCAATACTTTCAAATATAATTTATGTTGTTTATATTTGGAATTGACTAACTCAAATGAATAATTAAAAGATTAAAATTATGAAAAAAATTAAATTTTTATCCTTAGTAACAATTTTACTATTTGTTTTAAATAGTTGCAACGTAGATGATCAAGAACCAGTAAACATTGACTATGTAGGTTTTGTATCTGATTTTGCAATAGGTGTTGATCCTACTGGAACTAAATCACAAGATGTTTCAATTTATGCTACCAAGACAAAGAATTTCGATAGAACTTTTTCTATAAATATAGTTCCAAATTTGACTACTGCAAGTGCTACCGCATATAGTATTCCTAGCTCCGTAACAATACCTGCTGGCAGTAATACTGGCTCATTTTCACTTAATGCCATTGGTGAGAATATAAAAGCTTCTGGTCTAGATATTGTAGTAATTGAAATTAAATCTGAGGATAAGATATTGCTTGGTGAGCCTATAAAATTAAACCTTCAACAAGTTTGTCCTTATCCTGAGACCGTTTTAGATATTATTTTTGACGGATACGGTGATGAAACAAGTTGGGAAATAAAAGATAACTCAGATACCGTTTTATACTCTGCTGCTTTAGGCACCTATACTGAAGGTCAAGTTAGTGCTTCTGCTACTTTTTGTTTAGCTCCTGGAACTTACACATTCACTATTAACGATAAATATGGTGATGGGCTTTCTTATCCTGCAAATGGAAGCGCTACAATAACTAATAGCGGAACAAAATTAACTGAAGTTATCGGTGATTTTGGCTACGGAACATCAAAACAATTTACCATTAGTAATTAAATTCAATTATAACATTTTTATAAAAAAAACAGATTGCCATCTAGCAATCTGTTTTTTTTATACCTTTACCTCCATGGAAAACCAAACACAAATTTTTGGAATACGCGCTGTTATTGAAGCCGCAAATGCAGGCGAAACTATAGATAAAGCGTTTCTTCAAAAAGGCTTAAAAGGTGAACTATTTAATGAATTAAAATCTTTGTTAAAATCCATTTTTTGACATAAACGTATCCTATAAAACTTCTTGAAAATAAAAAATGACCGATTTTGATTTTAAATATCGGTCATTTTTTTATGTTTTAATCAAAAGTCGACTTACTTCTGAATGTGCTTATCCTTTTAGTGGTACATTCAAATTATTGTTCAAAACTATAACTAAAAGTAAAAAATAGATTCAAAACTTTCATTTATGGTCCAAACTATAGATTTGCAATTAAAATGGTGTAAATCCGAACCTTTACTTAATTTACGAGAAACCCAAGCATCGTATTTTATCATTTTCTTAATTTTTTGCCCTAAATCGTAAATTTTAACCATTATTTATTGTTTTATTAACTTTTTATTATGATTTTTGATATTGACTAATTCAAATAATTATAAAATGAAAACAAAGTTTAGTGGAATACTAACGCTATTACTAGCGTTTGTCGTGCAACTAACGTTCGCACAAGAAAAGACTGTTTCAGGCACAATATCAGATGCATCTGGTTTGCCTTTGCCTGGAGCGACTGTCTTAGTAAAAGGTACTACAACTGGTACATCGTCAGATTTCGATGGTAATTATTCAATTAAAGCTAATCAAGGCGCTACGCTTGTCTTTAGTTTTGTTGGCTATACTACTAAAGAAGTGAATGTCGGAGCATCGAATACAATTAATGTCACACTTAGTGAAGATGCTCAGGCTTTAGAAGAAGTTGTTGTTACTGCTTTTGGTAGTGATAGGAATGCAAAACAAGTAGTTTATGCCAACCAGACAGTAAAATCTGAGGATTTGTTATCTACTCCTACCAAAAACGCTCTAGAAGGTTTAAGAGGTAAAACAGCTGGGGTAAGACTATCTACTGCTTCAGGTTCAGTAGGTGCATCTACAAGAATCGTATTAAGAGGTGAAGGTTCGCTTACTGGTAACAACAACGCTTTAATTGTTATTGATGGTGTTGCTATTGATAATACGTCCACTTCTGGAGGCGCTGGATCTTCTACAACTGGATATTCCGATTTTGGTAATAGATTTAATGACGTCAATCCTGACGATATAGAATCTGTAACCATTTTAAAAGGTCCCTCAGCGACTTCGCTTTATGGGTCACGTGGTGCTTCGGGAGTTGTTCTTATTACAACAAAAACCGGTAAAGGTAAAAAGATGCAAATCAATTATAACGGTTCGACTTCAATGGAAACGGCGATAATTAATCTACAACGCCAAAGTAAATTTGGACAAGGATATGATACTGCACATCTTGATTCTGGGGAAAACTGGTCTTGGGGACCTGCTCTAGATGGTGTTGTAAGACCTTGGACAAGTCCTATCGACTCCGATGGAGATGGGTCTTTAGAAGCCTTAATAAGACCCTACAGTGCTGTAAGAAATCAATTGAAAGATTTTTTTAACACAGGCTATACTACTACGAATAATATAAATATATCTGGAGCAAACGAAGCTTTTACTTACTACGCTTCTTATGGTAGTACAGATCAATCAGGAACACTTGATAACACCTATTATAAAAGAAATAATATTACCTTTAATGCTTCTGCAAAATTAAGCGATAAGCTTAAATCAGATTTTAAAGTTAGTTATGCAAATGTCAAACAAAATACAGTCCAAGAAGGATCGCGTGCTTTTGAAGGAAATAATGCCTATGCAATGGCGGTTCAATCTCCAGTTAATATCCCATTTACTGAATTAAGAGATTATAAAAGCCCTTTTCATGATATTAATGGATACTGGGGATCTTATTCATCGGTAAATCCTTATTACATCTTAAATGAATACGGAAACGAAGGAAACATCGACAACATATTAGCTAACGCTTCTTTAACTTACAATTTTTTAGAAAATTTATCAATAACAGGTCGCTTTGGTGGTAATATTGTAAACACTCAAACAGATATATGGACTCCTACGTTTACACCAGCTCAACAATTGGTTTGGACTGACGACTTACAAATCGCAACGAGAAATTCAAAGCATAGTTCTTTAGGAGAATATATTAACTCCAATACCAAAGTAGAAAATCTTGATGCTACTGTTATGGCTAATTACAATACAGAATTTAGCGAAAACCTTACATTAACAGCAGCAGCAGGTTATAATTTCTTTCAAAAATCTAGTGAACGTTTAACAGGAAGTTCAGTAGGTGGCCTAGTTGTTCCTGATGTTTACAATTTAGCTAATAGTGTGCAAAATCCTACTTCTGAAATGTATAGAAGTAAATATAGAATTTTTGGTGTTTTAGGAAATGCAACACTTGGTTATAAAAATGCAGCATTTTTAGAGTTTTCAGCAAGAAATGACTGGTCTTCTACGCTTCCAACAGAAAACAACTCCTTTTTATACGGTGCTGTTGGTGCTTCTTTAGTATTAACAGATTTATTTGATATAAAAAACGATGTTATAAATTACGCCAAACTGAGAGGAAGCTACGGTACATCAGGTAAAGATGCTGGTTTATACTTATTAAACTCTTACTTTGTGGGGAATCCTCAAATTGTGGAATTAGGCGATTATGATCTTACCTTTCCAAAAGATGGTGTACCTGGGTTTACAATTGGTAACACCATTGGAAATCCAACACTTAAACCCGAATTAACGACTACTTACGAAGTTGGTACCGACCTAGGTTTGTTTAATAACAAAGTTAGTGTTGCCTATACTTATTATCATTCAATTCATGATGATCAAATTGTTGAGATCAGCCTTCCAAGATCTACAGGCTACACTACAACCGCTAGCAATATTGGTAGAATGGAGAACAAAGGTCATGAACTTACTTTAACCTTAAAACCTCTTAATGGTGTAGTTGAAGGATTAGATTTTGAATTGTTTGGATCTTATTCTACAAATGACAATAAAGTAGTTAAGGTTACTGATGAAATAGACGAGTTATCAATTGGCACATATGGATTTGCTGCTGGTACTACAGTTTCTTTAGTTGCAAAAGAAGGACTGCCATTTGGTACTTTTAAAGGTAATGATTTTACGTATAATGCTCAAGGACAAACTATTGTTGATGCTACTGGTTTACCTGTAAAAACTAGTGAAGATGTATTTTTAGGTTCTTACCAACCAGATTATTTATTAAATTTTGGCACAAATATCAAATACAAGGGGTTTGGAATTAGAATTTTATTGGATATGAAAAAAGGAGGTCTGTTTGCCTCTCAAACTAAATACAATACTAATTTTAATGGAACTAACGTTAACACAACAGTTTATAACAGAGAACCTTTTATCTTTCCAAATTCAGTAGTAGATAATGGAGATGGTACATTCTCTGAAAATACTGTTCAAATTACCGAGCAAGTTTATTTTACTGATTATGACGCACCTGTCTCAACACAATTAATTGACGCAAGTTATTTAAAATTAAGAGAAGTGGAATTAAGTTATACATTTTCTAAAGAAATTTTAAAAAATACTTTCTTTACAAATGCTAGAATTTCTTTATATGGTAAAAACCTTATGTATTGGTTACCTGATGAAAATAAATATGCCGATCCAGAAGTTAATGGTATTACCGCTGCTACAAATAATAGCGGTAGTTCAACAACAGGTAATGGTCAAGGTATTGAAACAACACAAACACCTTCTTCAAGAAGCTTAGGTCTTAATTTACAATTATCATTTTAATTAAAAAAATAATACGATGAAGAACAAAATAAATATATTTCTTATTCTATTATTAACACTAGGCTTTTCATGTAATGATAGCTTAGAAGAAGTTAATATAGACCCTAACACTTTCCCTTCTGCTGGAGACGAACAAGTTTTAAGCTCTGCTATTGGCTTTATGGGATATATTGTTGAAACCGATTTAAATTACAGTGAATCCTTCCTTTGGAGTCAATACTACACATGGGGAATTGGGGTTTCAATTGGTAATGAAGAACGTTACGTATCTGATCCTGGGGATTTTAATGGTTACTGGCAACGTGCGTATGCAAACTCACTTGCAGATTTAAATTATATAACTAAAACTAGTACTAATAAAGCATATAGAGGTATAGCCAATGTATTAAAAGCTTATTTATTTCAAGGTTTAGTGGATCATTTTGGAGATATTCCATTTACTGAAGCCCTTTCGGGATCTATTGAGGATGGTTCTGTATTAACACCAAATTATGATTCTGCAGAAACTGTTATTTACCCAGCATTGGTAGCAATGTTAGATGAAGCTTTAGAAGATTTAAGTACAGCTGATGAGGATGAAATAAGTAGAATAGGACCTGGTGATTTTATTTACTATGATGATGATGAAGAAGTAGAAAGTACTGATATTTCAAAATGGATTAAGTTTGCAAATTCATTGAAGTTAAGAGTTTTAATGAGAACTTCTGAAGTTAGTCCACAAGGAGCTGCAATACAAACGCTTATTAGCACTGGTACTTTTATTGAATCGGTTGCTGATATGCCATTTATTCCATATACTGGAAATACTGGTGATCAAAACCCCATGTTTGCTAGAGCTGAATTTGGAGTAGGTATGTTTTATTTTGCTAGTAATGCGACTTTAGATTTACTTGAATCACTTGACGACCCTAGAGCCGAAGTATTTTACACCAAAGCTACTACAGGAACATTTGCAGGGCAATTACACGGGATAGATCAAGGAACCATAGACAACGAACCATTTACTGCACCGGCTTCTGATTACAGTATGGCTTCTGCATATGCCTATTCGTCATCAAAACCTGTTATTTTAATGAGCCCATGGGAAGTTTGGTTTTTAAGAGCTGAGGCTGCTGCAAGATATAGTACAAGTGATGATGCTGGAACGGCATTTTCTACAGCCATTGAGTTAAATTTTGGCTATATGGGAGTTGCTGATGCTGCTTCTTACATTAGTACTTTAAATTTTGCTGGAGCAACCACATTAGATGCTAAACTTGATATGATAGGTATACAAAAATGGATTTCTTTAAATGGAACACAAGAGGACGAAGGATGGATTGAATCACGTAGATTTGATAGACCTGCAAGTAGAATATTTACTGATGGTATTTTTCAAACACCTCCAGCTTCTGTTTTGCCAAGTGGAACATTTCCGTCTTCATGGTTGTATCCAGAGTCTGAAAGAAGTTTCAATCCAAATGCGTTACCACAAAGAAGTATTACTGATGCTATATTTTGGGATAATTAAAAAAAAATAAAGATGAAAAATTATAAATTAATATTATATACGTTTTCAATCATAGGATTGATATTAACTAGTTGTGACCCTAGTGTAGAGGCACCCGGTGCAAGTGATAAGTCAGAGGTGACATTCCTCCCTTTAATTACCCTAGAGGGAGGTGATGTTGTTCTTGATTGTGAAAATCCCTCTTATACAGACCCCGGGGCTGTAGCATCAGCTGGAGGAGTAGAAATAGATTTAGAAACAAAAGTAACTGGAAAATACTTTGGAGGAAATTCAGTGGATGATGGTCCTGATGTTTATTCTGTAGCATATAGTGCTTTTAATTCCGATGGCATTCCAGCCACTGGATTTAGAACAGTTTTGTGGCCTGAATGTAATGGTGATCTTGTAACCAGTATAGCAGGTATGTATACAGCTTCCGTTGCAAGAGACGGAAGTTCACCCGCTGGTTATCAAAACAATGGTCCTTTTATTATTAGGGACTTAGGTGATGATAGATATGCCATATCTGACGCACAAGGTGGTTGGTATGAATATGGAAGAGGACTAGGTGTGACTTATGCTACAACTGGCATGGTTCTTAAAGCAAATAACATTGCAACAAATAGTTTTACTAGTGAAGGAAATGTTACTACTGGTACTTTTGGAGGCTCAAATACTTTTACTAGTCTGGTAGTAGATCCGATTGCAAAAACCCTTACACTTACAGTTAACTGGGATTTTGGTTATACATTTGTATCAACTTGGACTCAAACTGATAAATACTATAATTAAAAATCAATAAAATGAAAAATAATATAATTTTAAAAAAGTTGGGCTACCTATTTTTGAGTTTTGCTTTCGTGAGTTCCTTCGTAGCTTGTGATCAAGTTGAATCTGTGCCTGATGAAAGTGATATAAAAGTAGAAGAAGTTACTGGACATTGGTATGTTCAAGTGTCTGTTGATGGAGACTTAGTTGCTGATTATTTTCAAATATCAATATATAACACATCTGCTAATGACGGAACTGAAATTTGGTTGGATGATCATAAAAATTTCTGGTGGTTTAAATTTAAAACTCCTATAAATCTGTCAAGTATGTCTTTTTCTGGCACTAACTTAGCGAGCAGTGTTGAAGATGATGATTCTTCAACCCCTAATGTTATTGAAACCTATGATATTGATGTAAATGTAACTAACGGTATTATAGTAAAAAAAGGGACAACTGCCTCGGGTAGTGGAACCGTTGTAGATAGCATTTCATTTGACATTGAATTTTCTGATGATCCAGGAACCATTTATCAAATAGCTGGATATAAAGCGACAGGTTTCATAGATGATAATCATTAATTTTCACGATAATAATTATAAAAAACCACCTAATTTCATAGGTGGTTTTTTTATACCTTTACCTCATGCAAGAACAAACACAAATTTTTGGAATACGAGCCGTTATTGAAGCCGTAAATGCAGGTGAAACTATTGACAAAGTCTTTCTTCAAAAAGGCTTAAAAGGTGAACTGTTTAGTGAGTTAGAATCTGTGCTCAACAGAAACTCGATTAACAAATCGTATGTACCTGTTGAAAAGCTAAATAGACTTACCAATAAAAACCATCAAGGGGTTGTTGCTCAAATTTCACCCATTGAGTTCCATGATTTAGAAACACTAGTTCTGAACGTTATGGAATCAGGAAAAACACCATTATTTTTATTGTTGGATCAATTGAGTGATGTTCGAAACTTTGGTGCTATTATACGTACTGCAGAATGTACAGGGGTTGATGGTATTATTATCCAGAAAAAAGGTGGTGCTCCAGTAAACGGTGATACGATTAAAACCAGTGCCGGTGCTGTTTTTAAAATACCTATTTGTAAAGTTGACCATATTAAAGATGCCGTTTTTTATATGCAATCGTCGGGTATCAAAGTGATTGCTGCAACTGAAAAAACAGATGACACACTATATGATACTTCTTTTACCGAGCCTTGTGCCATAATTATGGGATCGGAAGATAGAGGTATAAACCCTTCTATTTTAAAAGTAGTGGATGCTAAAGCTAAATTACCTTTACTTGGCGAGATTGAATCTTTAAATGTATCGGTAGCCTGTGGTGCTTTTTTGTATGAAGCGGTGAGACAAAGGTTGACAATTGACCAGTAAGTTATGAGTTAATCAAAGAAGACAGATGACGGAAGACAGATGACAAAAACCCACCAACCAACAACCATCAACCATCAACCAAAAAATCAATCTTTCTTTTCTTTAAACGTATAATTTATTGCAGGTTGCTCCTGCTCTACTTCTGGGTTTATCTTTTCAATAAAGTTTCCATTTTCATCAAAGTGCTTTAAAAATGGGTCGTCAGCTTCATTATAATCGGTTTGCTCCCAAACATATTTTTTAGGTTTTGCTATAGATCTTCTAAAAGTTAATGCAAACAAAAGTCCTGTAATCAATCCTGATAAATGCCCTTCCCAAGAAACGCCTTCTTCTAATGGCAACGCATACCAAATCATACTTCCATAGAGAAAAACCACTAATAATGATAAGGCAATGAGTCGGTAATACTTTGCAAAAACACCTTTGAAAAATATAAAACTTACCAAAAGATAAATTAATCCGCTAGCACCAATGTGATAAGAAGGCCTACCAATACACCACGTTAAAAAACCGGAAACTATAATGCCGAAGCATAAAACTTTCCATGCAATAGGCCTATAGAAATAAAATAAAGCCGCGGACAAGACAAACAATGGAATGCTATTATGATACAAATGCTGGATACTGCCATGAATAAACGGACTAAAAACAACGCCTCTCAACCCTTTTAAGGTTTGTGGGTAAATCCCATACTTACTAAAGTTGAACCCAAAACGCACTTCAAACCAAAACACAAACCAAATAGTAAGCACAAAAAAAATAGGGTATGCTAAAACGCCTGTTGAAAATTTAAAATGGTGTTGATCATTCATAGAATTAAATATAGCAAATAATTGACCAAGTTTTGAGTTTATGCTAAAATGGCACAAAAGGTTCTAGGTTTTGGGTTCT
>LLBY010003492.1_pt4 | contig 23784 bp, 18 predicted proteins | sample 1489401 | NCBI WGS metagenome assembly LLBY01 (sample SAMN04092656, study PRJNA295927) | soil metagenome | biome: Soil prokaryotic community; feature: Bulk soil; isolation source: soil from tomato rhizosphere | host: tomato cultivar Hawaii 7996 | place: South Korea | collected 2011-11-01 | reverse complement strand
AAGAGCCAAAGGATAAAACTTAAACAGTCTCTTAATAAGCACGTTCTTTATTGCCTTCGTAAAAATTAATAAAAGCACGGTTTACAACTCTATTACCACCAACGGTTGGATAGTTTCCTGTAAAATACCAATCGCCCAAATGTTCTGGACATGCTTTATGTAAATTTTCAACTGATTGGAAAATAATTTTGACTTCGGCTTTTATGCTTTCATCGCTTAAAAGTTCTGCTATTTTATCAGAGATTTGTTCATCTGTAAAAGGATCATAAATCTCTTTCACAAAATTCTGTACATAAACATCTTCTAACTCCGTTTGATCTATACATTTATTATAAACTTCTTCTACAATATGATACTTATTGGTTTCTTTTAATAGTTCCAATGCAGCTCTAAAAGCCACTAAGCTTTCCAGATTGGCCATATCAATACCATAACAATCAGGATAGCGTATTTGAGGTGCCGACGAAACCACGACAATCTTCTTCGGGTTTAAACGATCGAGCATTTTTAAAATACTCTTCTTTAATGTGGTACCTCTTACAATACTATCATCAATAATCACTAAATTGTCGTTTGGTTTAATAACGCCATAGGTAACATCATAAACGTGCGCTACCAAATCGTCTCTACTACTATCTTCGGTTATAAATGTTCTTAGCTTGACGTCTTTAATGGCAATTTTCTCTACGCGAATGCGCTCTGATAGCACTTCGGTAACTTTATCTGCAGAAATAGAACGTTGCCCCGTTAAAATAGCAGCCGTTTTCTTTTTGTTTAAAGCAGCTTCGGCAGTTTCTATCATTCCAAAAAACGAGGTTTCAGCCGTATTCGGAATATAAGAAAACACCGTGTTTTTTGTGTCATTATCAATGGCATCCAAAACCTTAGGCATTAATAATTTACCTAGCATCTTACGTTCTTGATAAATTTCGGCATCACTTCCTCTAGAGAAATAAATACGCTCAAACGAACATGCTTTGCGCTCTAAAGGCTCTAATATTTTTTTAATAACTACTTTACCAGATTTTTTAGTAATAATAGCATGCCCTGGTTCTAATTCTTTTACGTCTTCAAATTTCACATTGAATACGGTTTGAATAACTGGACGTTCGGATGCAATGACAACAATTTCATCATCTTGATAATAGTATGTTGGTCTTATTCCTGCCGGATCCCTTAATACAAACGAATCACCATGACCAATGAGTCCTGCCATGGCATAACCGCCATCCCAATTTTTAGCCGCTTTTCTTAAAATTTTTGCTACGTTTAATCGTTCGGCTATTAATGGAGAAGCATCCATTTTACTAAAACCTTCTTTTTTTACGTCTTTATAAATTTTACTTACGGCATCATCCAAAAAATGACCGATTTTTTCCATAATAGTAATGGTATCGGTATATTCTTTGGGATGTTGCCCTAAACGAATAAGATTGCTAAATAGTTCTTTAACATTGGTCATGTTAAAGTTGCCCGCCATAATTAAATTTCGGTGCATCCAATTGTTTTGTCTTAAAAACGGGTGCACACTTTCAACGCTGTTTTTTCCGAAAGTACCATAGCGAACATGCCCTAAAAACACCTCGCCTATATAAGGTATGTGCTTTTTTTGTAGAGCTACATCATCCGTATATTCAGGATGTGCCAAGAATTCTTTATTAACGCGTTCGTTAATTTGAGCAAATATATCTTGAATGGGTTGTTGTGCTATAGAACGTACACGACTAATATAGCGCTCTCCTGGTTTTGTGTTTAATTTAATGCTTGCAAAACCTGCACCGTCTTGCCCACGGTTATGCTGTTTTTCCATCATGAGGTACATTTTATTTACCCCATAAAAAGCACTTCCATATTTTTCTTTATAAAATTCTAACGGTTTTAAAAGTCTTAAAACGGCTATGCCACATTCGTGTTTTATTGAATCACTCATTTTTAAAGATTTTCGCTTTACTCATTAATTTTATTTCATGTCGTTGAATTCGTGAATCCTTGACTTCGCTGAAATGAATAATTATTATTTAAATTAAAAACGCGCTCTATTTTGAGCGCGTTGGTTTATGCTAATTTTATATTGAATTGTGTTAATTGCTTAAATTGTAACAATCGTTTATGTATTTCTTCGCTTTTTAAATTTTTCATACGTTCGGTTCCAAATTTTTCAACACAAAACGATGCTAGTGTCGATCCAAAAATCACAGCATTCTTCATGTTCTCAAAGGACGTATCTCCTGTTTTGGCAATATAGCCTGCAAATCCTCCCGCAAAGGTATCACCTGCTCCTGTTGGGTCAAATACTTCTTCTAAAGGCAAAGCCGGAGCGTAAAACACCTCATCATTATGAAACAATAATGCACCATGCTCGCCTTTTTTAATCACTACATATTTAGGTCCCATGGCATGAATTTTTCTGGCAGCCACTACCAAAGAGTACTCTCCGGTAAGTTGCCTGGCTTCTTCATCGTTTATAGTAATAACATCTACACGTTTCATAACGTTATGTAAATCATCAAGGGCACTATCCATCCAAAAATTCATAGTATCTAAAATAACCAATTTTGGTTTATTAACCATTTGGTCTAATACACTCAATTGGACGATAGGATGCAAATTTCCTAACATCACAATTTCTGCATCACGATAATTTTCAGGAACTACGGGGTTAAAATCGGCAAGGGTGTTTAGTTCGGTAACCAATGTATCTCTAGAATTCATATCATTATGGTAACGACCACTCCAAAAGAATGTTTTTCCTTCTTTAACAATTTCGATACCCGAAATATCAATGTTTTTATTTGATAAAAGATCTAAATATTTTTGAGGAAAATCGCCCCCCACAATAGAGACTGCAGCAGCATCAATATTAAAATGTGAAGCAGCTAAACCAATAAATGTTGCAGCACCACCAAGAATTTTATCGGTTTTACCGAAAGGCGTTTCTATAGCATCAAAAGCTACGGTGCCAACAATTACTAATTTGCTCATAAAAGCGTGTGATAATTTTGTGCAAATATAAGCCTTTTAAATACTAAGGCAAGAATATTTTTTGTGAATAGTATCGTTTTAAACAGCTACAAGAAAATCTGTTATTTTCGTCCAAAATCGGCAGGAATTTCGCCCCAAGCTTTGGTTTCCCATTTTACTATAACGGTGGTATAGGTATTTGTTTTCAGCCAATTTTCAGCTCTGTCAACCAATTCAAAAAGGGTTTTGTTTTTCTCGTTTCGTTCTAACTTGGTATTGCAGCGTTTCTTTTTCACCCAACTTATGGCGGTTTTACTATCAGTATATAAAATACGGTCACTATTGTTTTTTTTAAGCAATGCCAAACCATGCACAATGGCTAAGAACTCCCCTATATTATTGGTACCCTCTTCAAAAGGACCTTGAATAAAAAGTTGCTTTTTGCTTTTGGTTTCTACACCTCGGTATTCCATAATACCCGGGTTTCCACTGGAAGCTGCATCAACTGAAATGGAATTGTAATTAGGTAACCCTATTTTTTTTAGCTGTTCTACGGATAATTCACTTTTAAAACCGGCTTTTTTTCCAACATAGTTAAAATAATTACCTTTTAGAGCTTCTTTAGCAGCATCAAAACTTTCAAACGATTTATATTGTGCACCTTCAAAATTGGTTATTTGTGCTTTGCAATCATTCCACGTTTCAAAAACCCCTGTTTTGTGGCCTTTCCAAACGGTATAATATTTTTTCTTTTTCTTACTCATTTTTGTCATTCCCTCGAAGGAGGGAATCTTATGAATTTAAGTTTTAAAGTTTTTCTAACAGCAGCTTTTCAACAACTTTCGGAAAATGGGCCATTTCCAATTCGTGAATTTTAGCTGCAACATCTTCAGCTGTATCGGCATCACTCACCATACATTTTGCCTGAAAAATAATGGCGCCTTCATCGTAATGTTCGTTTGCAAAATGAATGGTTATACCCGTTTCAACCTCTTTATTTGCAACAATAGCTTCATGTACATATCTACCGTACATACCTTTACCCCCATATTTAGGCAATAACGCTGGGTGAACATTAATAACTTTATTTGGGAATTCATTTAGAATAAACTCAGGAAATTTCCATAAAAAACCAGCCAAAACAATTAAATCGGGCTTTGAAGCTTTTAAAATGTTAAGCACATCATTGGTTTCTGTAAAAGCTATTTTATTAAACGATAACGCGCTAACCTTTAAGTTTTTGCATCGGTCTAAAACTTTGGCATGAGGATTATTTGTAAGCACTAAAACAACAGACGCATGTTCGCTGTTGTGAAAAAATTTAATTATATTTTCAGCATTGGTTCCAGATCCGGAAGCAAAAATTACTATACGTTTCATCTGTTTATACTTATTTGTTTTTTAATTGTCAGATGGAACACCCTGAATAATCATCCTCGTGTTTGTGAATGCCATTCCCATGGGTGTTTCATCAGCTTATTTTTTATTTTTAAACTAGTGTCAGATGCCTTTCGTAATAAAATTCATAGAATAACTCATAAAATTTTCAAACTCATTTCATTTTACAGACAAAATGCTTCATTATTTCGAACAAAAAAAAGAATAATTATTAACAATTAAGAGTTAAATTTGAAATACTTAAAACTAATTTTAGTAAATTACCAATACATTTTTAACAGAATAGCAAATTATAAAATAAAGTTTTTTATTTTTGCGACTTAATTAAAACTTAAAATTAAACATTATGTCAGACATTGCATCAAGAGTAAAAGCGATTATCGTAGACAAATTAGGAGTTGATGAGAACGAAGTTGTAACTGAAGCAAGCTTCACAAACGATTTAGGAGCAGACTCTTTAGACACTGTAGAATTAATAATGGAATTCGAAAAAGAGTTCGATATTCAAATTCCAGATGATCAAGCTGAAAATATTGCAACAGTTGGTCAAGCTATCTCTTATATAGAAGCTGCAAAATAAGCAAAAACATTTATGGAATTAAAACGAGTTGTAGTCACGGGTCTAGGGGCTTTAACACCTATTGGCAATACCAAAGACGAATATTGGGAAGGCTTAATTAGTGGTCAAAGTGGTGCTGCGCCTATAACATATTTTGATACCGAAAAGTTTAAAACCAAATTTGCTTGCGAATTAAAAAACTTTAATGCTACCGATTTTATTGACAGAAAGCTTGCCAGTAGAATGGATAAATTTACACAGTATGCCATGGTAGCAGCCGATGAGGCTATTGCCGATGCTAAGTTAGATTTAGATGCCGTAAATAAATTACGGGTAGGTGTTATATGGGGTGCAGGTATTGGAGGTTTAGAAACTTTTCAGGAAGAAGTTTTGAACTTTGCTAAAGGTGACGGAACACCAAGATTTAATCCGTTCTTTATTCCTAAAATGATTGCAGACATTGCGCCAGGAAACATATCCATTAAATATGGATTTATGGGGCCAAATTACACAACGGTTTCTGCTTGTGCTTCTTCAGCAAACGCTATGTTTGATGCATTAAACTCAATTCGTTTAGGGCATTGTGATATAGTTGTTACAGGTGGAAGCGAAGCAGCAGTTACTATTGCTGGAATGGGTGGTTTTAATGCCATGCATGCCCTTTCAACTAGAAACGAAAGTCCAGAAACAGCATCGAGACCTTTTGATGCTACTAGAGATGGCTTTGTACTTGGCGAAGGCGCAGGTGCACTTATTTTAGAAGAATATGAGCATGCAAAGGCAAGGGGAGCAAAAATTTATGCTGAGTTTGTTGGCGGAGGTTTATCGTCTGATGCTTACCACATGACAGCACCACATCCAGAAGGAAGAGGTGTTGTTGCCGTAATGAAAAATTGTTTAGAAAATGCAGGCCTAAAACCGGAAGATGTAGACCATATTAATACTCATGGAACTTCTACACCATTAGGCGATGTTGCAGAATTAAAAGCAATTTCAGAAATATTCGGTAGTCATGCTAAGCATATAAATATTAATTCAACAAAATCAATGACTGGACACTTATTGGGTGCTGCAGGAGCTATCGAAGCTATTTCGGCTATATTGGCTATGGAACATGGTATTATTCCGCCAACTATTAACCACACTACGGTAGATGAAAATATTGATCCAGAACTAAATTTAACTTTAAACAAAGCCCAAAAACGCAATATTAAAGTAGCAATGAGTAATACATTTGGATTTGGCGGACATAACGCTTGTGTATTATTTAAAAAATTAGACTGAATCCCGAATGAAAAACATTCGTAACATATTAAATTCCCGTTTTAAACGCAACGGGAATTTTTTTATGGAATTAACCAAAATTCTCGGGTTTAAGCCAAAAGATATTAAGTTCTATAAAAAGGCATTTACACACCGATCTATGAACATAAAAGATAGCAAAGGAAACGCTATTAATTATGAACGATTGGAATTTTTAGGTGATGCTATGCTAAGTGCTGTTATTGCATCCCATTTATATCTTGAAGTACCTGCAGGTGATGAAGGCTATCTAACCAAAATGCGATCTAAAGTAGTAAGTAGAGAGCATTTAAATGAACTTGGAAAGGAACTAAACTTAATTGGTTTAGTGGAAAGTAAGATCCCTCCCGGTCAATTTGGAGATAATATACACGGTAATTTATTTGAAGCCTTAGTTGGTGCTATTTTTTTAGATAAAGGCTATAAATATTGTGAAAAATTCATTTATAAACGTGTTATAACCCCTTATGTTGATATAGAAACCTTAGAAGGCAAAGTAATAAGTTATAAAAGTTTACTTATAGAATGGTGCCAAAAAGAAAAAAGAACATTTGGTTATAATGTTTATGAAGATACCGGCAATGACGAGGTTAGGCACTTTTCGGTTAAACTATCCATAGACAACAAAGTTGTTGCCAAGGCAAGAGCTACTTCTAAAAAAAAGGCTGAAGAAAAAGCTTCAAAACGTGCTTTTTTTGTATTTCAAAACAAAATGTCTAAAATGATTTAGACTATTTCAAATAAAGTAATTAACTATAACGTTTTAGTTGTTTTACTTGTTAAGATTCGCCTAACTTTTATATATAGAATGGTTTTAAATACTATATTTACAACGTTTAATGTAAGTTATGGCAGTACACAAACTTATTCTTGATGATATTTTTGAACAGGTAGATTGCACTTTAATAGCAATTTATTGTACCATTGAAGATTATCGTTTAGCATATCTTCTAAATAAACATTTGAGTACCAATCTTACTCGAAGAACATCAAATTTAGACTTTAGTTTTAATAATGCCACTTATTCAATTTTTGAATGGGAAGATGCTAAGCAGCTTACAACATGGAGTTTGGTGTCTAATATTTATAAAACAGAAATTTATAAAAAAGACAATGTCAATTCATTATTTAATACAGAAGAAAAAGTAACACAAACACTATATTTAGTACCAGAATATAAGGCTGTTAATTATTTTTTAAAAATAGATAACCAATTTAATTTAAGTAAAGAAAAAAGTATTTTAAATAAAATATTAAAAATACAACAAGTAGTAACAGCCTTTAGTATTGATATTAACCAATTAAAATCAAAAGACAATTTAATTTTTAGCTAATGCCATTAAGAAAAAAAACCAAGATAGTTGCCACATTAGGTCCAGCTACAAGCACTAAAGAAGTATTAAAAGGAATGCTTGAAGAAGGCGCAAATGTATTTAGAATTAACTTTTCCCATGCCGATTATAAAGATGTAGCAGAACGTATACAAATGATACGGGAACTAAATGATGAGTTCGGTTTTAATGCTGCCATATTAGCCGATTTACAAGGTCCTAAGCTTCGAGTAGGAGTTATGAAAGAAGAAGTGGTAGTAAATCCAGGAGACGAAATAATATTTGCAACGGGCGAACGATTTGAAGGCACAAAGGAACGTGTGTATATGACTTACGATAGGTTTCCGCAAGATGCAAAACCAGGTGAACGCATCCTTTTAGATGACGGTAAATTAATTTTTGAAGTCGTTTCAACCGATGGTGAATCAGAAGTAAAAGCAAAAGTGATTCAAGGTGGGCCATTAAAATCTAAAAAAGGGGTAAACTTACCAAACACCAATATATCACAACCTGCTTTAACCGAAAAAGACATTGAAGATGCTTTATTTGCTATAAGTCAAAATGTAGATTGGATGGCCTTGTCATTTGTGCGTCATGCAGAAGATTTAATGCAACTGCGTGATTTAATAGAAAAGCACAGCGAACATAAAATCCCGATTATAGCAAAAATTGAAAAACCAGAAGCCGTAACAAATATTGATGCCATTGTAGCGCATTGTGATGGTTTAATGGTAGCTCGTGGTGATCTAGGTGTAGAAGTTCCTGCAGAAGAAGTACCACTTATTCAAAAACAATTAGTATTAAGAGCTAAAAAAGCTAGAATACCAGTAATTATAGCAACCCAAATGATGGAAACTATGATTACTAGTTTAACACCAACACGTGCCGAAGTAAACGATGTCGCAAACTCTGTTATGGATGGAGCCGATGCGGTAATGCTTTCTGGAGAAACATCGGTTGGTAGTTACCCTGTTCAAGTTATTAGGCAAATGGCAAACATTTTAAGAAATGTTGAAGATTCACCATTAATTAAAGTGCCACAGTTGCCACCACATATTCGTACAAACCGATATATCACAAAGTCTATTTGTTATCATGCTGCTATTATGGCAAATGAAATTGATGCAAAGGCTATTTCAACATTAACTAATAGTGGATATACTGCATTTCAAATTTCGGCTTGGAGACCATCATGCCATATATTAGTGTTTACATCAAACAAACGTATTTTAACGCAATTAAGTTTGCTTTGGGGAGTTAGGGCTTTTTATTACGATAAATTTGTTTCTACCGATGAAACTGTAGGCGATATAAATAGAATTGCTAGAGCGAACAATTATGTACAAAAAGGTGATATGGTAATTAGTTTAGCTTCCATGCCAATTGCAGAAAAAGGTATGGTAAACACCCTGCGTGTAAGAGAGATTTCTCAATAGGATTTAAGTTGCTTTTGCATAAGCAATAGCGCTATATAATAGAACTAAGTCAATTTGACTTCGTTCGGACATATAAAGATATCTTAATGCCCGTTTAGCAATAGACGGGCTTTTGTTATTAGGGTTTTTTTAATTGCAAACACTAAGTATTAATAAAAGCAAGTCCATCGCTAATTTGAACACGCTATTCTATATTAAATTTTGATTCTAAAACAGTTTTAGAACTGCCACCAACATACACTTTAAATTCACCTGGTTCTAGAATGAATTCGCCATCATTGTTATAAAATCCTAATTCTTTCTCTGTTAAACTAAACTTAATGGTTTTTTGATGATTTGGTTTCAATTCAACCATTTTAAAGCCCTTTAACTCTTTTACGGGCCTTGTTACGCTTGCAAATAAATCTTGAATATATAGTTGGGCGACTTCTTTTCCTGTTATGTTTCCAGTGTTTTTTACATCTACTGAAACTTCTATCGTTTCGTTTGCAACTTTTTTAACAATCATATTGTTATACGAAAAAGTAGTATAACTTAAACCATGACCAAATGGGTATAATGGGTCGTTACTTTCATCTATATAATGCGACCAAAAGACTTCGTTTGGAGCCGGAATAACAGGTCTTCCAGTATTTTTATAATTGTAATAAATGGGCACTTGACCAACATTTCTAGGAAACGACATAGGCAGTTTTCCGCTTGGGTTATAATCGCCATATAAAACTTGTGCAACAGCATTTCCACTTTGTGTTCCCAAATGCCAAGCTTCTACAATAGCGGGTATGTGTTTATCTGCCCAAGTAATAGTTAAAGGTCTTCCATTGTTTAAGACCAAAACAATGTTTTTATTAACCTTATATACGGCTTCCAAAAGCTCTTGTTGTACCCCAGGCAAATTTAAATCGGTTCTACTTCTGGCTTCACCACTTTGAAACCCATGTTCACCCAAAACCATCACAACAACATCTGCTCTTTTAGCGGTTTCAATAGCCTCAGGAAATCCACTTTTATCTTGAGTATTAATATTTAATTCTATGGCAAATTCGGTTTTCCCTATAACTAAATCAGCACCTTTGGCATAGGTTAATTTGTTGCCTGTATATTTTTGTAAGCCTTCTAAAACAGACACAGCTGTGTTATCTTCCGCAGCAATGCGCCAACTACCTAGCGGACTGGTTTTATCGGCAGCTAAAGCGCCTATTAAAGCAATATGTTGTCCTTCTTTTTTAAGAGGAAGTATTTGATTTTCATTTTTAAGCAATACGATAGATTTTTTAGCCACATCTAGCACGGCATCATGAATGTCTTGGCTTCCGGTCACTTCTTTTTCGTATGCTTCGTTGCAATATTTATAAGGATCGTCAAAAAGCCCCAATTCAAATTTTACTTTTAAAATACGTGTTACAGCGTCGTCTATAAGTGATTCTTTAACTTTTCCTTCCCTAACTAAATTTGCTAATTCATCCACATACGCATAGGACTCCATATCCATATCTGAACCAGCAATTACAGAAAGTTCGGAGGCATGTTTTTTGTCTTTTGCATAGCCATGAGCAATCATTTCGTTTATAGAACCCCAATCTGAAACCACAAAACCATCAAAACCCCATTTGTCTTTTAAAATATCGCGTTGTAAATAAACATTTCCAGTGGCTGGTATTCCGTTTAATTCGTTAAAGGAGTTCATGAATGTTTTTACACCAGCTTCGGTGGCTGCCTTAAACGGTGGGAAAATAATATTATAAAGTGTCGATGTTCCAATATCGACAGTGTTATAGTCTCTGCCCGCCTCGGCAAAACCATAGCCAGCCCAATGTTTAGCACAGGCAGCAATGGTTTCGTGAGATGATAAATCGTCTCCTTGAAACCCTTGTACTCTTGCTATTGCTATTTTTGAACCTAAATACGGGTCTTCGCCAGCACCTTCCATAACACGTCCCCAACGAGCGTCTCTTGAAATGTCTACCATTGGCGCAAAGGTCCAGTTGATACCTGCTGCTGCAGATTCTTTTGCTGCTACTTGAGCCGATTTTTTAATGGCTTCCAAATCCCAACTCGCGGCTTCAGCTAAAGGTATCGGGCTTAAAGTTTTATAACCGTGTATCACATCGAACCCAATGATTAAAGGAATGCCAAGCCTTGTTTCTTCAACAGCAATTTTTTGAACCGCTCTTACTTCCTTAACACCTCTTACATTAAGCATAGAACCTACATAACCTTTTTTTAAATGTTCATACTTTTTTGCTGCATCACCATTAGCAGGCTTCGGGCCTGTAACATCCCAAAACCCGTTGTATTGGTTCATTTGACCAATTTTTTCTTCCAAAGTCATTTTAGACAGCAGTTGGGCTACTTTATTTTCAATTGAATCGCCGGAATTACTGATGTTATCCTCTGAATTATTGGTTTGCTTTTTACATGAAGCAACTAATATAAAGGCAATAAGTAAACTATATAGACTGTTATTTTTCATAATTATTGATACACTTTTATGTAATCTATCTCCATTACTGATTCTGTAAAATTTGGGTCAATAGAAAACCAACTGCCACCCATGGCGATATTTAAAATTAAAAACTGTGGGGCATTATAAGGCCAAGTGCTATTATTTTTAACTGTTGGCTTATAACTATACTTTAAGTTTCCGTCTACGATAAAGTTTAATTCATTCGCTGTCCATTCCAAGCTATATACATGGAATGCTGTGGCATAATCACTTATGGTTGTTTCACCAACCTTAGTGTTTGCACAACCGCCAGAACACGATGGTGTGTGTGTTGCACTGGAAATAATTGCAGGGTTATGTCCCCAATGTTCCATAATGTCTATTTCACCACAAGCAGGCCAGCCCACACTATCTATATTAGCTCCCAGCATCCAAATAGCAGGCCATGTGCCAGAACCACTTGGTAGTTTCGCTTTTACGTCTACACGTCCATAAGTGAAATCGAATTTTCCTTTCGTTAATAATCTTGCCGAAGTATATTCTGAACCTTGATAGTTTTCTTTTTTAGCGGTTATTTTTAATACCCCATTTTCAACTTTTACATTATCAGGTCTGTTGGTGTAAAACTGTTTTTCACCGTTACCCCAACCACATAAGTCTGGACAACCATTACCTAAATCGTAATTCCATTTTGTAGGGTCTGGAGCGCCAATGGTATCAAACTCGTCGGACCAAACTAATTGAGGCCCTTTTTCAGTAACAAAAACAGCCACTTTTTTAAAATCACTTATCGTGTGTCCTGTACTGGAATAGGCAAATACCGTTATAATGTAGTCGTTTAAACCTTCATTTGTGCACGTATAATTAAAAGTACCTGTTGTATTTTTTACTTCGGCTTCACTACCTACTTTAAAGCCATAGGTTACGGCATTTGTTGCGGTAGCATTACATGTTATAACACCAGAACCATCGCCATTAGGGTTATTAATAGTTGTTCCTGAAATAGTTACCTGTAATACTAAATTTTTAGGTATAATATCTTTAGGCTCTTCTGTTGTAGTATCGTCTGTACCACTAGAGCATGATAATAACATTATAAAGCCAATTTGAATAATATAAAGCATCTTTTTAAGCATTTTTTCAATTTTTAATATTTCCTCCATTTTAAATAGGGAGACTATTAACCTCCCTATTAAGAGACTGTTTAAGTTTTATTCTGGTATCAACCTAAACCACCAATCAAATTCTCCGTTTCCATCTGTAGTTCGAAGAATCATCTCATCTGCAGAACGACTAAATATTTGATAGCTATGGTTTCCTCCTACATAATATCCTATAAAACCAATACCTGTTAAGCTTAAAGTTTCAACATCATTGGGAGCCGTTAAAGCCCATTGAGATGTGTAAGAACTAAACGTATATTGTTCTATGTCTGCTCCGTTTACAGTGCCACCGGATCCACCTAATTCATTAATTAAAGGATCACGTCCAAACACAAAACCATCTGGCCCTACGTTGTGTGAAAATGTTCCATCTACATTAAAAGTATATCTATCATCATACATTCCTGAATTAGCTTTATCTCCTGGAGCAGCACCATAATATTCAAATTCGGCACCTCCTATGGGCCCCAATCCGAAGTGTTTATTAACTTCTGAAGCTATTTTCCATGTTCTTGAACTGTTAGAAGTAAGCATCGTTAATAAATCTGCCGGTGGTTCATATAAAGCCTGTACTTCCACTTCTATTGTTTTACTTGAAGAAGCTCCTGCGGTCCCAAAAGCAATTACAGTAACCGCATAGGTGTTTGTCCCAAGTGTTGTAAACGTATGTGTTGTACTACCTGATTTTTGAAGCTTGGTTTGCCCTTGAATTACAAATTGATAAGCCGTAGCATGATCTGCTTTAGCCGATAGTTTAATTTCTCCGCTTCCTAATCCTGGTGCTGGCGATTCTTCTCCATTATCTAAATAAGTAACCGTTACTTCAATATTAGAAGGCACTACAATCTCCCCAAAAGGAATATCATCATCTTGACAGCTAGTAACGCTTAGAATTGATATTAAAAAGAGGCTCAATATGTTATTTAATTTTTTCATCTTTCTAAATTTTAATTATGAAAATAAAAGTTATCGATATATACTTTGGCACCAGAAGATTCAAAGATTAATTGGGTAATTGCCGAAACATCTGTTGTATAGTTTGCTAAAGGAATATCCACACTTACCCAAGTTCCTTGCGTAATATTTGCTAAGTATTCTATATCTTCTTTTAGCGGGTCGCCATCGCCAAAGTTTGTATTGACTAACTTTAAACCAAGTGTGGTGGCATCTGGCGTGAAGTAATCAAAATGAGCATATTTAAAGCCCGCTAAGTTGGTTGGATTGCCATAATCGGTTACAATGCCCGTATAATTCAGTGTTTCATATAACCATATGTTATTACCGCCAATATCAGTAGTTGTTAAAGTGGTTGATTGTCCCCAATTAGGATTTACTTCGTTTAAAGTTACATTGGTATAAGCATCACTAAAAATGGACACCACACTGTTAGCATTAAGTGTTGGAGTCGGTGCAGCAACTGTTGGAGCCGTACTATCACCATTGTTATAAAAATAAAGATTGTCTATATATACTTTTGCCATAGAAGACTCGAATACTAATTGTGTAATGCCTGAAATATCTGTGGCGTAATTTGATAAAGGAATATCTACACTTACCCATGTTCCTGGTGTTACACTTGAAACATATTCTATATCCTCTTTGAGAGGATCACCATCGCCATAGCCTGTATTTACAAGTTTTAAGCCAAGTGTTGTAGCATCTGGTGTAAAATAATCAAAGTGAACAAATCCCATTCCTGATACATCGGTAGCATTTCCATAATCGGTTACAATACCCGTATAATTTAAAGCCTCATATAACCAAGTGTTATTTCCTTGTACATCAACAGTTGTTAAGGTGGTTGATTGTCCCCAATTTGGATTTATTTCATTTAAAGTAATATTGGTATATGCATTACTAAAAATTGAAATGACATTCGCTTGAGGAGCTGTTGGTGATGGTGCGCTAACTACTGGTGCCGTTGGAATAGATGATGGTTTATAAAAATAGATATTATCTAAAAATATGGTTCCAAATCCGCCACCAGCCCATGGCGATCCTACAAACTTAAATTGAAAAATATCTGCCATTGATAATCCTTGATCTGTAAAATCACTTAATGGAATATCGAAACTAACCCATTGGTCAGCCACTAAATCCTTTAAAACAGCTTTTTCACCAGTTGCCGTACTAATTGGATAGATTTCCAAGGCGGCTAAATCTGCCGTCCAAACATCAATGTGTAAATACTCCATAGAAGAGGCATCTATTGTAGTGCCAAAGTCTATACCTTCATAATTTATGTTACCGTATTGAATTATCATATTTCCGTCAACATCAATTTGTGTATAGGTGGTTGATTGCCCCCAATTTGGATAAAAATCTACACCAGATAAACTTGTATAGGCATCACTATAAATTGAAATAACATCGGCCGCATCACGTCGTGGTGGGGTTGCTGCATTTGTAATAGGCTGTAAAATAGCCGTTACTTCAAATTCCTGTGAATATTCTGTAGTTTCAATAGCTCCTCCCATGGCAACGACTCGAATGGTATAAGTTCCTGCTTCTTGGTATGTGTAACTCACTGTTTCTCCTATGTTTCCTAACACGGGATTGTCGTTTCCAGTTTCACCAAAATAAACTTCGTAAAACATAGCAAAATCTGCAGTAGCAGTAACATTTACTTGTTTAGATAAAGTGGCATCATTTTCGATGGTTACAACTAAATTTTCAGGAGCTTTAAATGAAACGGTTAAGTCTTTTGAAACGTCGCTTTTAAGCCCTGTAATACCAACAGCTTCTATGTTTACGGTATAATTTCCTTCGGCATAAACATGTTGGGCACTTGCACCTTGTTTTACAGTAACAGGAGAAGACCCGTCATCAAGGATGATATTGTAAGAAACAGCGCCCTCTGCATTAGGTGTTAAAGTTACTAAGCCCGTGTTATCTTGAGTAATTTGAAAAAGTGCAGAAACGTTTGTCGGCGCTACCACATTATCTACAAAACTCAAATCATTAGTATCTTCAGTACAATTAATAAAGAAGATTAAAACTAGGCCTAACCTAAATATATATTTTAATGTTTTCATATGTAACTATTAAATTGTTTTTTAAAGATCATATGAAACACCCCTTGTGTAATCATCCTCATGTGTGAAGCGTTTTTCCATGGGTGTTTCATATCTTATTTTTAGTTTTGGTATCCTGGGTTTTGTGTCCAAGTACCGCCTGACAATTCTATTTCTTGAATAGGAATTGGAAAAAGTTCATGTTTCCCAGCTTGAAAACCTGGTATTGCTTGGGCTGCTCTTCCTGTTCTAACCAAATCGAAGAAACGATGCCCTTCACCCACTAATTCAACACGACGTTCTTTATAAATATCGTTTGTTAGGTTAGCTCCAGTAGTTGCAACATTGCCTAATGTGGCTCTATTACGAACTTTGTTTAAATAATTTTGAGCTCTTGTATCACTAATACCACCTCTGTTTAATGCTTCGGCAGCCATTAGTAGCACATCCGCAAAGCGTATAACCCTTGTGTTATTTGGGTTTGTAAGCGCAGCATCAGGACGGTTGGCATCTCCTAAACGAGCTATGTATTTTCTATTATAATAGCCTGTTTGTTCATATCCAGCATCTTCATTATAACTGGCTGTTGGATTTTCTTCTATCCATTTTTCAATATCTAAAATGGAATAGTCTAATCTAATATCGCCATCTTCAAAAGCATCTACGACATCTTGCGTAGGTACATTAAAGCTGTATCCAAAATCGAAAACGGGCCCTACATAGCCTCTTACTCCGTTAAAGCCAACGGCGTAGTTACCTTCTAAACATTGAAAACAATCGTAAGAGCCACCATCAACATCTGAATATTGTATTTCAAAAACCGACTCTATATTATTTTCATATTCGTTCTCCCACATTAATGGGGCGATATCTGAAGATAATAAATCATGCGGTCCATTGTTAATTAGATTTTCCAATACGGTTGCAGCTTCACTAAATTTTTCTTGATACAAATACGCTTTACCTAATAAAGCTTCGGCAGCACCTTTTGTTATTCTTCCCGTTTGACTTTGGGTGTACGGAAGATTAGCAGCAGCAAAAATTAAATCTTCTTCTATTTGAGCGTAAACTTCAGCTTTAGGGGTTCTTTCTATTCCGAATTGATCACCGAACTGTATGCGCTTATCTACTGCTAAAGGCACATCACCAAACCATTTTACCAATTCAAAATAATAAAAGGCTCTTAAAAATCTGGTTTGGGCCAATACACTAGTTTTGTTTGAAAACTCAATCTTATCTTTAAATTCCATGATATAATTGGTACGATTAACTCCTGTGTACATCCATGTCCAAATATTTCTTAATTGGGCATTAACGGGTGTATGAATCATGTCGTCAATTTCTTGAATTCCTGGTGTGTCCGTGGCACTTTCACCACCTGCCAGTGTATTATCTGAAGCTATTTCGGCTACTTGAAATTGTTGTGCTGTTGCTTGTAAATAATCGTATGCCGCAATTAAAGCTTCTTGATAATCTGCTTCGGTATTGAAAAAATCCTCAGAGTTTACATCTTGTGAAGCCACGTCAATAAAATCGTCAGCACACGAAAACATGGTTATAAAAACAAATGAAACAAGGATATTTATAGTTTTAAAATTTTTCATATCGCTTAATTAAAGTTTTAAGTTAATTCCTAATAAAAATGTTTTAGCACTAGGATAAAACCCTTGGTCTATACCACCTCCAAGAGGTGCTCCGCTGGAAGCAGTAGCATCGAAACCTTTGTATTCTGTAAGTGTAAATAAATTGTTTGCAGATACATAAATACGAAGTTTGCTTATTTTGGAATTTTGTAAAAGTTTATCGGAAAATGTATAGCCTAATTGCACGTTTTGCAAACGAACAAAAGAACCATCTTCAACATAAAAATCTGAAAACAGCCCATTAGGCGTTGCTCCGTTAGACACTCTAGGAAATGTATTACTTGTACCTTCTCCAGTCCAACGCGCTAAATATGAATTGGTTCTATTCGTTAATTGTTGTCCACGTTCGTAATTACGAACAATATCGTTTCCAACAGATGCAAATGCATAAGCTGCAAAATCAAAATTTTTATAATCTATAGAGATGTTAAGACCCATGGTAGCATCTGGCAATGGCTTACCTATATTGCCTCTATCATCATCTGTAATAACGCCATCATTATTTCTATCTACATACTTAATATCGCCTGGTTCTGGCACAATATCTCCAACCGCTGAAGCATCAATGTCTGCTTGGGTTTGAAAAACACCATCGGTTTTGTAGCCATAAAAATAACCCATGGGGAATCCTGCTTCCATTCTAGATGGCGCTGGTTGACTAATACCAAAACCACCGCCGGTTAAAAAGCCTGTATCAGTATCAACAAATAGCACTTTATTTTTTAAATAGGTTACATTGTATTTTATGTTAAACTTGAAATTACTACTAAAATTTTCAGAGTAACCTATTGCAAATTCAACCCCTGAGTTTTCAACAGTACCACCATTAACTACTGGTGCGCCACCAGTACCCAATAAACCGGATACTTCTGGAATTACCAATAAATCTTCTGTTCTTCTTTTAAAATAATCTGTAGTGACATCTATTTTATTATCTAAAAAACGAAGGTCTAAACCAATATCGAAGGTTTTTTGCTTTTCCCATCTAATTTCAGGATTAGCAATACCACCACTTGCAGTACCAATAAACTCAATATCATCAAAAATATAAGTGCCTTCACCATTTAATAAAGAAACATATCTATAATCTGGAATTCTGTCATTACCTAAAATACCGTAAGACGCTCTAACTTTTAATAGATTAATAAATGAGTGGTTTTTAAAAAAATCTTCCTCAGAAACTATCCATCCAATAGAGCCAGAAGGGAAAATACCAAATCTATTTTTGGGTCCGAATTTGGTGGAGCCATCGCGTCTAACTACTGCAGAAAGTAAATATTTTCCTTTGTAATCGTACTGTAATCTTGTGAAATAGGATAGCAATCTAGAATCAAAAGTTGGATTTCTGCCTGTAAATCGGTTAATATTTTCAATATCAGATGTTTCATCTAAATTGGCATTTACTATATTATTATCAATAATATCGAATCCTGTTGCTCCAGTAAACTCGCCTGTTGTTTTAAATACCGATGTTCCTAACAGTACATTAATGTTATGAATGTCGTTTATTTTGTTTTCATATTTAACAAAGGCATCAAATGTATAATCTCTATAATAATTTAAACCTTCAAAAACACTGCTTCTATCAACATTGCTATTTTTTCCACTTCCAAAATATGCAATAGGATTAAATACCTTAGATGATACTTCAGAATAGTTAAATTGAATATTAGATTGTACCGTAAAATGATCTAGGAAATTATAAGCTAAACCAGCATTTCCGCTTAATTTCATAACTTTACCTCTATCATAAGTATCATCTATTTGAGCTAAGGGGTTGATAACCTCACCTCCTAAACCTTCGGCTAGAGTATAATCGCCATTTTCATCGTACATCGTAAAGGTTGGTGCCATATTAATAGCATTAAAAAGCACCGAAGAATTAGAGTTTTCAGGAAGGTTTCTTTTGTTGGTTCTCATTAAAGTAAGACCCGACGTCCATTTAAAATGCTCTAAAAAGTCTAAATTGTAGCTTACATTATTTGTGAAACGTGTAAAGTTTGATTTATTTCCTCCAACGATTCCATCTTGGGTTAAAAAAGAACCACTATAGGAATAAGCAGATTTTTTACCACCCCCGCGAAACGACATATTGTGGTTGGTAATCGGCGCATTTTCAAAAACCAAATCTTGCCAATCTGTACCCACACCTAAGTCTGCCAAATTAGAAAAAGGTGGCGTATTGCCTCCAGCCGCATAGGCTTCGTTAACAATAGCACCATATTCTGTAGCATTTAGTACAGGGATTTTACGTGTCGTTTGTTGAAAACCACCATAGGCATTATATTCTACCGTAATAGGCATTTCTTTGCGCCCTGTTTTGGTTGTTATAAGTATCACACCATTAGCAGCTCTTACACCATAAATACCCGCTGTAGCATCTTTAAGTATGTTAATACTTTCAATATCGCTAGGGTTTAAAACACTTAAATCTTCAATAACATTGCCATCAACTAAAATTAATGGTCTGTTATCACCATTTGTAGAAACCCCTCTAATACTTATTGTAGAGGCTCCACCCGGCGTGCCAGATTGCGAAGTAATAGTAACACCCGCAACTTGCCCCTGTAACGCCTGTTCAATTCGTGTGGGCTTTAAGGCTTCGATACTTTCGCTAGAAACAACGCTTACGGCTCCTGTAATTTCTTTTTTGGTTTGCGTTCCATAACCAATAACTACAACTTCGTCTAACTTAGCTAAGTCTTCCTGAAGTTGAATCGTTAATTTTGAATTATCAGCAACCTTAATTTCTTGTGTAACATAGCCTATATAACTAATGGTTAGCGTAGAACCTAATTTAACATCTGTGATAATAAAGTTACCATCAAAATCGGAAGTAGTTCCTTTACTTGTATCTTTTACAAGTATGTTTACTCCAGGAATAGGCATGCCACTTTGGTCTAGAGTTATCCCGCTTACATTTACATTTTGCGCACTTGAATATGCAATGAAAAATAAAACAAGAACTTTAAAGAGATAATGTCTCATATACATTTAGTTTTTTAGTTTTAGTAAATTTAATTCTATAGCATGACGTATTGTAATAATTAACCATAACAAAAAATATACATGACAAAAAAAGACTGGTATTTTTAAGAAAACACCAATAATTAAGGTCGTTGTTAAGAAAAATGTATTTTAAGAATTTTATTTTTTTATACTCAAATACCGTGAATGTTGTGGTGTTGTATAGGTAAATACCACACTTGTTGTGTGGTTATATTTTTAAAATATAATCTGTTAAGCTGTCGTCGTGCTCCAAATTCATTTTTTTTCGTAGTCGATACCGTTTAACTTCTACACTTCTTGCCGAAATGTTTAGTAGTGGTGCTATTTCTTTTGAAGATAAATTAAGTCTTAGGTAAGCACAAAGGCGTAAATCGTTGGATGTTAAAGAAGGGTGTATCGATTTTATTTTTTTAAGGAAATCCTTATCGGCATTGTTAAAAGCTTCTTCAAAGGCATGCCAATCATCAGTATTATTTAAGTTTCTATCTATGATTTTTATAACCTGTTTTAGGTTTTTGTTATCTTGAGCCTTGAGCAATTCTTTTTTAATAGTGTTTAAAAACTCATTCTTTTTAATTAAGCTCATAGTTGAAATGCCCAATTCCCTGTTTTTGTTTTCAATATCTTGTCTTAGCTTATCATTGTTAAAATGCATTAGCTGCTGCTTGTTCTCGAGTTCTTTTAGTTCTAACTCTTGTTGTGTTTTTTCTAGTAATTTTTCTCTTTGTTTTCTATAATAACGTTTGTATATGTTGTGCATTAGTAATGAGAAAAGTAGAATAAGAAACAAATATCCCGCAATGGCTATATTAGATATGTACCAAGGCCTTTCTACCGTAAATGAATAGGTTTCTGTATTTTCGGAAAACTGATTCCCCAATCGTGCTCTAACATAAAAAGTGTAGTTGCCATGAGGCAGGTTTTCAAATAAAGCATTTGAACTCGTTGACCATTTACTCCACTCGTTATAAATACCATCTAATTTAAATTGATATTCGGCTACTATATATTTTTTATACTCTGGTATGCTAAATTCAAATTCAATATTGTTTTCGTTATTTTTAAAGACACCTGCTTCGTTTTTATTAATTAAATTAAATTTATATTCGTGCTTATAGGTGCTTGTGGAAATTGAATTAAGACTAATTTTGAAGGTTGTATCAATCATTTTATCTAAGTCAATCAAAATATAACCTTGCGATGTACCATACAAATACAAGTTGTCTTTTATATACGTTATGTTTTCATAACCAGACACATCATTTCTTAGGTTAATTGGTAATGAAATGGTGTTGATTTTTGGAACATCGCTTAACTTTCTTGGGGCTATATAGCTAATATTGTATTTTGAAAAACCCCATAACTTATTGGATTTGGTATCTACAACTAGTTTTCCAGATGTATAGTTTTCTTTATTGAATAACTCGCTATAAATAGTGTCTTTAATAAATTTTTGTTGTTTTTTATTGTATTTGAAAACACCTTCTTTATAGCTATATAAAATATCATTTTGGTATTTAACAAGGCTTGATTTAGCCCCTTTTGAAACAGATAGGTCTTGGTCAATACGTATGGCTTTGGTTAAATTGCTGTCTAGCGTTACTTTAAAAACCCCCTTATATTCGTGACTAACAAGTACTTCTGTGGGATTAAGGATTTCAAAATACCTGCTTGAAATATCAAAGCCTTTAATTTTGTTCCTAAGCTTCCAGCTTCCATTAACGTTTTCAATAACATTAAGGCCATTATAATTTCCTTGAAGTAATAAATCGTTTCTAGTATCAATTTTTTTTATGCCCCAGGTTCCTAATACATCTAAAACCAAATCAGCTTTAGTACCGTTTACGACAAAAGTTCCTGAATTATGCCCACAAAAAAGGGTATTGTCAATATTTGTTAAGCACCAAACGGCACCCTGAGTACCTTCCAATAGCGTAAATACCGTTGAATTGTCTTCTACTTTTTTATAAAACAAGCCTTGATTGGTTCCCAAATACAAGTAACCATTAAAATTTATCGAAGCGTTTATCGAGCCAATATTCCCCTTTTTGTCATTATAAATTCTGAATGGCGACTTTATGTTTATACAATTGATGCCGTTTTCCAATCCTAGCCAAATATTGTTTTCTAAATCTTCAAAAACAGATAATACCGTGTTATTGCTTAACCCACTGGTTTGGTCTATTTGATAATTAATATGACCTTCTGGCGTGAGATGAATAATGCCGTTTGAAATACTGCCTAGCAAAAAACTTTTGTCTTTTAATTGGATGCTGTTGTAGATTCTAATTCTTGATAGGGTTTCGTTTGCAGGGATGTTCCATTTATTAAGTTCGCCATCTATTAATTGATAAAAACCGGCATCTTCCGTTTCAAATAAAATAGTATCGTTATGGTAAAATATATTTACAAGTAGATTTTCTTTTAAAATACTATTATTTGAGACTAATTTAGGTTTACCATTTTCTATTTCGTAAACACCTTCTTTAACTTTTTGAAAATAAATGCTTTCATTAACCTTAAATATTTTATAGATGGTAGTGTCTGATTCTATTATGGAATATGCCTGTGTTTGCTGGTTGTATATGTATATCCTGCTTAATGATTGAAATAAAATGCAATCATCAATAGCAATTATGTTCCAAATTTCTTCGTCGTCGAGAAAAGGGATATTCAGCTTTTGTGAAAGTGATGTGTATTTTAGCGTTCCATAAATGTTTTGTTCCCAATAGCCGAATTCCCTATAACTACCCGTGTAAATAAGATCCTCTATGACATTAACAGACCTAATGGTTGTTTGGTTTAAAGAAACGTAGAGGGTCCATTTGGCTCCGTTAAACTCCAAAAGCCCTTTGTTATTTGCTACATAAATGTATTTGTCTTTAGATTGGGATATGGACCAATTTTGGTTTTCAGCACCATAGTCGGTTGGTGTATAAACTTCTATTGGTGGTTTTTCTTGAGATTCTAAATAAAAACAAATACAAAATATTAATAAAGAAAAAATTAGTTTGGTTGGTTTCAAAACAAAACACGTATTGTTGTGTTACTAAGTTAATAAAAATAAGGCATAAAAACGCTTTTGTATGGTTTTTGTATGGATTATTATTTTTAAACAATCTTGGTTTATTTTACCTAATTCTAAATTTTATGCTACTTTTTCAATGCTACTGAAAGTCGTTCTTTTTGAGATTCCATCATTGAAACATTTGAGGTCACACTATGAAAGTATGAAAATTGAAGTAAGAGTAACATAGAAAATTGTCAACCAAAACATTCCCAAAAAATAAAAAACCTCGTATTTACTAGAAACACAAGGTTTTTTGGTGGAGAAGATGGGATTCGAACCCACGACCTCTTGGCTGCCAGCCAAGCGCTCTAGCCAACTGAGCTACATCCCCAACTAATTATTTTAATTCGCTTAACACCAAAACAGGTAAGCTACTGTTAAAATCTTTTTTATAAATTTGGTTATTCTCCCATTTCTTCATAAAAAACCCTCTTTTTCGTCTTACGACACAA
>LLBY010012591.1_pt1 | contig 23807 bp, 30 predicted proteins | sample 1489401 | NCBI WGS metagenome assembly LLBY01 (sample SAMN04092656, study PRJNA295927) | soil metagenome | biome: Soil prokaryotic community; feature: Bulk soil; isolation source: soil from tomato rhizosphere | host: tomato cultivar Hawaii 7996 | place: South Korea | collected 2011-11-01 | reverse complement strand
ACAGCGTCCGGTAGTCGCCCTGCAACAAGCCATCCAATCGACGAATGACCTGCCAGTCCAGGCGCAGCAGGACGCGCTCAGGCGTTGCTGTCGGCGAGTCGCTTGGTGTGTTCATGCAGCGGTACCACAGGGATCGGAATGCGGTCCAGGATCTTTGCCAGGATGTCGTCTCCGGTCACGTTGTCGGAGAGCGCTTCATACGACAAGACGAGACGATGGCGCATCACATCATACGCCATATCCAGTATATCTTGGGGCAGGGCATACTTGCGACCGCGCACAAAGGCGAGGGCGCGTCCGGTCAGGATCAGGTTGATCGAGGCACGCGGGCTGGCGCCAAACATAATATAGCGCTTCAGATCCTTCAGGCCCACATCTTCCGGCTGGCGGGTGGCGGTGACCATACGCACAGCATATTCCATCAATGCAGGGTCCACGTAGACACGGTCTGCCTGCTTTTGCAGCTCAAGCAGCTGGTCCGTGTTCAACACCTCCTGCACCGCTTGCAGCGCGGCCGTCATACGTTCGACGATCACAAACTCTTCCGTTGGTGTGGGATAACCGATCAACACCTTTAGCATAAAGCGATCGACCTGCGCTTCGGGGAGTGCATAGGTTCCCTCGGTCTCGATCGGGTTCTGAGTCGCCAACACAAGGAACGGATTCGGAACCTTGTAGGTCTCGCGCCCGATGGTCACCTGTCGCTCCTGCATCACCTCAAGCAGCGCGCTTTGCACTTTGGCAGGTGCACGGTTGATCTCGTCCGCCAGCAGGAGGTTCGTAAAAACAGGCCCGAGGGATGTGTCAAACTTGCCGGTCTTCTGGTTATAGATACGTGTCCCCACCAGGTCGGCCGGAACCAGATCGGGAGTGAATTGGATACGCTTGAACTCCCCACCGATCGACTCGGCCAGTGTCTTGATCGCCATCGTCTTTGCCAGCCCCGGCACGCCTTCCACCAGGATATGCCCGCGCGCCAGAAGCGCCACGACCATCCGTTCGAGCAAATGATCCTGTCCGACGATGACTTTCTTGACCTCATATAAGACTTTTTCCATGGGCGTGCGATTTTCGATCTTGTTGTTCTGAACCATTCACTCTCTCCTTTTCCTCTTAAGTTGCCTCGAGACCAATGAGTATCACATCATCCGGATGGCTAATAGGGCGGTGAGCCGCCTCCCCCTGCTGCCACATTGATCGGCACAGCAAAACCGATTCCCACAAAAAAGCTATCCTCGGTGGGGTTGATAATCCCCGTCACGATTCCGACCACGTGACCAAACCGGTTGAGCAATGGACCGCCTGAATTCCCGGGATTAATGGCCGCGTCCACCTGGATCAGGCCCTCAATGGCTTGCGCGGTTCCCGGAGGCTGGAACGTGCGGTTGAACCCTGAAATGACTCCCGCACTCATCGAGCTGTAAAGACCAAAGGGATTTCCCACCACAAAAGCATCGTCCCCCACCTGTAAGCTGCCTGCATTTCCCAGCGTGGCTGGAAGATACTGTGCTGGCAGCGTTTCTGCCTGCAACACCGCGATATCCATTTCGGGCTGCGCATCGGCGATCACTGCACGAGAATGCGTCCCATCGGCGAATGTCACATTGATGTTGGGCGAATCCGCCACCACATGAAGGCTGGTGAGAATACTCCCATTCTGATCGAAGATCACACCCGAGCCCAGGCCCCGGCTGGGCTCACCACTTTCATCCTGCCCACCTTCGGACTCGATCCACACCAGCGACGGCTGGATGATCTGATAGACCATGATGGAATCCGGCGGACGCGGTGTGGCCGAGGCCATCGCGCTTGATACCACGGCATTGACTTCTGCCGGGGTGAGCGGTTTGGCACCGGGTACAAATGCATTGTAAAGAAAGAGGGCAAGTAAGGCTGCGAGGACGCCCGAGACGAATGGCAAGATCCTTCGTATCCGTTCACGCAGGCCTGCCCATCGGTTTCGTAATTTTTGGCCAACCGTTAAAGATGGTTCGTTCATAGATATCCATTCTGGTTTTTCACAAATAAGGAGCGATCAACTGCCGAATTGCGGAAATTTGACCAAACGAATCGAACGCAATCTTACAGGTAAATATAGAACTTTTCGATTAGACCATCATGAGAATACTGTGGAGTCAGCACCATTTCGCATTAAGAGAAGGACGCAGTGCCTGGCAAATTCTTACCTTACGAATCATATACGTTCACAACACTATTTTGGATTTGTATCTTCAAGCATTTCCGCCAGTGCCCGTAATGCCAGTGTGTAAGAGCGCCAGCCAAACCCTGTGATCTTACCTTTACATACACCCGAGATCAGAGAAGCATGTCGGAATTCTTCGCGCGCATATACATTCGACAGATGCACCTCGATCACCGGGATATGGAGCGCGGCGATCGCGTCGCGCAAGGCCACTGAGGTATGGGTATACCCGCCCGGGTTAAAGACCACACCGTCCGCCCACATCTGGGCATCCTGCAATGCGTCGATCAACGCGCCCTCATGATTTGACTGACAACATTTCAGCTCCGCCCCGAAACCTTTTCCGTGCTCGAGCAGTTGGGTGTTGATATCCCCCAGAGTCATCGAGCCATAGATCTCCGGTTCGCGCGTGCCAAGCAGGTTCAAATTCGGTCCATGCAAAACCAAGATTTTCATTTTATTCTCCTCGCAAGGACATTATCCCAGTACCGATTCTAAATCAGTTATATCGACTAGTTCTACTTCCCCGATTTTCACAGGCAGTGCAAAACGGATGCTCGCCGCGTTCTTCTTCTTGTCCACCCGCATCGCCCGCAGAATCTCTTCGCGAGGTAATCCATCGGAGATATGGACGGGCAAACCGAGCTTTGTCAACACGCCCGCGATCTCGTCGCTCAGTCCGTTTCGGGCCACGCCGATCCGTTCCGCCAATTTCGCCTCCGCCACCATGCCGATCGCAATGGACTCCCCATGGCGCAATTCAAACGTACTGACAAGTTCCACAGCATGTCCTACAGTGTGCCCGAGGTTCAACGCGGCACGGAAGCCCTTCTCATACGGATCATCTTCTATGATCTTGATCTTCACCGCCATGGCACGTTTCACGACTTGCTCGAGATCCGCTTGGATACAGTCCAATCCCTGTCCACAGAGAGCGAACAACTCTGGATCAGCAATGATCCCGTGCTTGACGACTTCCGCCATGCCGGAGATGAACTCTGCTTCAGGCAATGTTTCGAGCAGCTGTGGGTCCGCCAGGACAAGCTTCGGCGGATAAAAGGCACCAATCAGGTTCTTGCCTTGCGGCAGGTCGAACCCGGTCTTGCCTCCCAGTGAAGCATCCACCATAGAAAGCAGTGTGGTCGGGACGTAGATCCATTCGATACCGCGCATGTACGTCGCTGCCGCAAAGCCCGTCAGGTCACCGATCACGCCGCCACCCAGAGCGATGACCGTGCTCGTACGGTCCAGTCCATGTTCTAGAAATCCATTCCATAACCGCTGAATCGTCTCCAGATTCTTGTACGCTTCGCCAGCGGGAATCGTGATCACCTGCGGGCTAAAGCCGGCGTTGCCGAGGATTGTCAGAATGCTTTCTTTGTGCTGCCGCGCGACGTGCTTATCTGTCACAACGATGGGATTGTGCATCGGCAATTTTGCCAGGCTGGAAACCTCGTCCACGATGACATCGTACTCTCCCATCGCAGAGAGGTGATATCGACCAAGCATTACTTGTATCTGATTTACGATTTGTTCAGGTGTTCGTCCGTCCACATGAACTTTCCATGGAAAAGAAGCGTAATGTTCGGCCCTCTTCTCCAGGTACGAAACGAGTTTCGATTTAAGGTCCCCGGCTAGAAGTGGACGTTTGTGCGAATCACGCTGTAATCGTTCAAGCAAAGTTGGTAATTGCGCGATAAGCACAATCACTTTTCCGTTGCTTTCGATCAGGGCACGATTTTCATCTCGTAATAACGCCCCGCCGCCCAAAGCAACAACACTTTCTTTATCCTGGATAATTTGTTTCAAGGCGGCCGTTTCGAAGCCACGTAGACTTGCCTCACCCTGGTTTTCCACAATCTCTGGAATAGACATCGCCGCATTCGATTCGATCACGCGATCTGAATCTACGAATGGCAGATGAAGATTTCGGGCAAGGATACTTCCAAGTGTCGATTTGCCCGAGCCGGATGGACCGTATAGAAAGATATGAGACATACCTATTCCCAAAATATATGCGGCGTATTGTCCATTTGCAAGTCATCCAGCGTGGCTTTGCGCAAAGATTCAAAGCGCGGCTTCATTTCCTTCATAGAATCGCCGCCGAGTTTTTCGGTCAGCGCGTCCGCCAGGACAAAAGCGACCATCGCTTCGAGGATGGGAACGGCTCGCGGGACCGGACAAAAATCAGAGCGTTCGTATTTGGTAGGAGATTCGGTTCCATGGGCAAAGTCAACAGTCTGCTGTGGCGCTAGAGTCGTGGCAATGGGCTTCATCGCCGCCCTTACGATGATGGGTTGCCCGTTCGAGACCCCGCCTTCCGTGCCGCCTGCCCGGTTCGAGTGACGCGTTACTTGTTGCGAGTCCAGCCTGATCGGGTCGTGGGCCTGGGTTCCTGGTAAGCGCGCATTCGCAAACGCATCTCCCACTTCCACGCCTTTGATTGCCTGCACAGACATGATTGCCATAGCGAGTTTCGCCTCCAGGCGCTTATCCCATTGCATGAAACTTCCGAGTCCCACCGGGACATTTAAGGCGACGATTTCAAGCACCCCTCCGAGTGTATTTTTGCCGTGAATAGTCTTTTCGATCTCGGCTCGCATTTGATCCGCGGAGCTTTCGATGGGGCAGCGTACATCAGATTCTTCGGCGCGCTGAAACCGTTCCTCGTAGGGCATATCGCCAAGGTCTACCTGGATTTCGCCGATAGAAACAACGTATCCACCGACGATCAGGCCGAATTGAGCGAGAAAGTGTTTGCACACCGCGCCCACGGCCACGCGCATCGTCGTCTCGCGGGCGGAGGCCCGTTCCAGGGCGGGACGCAGATCCCTGTACCCATATTTGACCGCGCCTGTTAAGTCCGCGTGACCCGGGCGCGGCGCGGTCATCGGCTCGATGGCTTTGCCTCTCCATTTGATGTGGTCTGCGTTTTCGACGAGCAGGGCAATCGGGGCACCTGTGGTTTCACCCGCCATCACACCACCAAGGATTTGAACGGAGTCCTTTTCGATCTTCATGCGCCCGCCGGAGCCGTAGCCTTTTTGACGGCGTACAAGTTCTTTATTGATGAGCTCAGGCGCGAGAGGCAGCCCCGCAGGCATTCCATCCAGGATGGCAGTCAGAGAAGGTCCGTGGGATTCACCGGCGGTGAGGAAGCGCAGCATAGTAATTAGAAATTGGAGACTGTAGATTCTGCGACGGAGGCTCGCAGGACTTCACGTGAGGCGTTTTGACCTGTCCAGATTTTGAAGGCGAGAGCGGCCTGTTCGATGAGCATCCCGAGTCCGGTGGTCGCGTTTCGTCCCTGCAACCGAGCCTCTCGCACAAGTCTTGTCTCACGTGGATTGTAGACCAAATCGTAAATTGCCGCATGAGGTGGGAAGGGCAGATTTTCGGGCCAGGGGGATTCGTCGATGTTTGGGGTCATGCCGAGGGGGGTGGTGTTTATGATCAGGGAGATTTGAGATTGGAGATTAGTGAAGGTGGTTTCGGAATTTGGGAGACTGGAAACGGTAATTGGTAAACGGTAATTGGTAAATGAGTCTGCGAGTTGATGCGCTTGTTCTATGCGACGGGCAGCCAGGTATACATTCCATCCATCATTTACTAAAGCATATACTATTGCACGCGCAGATCCGCCTGCCCCAAGAACTAAGGCGGAACGCGGAAGGCGGAGCGCTTCGTGTGACAATTGGAGTGTCCGTTTGAGATCGGCGAGGAAACCTGGGGCATCTGTATTCTCGCCGATGAGTCTATTATCCCGCACATAAATCGTGTTGACCGCGCCGATGGCCTGTGCGGTCGGTGTAAGTTCGTCCAGAAATTCGATCACATTTTGTTTGTGCGGAATGGTTACATTGAAGCCCGTGATCTCTCCATCTCGAACGCGGTCGAGCAACTCTCTCAAACCCTCTTTGTCATCCGGATGGATGGGGAAGAGCGAATAACTACCTTCCAGTCCGCAAGCTTGAAGTGCGGCAGAGTGAATGACCGGGGAGAGAGAATGGCCGAGGGGATAGCCGATCAGACCGAGTCGAATCATCGCAATGTATCCAACACTTCCCAATAATTAGGAAAGGTCTTGGAAACGCAGGTGGGATTTTCAATGGAGATTCCATCGGCTCTTAGTCCGATCAGGGCAAACGCCATTGCCATGCGGTGATCGTTGTAAGTTTGGATCGTCCCCGGCTGGATCTCCTCACAGGGATAGATCGTCATACCGTCTTCATGCTCTTCCACAGAGACGCCAATCCGCGCCAGCTCTGTGCAGGTGGCATGCACGCGGTCTGTCTCTTTGACGCGAGCAGAGGCAATCCCGCGAATCCGCGTCGGCGAGGAGGCGAACGGCGCGATCGCAGCAAGCGTCTGGGCCGTGTCGGGGATGTCGCGCATGTCCACGTCCACACCGTTCAGAGTCTCGCTGCTAGCCACCTCAATGAAGTCTGTCCCTTCTTTGATCGTACATCCCATCTCGTGCAGGATATCGAGAAAGGCGATATCACCCTGTTGGGAGGATCGAGTGATATTCTCTACACGCACCCAACCCCCGCAAATGGCCGGTGCGGCAAAGAAGTAGGAGGCGGCAGAGGCATCGGATTCGATCGGGTAATTAGAGACAAGAGACCGGAGACTGTATGTTGGTAATTGGTAAGTAGTAATTGGGATGATAAAGTTCCTGTAAGCATTTCGTTTGACTTCAACGCCGAAGTCTTTCATGATGGCAACTGTCATGTCGACATAGGGCTTGGAGTTCAACTCGGTTGTGACTTCGACTTCGATGGGAGATTTAGCATAAGGCGCGACCATCAATAATGCCGATAAGAACTGGCTTGAAATATTCCCTGCAATTTTGGTCTTTCCACCCATTACACCCTTTGCAAAAATTCGAACGGGAGGGCAATTGTTATTGGACTCCAATTCCACGCCCAGCTGTTTGAGAGCCTCGATCAGATCCTGAATCGGACGCTCTCTCATCCGTGCATCGCCGTCCAAAATGTATTCGCCGTTTCCAAGCGTTAAAAAGGCAGTCAGGAAACGCGCGGCAGTTCCGGCGTTGCCGACAAAAAGCTCCGCCTGGCTTACAGGGATCTTTCCACCCAAGCCGGTGACCGTCATTTCCTGATCGGTCTCGTCAAGCTGAACGTCAAAGCCGAGAGCTTGCAGAGCTTTCGCAAAATAACAGGAGTCATCCGAAAATAATGCATTCGTCAGGCGCGTGGTGCCCTCCGCAAGAGCCGAGATGAGCAAGGCGCGGTTGGTCAATGACTTAGAGCCGGGGACACGAACGGTAGCAGAGAGGGGACGATGGATCGGGAGGATTTGCATGGATGAGGGATTTGGTATTAGTAATTGGTAATTAGCGATTGGTAGGCGGAATGAGATTGGTTGAGGATCAGCTCAAGCTGCTTGTAGTTTTCATTTTGAAGAGTCGATTCGATTTGATCCAGAGAGGTCCGGAAAGCCTGGATGGCATGTAGAATATTTTCCCGGTTCGATCGGAGGATTCCCATCGTCATCTGAGATGGCGTTCCGGCCAGGCGGCTTGTGGATTTGAACCCCGTGCCAACGAGGGACTGATATTCCACCGGTGTGGCGAGCGCCAGCGCAGAAGACAGTAAGTAGGGAAGATGACTTGTCGATGCAAGAATACGGTCATGCTCCTCAGCTGTCATGTTGATAATTCGCGCCCCAATGGTTGAAATGATTTGCTCCACTGCAGACATGGCTCGCGGTGTGGTTCGCTCCAAAGCCGTTAGAACAAACGGAGCATCCTGATATAAATTTGCTACAGCATTTTCCAGCCCCAGCTTTTCTTTTCCACAGATGGGATGTCCGCCCACCGGATCGAAATTGAGGGGCAAGGCCGACATAGCCTGCAGGATGTCTTTTTTCGTCGAGCCTAAATCGAGGATAATGCAGGACTTTTGTGTTAGCGCAGGAAGCCTTTGAAGGAAATCGATGATTGTGGGAACCGGAGTCGCCAGGACGATGAGATCCGCTCGAGGCAGGAGGTTGGCAGCGTCGCTGTCGGCCTGATACACAATTTGTTTGGCAAGAGCAAGCCGGACAGTCGCTTCATCTGAGTCAATCCCGACGAGCGCGCCGCACTTTCCTTTCAGGGCCAGCGCGAGCGAGCCGCCCATCAAGCCTAACCCGACGATCGCGATCGTTGCATCCTGCAGTCGAAAGCCATCCTCCATGGGATTACCACCCGGCGACGACAGGCTTTTTGATCGGAGCGATGCGACGGCCCATGGCCTCCGCAATGGCTTTGACCTGCTTGACCATCCCCGCGAAGGTCTCCGGCTTGAGGGATTGCTTGCCGTCTGAGACGGCATGCTTGGGATCGGGGTGGACTTCCACGATGAGTCCATCCGCCCCTGCCGCAACCGCTGCCCGCGCGATGGCCGGGACGTAATCCGCGTGCCCGGTGGCATGAGAAGGATCCAGGATGACAGGGAGATGTGTAAGATTTTTGAGCACCGGCACCGCGTTGATATCCGTTGTGTTTCGTGTCGTCGTTTCGAATGTGCGGATGCCACGCTCGCACAACATCACCTGCTTGTTTCCGCCTGCGAGAATGTACTCCGCAGACATCAATAATTCCTCGATCGTGGCACTCAGGCCGCGCTTGAGCAAAACGCTTTTACGGGTCTCGCCGATGGCGCGCAGGAGGTTGAAGTTCTGCATATTGCGCGCGCCCACCTGAAGCACGTCCACATATTTAACCATCACGTCGAGCTGTGTCTGCGACATGATCTCGACCACGATGGGCATGCCTGTCTGCTCGCGCGCTTCAGCTAAATATTCGAGGCCTTCCTCGCCGAGTCCCTGGAAGGAATAGGGGGAAGTGCGCGGCTTGAAGACTCCGCCACGCAGTGCATTCGCCCCTGCTTCACGCACAGCCTGCGCCGTTTCGAGGATCTGCGAACGAGACTCCACCGAACACGGACCCGCGATCACCACGATGTCGTTTCCACCCACATGAAATCCATCGATTGGAAAAATGGAGTTTTCCGGATGGAACTGCCGCGAGGCAAGCTTGAATGGCTGCGTGATGCGCTTGACTATATCGACGCCGTCGAGCACCTCGAAGCGCTCGGTCGGGATATCGTGCGTTTCTCCGATCGCGCCAATCAGCGTGGTCTCGACGCCCTGCGACAAATGGGCAGCGAGTCCGGCATCCTTGATCTGCTTGATGACATTTTCGATCTGCTGGGGGGTGGAATTGGGTTTCATAACGATCAACATAATCTCTTCTTCCTTTTCAGCGAATTTATTGGGCAGCCACCAAGTCGGGTCTCAGTTTGACTGCGTCACGTAAATAGACATGTGTGATTCGGTCTTGCGGGAGATTCGTGTTCCAGTGGACGAGAACACGAATGACACGCGGCAGACTATTCGGAACGGGTATCTCCCGCGCACACAGCATCGGGACGAGGTCCCAGCCCATCTGGCGGGCCGCCTGTGCGGGGAAAGTGGAGGCGAGATCGTCGGTCACCGTGAAGATGGCGCTGGCCACATCTTCCGGATGCATTCCCCCGTTCTCTGCCAGGATTTCTTCCAGCAGCTCGCGCGTGGCCTGCAGGATGAGCTCGGTTTCATCGGCTGTCACTGTTATTGCTCCACGGATTCCACGGATCGGCATAGGTTGCTCCTAGAAATCTCACCCGGGTCCCCTCTCCCGCCCTTAGAGGATGTTAGACGGGAGAGGGGTGAGGAGAGGTAAATAAAAGAGCGAGACCGTGTGGTCTCGCTCTTCTTTGACAGAGATATGGTTCTCTATACTTAAGCGCCACCAACGGCTACCGGGTTCCGGAAACCGTAATAAAAGTAGAACGCAAACCAGCGAATGGACTTAAGCATATTGGGCGCAATTCTATGCCAGTGCCGTAAAAGCGTCAAGAGGGAGTTTGGAGGATTTTGACATGCACCTTAAATAAGACCGGCTGACTATCACAAACAGTCAGCCGGAAACATGCTCTCAATTGTAATACGCTAGTCTATCAGCTAATCGTCTGCACCTCTGGTCGACGGCATATTGCGCTGGGCCTGGCGTTCCATATTCTCCGCCGCGCGCTCCAGCTTGGGTTGGTTGGCCCGGCCGCGGTTATACCAATTATCCACGATCCGACCCGCAGTATCGCGTCCACCAAGCCCGAAGGCCAGACCGGCCGCTAGCGCAAGTGCGCCGATGAAGCCCATGAACAGGGTATTAACCAGTTCCTGGGCGATTCCAATCTGGTTGACGGCCACAACAATACCGAATGCCCACACAGCCACACGTGCGATGGTTGCCAGCGTATCCGGGTTATCGAACCCTGCCTGGGCGGTAGCGCCCCGCACAAGGTTAGCCAACGCATTGGCAGCCAGGCCAGCGATCACCAGGACCACGACGGCCACAACCAGGTTCGGGATCCAGAGCAGGAATTGTTGCAGGACCTGGGAAACGGCCGGGAGACCCAGTGCATCAAAAGCCACCACCAACACGATCAAGCGGACAAACCACTTGACAATATTGGCAAGAAAGCCAGACGCATCCGTGCGGAGGCCCATGTTATTGATAAAGCCTTGAATTCCCGCGTTCTGCGCCAATTGGTTAAATTTGACAGCGCGCAACAGCGCGGCAACACCGGCTGCCAACGCGCCCGCAATGAGCCAGCCGATAATAAGGATTATCAGAAAGCCGATGATCCGGGGGATGGCTCCTAAAAACAGACTGAGTGCGGTAGCAAGCGATGTCGTAAGCGCTGCTCCCCAAGCATTAATATCCATACTAACTTCTCCTTCCAGCCTCACAGGCCGGTCACTAGATGGCTCGAGAGAATGATTAACGCATATTCTGCCCGAGCCCTAAAGATAGCCTCACGTGCTTACATCATCACCGATGATAGCGTAAGTACTTTAATTGAATCTAATTATCATTTCGCCCGGATGTAAGGTCAATCGGGGACTTCCCCATTTCAGTAAGGAATACCCTACCGCACGAATTATGTGCAGGCCCTCCATCCTGCACAGGGATTGATAACGTGATGTATCGAGACCCTTCTAGTATAATTATCTGTTCGGAGGAACCCACCATGTCCTTCTCCCAAAAAATCGACGAATGGATGAAAGAAGCCGAGACCCGGCCCGAGTCGGCGGTGACGATCGTGAAGCTGGTTGCCAGACGTCTGCGCGAGCTGGCCGAACGCAACGAGGAGCTCCTCACCGAGAACATTGCGCTGCAGAACGGCACACGCGTGGAGGAATACCAGAAGCGCATCGCGCACCTGGAATACCAGTTGGATCTGCTTAAGCGCCGCTTCGGTGCCGACGAGTCGATCCTGGCCGAACTCCCCACCGCCTCAGTTGAGATGTCCAAGCTCAGTCTGTTGATCTATAACAACTACGGGCGAATCTTCCGGATCGAGGTCGATTCAGAAGCTCAGGGATTGGGCCAAATCCTGGATGAAACCCTCCCCACAAGCGAACAACCCCGCCTGCTGGCCGTCCCCTCCAATGAGGAAGTGCTAATGCTGTTCACCTCCGGACGGGTGAGCACCCGCGCGGTGAGCGATATTCAAACGGTGACATGTGGCGGCACATGGATGTGGAATGAAGCCGCCCTGCCAGATGAGCCGCGGGCCGGAGAGTTCCTGGCTTGCGTCATGCCCATCTCGAGCCTGCCACTTTCCGAGTTCTTTCTGCAGGTCAGCCGGCGCGGCTGTGTGAAGAAAACGATGACGTCGATGGCGCAGTCGATCCTGGGAAACCATTATCTTGGCAAGGGGACGCTGCAAAAATTGGACCAGCCCTTCGATGTCACGCTCTGCCTGAAAAAGGATCGCTTTGGCTTCGTGACCATCGAAGGGAAGCTGCTGGGGCTGGACGTGGACGTGCTCCCCTACAGCACCGAGGAGCGCGTCAAACTGACCGCCAGCGATTATGTCGTTGCATCTTTTGTGCCGCACCCGGAAGAATTCATGTTGTTCCTGACACAAACGGGCAAGGTCCTCCAGCGTGACTATGACGGCCTGGAGCTGACCAAATCTCCGCTGGCAAAGGGCCAGGCGCTAATCTCCCCGGCGCGGCTGGAGCAGGGAATCCGTTTTATCGGCGCGGCATCCGTACGGGAGGCCGACCGGGTCGCAGTGTTGGACTCAAAAGGGAACCTCAAGATTCATTTGGCAGGATCCCTCGTCGGCGCCGGGTCGGTCGAAGCCGAAGGTTTGGTCCTCTCCCTCGGCGTGATGCAGGCTGAGGCGTGGAAGGAGTCGAATGCATGAGCGTTAAAGTTGGCATTGATTTCGGCACGTCCAATTCGGGCGTCGCGGTATATGACGGTCAGCACGTCCGGCTGCTGCCCGTCGACCCGAAAAATGTAATTCCTGAAGTCATCAAGACGGTGCTGTACGTTACGCGTGATTATCGTCCCTCGATCGGGCAGGAGGCTGTGGAGCACTATTACCGCGACAACGTCAACCGCCAGCGACGGTTTGTCAAGCAATGGACAGGCGAGATCGACGTCTATGGCGCGGATATGCATTATGTGCAGGATGTCTTCGTTTACGTGGACGAGCTCCAACCCGGGCGTTTGCTGCAATACCTCAAGACCGCCCTTCGCAAAGAGAACTACGACGGCACGCAAATTTTCGAACGCTATTACACCGTGGGCGATCTGGCGCAGACCTATCTAAGTCTGCTGAAGAAACGCGCGGAAGACGTGCTTGGAGAACCGATTGAAGCTGTAACGCTGGGACGCCCCGTGAAATTTTCCGAGTCCCCTGAACTGGACCACAGGGCGCAGGAGACTCTACGACAGGCCGCGCACGAAGCGGGGTTCAAGGAAGTGGACTTCGAGCTGGAGCCGATTGCCGCCGCGCTGGACTACGAACAATCCATGAGCAAGCCTCAGAATGTGGTGATCTTCGACTTTGGCGGCGGCACGCTAGACATCGCCGTGATGCGCCTGGGCGACGCGAACAAACGCAAGGTTTATGCCAGCGGCGGCGTAGACATCGCCGGCAGCGACTTCGACCGCGCCATCATCGAAAAGCGTATGTTGGCGCACTTTGGTTTTGGACGCGTCAAGCATCACCCCGAAATCATGGAAATGATCCATGCCATCCCCGATTGGATGGCACTTCCCTACCTGGGCACACCCATCAACAAGAACATCTTGGAGAAGGCCGTCCATGCCGGGATCGCTCCGATTCAATTAAAGGCGCTGCAGGGGCTGATTTACAATGACCTGGCGTTCACGTTTTACAACCGTGTGGAGGCGGGGAAGATCGCGCTATCCAACGACGGCGCGACGGTCATCAGCCTGGAGGACAAGGACATTGCACTGTGGGAGCTGTACACGCGCCATCAGTTCGAGACCGATATCTATCATTATCTTGTCGATGTGGAGAATGTGCTGCTGGATACGATTGCCAAGTCGGGACTGGAACCCGGAGAGATCGACGCGGTTGTGAAGACGGGCGGATCGTCTAGCATTCCCTTGTTCACCGAAATGCTTACACGAATCTTTGGAGCGGAGAAGGTAAAGCAATCCAACGCGTTTACGAGTGTTGTTGCAGGGCTGGCAATTAAGGCGCAGATATAAATAATAACTTTCCGACCAAGATCTTGCCGAACATCTCAAACTGAGATACAATCCTATTGTGCACATCATCACTCGCAAGACGCTTATCCAGTTTTGGCAAAAACATCCCGAAAGCCAAATGGTACTAAGGCGTTGGTTCAAAATCGTGCAAAAAACCGAATTCAATAGTTTTGCCCAATTAAGACAGGTATTCCCCTCCGCCGATAGAGTAGGTCAATGGATCATTTTCAATATTGGCGGCAATAAATACAGACTGATAACATCCATACATTTCAATCGCGGCAAGGTTTATATCCGTCATGTTCTTACTCATGCAGAATATGACCGAGGAGACTGGAAAGAATGACACTCCGAAATGAAGAGCTTCAGGTCCACTGGAAGAATATCGCTCCCCTGCTTTGCATCCGCAACGAGCGTGAATACAATGCGGCAATAAAACATCTCAACGAGTTATTAGATGAAATCGGCGATAACGAAAAACACCCTCTGTATAGCTTGCTGGATACCCTGGGCACGTTAGTTCACGCCTATGAAGAGGAGCATTATCCAGTCCCTGATGTCAGCGGAGCGGAAGTCTTGCGCTCTCTCATGGAGGAGCATGGCTTAACTCAATCCGATCTGCCAGAAGTTGGTTCCCAGGGCGTGGTATCTGAAATACTAAGTGGCAAACGCGAATTGAATGTTCGTCAAATCCGCCTATTGGCTGAGAGGTTTGGGGTTTCTACAGCGGTTTTTGTGTAGATTCCAAGGTTAATTTATATAAATGCTCGAAAAACCGGACCTTCCCGATGAAGCCATCATTTCACGATTGAATGAAGAATACAATTTACGCGTTGCGGAACTGATATTTCTCCCCCTCGGCGCGGATTCGGGCACGGCTGTTTACCGTGTCGTCACAACGGATGGAACGGCATACTTTCTGAAGTTACGAAAAGGCTTCGAAGAAATCACGGTCACTGTTCCACTCTTTCTACAGTCTCTGGGCATACAAGAGATCATCATTCCATTTGAGACCCAATCAAAACAACGCTGGGCGGATTTCGGCGAGTACAAAATGATCCTCTATCCTTTCATTGAAGGGAAAAACGGCTTCGAAATGGAATTGACAGATGATCACAAGTATAAACTTGGCAGCGTATTGAAGGCAATTCACTCGGCGCCAGTACCGCCCGAACTCAAAAGACATGTCCCGAAAGAAGCCTTCTCCCCACAATGGCGAGACAGTGTAAGGTCATTACAAGCACATGCTGAAACTATGTCCTTTCAAGATCCTCCGGCTGCAAAGCTAGCGATGTTCATGAAGTCCAAACGGAGCGATATAAGTCGTCTCATTCAACGGACGGAGGAACTTGCCTCAGAACTTCAAGCCAAACCTTTGGAATTGGTCTTATGTCACACAGATATTCACGGGGCTAACATGCTGATTACCAGGGAAAACGCTCTCTACATTGTGGATTGGGATAATCCCCTCCTTGCGCCAAAAGAACGCGACCTGATGTTCATCGGCGGCGGGATCGATACAATATGGCAGAGCGAACGAGATGAAGCTATTTTTTATGATGGGTATGGAAAGACAGAGCTTAATCTGAAAACCCTGGCTTTCTATCGTTATGAACGCATTATTGAAGATTTAGCTGCGTATGGTGAGCAACTCTTATTGACTGACGAAGGTGGCACAGATCGAGAACCAGCCTACAGACGGTTCAGAATCAACTTCGAACCTGGGAGTACGATTGAGATTGCTGAGAAGACAAACCAGTTGTTGAAAACAGCCTACTGAAACACAGGACTTCCAGACTAAAAAGGACATGCTCGACATGCCCTTTTTAGTTTGTTGGCCCTTGTCTCCTACTGGAGGAACATCAACCCTAATCCCAATAGAAGAAGACTAAGAGATAGAACAAACATTGTAGCGGTAATACTGCCTTTGTGTTTGGGGAAGCGCCGTTCGAGCAATTTTACGAGATGCATGACAGACCTCCATTCATTTCGACAAGTATACCAACAAGGGAAATCATGAGAAAAAGATGAGAATCCCCTCGACCTGTCATTTCGGCGCTTCCCGGCCCGACGTATTTATAGAACGGCAAACAAAAGTAACCGAAAATCTACAGGACAGGAGCACAAAATGAGAAGGATCATTGTTTCGGAATCGGTCACCGTGGACGGCGTCTTCGACGCGGAAACGATGGGACAATGGGCAACGCCCTCCTACAGTGAGGAGCGGGATGAGTTCATTCGAAGTATTGTCCTGGCGGCGGATGCCCTTCTGCTTGGCCGGACAACATATGACATCCAGGCGTGGTACTGGCCGAGCCAGAAGGGCGATAAATACGGGATTGCAAACCACAAGAACAGCATGCCCAAGTATGTGGTCACTTCCAGGCCTCTGCAAGCACAATGGAATGACACAACAGTCATTCAGAATGACATTGTGGAAGAGATTTCCAGGCTGAAACAGCAGCCCGGTAAGGATATTCTGATTGAGGGAAGCGCTACTCTGGTCCAGGCACTGGCGCAGGCTGGTCAGATCGACGAGTATAAGCTCCTGGTTCATCCCTCGGTCATGGGGAGTGGAAAGCGCTTTTTCAAAGAAGGGACGGGTCTGACCCAGCTCAAGCTTGTGGAGAGCAAACTTCTCAGCCTGGGAGTTGTAGCATTATCCTACGGGCCGGCAAAGTGATCGTCGATTGCAAAAGTGGTCAGTTACGATTGATATGAGGAACTTACCATGACAGATCTTGCATATTCGCTGCGTCCTGCAACAGGTGACGATGCTGAAAAAGTGACTGCCCTCGTCAACGCTGCCTATGGGCACTATGTCGAGTGAATCGGTATGACGCCTCGTCCGATGACCGACGATTACACAGAGGTCATCAGGAACTCTCGCGTCACTGTGGCCGAAAGCAACCAAACGATGGTGGGAGTCATTGTCCTGAACATGACCGATGAAGAATTTCTGATCGACAATGTCGCAGTCGATCCCTCCTATCACGGCAAGGGAGTTGGCAAGGCCCTGCTTACGTTTGCGGAAGCTGATGCCCGGCGGGCGGGGTTCGATTCCATTTATCTTTACACACACGAGAAGATGACTGAAAATCTTGCACTGTATGCAAGGATTGGATACGTGGAGTACGATCGCCGCTCCCAGGGGAATTTTTCTCTCGTGTATATGAGGAAACAGCTGGCATAAATAAATTCACTTTGGAGTAAGGTACATGAAGAATCAGATCTGGCAGGCACTTCATTTGTTCCAGCGGTATCCTGCATTCAAACGACTTTGGGTTGGCAGGTCGATCTCCTTATTTGGAGATGCCTTCACTCTGATCGCGCTGCCCTGGTTCGTCTTGCAGGTCACAGATTCCGGTACGGCGACGGCCGGTATTCTCCTCACCCTGCAACTTCCCGCGATCCTGACGAGCATGGTCATCGGCTCCCTGATCGACCGCTCCCAGCCTCGGGCTATCATGGCGATTGATAATGGACTGCGTACACTCATCATCGGACTGATTCCCATCCTACACTGGCTCGGCTTGCTGGAGCTATGGCTGCTCTTCCTGCTGACCTTTCTCGCGGGCACGTTAGTACCGGCCACGGAGGTTGGGTCGCGCAGCATCTTGCCCGAGCTTGTGGAGGATGAAGACCTGGAATCCACAAATATGCTCTGGTCCTTTAGTCTTAACCTGTCCCTGGTGATGGGGCCGGCGGTAGCCGGGCTTCTCGTGGCAGCTTTTGGAGGACCGTTGGTATTGCTGATCGACGCGGGAACATTTGCCGTGATGACATTGGCCGCCGCGGCCATTCCCATCGTGGAACGAACCCAGCCACTCGCTCAGGCGCCTCTCTCCGAACGCGTGGGATTGCGCCAGCTCTGGGAAATGAAAGTCGTGAGAAATACCACCCTGCTCAGCCTGGTCTTCTTTTTCTCCTACGGTCCGCTAGAGGCGGCCTTGCCGCTCTATAGTGATGCTATCCTGCAAACCGACGCGCGAGGCTATGGATCGTTGTGGTCCGCTTTGGCGATCGGCGCGCTGATCGGAACAGTAACCAGCACAACGCTCAGCAGGCATCTGCGCTTAGGCCTTGCATTGCCGCTGATCGCACTCCTCTGGGGCGCCAGCCTTTTGCCAATGGTTTTTATCGATAGGCTGTGGCTGGCCTGTGCCCTTCTTTTTCTGGGAGGTTTGATGTGGGGACCGTATACGCCAATGGAGACAACGTTGCTGCAACGCAACATCCCCAAGGCTCAACTCGGCCGGGTATTTGGCGCACGCTCTACCTTGCTCACAGCGGGATCCCCGCTTGGTTTGGCCATTGGTGGCATCCTGCTCGCCTTTGTTCCCTCGACCACCGTTATCGCCTTCTCGGGGCTGGCGTGTATCCTTGTCGGTTTGGGCGGACTGATGTCGCCAACATTCCGCGGCATGTCTCTTCCGAATGAGCCTATAATCCATACAACAGGAGAACAAAATGAAATACATGTTGCCGATGTATGCAGATGAGTCGAAAGCGCCGCACGCATCTGAGGAATATCAAGCCAACGCAGGGCGGGATGCGCGAAGCATCCCGCCATTTTAAAGTTTGCAGGATAACATCCCGAACCACGTCGATTGTGCTAGACGGCCAATAAGTCAATGACGGTCTCGAATCAAATTGAACAAACCTTTCGCGAAGAACACGGACGCGTCCTGGCGGCGCTCATCAGCCGCTTGGGAGATTTCGAGCTGGCAGAGGACGCCCTGCAGGATGCGCTGGTCAATGCACTGGAACGCTGGAAGACCGACGGCATCCCGCGCAACCCCGGGGCCTGGTTACTGACCGTTGCCCGGCGCCGCGCTATCGACCGCATCCGCCGCGCCGCAACGTTCGAGCAGAAACTGGACATCCTCGAATCGCTCACCGCCGAGGAGGGGCCCGATATGGATGACTCTATTCCCGACGACCGCCTGAAACTCATGTTTACCTGCTGTCATCCGGCGCTGGCTCTCGAGGCGCAAGTCGCATTGACGCTGCATACGCTCGGCGGTTTATCAACTCCAGAGGTCGCGCGCGCATTCCTCGTTTCTGAGTCAACGATGGCGCAGAGGCTGGCGCGGGCACGCAGGAAAATCCGCGAGGCGGGCATCCCGTACCGCGTCCCGCCTGCAGAGCTTTTGCCGGAGCGGCTAGACGCGCTGCTCGCAGTCATTTATCTGATCTTCAATGAAGGATATGTTGCGACCGGTGGAGATACGCTTACTCGACAGGAATTATCCAGCGAGGCGATCCGCCTCTGTCGTATCCTGGTAAGTCTGCTCCCACGCAGCGCGGAAGCCCGCGGACTGTTGGCGCTGATGCTCTTACACGATTCGCGGCGCGAGGCGCGGACCAATGACTTTGGTGAGCTGATCCTGCTCGACGAACAGGACCGGTCACGCTGGGATCATGTGAAGATCGACGAAGGAGTCGCGATCCTGGATGAGGCGCTTGCTCTACGGGACCCGGGGCCATATCAGGTACAGGCGGCGATCAGCGCGCTGCACGCCCGGGCACCCACCGCGGAAGGGACTGACTGGCGTCAGATCGCGATGCTCTATGAGACCCTGGCCAGGATGACCCCGTCCATGGTGGTCGAGGTGAATCGCGCCGTAGCAGCCGGGATGGCAGAGGGCTTGGAGGTGGGTCTGAACATGTTGCTGCAGCTCGAAGGGGAAGCCGGGGGCTTTTATCCCTATCACGCGGCGCGCGCCGATCTGTTGCGCCGGACCAACCAGCGTGAGGCGGCCGCGGATGCCTACCAGCGCGCCCTCGATCTGTGCGGGAACAGCGCCGAGCGCGCCTATCTGCAGCGACGGCTTGACGAGATGCAGTAAGCCGGATACCTGCACCGAACCGTGATTTGCTGAGCAAATCATGCGGTGTTGGCGATCCGACCTGCCTCTCATCAACGGTATAATTTCAGTTCTCATGGTACCATCGACCGTCCCTGAATCCCTGCGGCGTGCGCGCGAGTTAATAGATACACAGTATGCGCAGCCTCTGGATCTGGAGGAGCTCGCCCGGACCGCGAATTTTTCACGCTTTCACTTTTTGCGGGCCTTCCGCCGAGCCTTCCACGCAACCCCGCACGAATACCTGACACGCAAGCGCATCGAACGCGCCAAGGAGCTTCTGGCGCAAAGTGAATTCACAGTAACGGAGATTTGTTTCGAGGTGGGGTTTGAAAGCCTGGGATCGTTCAGCACACTCTTCCACAAAGTGGTCGGCTGGTCGCCTTCTATCTATCGAGCGCGTGCCTGGGAGATCCGCAAGAATCCTCTGAATTTCATCCCCAGTTGTTATGTGATCATGCACGGCATCCAGGTCTCGGACCCGAAAGAATAAGCCTCTTTTGGGTCTTTTCCTTCTGAAGCCGGATAGCGCAATTTTCAAGAAGCCATTCATAGAACAGTTGTGCTAGGATAGACGCAAATCAATCAGATAGGAGGCAGTGCTATGATCGACCGTGTCGGAAATGTATCTCTGTTTGTCAGCGACCAGGATCGCGCCAAAGACTTTTATACGCGCATCCTCGGGTTTGAGCTTCGCCAGGACGCGCCCCTGTATCCGGGCGCGACCAATCGTTGGGTTGCCGTAGCGCCAAAAGGCGCAGAGACCGAGGTGACCTTATATTTGCCTGATGAAAATTGGGAGCACTACCGCCAGACCGTCGGCAAGTCACAGGCGCTGACGTTCAACGTCGAGGACATGAACGCGCTCGTCGCAGATCTCAAAGCCAAAGGCGTGACCTTCACGCAGGAACCGGACGTCCAACCGTGGGGAACCTACGCCATGATCCGCGACTCGGAAGGCAATCAATTGATCCTGGTGGAGACTCCCAAGGCCTGAGGGTCGATTTATGATTTGTCCGGCGCAGAGAGGAGCACCATGATCACAAAACTTTCTCATGCAGGCCTGCTGGTACGTGACCAAAATCAGGCCTACGATGTGTATGTCAACAAGCTCGGGTTCAAGGTCCACACCGACGTGACCATGGACAATGGATTTCGCTGGCTGACGATCAGCCCGCCGAGCCAGCCCGACTTGCAGATCGTTTTATCCGAACCTGTCGAGCCGATGTTCGCCCCCGATCTCATTCCGCATGTACGCGCTTTGCTCGACAAGGACGCGATGAGCGGCGGAGTTTGGGAGTCAGACGATTGCCAAAAGACCTACGAGGACTTGAAAGCCAAAGGCATCGAGTTCGTCAAACCGCCGACCAAGGAATTCTATGGAATCGAAGCCTTGTTCAAGGACGGCTGCGGCAACTGGTTCTCACTGACGGAACATCCCAAAGAGTGATGAGAAACATGATTAACCCCAAACTTAAGGATTCAGCCACGGATTGCACAGATGACCACGGATTTTGAATGAATGGACCTAAAATGAGCCGAACAAAAAGCCGACCTCCGGAATTGGATCGGCTTTTTCCATGCGAATCGGTGAAATCCGTGGCTAAGAGCTTGAAATCTTTTTCCTGACCTGAAATTACGTCCAAAATAGCGACCTCTAAGATCATGAATCCAATCCTTTAGGTTATACAGGCTTCAAGGCCTCATGAGGTTCAGGTGGCAGCTCCACCCAAACGCCATCATTCACAGACACTTCACCATCCGTCAAGACGACGCCCATCACACCGGCTTTGCGGACCAGATTTCCCTGCTCATCCTTATCCAGCACGGCTTTCATCAAACCTTTCTGAAAATCATCCAGTTGATAACATGGATTCCGCAAGCCTGTTACCTCTACAATGGCGGTCTTTCCGATGTGAAGCCGAGAACCAGTTGGCAAGCCAAGCAGGTCAATTCCTCGTGTGGTGATGTTCTCACCCATTTGGCCCGGAGAGATGTCAAACTCACGTTCACGCAATTCGTCATGTAGTTCGGCATGAATCAAGTGCACCTGTCTCAAGTTCGGTTGGTTCGGATCTTTTGCCACCCGTGAACGATGTTGAACTTTCTCTCCCATATGAGTATCACCTTCTATGCCCAAACCAGTGAGCAATTTAATGAAGTCCTGGTTCGGTTTGCTAAAGGAATGGGTCGGGCTCCTGGATACTGCAATTACAGTTGCATTCATCGTTTCTCCTTTAGGAAAGTGCCCTCTGGAATGCTGCGGCGAACTGTTTGGCTGTTTCGATTGGCTTTTCACTGCTCCCGATGGTCCGGACACAAGCGGTTCCCACGATCACCCCGTCCGCCAGCGCGCCGACCTGTTTGGCTTGCTCAGGCGTGCCGATTCCAAATCCAACACAGACAGGTACGGTTGTATGCTCACGAACCTTTTGAATTAACCCACCTAATCCCTCTGAGAGAGTGTTACGTTCCCCAGTCACACCCGTCACAGAGACGAGATAGATAAATCCTTGCGCGTCGCGCGCGATCTTTTCCATGCGCTCGTCCGGTGTCGTCGGCGCGAGCATTTGAATGAGGGGTTTCGCGCTGAGCGGAGAGCGGGTGCTTTTCTCGCTCGTAGTCGAAGTGCGTTGCAATTGTCGCAGCGCGGATTGAAGCTCATTTGACTCTTCCGCTGGCAAATCAGGGACGATGAACCCATCTGCGCCTGCATCGACGGCATCACAAACAAATTTCTCCAATCCATAGGCAAGCATGGGGTTGTAGTATCCCATCAGCACGAGTGGAATATCCACGCCCCGTCTGCGCAGCTCTCTTACCGCCTCAAGAGACTTCTTCACCGTAATGCCCTGTTCCAGCGCCATTTGTGTCGCCTTTTGAATAACAGGGCCATCCGCAAGCGGGTCGGAAAACGATAAACCCACCTCGATCAAATCCGCACCATTCTTGGCGAGGGCTTCGATCACATCCACGGAGGTGTCCAGGTCAGGGTAGCCCAGCGGGAAATAGGGCATGAAGATCGGTTTATTTTTGAAGGCGGCTTCGATTCTATTCATTTGCGACTCCAGGCGTGTCCGCGCCTCATTTCGGCAGCCAGTATTCCAGTTGGATATTATCAGGATCGCGAAAGGCTACATATTTGTTTCCAGTGTGGTAGGTTTCTACGCCTTTTGTTTCGATACCTGATGCCAGCAATCTTTCAGCCAGTAACTGCAATGCAGTCTCGCTGGGCGCTGTAAAAGATAGGTGGTCCAGACCGATCCGGAATTCATTGAACCGGTCATCGGGAATGGGACGATTGGACGGAAAGAAAAAGATGGTGACGCCGCCCGTACGAAGAAAGAAGCCGTCGGCAATTGCTTCAACCTCAAACTCTAAGATGTCACTGTAGAAGGCCTGTGAGGGCTTCACGTCCTTAATCGTCATAATGATGTGATTCAGTCCAGACGTTTCCATAATTCTCCATGCAAGGTTACAGATGTTCCCCAAATTCCTTTATCACGGTATTCAAATCCTTATCGCCTCGACCAGAAAGATTGACGAGAATCACCTGATCCTTTCGCATCGAGGGCGCGCGCTTGATGACTTCTGCTACGGCATGAGATGACTCTAAAGCAGGGATGATCCCTTCCGTATGGCATAAGATCTGGAAGGCGTTCAAGGCTTCCTCATCGGTTGCAGAGGTATAAAAGGCACGCTCGTTATCGCGCAGCAGCGCGTGCTCCGGCCCGACCGCCGCGTAGTCCAACCCGGCGGAGACGGAATGGGTCTCGGCAATTTGTCCGTCTTCATCCTGGAGCACATACGTACGCGTTCCATGAATGACTCCGATGCGCCCCCTGGATGGGTCGCCAAACCTTGCCGCATGTTTGCCCGTTTCGATGCCGCTCCCGCCCGCTTCGACACCGATCAATTCCACCTGCTCGTCGTTCACAAAACCGCTGAAGACACCAATCGCATTCGATCCGCCACCTACGCAGGCAATGACCATATCCGGCAGACGTCCTACATCCATCAGCACCTGCTCGCGCGCCTCCCGCCCGATCACGGATTGGAATTCACGCACGATGGTTGGATACGGGTGAGGTCCCAGGGCGGAGCCCAAGAGGTAATGTGTATCGCGCACATTCGTCACCCA
>LLBY010013353.1_pt10 | contig 23873 bp, 24 predicted proteins | sample 1489401 | NCBI WGS metagenome assembly LLBY01 (sample SAMN04092656, study PRJNA295927) | soil metagenome | biome: Soil prokaryotic community; feature: Bulk soil; isolation source: soil from tomato rhizosphere | host: tomato cultivar Hawaii 7996 | place: South Korea | collected 2011-11-01 | reverse complement strand
GAGCCGCTCGGACGCGGTGGAAGAGATCCGGAAATCGACGCGCGGCCAAGGCGTGGATGTGGCGTTGGAAATGATCGGCCTGCCGGTCACGATGAAACAAACCGTTGAATCGCTCGGAGTGCTGGGTCGTGCTGTGATTGTGGGACTGAGTCAATCTCCGCTGGAAGTTCGTCCTTACCAAACCCTGATCGGATATGAGGCGGAAATCATTGGCTCGAATGACCACCTCTTCCAGGAGCTGCCTTTGCTGGTCGACATGGCCCGCCGGAAGGTTTTAGACACATCGCGTGTCGTCTCACAAACCATCCCACTCGATGCCGACAAGATCAATCGGCGCCTCGACGATCTGGAACATTACACCAATGACGTGCGGGCAGTCATTGTACAAAAAGACTGATGTTGGAGGGCATGGCACCTATTACAGCGCTTGCCGTCAATGAATTCCCCCATATCCACTTTTTCGAGGATATCGTATCCTTATAAAATCCCCTGAATTTTGCGGAGGCTGAGAGTGAGTTCCCTTAAAAAACGAGAGAAAAAAGAATTCACATTGAATTTGAAGAAACGATTGTTGCTGGTCTTTCTCGTATGCTGTATCCAAATGATCTATATCCCCACCAGCAACCGGATCTCGGGAGGCATCGAGCCCAGGCTGCCGATTGATATCTTTCCCGTTTGGCCGATATGGGTTTTGCCGTATGTATCATGTTATATCTTATGGGCGAGCGGCGCTATCTGGATCGTTAGGAGAACTGAAGACCGACGTTTCCGCTCCTTTATTGCCGCCTGTATATTGACCTTTGGACTCGGAGCTTTAACATTCCTCTTCTTCCCCACCTATGTAAGGCCGGTAGACCTCCAGGGAAATGATCTATTCACGCTCCTTCTGCGAGGCTTTCATGAAGAGTTAGGGCGTTATGCTGCCTTTCCCAGCGGACATGTGTATATCACAACGTTACTTGTCTTGTTCTTCAGTCGCTGGTATCCACGATTCAAATTTTTATGGATCTCGATTCTGATTATCGTCTCACTGTCGACGCTATTCACCGGACAGCATTACATTCTCGACGTGCTTGGGGGATATTTGGTGGCGCTTGCAGGTTATTACTTCGGGCGCTGGTGGGCAGGGTTCCGTGAAGCACAAAAACGGACAGACAAGCCATCTGGCAAGCGGATTCCGTCCTCTTCCTTGAATTGATTGCGATTTGGGCAGAATTGCTGTATAGTCTGGGCCATGAAAGAGCCAAAAATCACCCGACCAACCTTTCCAAAAGGATACGTGGACAAGCCCGTCTCTTATCTGACCTGGGACTGGGTGGCCACGCAATTGACGGAAGCCAAACATTACTGGATTTGTTCCGTCCGCCCCGACGGACGTCCACACGTGGTACCGCGCTGGTGCGTCTATGTGGATGGGAAGATCTACTACGATGGCAGCCCTGAGACGCGGCACGCCATCAACATCGAATCAAATCCCAATGTCACTGTCCATTTAGAGAATGGCTGGCAGGCTGTCATCCTCGAAGGCACTTCCGTACCAGCCGGGAAGCCCGCTCACGAGTTGGGAGAAAAACTCTCACAAGCCTACAAGAAGTACAAAGAGTATGGATACACACCGGGTCCGAATTCCTGGGACGATGGCGGACTCTATGTCTTTACCCCGCGCCAGTGCATTGCCTGGTCGAAGTTCAATGAAGACCCCACCAAGTTTATCTTTGAAGAATGAGCGCCAGCGTTGAAACTGGAAGTCCTCTCCAAATACCCTCTTGAAAAGAGACATACCACTCCTCTGCTGCTTGTGCATGGAGCCTGGCACGGAGCATGGTCCTGGGAGAATTTCCTTCCTTACTTCGCCGAGCAGGGATATGACGTGCACGCGCTCAGTCTGCGTGGGCATGGCAACAGTGAAGGGAGAGAAGGCATTCGCTGGTACAGCACAAAAAATTATGTTGCGGATATAGCACAGGTTGTGCATGAACTCAGCCCTTCTCCGATACTCATCGGTCATTCCATGGGTGGTTATGTCCTGCAGAAATATCTTGAATCGCATACGGCACCGGCCGGTGTACTGCTCGCGTCTATTCCTACTGTGGGCATTTTCGGCATGCTCCTGCGTATGTTGAGACGTCACCCCGTCTCAACTTTAAAGGCTCTACTGCTGTTGAACACCTGGTACTTCGTCTCAACGCCAGCCCTGGCAAAAGACTACTTCTTTTCAGATGATTTTCCAGATGACAAATTTCTCGAATATTATGCCCACATACAGACCGAATCGTTTCGGGTGGCACTGGAAGCAACCCTCTTAAGCCTGCGGCGTGCTAACAGGGTTAAGACGCCGCTTCTGGTACTCGGCGCGCAAAACGATCGTGTCTTCACGGTCGCAGAGCAGCAGAAAACCGCGCGGGCCTACAAGACGGAAGCGATCCTCTATCCGGATATGGCACATGACATGATGCTTGAGGAAGGTTGGAGAGCTGTGGCGGATCAAATCCTACGATGGCTTAGCGCACGTGGACTTTGAGGAAAGGGATACAAATATGATCGTACGAATGTGGCACGGGAGAGTTCCTACCTCCAAGGCAGCAGCGTACCGTGAGTTCACCAACACACGGGCGATTCCAGACTATCGGTCTGTCGAAGGCAATATCAGTGTTCACGTGCTGGAACGGACAGAGGGCGATATAACGCACTTCATCACACTGACCTTCTGGAAGGATCTTGACTCCATCAAAGCCTTTGCTGGCGAAGACCCGGAAGCTGCCAAGTATTATCCGGAGGATAAAGATTTTCTACTTGAATTCGAGCCCAGGGTTGTGCATTATGAGGTGGTGGGACAATCCTAGTGTTTTGGAGGGCTTCAGCTGTGGCTGGGGATTAAAAGCTAATCAATCAAAATGGACGATTTTCTTCACGTTCCCTTGAAAACCAACGTGCTGAAATCCTTCGTCAGGCGAGCGAAGAATCATTGGAAGTCCATATTTAGGGCGGATCGAGTTGAACCCCGTGTAATCCATTGTTGTCCCGGATTTGAGGGCAAAACGAAAGCGTTTGAATAACATCGTTAGCGCGATCTTCAGCTGCATCAGCGCCAGGGATGTACCAATGCAATAGCGCGGCCCCGCCGAAAACGGCATGAACTCATAGGCAGACGGGTGAATAGACAGCCAGCGTTCCGGCCTAAATTTAAAAGGTTCGGGGAATACTTCCGGGAGGCGATGTGTGATATACGGGCTCATCATCACCCAGGTCCCCTTTGAGAAGGAACACGAATCCAATGTGAAGTCCCGCACAGCCAGCCGGCCCGTCCAGGTGCCGGCGGGGAAGAGGCGCATAGTTTCCTTGAGCGCGCCTTCGAGATGGGGCATGCGTTCCACTTCCTGTTCTGTGGGAATATCACCCTCTACCAATTGATCGATCTCTTCGAGCACATTTCGCAGTGCTTCCGGATGCTGGCTCAGCAAAAAGATCGTCCAGTAAAGCGCCATTCCGCTGGGGTTGTAACCGCCGCGAAACATGGTGGTGGTATGGCCGATCAGCTCGCTTTCGCTTAATCGTTCCGGGTCTTCCTCATGCAACTGGATCATGGCAGACAGGACATCGTCCCCTGTTAGGCCCGCCTCTTTTTTGCGCGTGATCACACGACGGACGATCCGCTCCATTTCATCTGCATTCTTCATCAAGGTGTGGAAGGGCATGCCGGGAATATTATAAGGAAACATCAGCACGAAGGGATTCATCACGAGCTTCATGGTGCGCTCGAGCTGCTGCCCAATAGCGTCGCCCTCCGCTTGAGGGTCCAGTCCCAGGACCGGCTCGGTAGCGAGCCACATCGCCAGCTGTTCCATCTCGGCGCGCAGGTTCACCTCCATACCGAGTCGCCAGCTGGCGATCTTCCTTTTCGTCACGTCCACGCAGGAAGCGTGGTAGCGCGTGATAAACTTTTTATGAAAATAGGGCAGTAAAGTGGAGCGATGGTCTGTGTGGCGCGGCCCATTCATCAGCGGCATGCCTGTCGTCGCGCGAAAGATCGAGCTGTCCTTGGGGAAAGGGATGGGCAGCAGATCGAGGTTGTAGCTGTAAAATGTGGATGGATCGCGCAGGATTTGGCGGTTTAACTGGGGGTGGAAGATCAGGATTACGGGATAGTTTTTGATTCCTAACCGTAAGATATTCCCATATTGCTTTCGCAGATTTTCAAGGGTATCCAACGGGTTTATGGCAAAGCGGAGCAGCAAAGGCAGCCAGCCTAACACAGGTACTGGCGAAGGACCGGGGATGTCTACACCCAGCTTTTCAGGTAGGACGTTATTCATGTTTCCCTCCGGAGTCAGAGTTTTGCCTAGATGCCAGCTTTTTTCGCTTCCTCTTGTGCCAGTCTCAACTCGTCTACAGCACTCATCTTCTCAAAGATCTCGATTGCCCTCCAGAGATTTCGCATTCGGGTATCTACGTTTCCTTGCGCATAGATTGCCAGCTTGAGGCGCAACAACCCCTCCTCATATGTCATGTTGAACTTTAGGGCGGCTTCCAGTCCCCGCTTCAATGATTTGATCGCGGACTCGTGTTTTCCGGTCAGCCAATCATACCAGCCCTGGTAGACAGGCGTCACCGCCTGCCCGATCGGGAAGACCTTTTCGAAAGCAACCAAAAGCTTGATGGCTTTCTCTGCACACTCCTTCAAATGGTCGGCGTCCGCATTTTGAGTCGGGTCCTGAAGCGCTCTTTCCCACAATTCAAAGTAAACATCGGCAACGGCAGAAAACCCGATATCCATGGAATACACGGTCGGTGATAATTTCTCGCTGAGCTTCAATACCTTCTCTGCATGAACAACCGCCTTTTCCTCCTGACCGAGGCGCAGGTGCGCCAGGGCCATCTGCCCATTTGTTTCGATGGAGGAAGCCAGGTTAGGAGTCTCCTCTAAAATTCGCAGGGCTTCTTCCAGCATAGGAAGCGCATCGGCAGCCTTGCCCCAACGGATGTTGTTCACCGCAACACCCAGGAGTCCCCAACACTGCTGCAGCGGATTCCGGCGCCGGCGGGCATCTTCGAGCAATAACCTCTGGATATCCATCGAGTAGGCGCTATCGCCCGCGATAAAGGCGCTCTCACCCAGCATCGCGGTGGCATCGCCCCATTGACGATAATCTCCCAATTGCTCACAGATCGCCTTTGCCTCTTCCACCCTTTTGCGAACCTCCTCCCACCTTCCAACCGTCAACAGATAGGCGCTGGTCACCACATAGACCGTGATCAGATTCGAAGGCAGGTTTACCTCCCGGGCAACGACAAGAGCCCGGTCCACATATGTTTCGGCCAGGGTATGCAGCTGCGCAAACCCGGCAAGTACCGCCATGCTCGAATAGGCAGAAGCAAGCTCGGGAGAGGGGCCGGCCTTTTCCGCTTCATTGAGGAATCGCACCACACTATACATAATGGGCAGCCTCTCGTTCGAGTAGAAATAGATCCTCCCCAGCAATTCATACAGCCTGGCAACTTCGATCGCCACGTCTCTCTTTTGCGCTTCCCGGACCGAGCCAATGAACCGGGACGGGAACAAGCGATGAAACATCTGGCGGATAATTTGAGGCAGCAACCCCAGTCCAATCTGGAGGCTCGAACGAGGCATGGGCTTTTCCAGGAGCTGCAGCGCCTCCTGTACATGTTTGTTGCAGTCTGGAAGGGATCCAAGCCCGTAGTGGGCCAGAGCCAGACGGCTATGCCACCTGGCCCGGCGGAGTCTGCGCTCCTGCGCGGACGTTCCGACCTCCGGGCCTTTTATTTTCTGATCCAGCTCCAGCGCGTGACTGAAGAGCTGCACACCCTCCTGATTGGCATAGTTTTGCATGGCCTGCTCGCCGGCCTTCTCCAGATATTTCACCGCCTTGTGCAGAACCTTTCCATCCTGCAGGGCTTCGGAGGTATCGGCCGCTTGCGCCCAGTGATGCGCCAGGAGCGTGTAATGGGCTTCGAGATTTTTCTCGTAGCTTTTCTCGATCCACTCCGCGACGGCCTGGTGGAGTACACGGCGCTGAGAGAAGAGCATGAGGTTATAGGCTACTTCCTGCGTGACGACATGCTTAAAGATGTAGGCCAGGTCGGGCGCCTCCGATTCGACCATGGTCAGGCTCAGATGAGTCAACGCTGCCATGTAATCGGGTAAGGCAGATTTGTCGGCCTCGATCGGATGAATGGCCTGGAGGACGCGGAAGGCGAAGATACGCCCGATCACACTGGCAACTTTAAGCGTCAACTGCTGGGAGGGATTGAGGCTGTCGATGCGATTAGTGATTGCCGCCTGCAGCGTATCGGGCAGCGTGAGATCCTCAAAATTCATGAAGCGCGTATGCACCCGGCATTCCTGGTTGTCTATCACCAAAATGCCCGAATCACGGAGAGCATAGGCAAGCTCTTCCGCAAAGAAAGGATGCCCTTCCGATTTTTCGCGGATGAGGCGGCTGATCATCGCCGGAACCGATTTGACTCCCAGGCGCTGGCAGACCAGTGCCTCCACGTCGTCGAGCATCATCGCTTCCAGTTTCAGCAAACGTGTACCCGGCGTTTCGAGGATCTGCTTGAACTGCAGTGGATATGGCTCCGCCAACGGGCGGGTATTCAGTGCGAGGAAGAGCGGCCGCACTTTCTGCTGCACATCCACCAGCAAAGCCCACGAGGCGGAATCAAACCAGTGCAGATCTTCCATCACGATCAAGAGCGGCGACTGGCTGGCTTCGAACGCCAACAGGCGCGTTAACAATTCACGGACATTTCCACCGCGGATCTCACCTGACATCGCCGCGGTCAGCTCATTATCCTGGATCGAGATGGGCAGGATCACATCCACCAAAGGAGCATATCGGGCCACGTCCGGATCGATCTCAGTCAATTTCTCGAGCACATTCTGCTCGATCAACCTGCGTGTTTCTTCGGTGAAATCGCCCAAGGCGATCTGGTCTTCCAGATCGAAAATCTGATTGAAGATCGGGCGCCAGGCATAATACGGACTCGTCTTTTCAATGGCATCTCCATTCCCGAGAAACATTTTTACATCCAGGAGTTCCGCCTGTCGGATGAGGTCCTCGAACAGGCGTGATTTACCGATCCCGGCTTCTCCCTGCAACACCAGCGTCTGGTGAGCTGTGCCGCGCGATAATTCCTGTAAGGCTGCCGCAATCAGAGTCTTCTCTTCCTGCCGGCCGATCAACTCCGTCTTCGAGCGTACTACGCTCTTCTTTACTTCCCGGGCCTGGAAGACTTCGACCGGCTCCGTGCGCCCCTTGACGCGCTGAGGCGGCAGGGTCTCGAACTCCACCGCTTCTTTTGCACTATCATGAGTCACACGGTCGCAGAGAATAGGGACAAGATAGCGAGTGACCAGTTCATCTTGCAGGCTGGCGGCGCCCATCAAACGGGCGGAAAGATTAACTGCGTTTCCAATGATCGTGTACTCGCGTCGAGAGTCATTTCCGACAGAGCCGCAAAAAATGCGGCCCGTGGCAATGCCGATAAAACTGGGAACGTTTTGACGGACCAGCTCCCTGCGGATCATGAGCGCGGCCTGCACCCCGCGCGCCGGATCATCTTCGTGAGAGAACGGCGGGAGTCCCAGGGCAGCGACGATGGTAATCCCCTTATCGTCGACATTGATCTTATTGATCGAGCCCTCGTAGTGATACACAGAACGCTGGATCAGGCGTGCGATGTTTTGCGCATTCTCCAAAGCTGTATCCTGATCGAGGTCAGGCAGATTGATAAAAAGCACGGTCACGCGTCGAAGCTCGGCGATCCAGCTGCTCTGCCCTGCCGTCAAACGGTTGATCACTGCGCCGGGGATGTACGGACGCAGTGAATTTTCAGCGCCGTCGGGGATCACGGGTTTCTTCGGCAGGCGAAAAATCGAAGAGGGCTTGTTCAGCTTTGACAGCTGTCCTCCCTGTGCGATCGTGTCTTTCAGCTCAAATTCGATTGGCTCAGCTTCACAATCATTATGGATCAGCTTCCAGGCAGACGGCGTAATCAGAATATCGCCAGCTCTGGCAATCGTATTGGCAATACCCAGCTCGATGAGAGGTGTTCCCGTGATCAGGAACTCCCAACGATTGAACTCTCCCCCCACATGCACTGTGTTGATCCTGCCCAGGCTTACGGCCAGCTTAAGATAAAGGTTGGCATCTTCTGCTTTGTAATTGGTCAACCGCCGGCGAACTTCCAAAGCGCATTCCGTAGCGCGCATCGTCCACTGCCATTGGTCGGCCCGCGAAACGATGTCGCTGATGGCCAGGTCTGGAACCACCGGCCAGACCGCGATGACCGCGTCGCCGGCGAACTTCACCACGTCACCGCCGTAATCGTGAATGATGTCGATCAGCTGTCCGAAGTACTCATTCAGGATGCGCGCCAGCGATTCCACCCCGGTAGGGCCCTTTTCCGCCATACGCTCTGTGAGAAGAGTAAAACCTGAGATATCAGCAAACAGGATGGCCGCCTGGAGATCCTCTGCGACGGGCGATTCGATGGGAGCCGGATTCGCGATGACCCTTTTTTGGATCAACTTGGGGACGTAGCTGGCGAGGAGTTCCGTCAGCGCGAGGTTCGACATTCACATAGCTCCGTTTCACTCTTAAAGGAATTGCAATATGATACCTCTACTCTGCCTTAATTGCGAGGACGGACACCAAATCAAAAGCCTTCGCGTGTTCCACGAAGGCTTTCTTACGTGAGTCATTTAAGTTGATGCTGCTAATCTTCCGCAACCCAAAGATGCATATTGGTCATTTCACAGCGCGTTCCGTAATCCTTGTTTGTCCCGGAAAGCACCGTCAGGCCGATCCCGCCCTTTGATGACCGGCTCTGCGCCAGGGTATATTCTGCGGATACTTCGCCATTCACCAGCACATAGGCATATGCGCCCTTGACGATCAGAGTGAAATCCGCCTCGGCCGGGTAATCAAACTTGACAATGCCAGTGCCGCGGGTGGGTGAAACAGGCTTGGAAAAGCCAACCCGATGGTCGGTGATGAGGAAGAAAACCTTCTGGCGGTCCAGAAAGACAGCGTAGTGATCATCATTCGGCTGTATACCAAAGATGAAACCACAGCCTGAAATATCCGAATTTTTGAAGGCCGAATCCCATTTGAAATGAGCACTGAGGAAAAAGTCGCCGACCCCATCCTGGATGAGGAACGGTCGATACCACCCCAGCTGTGCCCAATCGTAGCTGAAATCCTCCAGCTCCCGGAATCTGCCGTCTGTCGTTGCCAGGTATCCTTTCTCAAAGTACTCCTGGACGATCACATTGAGCTCTTCGGCCTGCTGCGTGGCGGCCAGATTTGGCGTCTGCGTCGGCCGGAGTGTTGGCGATGGCCGCGGCGTGCGCGTCGCGGTAGGTGTGATGGTCGCGCTCGCGCTGGGACTGGGAGATGGCTCGGGCGTGCTGGTCGGCGTGGGCTGGGACGTGGCACAGGCGAGGGAAACAAAAACAATGACGAGGAAAAACGACATAAAGATGTGTAATGATTTGCGATGCATATGTCCTCCTTTAGAACCGGATAGGGCGAATGATATTCGATTTTTTCCGAATCTGGGAGGAAGAATGTCACTTGGCTACTTGTCTTTTGTTGCTCAAAGGTTACAGTCATCCACAGAATCCAGGAAGAAAAACCTGACTCAAATGGCGTACAATTCGCACATCAATCATGAAGGAGCGTCAAATGCAGCTTTCTGAGAGTGTGCGCAAGCAGGTTCTCGGCTTTCAACAAACCGAGATCACCGAGCATCATATCTACAAGAGATTGGCAAAGAAGATCAATTCTCCTGAGAACGCAAAGATCATGGAGAAAATCGCGGACGATGAGTTGCGTCATTACAACAGCTGGAAAAAATATACGAATCAGGACGTCGAGCCGCGCTGGTTTTACGTCTGGTTCTATTACCTGATCAGCGTCATTTTTGGTTTTACCTTCGGCATCAAATTGATGGAGCGCGGCGAGGAGAGCGCGCAGGAAAACTACGCCAGCATTTCCAGCGCCATTCCCGAGGCCACAAAATTCCAGCACGAGGAGGATGTACATGAGGAACAGCTGATCGCTATGCTGGATGAAGAGCGACTGCGCTACGCCGGGTCGATCGTGCTCGGACTCAACGACGCGCTGGTGGAGTTGACGGGCGCACTTGCCGGGCTGACGCTGGCGCTGCAGGACGTGAAGCTGATCGCCCTTTCGGGCCTTATCACAGGGATCGCCGCCTCCATGTCCATGGCAGCCAGTGAGTATCTCTCCACACGGTCCGAAGATACGAGCAAGCATCCTGTGCGGGCGGCGATCTACACAGGGATTGCTTATATCATTACGGTGGCCCTGCTCGTCCTGCCATATCTTTTATTCGAAAATTATATCCTCGATCTGGCCATCACTCTGACAGTCGCCGTATTGATCATCGCGGTGTTCAACTATTACATCTCAGTGGCAAAGGGTGAATCGTTCCGCGCACGCTTCACAGAGATGGCAGGCTTAAGCCTGGGTGTTGCCTTATTCTCCTTTGTGATCGGATACTTCATCCGCCAGTGGCTGGGAATCGAGGTGTAGTAACGACTGAAGTCGTTTGGCGGTCCCAGATGAAAATTCTTACTGTTGATATCGGCACAGGTACACAGGATATTTTCCTCTACGATTCGAATCTCGACATCGAGAACGGGTTCAAGCTGGTCCTGCCCTCCCCCACCATGATGGTCCACCGGCGTCTGAAACATATGCTCCCTGCGCGGACGCCGGTCCTGCTCAGCGGACATCAAATGGGCGGCGGACCCTCCGCCTGGGCAATCGAAGAGTATGCCCGCGCCGGGATTCCCGTGTATATGACTCCCTCCGCGGCGACAACGCTGAACGATGAGCTGGATAAAGTGGAGGCGCTTGGCATCAAGGTTGTTTCAGAAGATGAGGCGCAGGGGCTTCCGTCTGCGGTCTATCGTCTCGAACTGAAGGATTTCGATTTTCAACTCCTCACCAAAACATTCAAAGATTATGGCGTATCGCTCCAGGATCTCGAAGCAATCGCTGTCGCCGTCTTCGATCATGGAAACGCTCCTCCAGGGGTTTCAGACCGACAGTTCCGTTTTGACTATCTCGACGAGAGGATTCGCGCAAGGAATTCCCTTACAGCATTCGCCTTTCTCTCCAATGACATTCCGCGAATCATGACGCGCCTGCAATCCGTCGCGGACTCCGCCGGTGAACTGCCCTGTCCGTTGGTGGTCATGGATACGGCGCCCGCCGCGGTCCTGGGCGCGAGCTTTGATCCGGTCGTGGCGACTCGGAAACAAAAGATTATCTGTAATGTGGGAAATTTTCATACCCTCGCTTTCCGGCTGGGCGAGAAGGGGATCGAAGGCGTCTTCGAGCATCACACGGGCGAGATCGACCTGGCAAAGCTTGAAACATTGATACGCAAATTAGCAGATGGATCTCTAAAACATCAGGACGTGTTCGACGACATGGGGCATGGCGCATTGATGTATGCAGAGGAAGTATTTCCGTTTGGAAAAGATGATTTTGACGTGGTCGTCACAGGTCCACGCCGAAGCATGTTCCAGACGATCCAGCCCTCACGCGAAGCGCTTCGTCTTAATCCTTATTTCGCCGTCCCGTTTGGGGATATGATGATCGCGGGCTGCTTTGGCCTGCTGGCGGCGACTGCGGATGTGATGCCAGATCTGGCGGAGGCCATATACGGATCCCTGCGCGGCGAGCGTGGGCGCGGCGTCGCGCCGTGGGATCATCCATCCTGAGAGGACCACGAAACAACATCTGCATAACGTTCCGCCGTATGAGACGGAGCCACTTGTTATCTCCAGTCTGGAAATGCCGTGTGCTTTCCCTGACAGCTACCCGTTTTTTGTGGGTGATTGTGACAGAGATCCCAGGTCCTGGGGCACCGCGCCGATTTGCTGAAGTACTCCCAGCCGATCCGTCTCTATCCAGGCATGAATGATTTTGTTATTTTTGAACTGGTAAATGGCAACTGCTTTATCTGTGACTTGCTTCTGGGTGGCTGGAAATCCTCGAAACGCGTTCTGATGTGTCGCCTGCCATGTCCATCGGACCGCGACGCGGTCTCGCTCGGCAACCAGATCTTCAATCGTCCACTGGATGTCGGGAAATCCCTGTAGAAGCCCTCGAATCGTTTCCGCAAACGCCTCCGGTCCCCTTTGACCATAGATGCCTATATAGTCTTCGGCAATCACCTGGTCCAGTAATTCCAATTTCCCGTGATTGAGCAAATCTTCATACAGTCTTCGAATCGTTTCTTTATTCTTCTCAGGTGTTTGTGTCACGGGCATTCTCGATCTCCTCTTTTATGTATGATAGCCCCAATATATCGCGGAGAAAACGTTGCGTATTGTAAAAAATCATTGAGTCATCAGGAGGAGAGAGAGCTGAAATAATCCTTAGGGGTTTGCCCGGTGAACGACTTGAAGTCTTTTATAAAGTGTGCCTGATCAAAATAACCTGCTTTGAGCGCGGCATCTGCTAAATTTTGGGCCCGGGGATAGTTCCCAATCAAGCTTCTTAATCTCACAGTTTTGGCAAATTGCTTAGGCGAGGTTCCGATTGTCTGTCTGAATCTTTTCTCGAATTGATCCTGGCTTATAAAAAGGCTTGCCGCTAAATTCTTTATGCGAACATTGCCGTTGGCAAGCTTTATGGTTTGTACTGAATCCAGGATCAGTGGGTCTCGGCTAGGCTCCTTTGCCTTGAGCATGGAAATCATAAACCTCTGGATGATAGAGAATCGCTGCAAATTGTCTTTTGCCTGAGCCAGCTTCTCTCCAATGTCTTCTCCGTTCGAACGAGAGATGAGGTGGTCAAGAGAGACGTGTAGTTCAAACAGTTCATTAAGAGGTCCGTCCGAAAAGGCGCTGGCTCCTCCTTCCGTAAACCTGATAAGGAGCGTAGCGGTCTTCGGTGCATACCCGAGCAAACGGGCCGATTTTGTAAGTCCGGAAACTGCAAATGCAGGCAGCTCAGGTTTGTTCCCGCTCCCGGTAAACGTTCTCCCCTTATATCGAAACCCCATAACGATGGAGGTGTCTGGCAGCAGCTTATGTACCGTTTCACGTTCACTTTCAACGATCATGAACTTCTTGATGAACGGTCTTAGAATCTCCGCAGGAAGATAGCTCTCAACGCTCACCGTATTTGCTGTATCTGACATCATGGATTTTACATAAGATCCCTGGAAATGCTCGAACTTCTGCTCTTTTCTGAATGACGATAATCAAAGAACGCAGGGATGCCATTACTTCTTACCCTGTGAATGACATGTTCTATATTTGTTCAGCAAATCTTCCACGAGGTGACAACAAATTTTGCTAGAAACCACCTACTTGCTATTCCAAGACCAGATCATACCGCTGTTCCCTGAGTGGTTTCCCAAAATCAATTGATTCCTTCTCCTCCGTCAGGATAAAGCCGTGGCGCCTGTAAAGGGATGCGGCAATCGTCAATTCATGGGTTGTCCAGAGATAGGATTTTCGGTAGCCACATTCATGCAAAAAACTCATATACAAATTCATGAGTTTGGAGCCCAGGCCAATTCCACGATATTCGGGTTCAATTAGAAAATAACGCAATTGCGCCGTATCGCCGCGATCCATCAGGAGCAGAAAACCAATCATCTGTTCGTTGTGTTCGCAAGCCCAGATACGATTGCGTTGGGGGTCATATTTCTCGTAAAACTCACACAGACCCTTCGCGACGTAACTCTCGAATTGAAGTCCGTAGCCATATTCCCTGTGATACAGGGAGCCATGCAGGTATGTAACATAGCCGATATCGCCAGGCCGAAGCTCGCAGCGAACGGAAATCTCGTCCAGAGGGGGTTTGTTCATCTTGTTTTCTCCAGCAAAGCGCGAATTCCCTCCATTTTGTCCAGGAGGTCCGCGCGGTCTTCTCTGGACAATCGCTCGACCAGTTGAGCGATCAAACGATTCGAGTTTTCGTTGAGGAGGGCAAATTCCCGTTTTCCCCTTTCGGTCGGGACAATGATCCACAGGCGGCCGTCTTTAGGCGAGCGGCTTTTCTTGATCAAGCTGCGTATTACAAAGCTTTCCAGGATACGACTGAGATACCCCTCATCAATGACGATGCTTTCTCGGATCTTCTTGGCGGAGCATTCCTCTGTGTTGCAGATCTCATAAAGCACGCGTCCTTCAGTGAGAGAAAACGAGCTGTCAAGGTAATGCTGATCTAACAGCCCGATGATGTTTGTGTAGAAGCGATTGAAGCTTCTGATTCTGTCGATCAATTCCTGGGTATTTGCCATACGCTTATCTTATTCAAAATACTTGACTTTGTCAAGTATTTCTTTTTGAGCGTTTGAACTTAGATTTATCCATAATCTGCGTGATAAACAGAGCGGAACCGGGAATATAATAACCACGAAACAACAATTACCCGGGCTTGAAGAAAATTACAGGCGTGACCCACAAGCCAGAGGCCAGAGATACACATGTCAAAACAGGTTGATCTATATGACAGCACTTATGGTAATTTCCAGCAGCAGGTATTAGCGGAAATCCGACGTGACACCTACGGCGAGGACATCGGTCAAAACAGCTGGATCACCACCGAGGAATATGACACATTCTATGGCTGGTTAAACCTCTCCCCTGGCGGTCATATTCTTGAAATCGCCAGTGGCTCCGGCGGGCCGGCTCTTTATCTCGCAAGGAAATATAGGTGCCGAATTACAGGGCTGGATATCAACGAGGAGGGAATTAAGGCTGCCAATCAACAGGCATTGGATGCTAAAGTCACGGATATCAAGTTTCAGTCTGCGGATGTCAATCAGCACTTGCCATTCGGGAATGAAACCTTCGATGCCGTGATGTGTATGGATTCGATGAATCACTTCGGGGACCGGCTGGTGGTTTTGCGGGAATGGCACCGGGTGCTGAAACCGGGGCGGCGGATCCTGTTTACCGATCCAGTCGTCATCACCGGACCCGTCTCCAATGAAGAACTTGCCGCGCGCAGTAACATTGGATTCTTCATTTTTATTCCACTTGAAATCACTCAAAATTTCATCCGAGAGGCCGGATTCACGCTGATCCGTTGTGAAGATGTGACCGGAAATATCGAGTTGACGTCGGGACGCTGGCACGCTTCCCGCGAAAAGCATCGCGAGGATTTGATCAAGACCGAGGGTCAGGAACGCTTCGATGGATTACAAAACTTCTTCTCGACTGTTCATAAACTGACCAGCGAACGAAGGCTATCCAGGTTCGTGTTCGTCGCGGAGAAATCATGAAAGTAGAGCCAGCTTATCCCAGTCCACAACACCAAAAAGCAGCAGAGACGATCACTCAATATTTCGTCTCCAATTACAAGGTCGATGCCGTACTGCTTGTCAACTCCTGTGCGCGCGGCAAAGCCACGCGGGACAGTTGTTTGGACATCATTATGCTTGCCAAACCAGATCCTTCACGTTCGTCCTTAAAGGATTTGGAAGCAGGATGGCGGCAATTTGAAAAGTCAAGCCAGGTCATTCAAGATTTGTATAAAGTTGGCAAGTATTCCGTTGTGCACCCGGATTTTATAAGTGGTGTCTTCCAACCTTGGGAACAGGATGAGGCTGCCGGCCCCGACGATTTTGAGGTGGAGGTTGGAAACTTTTTGGCCTACAGTATTCCGTTATGGAAAGGAAGCGATTATTACGACGATCTCAAGGGACAGTGGCTCCCCTACTACAGTGAAGAACTGCGCCTAAAGAGATTAGAGCGAGTGCGCTGGTATTGCCTCAACAACCTGCACCATATTCCACTTTATATCGAACGAAGGCTTTATTTTCAATCCTTTGACCGACTCTACAATGCCTATCGTGAATTTCTGCAAGCGTTGTTTATCGCGCGCCGAACCTATCCCATTGCCTATAACAAATGGATCCAGGAGCAGATTGTGGAGATTTTGGGGTTGCCAGAATTATACGAGCAATTGACGCATCTGTTTGAAATCAGAAAGTTCGAGAGCACAGTAATTTCACGTAAGGCCATAGAAGTAGAAGCTCTGCTCGAAAAATATGCACCCTTATAGTCGTGTGAGAAGAATTGCCTGTTGACAAGCGACTTTTTTTGAGTATTCTATGTATATACGAAAGTCAAATCTGCCTTAAGTCCATTTTGAATTCCAGCAAAGTCGCAAAAGGGAGAGTACGATGGTCAGAAAAGTCTTTCAGTTGGTGAGCGTCGTTGCGATACTCATTGCATCCTTTGGCTCTGTGAGCAGTGCGTCGGCGTGGTCGGGTTGTGCCAGCTATGTAACAGTCCAGTGGGGCGACACATTGAGCGGAATCGCGCAGCAGTGCGGCACCACGGTTCACGCCATACGAGCTGCCAATCCCGGGTTAGGCTGGTGGGTCTATGCGGGACAGGTGCTTTATATCCCGGCGGGATATTCCTCGGACCCTGTCTATTACCCGCCCTCCAGCGGCACCTACGTCGTGCAGAAAGGTGATACGCTCGGAAAAATCGCCGGGCGGATCGGCGTCAGCTGGCGCGACATCCTGGCTCTCAACCCGCAGATCCAGAATCCAAGCCTGATTTACGTTGGGCAGGTGATTTATCTGCCAGGTGGTGTTGTCAATCCACCACCTTATCATCCACCCGTTCCAACAAAGCCGTGCAACTGTCCTCCTTCTTCCGGCCTCTCAACCCTGAAAATCAACTACAAACACGGGTTGTTTGTACGGAGTGAGCCCGGTGGAGCGATCATTGCCTCCGGGCTTGACAAAACAACATGGATTTACAATCCAGGCTCTGTTTTCACAGATCATAAGGGATGCGTATGGGTGGAAGTGAACCTGTATAAGCACCCCAAAGGCTATACAAGGGGCTGGATGCTTGTGAAGGATCAGCTTGGCAACTATTTTACCGATCCGCAACTCGGTCGATAGAACTGATCCTGGATTGCCTGTAGCAAGAAGCCTCGATTTCAATCGGGGCTTTTTACTTGAGTGAGACCTGAATCCATATCAGGATGAAGATCTGTGAATAACATTAAAAGAACAAAGAGAGCTAATTCCAGGCGGAGTCTGCAGGATGTGGTCGGAGAAAAAACCTACTCTGTTTGGGTGGATATGCTTCGTACGCTTGGACCTGAAGGGCGGACGCATCGTCTATCGGTTGTCATTGCCGGAATGCTGCAATATACATTTGAAATCGCCTATGAGATCGAGAACATAAATGAAGACGAGCATTCGGCAGCAATGTCGATAATGGATGCAACCGAAACAGCAGACCCGGATGAAATCAAAAGGTTGATTCATGATCTTGTAGATCGGTTGTTCATGGATGCTGGTGTGGAGTATGAAAGGGTTAGCAAACGCGGTGAGCGTTATAGTATTGCTTATGAAGCTTATAATGAATTTGCCCGTTGGTTTGACTATCCCTGGGATTGAAAGCCTCGAGCTATTTTATAAGGAAAATAACCATGCCTCCTGCCCTCCCTCGCTCGAAAGTGAAAAAGAATCAGACCTGGAACGCGGAAAGCGTTTTTGCTTCGCCGCAGGAATTCGATGCTGAAGTCAAAGACATGCTCGAAAGCCTGACAGCCATCAGAGCATTTCAGGGACACCTGGGCGACAATCCTGACACATTCCTCAAAGCCATGAATGCTATGGAGGTGCTCGCCCGGCGCGCCGCCAGAGTGCAGGTCTATGCCACTATGTCCAGCGCGGTGGACGCGGCGGACCAACAAGCCGCGGCGATGAACGGCAGAGCCACCAGCGCGCTGGCTCAGGTCAGCGCGGCGACTTCGTTTGTGGACCCCGAGCTCCTGAGCATTGGAGAGTCTAAGCTGAGAAGATGGGTGCAAGATGATCCGCGCATGAAGCTGTACGAACATTACTTCGATGATCTCTTCCGCAAACAGGCGCACGTACGCAGCGCCGAAGTCGAGGAGCTATTGGGTATGCTGCGCGATCCGTTTATCAGTATCCGCAATACGACAAACATGCTGGCCAATGCCGACTTCAAATTCGAGCCTGCGCGTGATGGTAAAAGCAAGAAGATGGAACTGACGCAGAGCAGCTACAACTCGATCCTAGGTGGGACGGATCGCACAGCGCGTCGAACCGCCTGGAACCATTACAACGATAAATATCTGGAGTTCAAAAATACGCTTGCGGGGAACCTGGCCACATCCATCAAACAGAACGTGTTCCAAATGAAAGCGCGCAACTTCAGCTCTTCGCTCGAAGCGACGCTGTTCAATGGGAATGTCCCTGTGGAGATGTTTCACAATCTAATCGATATCTTCAAGAAGAACCTGCCTCTGTGGCATCGCTACTGGAGGGTGCGCCGCAAGGCCCTCGGTGTGAAGACGTTACATCCTTACGACGTCTGGGCGCCGCTGAATACGAAAAAACATAAGGTGCCCTTCGAGCAGGCAGTAGATTGGATCTGTGAAGGACTCGCGCCCATGGGCGATGAATACGTCCGCGTGATGCGCAAGGGCTGCCTGCAGGATCGCTGGGTGGACTGGTCGCCCAACGCCGGGAAACGACAGGGCGCCTTCTCCACGCGCGTCCCAAAGGATACGCATCCCTTCATTATGATGAGCTATACCGATAGCATTGGAAGCATGAGCACGCTGTCGCATGAGCTTGGTCATTCCATGCATGCCTACTACGCCAGCCGCGCCCAGCCGATGTTCTATTATTTGTATCCCTCTATCATCGCAGAGACGGCCTCCAACTTCAACCAGGCCATGACCCGGGCCTATCTGCTGGAGCACAACCCGAGCAAACCGTTTCAGATCGCTCTGCTCGAAGAAGCCATGGGAAATTTCCACCGTTATTTCTTCGTCATGCCCACGCTGGCCCGCTTCGAGCTGGAAACGCACCAGCGCGTCGAAAACGGCCAGGCACTGACCGCCGACTCCATGATCGAGCTCATGGCAGATCTCTTCAGCGAGGGATTCGGCGGCGAGATGAATCTGGATCGGGAGCGCGTGGGCATCACCTGGGGCACGTTCACAACACATCTCTACATCGACTTCTACTCATTCCAGTATGCCATTGGGATTTCTGCGGCAAACGCCATCGCCAAGCGGATTTTGAGCGGCGTGCCGGGTGCAGCCGAGGATCACATCAATTTTCTGAAAGCCGGATCTTCCAAACCGCCTATGGAAGTGTTCAAAATTGCAGGCATAGACATGAGCAGTACACAACCCATTGAAGATGCATTTGAAGTTCTCGACGGGTACATCGATCGCTTAGAATCACTGACATCCAAATCGGCATAGAACTTTTAGTACCAGGCACGCAAAATGGCAATCATTCTCGAAACCAAAAGACTTTTGCTCCGGCACCTTGTATTAGAGGATCTCAGTAACCTATTCGCCTTTTACCAAGATCCATATGTCATCAAATATATTCCTGATGCCCCGCGCACTTTTGATGAGACTAAGGAAGAGCTGGAATGGTTCATGAATGGACATCCGAGGTTTCCGGCGTTGGGTCTTTGGGCAACCATACACAAAGAAACAGCACAGTTCATCGGTCGCTGTGGCTTGCTGCCCTGGACGATTGATGGCAAGGATGAAATAGAAGTTGCATTTGCGTTGTCCAAAGCCTATTGGGGGCAAGGATTAGCTACCGAGGTCGCCCAGGCACTCGTTCATTATGGATTTGAGCATTTAAGGTTATCCCGTTTAATCTGCCTGATCGATCACGACAACAAAGCCTCCATCAATGTGGCATCCAAGATCGGCATGACCTTTGAAAAAGAAGGCGAAGATGATAAGGGGCCGTTCCTGGTCTATGCGATGAACAGATAGCTGGGAAGATCGGTAGTCTCGGAGAAATTTTAACGCAGGCAACTCGCCCGGCATTCAATACCTGAACGAGACCTCGCACGATCCATATAACTTCCAGCGTATAATTACGTCTGGAGAGAATTATGCCCACGGAACATACGCTCGAAGAAGAGTGGTACAAGATGTTGACCGAGGGCGAGCCAGTCCCCCGTCATATCTATCATTTTCTCGGAATGCTCCCCTCAGACCCGCGCTGCAAGCTATGCGGCGCGCCGTTTAAGAGTTGGGGCGGGTTTATCATGCATTTGCTCGGGAGAGATCAATCCAGATACAATCCCCGCTTTTGCGTAAAATGTGAAGTGTTTGATCATCCTGGCGGCGCGGAGGTGCCCCTGACAATGCTGTTTGCCGATGTTCGCGGCTCCACAACGCTGGCAGAGCAAATGAGTGCGCGAGAGTTCAGCCGTCTCATCAATCGGTTTTATTCCATTGCCAGTCATGTGTTGATTCAGACAGATGCCATGGTCGACCGGTTAATGGGAGACGAGGCGATCGGTCTTTATATCCCGGGATTTGCAGGACCCGACCATCCGCGTCGTGCGATCGAGGCGGCGCAGGAACTTCTTCGACTCACCGGCCACCGCGACAAGGCGGGACCCTGGCTTCCAGTGGGAGTGGGCATTCACACCGGGCCCGCCTTTGTTGGCGTTGTAGGAGAGGAAACCAGCGCCATGGATTTCACCGCGCTGGGAGATAACGTCAATATTGCGGCGCGGCTCGCATCCGAGGCCGGGCCCGGAGAGATTCTTATTAGTGAGGCGTCCTTCTCTGCTGCACACCTTCAAATAGAAATCATGGAGCGTCGTGAACTGGAGCTGAAAGGTAAAAGTGAACCTATCAGCGTTTATGTTGTACAGGTTGCCCGGCAAAAGCTGCTATAGAAAAGGATAGATGTATGCAAAGCGTCGTTGTGACAGGAGTCTCTACAGGGATCGGGTGGGGCATTACGAAAGTTCTGATCGAACGTGGGTTTCGTGTCTTCGGTAGTGTTCGTAAGACGCAGGATGCCGAGCGTCTCTCGGAAGAGTTTGGAGAACGGTTCGTCCCACTCCGCTTCGATGTCACGGAGGAAGCCGCCGTCCAGGCTGCGGCACAAGGGGTACGTGAGCAGATGAATGGGGAGACCCTCTTTGGGCTTGTCAACAACGCGGGGATCGCAGCACCGGGCCCCTTAATCCATCTTCCCACGGAAGATTTTCGCTACCAGCTCGAAGTGAATTTGGTGAGCGTCTTGATCGTCACAAAGGCCTTTGTGCCTCTGCTGGGCGCCGATCGTTCCCTGCGCGGCCGCCCTGGACGCATCATCAATATGAGCTCCGTCAGTGGAAAGTCTGCGCCGCCATTTGTGGGAGCGTACGCGGCCTCCAAGCATGGGCTGGAGGGATTCTCGGAAAGTTTGCGGCGGGAGCTACAACTGTATGGGATCGACGTGATTATTATCGGTCCGGGTCCGGTATCCACACCCATCTGGGACAAGGCAGAGGCAGTAGACATCGCCGCGTATGCAAAAACAGATTATGTCGAATCGGCCCGGCGTGCCCGAGAATATATGATCCGCAATGGAAAAAACGGACTTCCGCCGGAAAAAGTGGGCGAGGTCGTCTGGCAGGCGCTGACATCGCGCAATCCACGCGTTCGGTATGCTGTGGTCGGCGGAGGCTTCCTGCGTCGCTTCCTCCAAAGATTTCTGCCAAAGAGGGTCGTCGACCGCATCGTCGCGAAGAATCTAGGCTTTAAATAAGCGTCTATCCCCGTCGGGCGATCCGTTAGACTCGCGAGCTTGGAAAGGCCTTCTCGAATGCATACTTCGCGGCTTTGAAGCCTTCCTCGATGAGCTTAGTGGATACATCGCCGTCGTAGTCGATGATCCGTTCGGCGCGCAGGAATTCCAGCGGGGAGACAATGATCGGCGTAACGTGACGATACCGGTAAGGAGGCTGACCCTCTTCCCGCTCGCGCGCTGCCAGATTGTTGAAGGCCCGTATCATCTTAAGATTCTCCCGAAAAGAGGCCAGCAGCATCCAATCCAGCATCCAGGTGATCGCATCCCCAAACGATCTGGGTTCTGAATCCGCCTTGACCGGCACAGGGTCACCAGTCTCCCACCAGGGCGTCATCATCACCACCACCACCTCCGCAGGGACCGTCGTATCTTCTCCCATCATGTCGATCGCCGCGCCGAGAGGCGTATTCGCCACGAGCGCTCCGTCCCAGTACACGGCGTCGGTTTCGCGATCATACGTCCACGGATAGACCAGGGGAATCGAGCAGGAAGCCAGGATGCGGTCTGCGGTGATTCCCGGGAAGACATCGCGCCGCATTTCACCGCGTTTATGATCCATGACTTGTTGATTGCTAAACAACACTTGCTCCCCAGTACGCACTTTGGTCGCCGCAATCAGGAGAGCCTTTTCACTCTGCGCAAGCCTTTCTTCATCCAGGCCAAATCGTGTAAAAAGCGTTTTGCGCAGAGGGCCGGTATCAAGAAGATTGATCCAATATCCGATCAGCTTTTCAGCGGCCCAGCGTGGGAGCAAAGGCAGTGGCGGCCAAAACTCCCTGGGGATAGGCGATGTGGCCTCTGCAGGCGCGATCTGCGACAACCTGGTGTCCATCACCTCCTTGAAGATTGCGCGCGCGGTCCAACGCGCAATCCCGCGCATCCCGGGCGGCAGCCCCTGGATATCCTTCTCTTCCAGAGATTTCCACACCTCAACCAAGCGATCGGCGGACATGCCCTGTGCGATGGCAGCGCCGTTTACCGCGCCAATGGAGGTACCCACGATGATCTGCGGCTCCCAGGCGCCTGTGTGATTCGCATCCACGTTCACTTTATGATTCTTCATCAAATACTTGTACACCCCTGCATGGAACGCGCCACGCCCGCCGCCGCCGGAGAGGATGAGTGCCCGAATTGCTTCCGTGCCCATGCTGGCCTCCTTTTCTGGATATCTATTGTTATAGAATGGATTTCGATGAATGTCAATAATCCCTGATACAAAATCGACGACGAGATGGGACGGGCGGTAAAATTGAATACAAGCTTAAGTGACTCACTTGAATCATGACTATTTTTAGAGAATCTCTCTTCCCGCCCGACTCGAATGCGCCTCTGTATCAGGCGCTTTACAACCACATGCGTGCCGCCATCCTCTCTGGAGAATTGGCCGCGGGAATGAAATTGCCATCCACACGTGCATTGGCAGAGGAACTGAATATCTCCCGCAATACAGTCCTCAATGCTTACAGACAGCTTCTGGCAGAAGGATACCTGGAGGGCAAGGAGGGCAGCGGGACCTTTGTCGCTCATGTGCTGCCGGACTATTTGCTGACGACACCGCGGCACGATACTCATGTAACGAGATCTGCTCAGCCTCCCGAAGCAGATGCTTTCCAGCCGTCGTTCTCGGAACGTGCGAAAGCACAGATCGCCGTATCGCAACCTTCCTCATCCGGCAAGCGTCCGCGACCGTTCCTGGCTGAGGCGCCCGCGCTGGACGTCTTTCCCTATGCGCTCTGGTCGCGGCTTGTCGTGCGCCAGGCGAGGCGCATGCCCCAGAGCAATTTTATGTACCAGGATTCCTGGGGATATCGGCCCCTTCGAGAAGCAATTGTTGCCCATCTTATGGTCTCACGCCAGGTGCATTGCACCCCGGAACAAGTGATGATCGTTCAGGGCTCGCAAAGCGCTCTGGATTTGGCGGCACGGGTACTGGTCAACCCGGGAGACCCAGTCTGGCTGGAGGACCCAGGCTATTCGGGCGCGCGAGGCGCTTTTCTTGGGGCGGGGGCAAATATCATTCCGGTCCCTGTGGATCGAGAAGGCCTGGTGGTAGAGGTTGGAGTTACACGCGCGCCACAGGCACGGCTGGTCTACCTCACCCCCTCGCATCAATTCCCGCTGGGTGTGACTATGTCCATCCCGCGGCGATTGTCACTGCTGGATTGGGCCAAGCGCGTCAATTCCTACATCATCGAAGACGACTACGACAGCGAGTTCCG
>LLBY010003306.1_pt8 | contig 23883 bp, 23 predicted proteins | sample 1489401 | NCBI WGS metagenome assembly LLBY01 (sample SAMN04092656, study PRJNA295927) | soil metagenome | biome: Soil prokaryotic community; feature: Bulk soil; isolation source: soil from tomato rhizosphere | host: tomato cultivar Hawaii 7996 | place: South Korea | collected 2011-11-01 | reverse complement strand
ATACTTTCATTATCTGCATAGCGTCTGCCATCGGCAGTTTCCATATCACTTTCAAAGGTTGAATAATAATAGGGGGTTTTCGCTTTAAATTCGGCGGCACAAGTATCTACTAATTTATAAACTCTATTGACACCAAATTCTTCACGCTTACTGTAAACCTGACTTTCCAAACAACCCAACATATGAGCAATTTGTCTGTCTCCATAACCTTTTTGCTTCGCTTCAAGCAATAAGTCTTTTTGAATGGTATCAATTTTATAAGTAGAAATTTCTTTTTGAAGCAAGTACAATTCCTCATATTGCTTTAAAAACCACATGTCTATTTTTGTAATCTCATGAATTCTACTTAACGGAATTCCCATAGCAATGGCATCGTAAATAATAAACACACGATCCCAAGAAGCATAGGTTAGTTTTTCTATAATTTGATCGTAATTTTTATTCTCTTTTCCATCGGCACCCAATCCATTTCTCTTAATTTCAAGCGATTGCGTTGCCTTATGAAGTGCTTCTTGAAACGAACGCCCAATCCCCATAACTTCTCCAACAGATTTCATTTGAAGACCTAAAGTTCTATCAGACCCTTCAAATTTATCGAAATTCCAACGTGGTATTTTTACAATAACATAATCTAAAGTCGGCTCAAATAATGCCGAAGTAGATTTTGTAATTTGGTTTTGTAATTCATCAAGATGGTATCCAATGGCTAATTTAGCCGCAATTTTCGCAATAGGATATCCCGTTGCTTTACTTGCCAATGCTGATGAGCGCGACACACGTGGGTTGATTTCTATGGCAATAATATCTTCGTTTTCATCTGGACTCACAGCAAATTGCACGTTACAACCACCTGCAAAGTCACCTATACTACGCATCATGTGAATTGCCATATCTCGCATACGTTGATACGTTCTATCACTCAATGTCATTGCTGGTGCAACGGTAATGGAATCTCCAGTATGAATCCCCATCGGATCCATATTTTCGATAGAACAGATGATTACTACGTTATCGTTTGAATCCCTAAGTAATTCCAACTCGTATTCTTTCCAACCTATCAATGCTTTATCAATCATAACCTCATGGATAGGAGAAATCTCTAATCCACGCGTTAATAATTCGTCAAAATCTTCTTCTTTATATACAAAAGAAGCTCCTGCGCCACCCAAAGTAAAAGAGGCTCTAATAACTAATGGAAAACCAAACTCTTGCGCAATCTCTTTTCCTTTTAAGTAAGAAGTTGCAGTAGCTTGAGGTGCCATAGGGATGCCGATTTTAAGCATTAATTCCCTAAACTTTTCTCTATCTTCGGTAATATTAATAGCATCAATATCGACACCAATAATATCGACATTAAAATCTTTCCAAATACCTTTTTCATCTGCCTCGATACATAAATTTAATGCCGTTTGTCCTCCCATTGTTGGCAAAACAGCATCTATTTGTGGATGATCTTTTAAAATTTTAATTATTGATTTGGTTGTAAGAGGCAACAAGTATACATGATCTGCCATCGAAGGGTCGGTCATGATCGTTGCTGGGTTCGAATTAATTAAAATCGTTTCAATTCCATCTTCTCTTAACGATCGTAAAGCTTGTGTTCCCGAATAATCAAACTCACATGCTTGCCCTATAACGATAGGTCCAGATCCAATAATTAGAATAGATTTAAGTTTTGAATTTTTTGGCATTTTTACTGTTTAAATAGTGTTTTTTAATAAGTTACAAAAATAGGCATTAACAGATATAAAAAAAGGCATTACACTTAAGTAATACCTTTTAAATATCAACAATTGTTAATCATTTATTTTTTATGTCTCGATTCAGATGATACAGATAATTTCTTTCTACCCTTAGCTCTTCTACGAGCAAGTACTTTTCTTCCATTAGCAGAAGCCATTCTTTCTCTAAAACCGTGTTTGTTTCTTCTTTTTCTTTTCGATGGCTGAAATGTTCTTTTACTCATTATCTTATATCTTTAAAATCTGAATTGTACTTTATTATTTATAATTTTGGCTTTCTCCAAAACTGAGCGCAAATATACAAAGAGTTTTTACTTTGGCAAATCTTATTTTAAAAATATTTTTAATTATTTTTTTTGAATTAAATAGCATAATAAAGGCTTTATTTATTTGGGTTGAACATCGCTTTTTTGTTAAATATCTATGGATTGATTTTGATAAAAATTTAGTTTCTTTGCATTGTATAATTGAATCAGGCACCCAAAAATGTCTGCAACAACAACTCAAACTATAAAAAATGTACAATAAAATTATAAAACTTATCATAGCTGCTGGTATCATAGCCTTTGCCGTTTATCAATTTACTGAAGGAAATATAGGTAATGGTATTATGTTTATACTGCTTTCTTTAATTTTTGTTTTTCTTTATTTTAAAAACGAGTTTATTTTATTGGCATTTTTAAGATTGCGTAAACAAGATTTTGAAGGTGCTAAAAAATGGTTAGATAAAATTAAAAATCCTGAAACTGCTTTAGTTACCAAACAACAAGGGTATTATAATTATTTACATGGTTTGATGGTTTCCCAAACGAATATGAACGAAGCTGAAAAATATTTTAAGAAAGCGATAGCTTTAGGATTATCCATGAATCACGATTTGGCTATGGCAAAATTAAATTTATCGGGCATTGCTTTTTCCAAACGCAGAAAACTAGAAGCCGAAAAATTACTTTCTGAAGCACAAAAATTGGACAAACAAGGGATGTTGACCGATCAAATAAAAATGATGAAGGAAAATATGAAGCGTGCCCAAATGCCTAACCAACATTTTGGTGCTGGTGGCTCTATTAGATCTCAGAAAAGAAGAAGTTAATCTAATTAACTCCGGTATAATATCCTTTCTCAGGAATTTCAATCGTATAACTTTTACCAGATTTATTAATAAGCTTTGGTTCTCTTAACCATGGGTTATGAATTTTAAGGATCTTATAATTGATTCCGTATCGTTCCGCAAACTTTGTAAAATCGGTTATCTCTGTATTAACTTCAACTTTATAAGTAGGTACATTGCTATATAAATCTTTTTCCCTAAAATTAAAACCATACTTTACGGGGTTGGTTAAAATCTCTTTTAGTGCTACTATTCTAAACACATAGCGCCCTGTTTCTTCTCCTAATAACAAATCGTAATAATTGCTAACATTCTGTTCCTTTAAATACTTTGCAATACCTGAGTTACCTGCATTGTACGCAGCAGCAGCCAATGTCCACGAGCCTAATTCTTTTTTAGATTTTAATAAGTATTCACAAGCCACTTCGGTGGATTTTTCTAAATGATAGCGTTCATCTATATTATCATTAATCTCTAACCCATTTTCCCTTCCTGTAGCTGGCATAATTTGCCAAACGCCCCTAGCTCCTGCTGGCGAAACAGCGTTTGTCAAACCACTTTCTATAACTGCTAAATACTTAAAATCGTCCGGAACACCATGTTTTGCCAAAATAGGTTCTATAATTGGAAAATATTTTTTGGCACGTTTAAACATTAACAACCCATTTGATTGCCAATAGGTATTAACCAATAGTTCTTTATCCATGCGTTCTAAGATATCTGGGCTTTTAAGTGGCATGGGTTCTCCTGCAAAATCTAAATTGCTAGGTACTTGAAGCGCATAAACATTATAATCGTTTATAAGCCTTTTTTCAAAATTTTCATCAGTGGGCGCCTCTTGCAGGGCATAAACAAATAATGCACATAAACTTAATAATCCCACAAACGCCAATATTTTCTGTATAGTCTTCATTTTTAAAAAGTTTTATTTAAAGATAACTATTATGTTTAATTCTCTAAAATTATCCTTGGTAAATTTTGGTTAAACCATCTATGTTTATTAATAATCATGATATGTGTCCCACCTTTTATTGTAATACAATTGGAAATATTTTTTATGGGAAATACCGTGTCATGGTCTCCATGAATGTGAACAATATCTGCAAGACAGGTTTCTTGATTCCAACAAACCATCTCTTTTATTGCCCAACTTAAATAGTTACTATCATTTACCGATAAATATTTTTTATATAACTCCAACCGCTTAGTAATATTGTTACCAAACGCATACTTAGCAAAAAGTTCAATATTACTCACCAACTGTACTGGCAACAATTTATATGCCATGGTTGTTTTGGCCAGTACCATTTTTTTTGGTAACTCGTGCATAGATTTAACACTGGATACTATAATAAGCTTTCTAACGGTTAAATGTTTACTCATTTCCTGCACTAAAACACCCCCAAAAGACACACCAACTAGCACAATATTTTCATGCGCTATATGCCTGGTCATTCTTAGAGCATAGGCACTAATAGACTCATTTTTTAAAGGTAAAACCCATTCCAAGCAGTGCATCTCAAATTGGTTTTCCGGCAATTTAATATATTCAAAAATTTTAGGGCTTGCCGCCATTCCTGGCATCAAATAAACGTGTATTATCTCTTCACTCATACATTTCAATATAAAAATAAAAACACCAAATAACCTCTAATAGTTTATTTCATAAGGCATTAAACCTGTTTTTTACTTTTTATTAACAATTATTTTTCGTATTTTTGCAAAACAAAGTTATGTAATAGTGCCCACTATTTAAAGTTTCCTGAAAATTAAAAATACTCGCCATGATTGATGTTGCAGATTTAGTTGATAATGATTTTTTACGCCAATACGAACTAAAAATCGACAACCATTTAGCTAAAATTGAATACTCCCTACAAGAACGAAAGATTTTTTTAACAAAACTTATTATTCCTGAAGAAATTAACAATGAAACCTTTAGCGAAGAGTTTTTGACTGCTGTTTTTGAACAAATTGAAGAACGCAACTTAAGCGTTGTTCCCACCAGTCCTGAAATCGCTAAGTTTGTAAGAAGCAACCGAAAATACAAACGTATGCTTCCTGTGGGAGTTAGGATATAGTACCATAATTGCTTTTAAAAACACCTTTCAAAATGGAGTTGGTAGCGGAAGTGCATACGATTCTGATCATAAAAACATCTAGAATCTTAAGTAAAGTGACGCTCTAATGGCTAAATTTAAACTGACCACCAAAAAATTCATTGGTCTCCCTCCATCAATAGTTGAAACTATACACCTTCGGTACTAGGCTTTTAGTTCCTAAAATACTTCCATATTCACAAACTCAAACCGTACCAAACCGTCTTCATCTATTTTGGTAAGTGCTACTGGATGCAGGGTATTAACCAATTCCGGGTTCCAAGGCGCTTTAACTTTTACGTAATTTTCGGTAAAACCGTTTATATACCCTTCTTTATTCTCACTTTCAAACAAAACAGTTCTAGTAGTCCCTAATTGGCTTTCGTAAAATGCCCGTCGTTTTTTAACCGATAACCCACGTAACATTTTACTACGCTTATTTCTAACATTCATAGGAACAACACCTTCCATTTCTACTGCCTCTGTGTTGTCACGTTCAGAATAGGTAAATACATGCAAATAAGAAATATCCAGTTCGTTTAAAAAGTTGTAAGTTTCTAAAAAATGAGTGTCCGTTTCACCTGGAAAGCCAACAATAACATCAACACCTATACAGGCATTTGGCATCACTTCTTTTATTTTTGAAACTCTATCCACATACAATTCACGCATGTAACGACGCTTCATCTTCTTTAAAATCTCATTGCTGCCCGATTGTAACGGAATATGGAAATGGGGCACAAAAGCTCTGGATTTTGAAACCAAATCAATCGTTTCGTTCTTTAAAAGGTTTGGTTCGATAGATGATATTCTTAAACGCTCAATCCCTTCCACCTTATCAAGTTCGGTTACCAAATCCAAAAACGTGTGTTCGTGTTTTTTGTTTCCAAATTCTCCCTTGCCATAATCGCCAATATTAACGCCCGTTAGTACAATTTCTTTAATGTTTTGAGCTGAAATTTCTCTAGCGTTTTGCAACACATTTTCCATGGTATCACTTCTAGAAATACCACGAGCCAACGGAATGGTACAATAGGTACACTTATAATCGCAACCATCTTGTACCTTTAAAAAGGCACGTGTTCTATCACCTATGGAATAGCTTCCCACGTAAAAATCGGCTTCCTCAATTTCGCATGAATGCACTTCACCAAAATCGTTTTTGGAAAGATCGTTTATATAATCGGTAATCTTAAATTTTTCGGTAGCACCCAAAACCAGATCCACACCATTAACATCTGCCAATTCCTGGGGTTTTAATTGCGCATAGCAACCAACAGCCGCTACAAACGCCTTGGGGTTTGCTTTTTGTGCTTGCTTTACAATACTTTTAAAACGCTTATCTGCATTTTCGGTTACTGAACACGTATTAATAACATAAATATCTGCCTGTTCAGAAAAATCTACACGATCGAAACCTTCATCTGTAAAACCTCTTGCAATGGTAGAAGTTTCAGAAAAATTCAGCTTGCAACCCAAAGTATAAAATGCAACTTTTTTTCTCATTTATTGTTTTGCTATTTCCATGAAGGTAGAAATCTCATTATATTTACCTTCTTTCGTAATAAGTCTGCAAATTTACAATTAATAAGTTATATGGTAAAACATGTTTTAAAACAAATAACAAACTATTTATCAATTAGTTGTATAATATTACTCGCCACTTCTTGTGAAAACAATTCAAATACAAATAACAATCACTTAGTTTTTAAGTACAACGAACATAAAAACATCGGTTCCTTAGACCCTGCTTTTTCCAAAGACATATCAGATATATGGGCAACGAATCAACTATTCAATGGATTGGTACAAATGGATGAAAAATTGAATATCCAACCCTGTATCGCTAAAAGTTGGACGATTTCCGAAGATGCTCTAACATATTCATTTTCATTACGTCCTGATGTGTTTTTCCATAAGCATAGACTTTTTGGAAAAGATTCTACCAGAACGGTGAATGCTAAGGATTTTGAGTATAGTTTAAATAGGCTAATCGATAAAAAAGTAGCATCCCCAGGAGGTTGGGTATTGGATAAAGTAGAACGTTTTAAAGCTATAAACGACACGCTTTTTCAAATTCAATTAAAACAACCTTTCCCTGCTTTTTTAGGATTATTGACTATGAAATATTGCTCGGTAGTTCCTAAAGAAATTGTTGAATTCTACGGTAGTGATTTTAGGTCACATCCTATTGGTACAGGTCCATTTAAATTTAAACGATGGGAAGAAAACCTAAAATTGGTTTTCAGAAAGAATCCACATTATTTTGAAAAAGACAGCTTAGGCAATGCCTTACCTTATCTAGAAGCTGTTGCCATTACATTTTTACCTGATAAACAGAGTGAGTTTTTACAATTTATACAAGGAAATATAGATTTTATAATCGGGTTGGACGCTTCTTATAAAGATGAAATTTTAACCGCCAGTGGCAAGCTCCGCAATGAATATTCTGAAGCTATTGATATGGTTCGTGGTCCCTATTTAAACACCGAATATTTAGCGTTTTATATGGATTCTGAAATTCCTGAGATTCAATCTGAACTCATTAGAAAAGCCATCAATTATGGTTTTGACAGAAAAAAAATGATGATTTATTTGCGTAATGGCATAGGCATTCCTGCCGAAGGTGGTTTTATACCAAAAGGCCTACCAGGCTATGGTGAAACACTCGGATTTAGCTATAAACCTGACATTGCAAAACAATTGGTTGAACAATTTAAAAATGAAAGCGGTATTAAAAACCCAGAAATTTCGATTACAACCACAGGCAATTACTTAAGTTTTTCTGAATATATTCAACGTGAAATTCAAAAAATAGGGCTGATTGTTAACATTGACGTCATTCCTGGATCTGCCTTAAAAGACGCTAAAGCCAATGGCAAACTAGATGTTTTTAGAGCCAGTTGGGTTGCCGATTACCCAGATGCCGAAAACTATTTATCACTTTATTATAGTAAAAACTTTGCTCCAAATGGACCGAATTACACACACTATAAAAGTGAATTATTTGACACATGGTATGAAGAAGCATTTACTGAAACCAATGTTGAAAAAAGGACTTCATTGTACACGAAAATGGATTCATTAATTATGACACAAGCTCCTATAGTGCCTCTTTTCTATGATGAAATAGTACGATTTGCTAGAAAAAATGTAAAAGGCTTAGAGGTCAGTCCTGTGTATGTTTTGGAATTAAAAAGAGTGACAAAAAATTAATTTAATTCAAAATAATAAACATCATCATCACCTTTACCACCATCGCGTTTTGATGAAAAATAACCTGACTTATTCGCCCTATCAATAACCAAACAAAAATCGTCTTGCTTACTGTTTATAGGCTCTGGTAATTTTTCTGCTTTTTCAAAAACACCATCGGCCGTCATTTTACTTTTATAAATATCAAAACCACCAAAACCGCTGGGTCTATTAGAAGCAAAATACAATGTGTTGTCTGAACTGATAAAAGGGAACATTTCTTTACCATACGAATTAACTTTACTACCTAAATTTTTAGGTTCACTAAAGGTATTATTTTCTAAAATATCGACTTTAAAAATATCTGAACCACCTTTGGTTGTTTCCTTTCCGCCTCTCATATTCGATGTAAAATACAAGGTTTTCCCATCTTTACTTATAGTAGGATGTGCATAAGAATATTTAGGATTGCAAAATGGCAAAGTTTCAAAATGCGTCCACCCTATACCTTCTTTTAACTCGCCAACTTTAATTTGAAAGTTGTCTTTATTAAAATCATCACTTGCTGTTGTAGTTAAATAAAGTTTTTTGTTATCAGGAGATAAAGCAGCAGTGGTTGTATATTTTATTTTTTCATCAGGAGCTATTTCAATATTTTTAATATTCTTGATAACACCATTTTCAGATAACTCCCCTTCAAAAATTGAGAGTACAGGATTTCCTTGAAATCGTTTTAATCGGCCTTTGTTATCTAATAAATAAGATGTGAATAGAATTTGAGAATCGTTTACCAACATGAAACCAAAATGTGGGTATTCGGTATTCATCTCAATATTTTTGATGGTATATATTTCGGATTGTGAAAACCCCAAAAAACCTGCTAGAAATAATATAAAGTATAGCGATTTTCTCATTTAGATAAAGTGTAACATCCAAATATACAAAACTTTAGCAATACTATTTTTAATTAATTAAAGCTTCAAAATTTCAAACTCATACTAAAAGTATTTGTTCTTGCGGAGACGCAAAGTTGCAAAGCAAAATGAGAATATTACTGAAAACTGAAACTGCGACTGAGACTGCAACTGCGACTGTGACTGTGACTGCGACTCCTAATAAAACTATTCGCGCCTATACTTTTTAGTTTCCTCAAAAACGTGTTCTAAAATCGCTTTGTCTTGCTCAGTAAATTCAACATGACGTCTAGACATAACTACTCCGGCTACTTCAAAAGCTTTTTTAGTTAAATAAACTGTAAAGCCTGCACTTCCACCCCAACTAAAACTTGGCACAAAATTCCTTGGGAAACCACTGCCAAAAACATTGGCACTAACCCCTATAACCGTACCAGTATTAAACATGGTATTAATACCACATTTACTATGGTCGCCCATCATAAGTCCGCAAAACTGCAATCCTGTTTTAGCAAAACCTTCTGTTTGATAATCCCATAAACGCACTTCGTCGTAATTATTTTTTAAGTTCGACGTATTGGTATCGGCGCCTAAGTTGCACCATTCACCTAAAACGGAATTTCCTAAAAAGCCATCATGCCCTTTATTGGAATAAGCAAAAATCACGGAGTTATTAACTTCACCTCCAACTTTACTGTATGGCCCTATCGTTGTAGGCCCATAAATTTTAGTACCCATTTTTAAAGTGGCTCCTTCGCAAAGTGCTAATGGTCCACGCACTAAAGAACCTTCCATAATTTCGGCATCTTTTCCAATATAAATAGGCCCATTAGTAGCATTAAGTGTTGTAAACTCTAATTTGGCACCTTCTTCAATAAAAATATTTTCAGCAGCAATAACATTGTTGCTAAACGGAATGGGTTGGGACCGTCTGCCATAGGTTAATAAATTAAAATCTTCTTGAATGGCTTCACCGTTTTTTGAAAATATGTCCCAAGTATATTCTATTTTAATTACATCATCATTAAATTCAATGGCTTCGTAAGTCTCAAAATCCACTTCTTCTTGCGTATTTTTTGAATAGAATGCCATCACATCTTCGCCTTTAAAAATGGCTTGATTTTCCTGTAAATCTTTTACCATCTCAACCAATTCCAAATTTGGGAGGTAGGACGCGTTTATCATGACATTTTCATCCATTTCTACCATGGGATACTTGTCAGACAAATAATCTTCGGTAATGGTTGTTGTTGTAGTATCTAAAAACGTTTCCCATTTTTCGCGAATGGTTAAAATGCCTATTCTAATGTCGGCAACAGGACGTGTAAAAGTAAATGGCAATAAATTGTTACGCGAAGGTCCATCAAAAAGAATATAGTTCATATCTAAGTTCAAAGTTCAAAAGTTCAAAGTTCAAAGTTGTTTGCTTAAAACTTAAACCTATTAGTTATCTATTCAAAAATAGACTAATTGTATAAAATAAAAAAGCCTTCAATATAAATATATGAAGGCTTTGTATAATAGTTTTTGTTAAGTTTATTTACTAAACTTAGCATATTTGTTTTTGAATTTATCAATACGACCAGCAGTATCAATTAATTTAGATTTACCAGTGTAAAATGGGTGCGATGTTCTAGAAATCTCCATTTTAATAAGTGGATACTCAACACCATCAACCTCTAAAGTTTCACTTGTGCTTGCAGTAGACTTTGTTAAAAACACGTCTTCGTTAGACATATCTTTAAATGCTACAATTCTATAATTTTCTGGATGTATATCTTTTTTCATCTGCTGATATTTATTTTTTCTTCTGACAGATGTAACACCTAAAAAAGTGCTTCATCGCTTAAAGCTTTAATATTCTTTTCAATTTTGGAAGTGCAAAAATAAGCATTTTTTACAATCTTGCAATACTTTTTTACATTTTTTATCACTAAAATTAATGTAACGATTTACTATATTTGAATACTAACTGAATAACTAACACAAAAATACAAAAATATGGAATCTAAAGAAGTAACCCCTGGGAAATTTGGAATCAATTTAGGATTGATTTTAGGTGGAATTATGACGCTAATTGCTATATATATGTACGCCACTGATATGGCTTTTAAAGGACAGCAATGGCCCGTATATATATATTATGTAGCCTTCCCTCTAATAATAATCTATGCAATAAGTCAATACAAAAAAAACAATTCAGGACTGTTAAGTCTAAAAGAAGCCATTAAAACGGGCATGGTAGTTGCCCTTATTAGTGCCTTAGTATATGTTGGTTACATTCTGATTTTTAATTACATAGTTGATTCAGAATACAATACCAAAATGATAGAATTTGCCACTGAACAAATTGCCTCATCTGAAGGACCTGTTGAAGCTAAAGAAATGCAATTAAAAATGGTTGAATTCTTTTCCAACCCAATTGCAGGCAGCGTTTTTTGGGTAGCCATGAGCTTATTTTTCGGACTCATATATTCTTTAATTGGAGGTTTAGTAATGAAAAAATCTGATGCATAAATAATTTCTTTACTTTTGAAGTCTGAAAACATTATTTTAAATGAATATATCAGTAGTTATACCACTACTTAACGAACAGGATTCTTTAACCGAATTACACGATTGGATTGCAAAAGTGATGCAATCCAATCGTTTTTCCTATGAAATCATTTTTATTGATGATGGTAGTACAGACGATTCTTGGAAAACCATAGGCAATCTTTCATCACAAAACCCAAACGTAAAAGGCATTCGCTTTTTAAAAAATTTTGGAAAATCGCAAGCGCTCCATGCTGGTTTTGAAAAAGCTATTGGCGATGTGGTAATTACTATGGACGCCGACTTACAAGACAATCCAGACGAAATTCCAGAACTTTACAGTATGATTGAAAACGATGGATTCCATTTGGTTTCTGGTTGGAAAAAGAAACGTTATGATTCGGTTATCTCCAAAAATATGCCATCCAAATTATTCAATTGGGCAGCAAGAAAAACATCGGGTGTCAAACTTCACGATTTTAACTGTGGGCTAAAAGCCTATAAACTAGAGCTTGTTAAAAATATTGATGTTAATGGCGAAATGCACCGTTACATCCCTGTTTTGGCAAAAAATGCTGGCTTTACAAAAATTACCGAAAAAATAGTGCAGCACCAAGCCCGAAAATATGGTGAAACCAAATTTGGCATGAACCGGTTTGTTCACGGCTTTTTAGATTTAATTACCATTTGGTTCTTATCTAGTTTTGGCAAACGCCCCATGCATTTATTTGGTGCTTTAGGGGTTATAATGTGTGCCATTGGCTTTGGATTTGCCTTATACTTAGGCATCGATAAACTGTTTTTAAACCGAGCTGGAAGGCTAATCACAGAGCGTCCTGAATTCTACTTATCGCTTTCAACCATGATAATTGGTACGCAATTTTTTGTAGCTGGCTTTTTAGGCGAAATTATTTTACGCACCAAACAAGACAAAAAACGCTACGCAATTAAAGAAGAATTAAATTTAAATTAATAACTTTAAAAAACTGTTTCATCACCTTCAAAACAACAACATTTTAAAGATTATTCTTTTTCAATTGTTTATTTTTGAAGCCTTTTACATAAGATATTATGATATATATTGAACCAAAAATTTTAGATCGAATTAACACATGGCTAACCCCAACTTTTGATGCAGAAACCCAATCTATTATAAAAAATAGTATTGCGCACCATCCAAAAGATATCCAAGAAAGTTTTTATAAAGACCTAGAATTTGGCACCGGTGGTATGCGTGGTGTTATGGGTGTAGGTACTAACCGTATTAATAAATATACCCTTGGAAAAAGCACACAAGGTTTAAGTGATTATTTAAACAAATCATTTCCTAACGAAACACCAAAAGCGGTAATTGCTTACGATTGCAGAAACAACAGTAAATCCCTTGCTAAAGTGGTTGCCGATGTGTTTTCGGCAAACGGTATTCAAGTGTATTTGTTTGAAGATTTACGTGCTACTCCAGAATTATCATTCGCTGTAAAACATTTAAACTGTCATTGCGGTATCGTACTAACCGCATCACACAATCCGCCAGAATATAATGGCTACAAAGTATATTGGCAAGATGGTGGGCAGTTGGTACCACCTCAAGATGGAGAAATCATCAATGTTATTGATAGCTTAAAATATTCCGACATTAAGTTTGAAGCAAACAATTCCTTAATCCAATATATAGGCAAGGAAGTTGACGATGCATTTATAAACGAATCTGTTAAAAATGCCAACTTTAATACGTCTGAAGAAGCAAAAGATAACTTAACTATTGTTTTCACATCGCTTCATGGAACCTCTATAACCGCAGTTCCTGAAACTTTAAAACGTGCTGGATTTAAAAACGTTCATATTGTAAAAGAACAGGAAGTGCCAGATGGTAATTTCCCAACAGTTGCCTCACCTAACCCCGAAGAACCAGCCGCTTTAAAAATGGCTTTAGAGTTGGCAGAAAAAGTAAATGCCGATATTGTTATTGGGACCGACCCCGATTGCGACCGTTTAGGCGTTGCGGTTCGTAATTCTGAAAACAAATTACAGCTGCTTAACGGAAATCAAACCATGCTAATGATGACCGATTTCCTTTTAAAACAATGGAAAGCTGATGGAAAAATTAAAGGAAAGGAATTTATAGCCTCAACCATTGTTTCTACACCCATGCTAAACAAACTTGCCGAGGCTTATAAAGTGGAAAGCAAAATTGTTTTAACTGGTTTTAAATGGATTGCAAAATTAATAAAAGACTTCCCTGAGCTTGATTTTATAGGTGGTGGCGAAGAAAGTTTTGGGTATATGGTTGGCGATTTTGTGCGTGATAAAGATGCTGTAACCTCTACCCTATTGGCTTGTGAAATAGCAGCTATAACAAAAGCAAATGGCAGTTCTTTTTACAACGAACTTCTAAACCTGTATGTGGAGCATGGTTGTTACAAAGAAAAGTTAGTCTCATTAACCAAAAAAGGAATTGAAGGTGCTCAAGAAATTACACAAATGATGGTGGACGCTCGAGAAAATCCATTTAAAGTTGTGAACGGTTCTAAAGTTTTAAAAATTGAAGATTACGATTTATCCATTTCAAAAAACATACAAACCGGAAAAGAAAGCACTATCGACATTCCAAAATCAAATGTTATTATTTACTATTTGGAAGATGGTAGCCAAGTGGCTTTAAGACCTAGCGGAACAGAGCCAAAAATAAAGTTTTATGTGAGCGTCAATACTAAGTTGAATTCGGTTGCCGATTTTAATAAAACGGAGGCAGCACTTGATGCTAAAGCTGAAGCCATTTTAAAAGACATGAAATTAATATAATAACCCGTATCTTTGCGAAGAATTTGCATGCTTTTATGTCAGCCATAAAAGCATGTTTTATAAACAGACAAATCTTATTTAATGAATCAGTTTTTAAATATCCTAAAGTATGCCAAACCTTATAAAAAGTATGCTCTAGGACACATAGCTTCAAACATATTATATGCTTTATTTGGCGCGTTATCGTTTGTTGCTTTAATACCCATGCTCGATATTTTATTTGAAAAAAATCAAATAAAACCAACAGTTAAACCCATTTACGAAGGACTATCTTCTTTAAAAGATTATTATAAGGACTATCTCGCATACCAAGTAAATTTATATGCTGAAGACGACCCACAAAAAGCATTGTTTCTGGTTGTTAGCTTAATCATCATCTTATTTCTTTTAAAAAATGTTTTTGGGTATTTGGCTAATTACTTCATGGTTTTTTTAAGGAATGGTGTAGTACGTGATTTAAGAAACAAGGTTTACAAAAAAACAGTAGAGCTGCCGCTTTCATTCTTTTCTGAACAAAGAAAAGGCGATATCATGTCGCGTATCACTGGAGATATATCAACACTCCAATACTCGATGCTACCTGTTTTAGAACTTATTGCTAGAGAACCTCTTACCATTATTTTCACCATAATTATGATGATGATAATAAGTTTAAAACTGACCATATTCGTGTTTATATTTATTCCTTTATCTGGCATTATAATTTCTAGGATTGGCAAAAGTTTAAAACGAAAATCCGATCGTGTTCAAAAAGAACAAGGCGTTATTTTATCTATTATAGAAGAAACGTTAACAGGGTTACGCATTATAAAAGGTTTTAATGCCGAACATAAATTTGACGCTAAATTTCAAGAATCTTCAACCCGTTCGTACAATTTTTCAAATAAATTATTTAACAGACAAAATTTAGCTTCCCCAACAAGCGAGTTTTTGGGTATTTTAGTTATTTCTGTTTTATTGTGGTATGGTGGGCAATTGGTGCTTGTAGACAACTCACTCGATGGCAGTTCATTTATTGCGTATATGGGGTTGGCATACAATATTATGGTACCTGCAAAAGCCATATCAAGAGGCGTTTATAATGTTAAACAAGGCAATGCCGCCGCTGAGCGTATTCAAGAAATTATAGACACCCCAAACCCATTAAAAGACAAAGAAAACGCCATTACAAAAACAGGGTTCGATTCTGAAATTGTATTTAACAACATTTCTTTTAAATATGAAAACGACTATGTTTTAAAAGATTTCTCATTAACCATTCCTAAGGGAAAAACAGTGGCATTGGTTGGGCAATCTGGAAGTGGAAAATCGACCATAGCCAACTTAATTACCCGTTTTTATGATGTGAACAAAGGAAGCATTTTAATTGATGGTATTGATATTCGAGAGTTTTCAACGAAATCTTTAAGACAACAATTGGGCATTGTTACGCAAGATGCTATTTTATTTAACGATAGCATTAAAAACAATTTGAAACTTGGAAAAGACAATGCGAGCGACGACGAAGTTATTGAAGCCCTAAAAATTGCCAATGCGTGGGAATTTGTTAAAGAATTGCCTCATGGTATCGAAACTAATATTGGGGATTCTGGAAATAAATTATCTGGTGGACAAAAGCAGCGTCTAAGTATTGCACGTGCCGTTTTAAAAAGCCCACCAATTATGGTTTTGGATGAAGCCACTTCGGCGCTCGATACCGAAAGCGAACGCTTAGTACAAGTAGCCTTAGAAAATATGATGAAGAACAGAACCTCCATTGTTATAGCCCACAGACTATCAACCATACAAAATGCCGATGAAATTGTGGTTCTAAACAAAGGTGAAATTGTAGAAAAAGGTAAGCATTTAGAGCTTATTGCCAAAAAAGGTGTTTACCAAAAACTTGTTGAAATGCAAAGTTTTGACTGAGAGACTGTCTAAACACTAAAGTTTATAAAATTAAAAAAGGATAGAGATTTGGGGGCTTCTATCCTTTTTTGTTGTTTTTGATAGACTTGGGAACGACTAACAACATAAATAGGTTTCTGAAGCAAACTTAAACCAAAAAAACATACTACACAAGAAAAAAAGCATTTAATCGTGTTTATAATGCATTTCGTCGATTATTTTGTTTTTAAACTACTGATTTTTAACACATTAAATAAATGCCAAAAATTTAAAAATTCCGTTTTAAACTTTTAGTAAATTTATAAGTCTAATAACTAAAGTATTTTTGTGATTGACGAAGCACAATTAGTAGATCAATTAAAATCTGAAACCCATAAAGAACAAGCCTTTAGAACGTTAATAACGTTATATAAAGAACGACTATATTGGCACATACGGAATATTGTAAAATCTCATGACGATTCCGACGATGTGCTTCAAAACACTTTTATTAAAATTTATAAAAATATTCATAACTTTAAAGGAGACAGTAAATTGTTTTCTTGGATGTACCGCATTGCAACAAATGAGTCCATTACATTTATTAACCAAAATGCAAAAAAACTACAAATAACCAGTGAAGAAGCTCAATCATCGGCAATCAACAAACTAACATCAGATGTTTATTTTGAAGGCGATGCTATTCAGCTTCAACTACAAAAGGCTATTGCCACATTGCCAAGAAAGCAACAATTAGTATTTAACATGAAATATTTTCAGGATTTAAAATATTCAGAAATATCAGATATATTGGAAACAAGTGAAGGAGCTTTAAAGACTTCTTATCATATAGCCGTAAAAAAAATTGAAACTTATTTAGCTCAAAATTAAACTATTACTAAAATATGGAGTCTTATTAATACAATGAAATCGCCATGATTCAGAAACATAAGCTCCAATAAAGATTAAAGCGATGCCATATGACCTTTAAAAAACAACATATACCTACATATGAAAAAGAATAAAATGCATAATAATATAAATAATACCGGATTTAAAGTTCCTCAAGATTACTTTGCGTCCCTTGAAGATACTATTTTAAGCGAGGTAAAACTCAAGGAAAGATTATCTGATCCTGGTTATAAAACACCCGTTAATTATTTCGATTCGTTAGAAGACAAAATAATGAATGCGGTTCAACCACAAAAAGAAATTAAAGTAGTCAAATTATTTACATGGCGTAAAGTGTCTTATGTCGCTGCTATAGCTGCTTGCCTCATTTTAATGGTTAATATTTTCTTTAATAACACTAAAGATGTTACCATTGAGAATATAGAAACGGCAAGTATTGAAAACTACATCTTAAACGAAGATTTAGAAACAGATGAATTTGCATCTCTTTTTACTAAAGAAGACTTATCAGAAGTTCGTTTAATTACTGATGATTACAGCTCAGAAACATTAGATAATTTTATATTTGACAACCTAGATATTGAAGATATTATCACAAAATAAACACAAACAGATGAAAACACTTATAAGCATCGTATTCATATTAAGTTTTTCGCTAATAACCGTTGCGCAGTCTAATAGAGATAAGATTAAGACTTTAAAAATTGCGTATATAACCGAAAAATTGAATTTAAGCGAAAAGGAAGCCCAAAAATTCTGGCCTATTTACAATAATTTTGAAGAAGAAAATTCAAGATTGAGAAAAGAAGCTTATGAAGCTAGAAAAAAATTAAATTTTGAAACCATTACCGAAGAAGAGGCAAAACAAATTTTAAAGGAATGGCGTTTAAACGACAATAAAAGGCAAGAACTTGAAAATGAATATATAAACAACTTAACTAAGGTCATTTCAGCAAAAAAAACTATTCTCCTACATAGAATTGAAGACGACTTTAAAAGAAAAATGTTTGAAGAGTATAAAAAAAGAAAACACCATTGATAAGATTCCGACCCGACTACACCCAACCTGACAGATAAAGCAAGAGATGTTGTCTTCTAAAAAATCCTTTAAATTTTAAATTTGTCAGACTGAACTTGTCGAAGCCCTAATTACCAACATTGTTGATTATCTGTCATTGTTCATTCGTTGATTTGACTATCTACTAGTAGCTATTTGTATTGCTAATCGTTAATTGCAAATTGTTAATTGTTAATTGATCATGTCAGACAGAGCTTGTCGAAGTCCATTACTGCCACTTCTTTCAGATAGCTTCGACAAACTATCAATATAACATAGAACTAGACTTTTTAGCCTCTTTTATTCTCTAAAATTAAGCTTAGAAATTCGCCCTGCCCCCGCAGCATAAGCAATACTATCATTTAAAAAGCGAATGGTATAAAACCCTTCATCGCTTAAGTGTTTCCATGAATTTCCAGAATCATTACTATAATCAATACCTTTAAAACCAATAGCAACAAGCTCCTTTCCTGCCCTATTTGGTATGTATTGCACACAACTTCTATAACCTGGGTTTTGGTTTTGCGCCACCACTTGCCATGTTTTGCCTCCATCGACAGTCTTTATTTTATTAGCCATATTGTCTTCAGGCTTAGTGTAATCACCACCCATGGCAAAACCGTTTAAATCATCATAAAAATCGATGGAATAGATGCCCGTCGTTTCTAAACCTTGTACAATGGGCGTGCTAAACACTTCCCAAGTGTTGCCTTTATCTGGCGAATATAAGATGCTGCTTACTTTACCACCGGTTGCCACCCATGTATGGTTACCAACTATAGCAATATTGGTATTACTGGCAGCAAAAGCGGCTTCGCCTTCTTTAGCTTTTGGCAACTTATCGCAAGAAAGCTTCTTCCAAGTTTCTCCCCCATTTCTTGTAATAATAATGCTCATACAATCATCGGTAGGATCGCCAATAGCAATGCCCTCTTGGTCATTCCAAAATTTCATAGCATCGTAAAACGCTTTTGGGTGGTCTTCTTTATAAACTATTTCCATCTGTCCAGAATCACCTGTTTTATATAAAACAGCAGGACTTTCAATACTTATCATAAAAAAATCGGTTGCTGTATGTGCCACGGCTCTAAATTGCAGATCTAAACTATCAAACGCTTGCTTTGAAATTGTCCAACTCGATTTCAATGGGTTATAAAGTCCAAAAGCACCAGTATTGGCAGCAAAAGCTAAACTGTTATCATCTAATATTTCAATAGCTCGAATACTTAATAACGAATCTTGTAAAATAGTTTCTATGTCTACTTTACTAAAGTTTCCAATGCTTTCTTTTTTCTTTCCGTTACACGAAAATAAAACGACAGCTATCAATACAAATACAATACGCTTCATAAATTATAAATTTCCATAAAAGTAGAAAAGCTTCATGAACTTATCATGAAGCTTTTAATAAAACATATATCAGTACATGACAAAAATTGAAGAATGTCACATTGAACTTGTCAAAGTATGAACTTGTCGAAGCCAGATAAATAAAGAAGAGGTAGAGAATGACTTCGACAAGTCAGTCTGACACCGTATGGTTTAAATTGGCTTTGTAGAACATAGTTTGTCAAGCTGAAAAATGGTGTAAAAAGCCAGTCATAAGTATTGTTTTGAAAAGGAATCATCTCCACTTGAACAAGCTATAAAAACTGCAACTACAAGCATTGGAAACATTAAAAGTTTTTGTGGGTGCTTCATGGTTTATCTTTTTGTTTTTTTTCTAATCTTCATTTCTTGCTTGGCCGATCCTTCCTCATCATGCTGATTTCACAATGAGTTCTGAATATATATAATATTTAATATTAACAATAGTATTGTCAATAAAGCGAGGCAAATTTTACAGACTTTTATTTTACAGATCATTCTTTTTTTGTTCATGCTTTTTTTTTGAGGTATGATTTTTTAGATGCACTTATTTTAAAAAACTTGTGCAGTATTTTATTTTTTTTCAAAAAAAAAAAGCTCTCACTATTTGAGAGCCTATGATTAGGATATAAAATTACAGAGGTGGCGGTGGCGGGAAACGACCATCTTCTCTCCGGTGAGGTGGTGGTCCGTGCTCTCTTCTTCCTGCTTTGTGCAAGGCTTCATTAATTATTTCTTTAAAGATTTCCTTTTGTTTGTCATTACAGATTTCTTGGATCTTTTTAAAATGGTAATAGGTCGCCACATCTCTCATTTTTTCTTTTTCACCTATTAAAGTCGTAATAGAATCAACATAATTTTCGTCGATAGCTGAATTGGAGATGCTATTAAAAAGAGCATCTTTCAATTCCTTTTTATCATTGCGGATTCTCATCATTTTATGGTGATGTTCTCTGTTTAATAATTCTATTTTCTGCATTTGTTCACTGTCAAACTCCAATTGTTCTATAACAAAATCCATTGGGTTTTTGGGTCTGCTTTCTTTTTCCGTATCAGGTTTCCCTATATAATTATACAAGAAAAAGCCATTGACACCAATCAAAAAGAAAAGTAAAATATATAGAACTGCATTTTTCTTCATAACTAATTCATTAAAGAGTTTCCATCTTCAACAGATAACCCATAAGCATCGGCAAAATTGCTAATATTTTCATGGTAATCATCCGTTCTTAAGTCATCCGTTTTTAATTGTGTAAAGGCAAATACATTCAAAATAATCACACAAACCAAAGCTGCCAATTGCAATCGGGGCGAAAACCAAAACCATTCGTGTTGCTCTTCTTTTTCAGCAAACAAGCGCCGCATGGTTTTATCTTTAAAAAAGGGAGGCGCCTTTACTTTTTCAATGGCATCTATGGCCTTAAAAGCATCCTCAATTTTGTTTTGTATGTTTCTATTTGTTTCCATTATAATGATTTAGATACAATTTCTTTTAAAAACTTGCGTTAGTTGTCTTCTTTATAAAAATTTTCCAATAATTGTTGTAAATTCTTTTTAGCGCGAAATAATAATGATTCAATTGAAGGTACGCTTTTATTGGTTATCTCACTGATGTCCTTATAGCTCATCCCTTCAACTTTATTCAAAGTAAAAACTACTTTTTGAGCTTCGGGCAATTGATTGATCGCCCTAAAAAGGGTTTCACTTTTCTCTTTATTTTCCAAAATAATTCCTGGATGGTTCATTTCCGTGAAATATGGCGTCTTATCTAAAGGAATGTCATTTCCAAATAACGATTGCAAAAATGCAAATCGCTTTTTAGCATTTCTCTTTCTTATAAACTCCAAACATTTATTAGTGGCGATTCTGTATATCCAAGTCGACAGTTTAGAATCGCCTTTAAACTTTTTAATGGAATTGAATACCTCAACAAAAACCTCTTGCGCAATATCTTCGGCGTCCTCTTTATTGGGCACAAACGAGATACACGTACTAAATACCTTTTGCTGAAAATCGTCAATCAACTTGCTATAAGCAGGCTGCTCTCCATTTTTAAGTTCCTTAATAAATCTTTTCTCTTCCAAAAACGACGTATAATAGCCGCAAAATAATAAAATTAGTCATCAAGTCCGTTACCCTTTTTCTTAGAAATGAAAAGTTCAAACAAGTTCACAAATTAAACGTAACTTTGCAGCTTTATTTAAACACCATGCGATTACACAGAAATTTATGCTTTTCGGTTATAGACGGATTAACCTTAATTTTTAACGAAGGACATTATGCCGATAAAGTCATTCAACAACTATTAAAACGAGATAAACGATGGGGCGCTCGCGACCGTGCTTTTGTTGCCGAAACCACATACGATATTGTACGTTGGAAACGCCTTTATGCAGAAATTGCTGAAGTAAAAGAACCTTTTAATAGAGAGAATTTGTGGCGTATGTTTGCAGTTTGGGCAACTTTAAAAGGCATCAAATTACCCGATTGGAAATATTTTGAAGACACACCAACCCGAAAAATAAAAGGACGTTTTGATGAGCTTTCAAAAATCAGAAAGTTTAAGGAATCGATTCCAGATTGGTTAGACGAACTAGGTGAAAAAGAATTAGGAAACACTGTTTGGAACAAGGAAATTACCGCTTTAAATGAACAAGCCGATGTTATTTTAAGAGTAAATACCTTAAAAACCACCAAAGAAAAATTACAAACCGAGTTATTTGATTTAGATATTGAAACCGAGTATTTACAAGACTACCCAAATGCTTTAAAGCTTAAAGAGCGTGCTAATGTATTTACTACCGACGCTTTTAAAAATGGCTTTTTTGAAGTCCAAGATGCCTCGTCTCAATTAGTTGCCGAATTTTTAAATGTACAACCCGGTATGCGAGTGGTTGATGCTTGTGCTGGTGCTGGTGGAAAAACGTTGCATATTGCTTCCTTGATGGAAAACAAAGGGCAAATTATAGCTATGGACATTTATGAAAACAAACTTCATGAATTAAAAAGACGCGCAAAACGAAACGGCGCCCATAACATAGAACCACGAGTTATCGATTCAACAAAAGTCATTAAAAAACTATACGATAAAGCGGACCGTGTTTTAATTGACGCCCCTTGTTCTGGCTTAGGTGTGTTGCGCAGAAACCCAGATGCTAAATGGAAATTACAACCAGACTTTATCGAAAAAATAAAAACAACCCAACAAGACATTTTACAGCAGTATGCTAAAATGGTAAAAGTTGGCGGACAATTGGTTTACGCAACATGTTCTATTTTACCATCAGAAAACCAGGAACAAGTTGACAAATTCTTAACATCAGAATCCGGTAAAAATTTCACGCTTGTAAAAGACAAAAAAGTATTAGCCCACAAATCGGGGTTTGATGGATTTTATATGGCTTTGTTGGAGCGGAAGGTTTAGTTTTTGGTTTAAAGAGCATAAATGATTATTATCAAAAGCAAAATTCAAAACAGGATGCGCTTTCATGTTCAAAACCTAGTGAATAACTCTAAATTTTCATTGAACTATTTACACCAAATTAAACTTAAAAAAAGTAAATTTGCACTTTGTTAAACACAACACAAATCAATACATAATGATTCATTTCTTTGGAAACGTAACCAGCAAGGTATTTGCTGTCCAAACAACAAAAGAATTATCAACCGAAACCATCGCTAAATTAACGTGGTTATTTGGCAACCAACCAAAGATAGAACAAGCATCGCTCGATGCTTTTTTTGTTGGTCCACGTGCAGCTATGATAACACCTTGGAGCACAAATGCTGTTGAAATTACCCAAAATATGGGCATTTCCGATATTATAAGAATTGAAGAATTCCAAGCAGTTTCTGAAGATTTTAAAGGTTTCGACCCGATGATTTCTGAAAAATTCAATGGATTAAACCAAGAATCATTTACTATAAATATCAAGCCTGAACCTATTCTCGATATTGAAGATATTGCAGCTTACAACCAAAAAGAGGGTTTGTCTTTAAGTGATGAAGAAGTTGACTATTTAAAAGGAGTTGCAAAAAAAATGGGGCGTCCGCTAACAGATTCCGAAGTTTTTGGGTTTTCTCAAGTGAATTCAGAACATTGCCGTCATAAAATTTTCAACGGTACTTTTGTGATTGATGGTGTTGAAAAACCAACATCACTTTTCAAATTAATTAGAAAAACATCTGAAACACATCCCAACAGTATTGTTTCGGCTTATAAAGATAATGTGGCTTTTGTTGAAGGTCCCAAAGTGGAACAATTTGCACCAAAAACTGCAGA
>LLBY010006115.1_pt4 | contig 23933 bp, 18 predicted proteins | sample 1489401 | NCBI WGS metagenome assembly LLBY01 (sample SAMN04092656, study PRJNA295927) | soil metagenome | biome: Soil prokaryotic community; feature: Bulk soil; isolation source: soil from tomato rhizosphere | host: tomato cultivar Hawaii 7996 | place: South Korea | collected 2011-11-01 | reverse complement strand
AAGTCTCAACCTGACAAATTAAATGTAAAGGACTTTTTAGACAGCCTTGTTAAATTGTTTAAGAACAAGACCTTTTAAAATCTATTATCGCCATCTAAAATATTACCCAAACCACCTAAAATACTCCCTTCGCCTTTATCTTTGCCACCACCTTGAGGTGCCGATGCCAATACGCGACCAGCTAATCTGCTAAATGGCAAGGATTGGATATAAACAATTCCGGGACCTTGCAATTTGGCAAAAAACAACCCTTCACCACCAAAAATGGTGTTTTTAATACCACCCACAAATTCAATATCATAATCGATATCTTGGGTAAACCCGACAATACAACCCGTATCCACACGCAAGATTTCCCCACGTTGCAATACCTTTTTTGCCATAGTACCGCCTGCATGTACAAACGCCATACCATCACCTTCTAGCTTTTGCATGATGAAACCCTCGCCACCAAAAAGTCCGCGACCTAATCTTTTACTGAATTCTATTCCAACGCTCACACCTTTAGCTGCGCATAAAAACGCATCTTTTTGGCAAATAAACTTGCCTCTAAACTCTGTTAAATCAATAGGAATGATTTTTCCGGGATATGGCGATGCAAAACTTACATTTCGTTTTCCCGTTAAATTATTATAGAAAGCCGTCATAAACAAACTTTCACCTGTTAGTATGCGTTTTCCCGCGCCTAAAATTTTTCCTAAAAATCCAGAATCGTTTTGAGACCCATCACCAAAAATAGTCTCCATTTTAATGCCATCGTCCATCATCATAAAACTACCTGCTTCGGCAATCACCCCTTCTTGCGGGTCGAGTTCTATTTCTACATATTGCATTTCTTCGCCGTAGATTCTATAGTCAATTTCGTGTGCTGTCATGTTATTTTTGATTTGTTAATTTGTTGATTTATTGATTCGTTAATTTGTATGTCTTAAAAACACTCATAATGTTACATATAGCTGGGTGTTGGGTGCTGGACACTAGGTTCTGGGTGATGGGTGTTGGGTGCTGGGTTTGGTAAAACGTGAAAAGGTGAAAGGTGAAAGGTGCGTCTTGTCGTTTAAAAACTTCTTTCTAACCGTCTAACTTTCTAACCGTCTAACAATCTAACCAGTCTAACAATCTAACCAGTCTAACCAGTCTAACCATCTAACTACCTAACCTTCACACTCCATTCAAAAACAAAGGCAGAAACCTCAACACCTTCTTCATTGATCCCAACAGATTTCATACGAACGGTTTGTCCCTCGCCTGTTTCAATTGTTTTTTGTAATGCTTCATCTATTAAACTTCCATCGTTACAAGTAAAGGTAATTTTACCCGTTGCTTTTTTTGAAAATGTTGCCGAATTTGATGTTACTAACATGGAAACCTGTTTTCCAGATTCTTTAATTTTCGCCATCATTAAAGCCCCAGTTGAAAACTCTGCCGCCATACCTTGTACCGCCCAAAACATGGACTTAAAAGGATTTTGGTTTATCCATCGATGGGTGACTCTAACAATGCATTTTTCAGCATCTATATACTGTGTGCGAACACCACAAAAAAAGGCTGAAGGCAGCTTAAACAAAGTGAAAACATTTAGTTTTCTGGGAGTTATATTCATATGTAATGATTTAGAGACCGTCTGAATTTTTCACTAAGTTATGAAAATAATCCATTCCTATAAATGTTAAATTTATGTTAATTATCAGTACTATGCGTAACATAATACCTGTTTAAAGACATATATTTGCATAAGAAACTATTATATGCTTTTAAATCATGTTAGATAACCACCAAAAAAACATCGCCACATTCATTCATTTATCAACCTTTAGTAGGTTTATTATTCCGTTTGGAAATTTTATCGGACCTATAATATTATGGGTTGCCAATAAAGAGAAGTCTGAATTTATAGATGCCCATGGAAAACAAGCCATTAATTTTCAAGTAAGTATTTTGCTTTATGCCATTATCCTTGGTGCTATAACGGTTCCATTTTTCATATTTAAAATGTTTAGTGGTTTAGACTTTATAGACTTTCATGGTTTTCACGATTTTCATATCAACATCGGCAAGCCTTCCCCTCTTTTATATATTGGTGGTGGCTTAGGTGTTTTGGCTATTATAGGTTTTATTATTGAACTTGTTTTAATAGTTATAGCAAGTTTAAAAGCACGAGATGGCGCATATTATAAATACCCACTAACAATCAATTTCTTAAAATAAATTTCATCAATAAATCATCATCAAATCAATCAAAAAATGAACAGTTTCACATTATCAAAATGTTTTAGAACATGACGCAAGCATGGGTAAAATCATCAATCAATTTAAATGTCTCGAATGCGCACTGCAGAAGACTTTAAAAAAACAATATTAAAGGACTTATGAAAATAGAAAACACAAAAGCACAAATGCGCAAAGGGGTTTTGGAATTCTGCATACTATCGGTCTTAAAAGACGACGATGCTTATGTAGCAGAAATTTTAGATACCTTAAAAGACGCTAAACTGCTCGTAGTGGAAGGTACCATTTACCCACTACTTACACGATTGAAAAATGCCGGACTTCTTAATTACCGTTGGGAAGAGTCTACTTCTGGACCACCAAGAAAATATTACGGACTGACCGAAACTGGCAAATTATTTTTAAAGGAATTAAACACCACGTGGAGCGAATTACAAAACGCTGTGAACCTAGTAACCATTCAAAAAAAACAACATTAAAATGAATAAAACAGTCAACATAAATTTAGCAGGTACATTCTTCCACATTGATGAAGATGCGTACTTAAAACTGCAACGCTATCTTGAGGCTATAAAACGTTCATTTACAGACTCTCAAGGTCGTACTGAAATTATTGCAGATATCGAAGCACGTATCGCCGAACTTTTTAGTGAACGCGTTCAAAACGATAAACAAGTCATTCGCATTAAGGAAGTTGATGAAGTTATATCCATCATGGGGCAACCAGAAGATTATTTGGTTGATGATGAAATTTTCGAGGACGAACCACAACCATCGTATCAAAGAAAATCATCAAGTTCAAAAAAACTATTTAGAGATACCGACAACTCATATATTGGCGGTGTTGCTTCAGGACTGGGGCATTACTTAGGTATTGACGCCGTATGGGTACGTTTACTTTGGATTTTGCTCACCATTGGTTCGGGTGGTACTTTCATACTTATTTATATTCTGTTCTGGATTTTAGTTCCCGAAGCTAAAACAACTGCCGAAAAAATAATGATGACAGGCGAACCTGTAAACATTAGCAACATAGAAAAAAAAATTAAAGATGGTTTTGATACTGTTTCAGAAACGGTATCGGACGTCGCTAAAAATGTCACAGACTCTGTTTCTGGTGCTGCTAAGAATGTATCGGACGCAGCAAAAAAAGTCGATCTTCAAAAGCAAGGAAGCAGAATTAAATCGAACTCAAAATCATTTTTTGACACGTTAGCAGATGTCATCATGTTTTTCCTTAAAATATTTGCAAAGTTTATAGGAATCATCTTAATATTAGTGGGTGCCTTTGCCCTAATATCATTAATAATTAGTTGGCTTTCATTAGGCGTTGCCGATATTGTACACATACCAGGAATGGATTTTGTAAATATTGCCATTGCAGGAAACTCACCGGTTTGGTTGGCTTCTTTATTAGCCTTTTTCGCTATCGGAATTCCTTTCTTTTTCCTTTTCTATTTAGGTTTGAAAATTCTTGTGAACAACTTAAAATCTATTGGAAACATTGCAAAATTCACCCTTTTAGGCTTGTGGTTATTCTCAATCATCGGATTAATAGTCATTGGGTTAAGAGAAGCAAGCGAACATGCATTTAACGAGCATGTTATAGAAAAACAAGCGCTTTTTATTACTGCCAATGATACCTTAGAAATTAAAATGGCTGAAAATGATTTATTAAGAAACCGCCACCACAGGCACGATTCGTTTAAAGTAGCAAATAATGAAAACGGTGAAAAAACTATTTACAATTCAGATATTAGCATCACTGTTAAATCTACAACCGATTCTTTAGCCACGATTAGTATAGAAAAAAGTGCCGATGGCAGAAATTATGACAAAGCCATAGAACGTGCTAAAAACATACATTATAATTACGTTTTAAAAGGAAATATGCTCGAATTGGATTCTTATTTATCAACGGATGCAAAAAACAGATTCAGTGACCAAGAGATCGTTGTGATTCTTTATTTACCAGAAGGTTCCGTGGTGAAATTCAGTAACAATACCAGACGCTATTTAAGCTATGACATAGATTCAAATTATGTAAATCAATACTTAAATATTACTGAAGACGGTCTAGTATGTAATGATTGTGATGATGAATTTGAAATAGACGTGGATACGCCCAACGTGAAAATTGATGAAAGTGGTATTGAAATTAAGGGCGACAAAAGCAGTTTAAAAATTGACAACAAAGGCATTAATGCCGAATCGGAAGACGTTAAGGTAAATATTAATTCGGAAGGCGTTAGTGTTAAATCAGAAAACTAAACAATTCATCATTAAAAAACAACAGTTCAGATATTTAAGTTACTAATCAATAACAAAAAACTAGATATTTGAATAATAAAACCATCAATCATACTGAAATAAATTCAGCATACATACTGAAACATGTTCAGCATACATACTGAAATAAAACCATCAATCAAAAAACGAACAATTATGACAACTTTAGCAAAAATTATAGTAGCTACCCTCATTAGTTTAAGTTTATTTTCTTGCAATTTTGATATAAACATAAACTCAGGCATTGAAGGAAACGGTAATGTAACCATTAAAAAAAGAAACATTAACCAACCTTTTAGTGCCATAAAAGCTACCGAAGGTTTAAATGTATATGTAACACAAAGCGACAACGAAGACATCAGCGTTGAAGCCGATGAAAATCTACAGGACATTATTATAACCGAAGTTGTCGATAATGTTTTGAAAATTCACACCAAAAAAAATATAGGCAAATGCACCTCAAAAAAAGTATTGGTAAGCTTTAAAACTATTTCCAACATTAAAGCTACAAGTGGCAGCAATGTAAAATCCACAAACACCCTTGCTATAAAACATTTAGATTTAGAAACTAGCAGTGGCAGTAATGTCGATTTAAGTATTAACGCCGCCAATCTAAACTGTAAATCTTCCAGTGGTAGCAGTTTAAAACTATCTGGAAAAACCATTAAGCTTACTGCCGAAGCCTCAAGCGGCAGCACTATAAAAGCTAAAGATATGGAAGCCCAATCCAGTTATGCAAAAGCCTCAAGTGGAGCCAATATTACGGTAAACACTTCAAAAGAATTAACAGCGAAAGCAAGCAGTGGAGGCCATATTACCTATTTGGGAAATCCTGAAAAAGTAACTAAAACCGATAGTGTTTCTGGTAGTATAACGAAACAATAAAATCTTAAAACCATCTTAAGCTAAAAAATAAAGTTTAAGGTGGTTTTGCTTATATTTGTTACGCAACAACTTTCTTCAAATCAATGATTAAACCATATATTACCACCCTTGTTTTGCTGTTTTGTTTCGCTACCGCGGCACAAAATCCTGAAAAAGTAAGAGGAAATAAAATTGTTACCATTATACAAACCGAAATCAATCCGTTTCACACTATTATAGTTGATGAAGATTTTGACATTGAAATCATTTATAACAAGGTGCCTTCCGTAACTATTGAAACCGATGAAAACCTACATGAATTTATAAAGTTTGATGTTGTTAACGGTGTTTTATCCTTTAATAAAACGACAAGAATAGTCACAAAAAAACGCTTGAATATTACTGTGAATCACGATGATAGTTTAAACACTATTAAAGTCACCGATTCTGGTGAAATTCTATCATTAACAACCATGAATTTGGCTAACGCTATACTTATAACGGAAGGGGCATCAAGAGCAGGATTAACTATAAAAACGACCGATTTTGAGTTTCAATGCCAAGGTAAGTCCAAAGTAAGACTTAATTTAACCTGCGAAAACGCTAAACTGTCATTATCTGATAACAGTAAATTAGAGGCATTAATTTATTCACCAATTACAAACATAGATTTATACCAACGTGCTCACGCAACAATTGAAGGAGAAACCAATGAATTTAGGCTAAGAACCGATAATTACTCACAATTTAATGGTAAAAATTTTACTGCCCATATCTGTAGCACGTTAAATGAAATATCCAGCGATGCCTATTTGGAAGTAACCGATACAGTAACCATAGATGCTTCGGGTAGTAGTAGCGTGTACCTATATGGCAACCCAAAAATTATAGTAAATAAACTTAGTGATACTTCTAAGCTTCAAAAAAAGGAAAAATAAAAAGTCAAGATGAGTTCATTACGGACAATCCAAAAAACAAAAAAGAATGATATTATATTTAACATCATTCCTTTAAAAAATTTGAATCCGAACTAGCCCAACCTAAACTATTTTTCTCGAACTGCTAATTGAAAAAAAATTTCAATTGTATCATCTACAGAAATAAGCCCGAACATTTTTTTTGGTGCTTCTAAGCCATAATCGTCCAAGCTTATTGCCAAGTCTCCCGTGATAAGCATGTCATTATTTTTTTTGACTTTTACAGGAATTTTATAGGCTTTAACAATCCCTGCAATTTCTATATTTATGGATGCTTGAACATCCAATGTGTTTTCTAATGGCGTAATCTCCTTTAGAAACAATGTTATTTGAGGATACTTATCTGTTTTTAAAATTTTTTGAAAATCACTATTTATTCCCTTACCCCCACAATCAAAACAATTATTATCTAAAACTAAAGCAGTTTTTTTGAAAACCATTTTAGCACCTTCAACACAATAGTTTACGTGAATGGGATTTTTAAATTTATTAATATTAAATACACAAGAAAAGGTATTAACATTGGTTGTTCCTCTAACTACCAAAGAACTCTCAGTAGTTATAATAACCGATGTACTTTTAATTGTTGAATCTCTAGTTGTAAAAGCCAATGCGGTCACTATAGAGATTAAAAATATAATCCTCTTGATAATCATAACATTAAAACTTAATTTCTGGAACCTTATTATAAACTTGTTTAAACTTTTAACAATTGGCTAAAAATTGCCCTTTTGCGCTCGCTTTTTGTAATAATTAGTTGCTTAGCGATTATTAAAATAGAAATGTAAATATATATTTGAATATCAACGCATTACAATTTTATCTATTTTTCTATATTCTTTATTCTTTATTCTTTCAGCAAAGCGGTCTTGAGTCTTTAATCAAAACCAATGATATAAAAACAAGTCTCAAAGTAAATGCCAATTTAAAAATATTTTTGTAAATAATTTTGACTTTGTACTCTTGAGACTTGTTGCACTTAATTATGAAACACTTAGAAACTTATAGCTGCTTCTAACATAAGACCATTAAACTTGCCATCCTCTAAAAGGTCCCCTGTTGGATAATCTTTATATTTTTGAACAACATACTCAGCTTTCATTAAGACATTTTTGGTCATAAACCAGCCAGCACCTAATTGGAATCTATCAATATTTATATCATCACCACTTGCCAATTCAGCACTTACTGTATTGTATCGACCACCTAAGTAGAAGTTTTCACTGTTACCAAATCTATAGATAAGTTCACCAGCGTATTGTGTTGCTTTTCTTCTATCAGCTTCAGTTAAAGATCTTCCAGAAGTTAACTCAACAGTTCCAAACATTTCCAAACCACCATACTTTATGAATGGGTTGATCATTATAGCAGTGATTTTGTTTTTAAACCCTGGATCGAAACGTCCTGATCTAAAGTTATCGCTAGTAGCTGTTGCAGGTAGCATAACACTATAATATCTAGAACCAGCTCTATCTGCAGTATATAAATATACAGATGGTGCGTACCCTGTGTTATATAAAGACCCAGTTAATCTAAATCTGAAATCATCGGCAATTTGTTTATCGTAACCTACTTTTGCTAAGAAAGCTGCGCCTCCAGTCGTACCATTAGACTCTTTAACGCTTTGATTTAATTTACCATTAGAGAAACCTACCATTCCTAAAAAGCCACTATCACATTGGTAAAGTAATTCAGCTCCAACTTCAGTTGTAAATGAATCCATAATCAGGTTTCCTACAAACGGATTGAAAAGCGTTTGGGCGTTATCACTTCTTCTAAAGTGGGCGTCACCATAATTATTTTCCATATGACCAATTTTAATGGTAGCATGGCTCATGAAATCTTCTAAAAACCCTTCACTAATAAAATCTAATTTATCAATTTGAAAATAGCCCCCTTTAACATAAGGTTCTGGGTGATGTCTTGAAGATAAATACGTTCTTAAATGCATTCTTACACCATCATAAAGTGCCACGTCTAAATCTAAATTGGCAGTAGCTAAGTTAAAGTTACTTCCTATTTTCCCTAATGGAACGGCTCCAGAGTTTTCATTATCCAAAGCTTGGAATTGGAGTGTAGAAGCACCTCCTACTCTAACTTTCACGCCATCAAAGGTTGACACGGTATCTTTTTGTACTTCAAAAACACCTATCCCATCTTGATCTTGTGGTTTAAAATTATCCAAGTGTCTATTTTGAGCATAAAAACTGAATCCTATTAATATGATTCCTAATAATATTGATTTTTTTAATATTGTTTTCATAATTTTTAATTTTTGTTGTTTGGTTTATTAAATTGTTTGGTTTATTTAAATATGGTTGAAAATTTGATTGTTATATCATCGCCTGTTGTTATGGTACCTAATAATGCCTTTGGTGGATCAATCTTAAAGTCGGTCATCTTAATTTTTTTTTCACCAGTAAGCGTTATTTTATTTCCCACAATGTTTAAAGTAAACTCTAAAGGAATGCGTTTCTTAACACCCGAAATGGTTAAGTCGCCATCTGCTTTTACTGTAAACTTGCCGTTTCCTTTGTTTAAAGTTTCTTTAACCTCGATCAATTGAAAAGAAATTGTTTTATAAGAACTTGAGTTTAAAGCTTTATAAGTATTTTTATCCATAGAAGATTTGCCACTTTTTAAGCTTTCTACAGCTATATCAACTGTGCATTTATCAACATCGCCTGTTTCAAGGTTTTTAAAAATTATTTTTCCGCTTTGTTGTTCGGCAGTAATGTGCCAATCATGTAAACTTGAAGTTCCTAAAACGGTTAATGAAGATTCTTTGTTTATTAAATTGAATTGTTGCGCTTGAATTAAATGACATGTTAAAATAAAAAGAGCCATCAAGCTTAAAACTCTTTTGTATGTTTTTTTATTTGAATTCATAAGTTCTATTGTTTTTTAATTATGGTACAAAGTTCATCCGAAACCAAGTATTAAAATATGATTTTTGTCATATCGAAGTTTAAGAGACTGTCTAACTGTTATAACATCTCCAATTTTTAACAAAAAAAAGAGGACTTCATTTTTTTTGAAGTCCTCTTTTTTTAAACTGGTATCTCGTTCTGAAAAAATCACATAAACAACTGACTGTTATACTATTTAATATACTTTTAAAATAAAAGATTCTAAGCTTTCCAATTTTATTTTGATGCTTCCAACACCATTTTTAACTACAATAGCGGACGAAAACGCTTTATATAATTCGTCCTTAACTTTATAATTTCCATCTACTAAATCCCATGCTTTAATAATATCCTGAGGTATTTTTAATTGGAATTCCTGACTGTTATCGGCATCAAAATTTGAAACAATGATTAATTTTTCATCAGGACTCCAACGTATAAAAGACAATACCTTATCACTATAATCTTCAGTATTTTTTCTATTGAATAGATGAATATCTCGATAGTTTCCCGTTAATGCCGAACTATTAATCGTGAAATTTAACAGGCGTTTGTAAAAATCCCGCAATGATTTTTCGGCTTCGGTTGATTGTCCGCCGTCAAACTGTTTGTTATTAACCCAACGCTGTAAATGGGGCACTCCAATATAATCAAAAATAGACGTTCTGGAAGGCTGCCCAAAACCGGCATTTTCGGCACCTGGCTCGCCCAATTCCTGTCCAAAATAGACCATAGTTGGCGAAGTGCTTATTGTAGCAGAAACCACCATGGCCGGTTTTCCTTTTTCTGCACTTCCCGCAAATTCGGGACTTGCAATACGCTGCTCGTCATGGTTCTCTAAAAAGTGCAACATGTGATGCTCAATATCTTTTAATTCATTTTGAATAGCCGGAATATGATCGGTTTTTCCATAACCTTGCATAATATGTTTTATGGTGTCATACAACTGTACTTTATCATACAAATAATCCATTTTTCCTTTTTTAATGTAATCTCTGTATAAACTTGGGTTGTACACTTCTGCCATTAAAAAAGCGTTTGGGTTTTTCATTTTGATACTGGAATTCATATAGCTCCAAAACTCAACAGGCACCATTTCTGCCATGTCGTAACGGAAACCATCGACACCAAAATCTATCCAATACAGTGCAATATCCCTGAATTTTTTCCAAGAATTTGGAACCGTTTTATCTTTCCAAAATTCAACATGCTTTTTATAATCCTTATTTTCAAAACCTGCTGGTAATTCGTCAAAGTCTTTTTTGCCTTCTGGCGAAACACCGTAATTAATTTTAACGGTTTCGTACCAATCGTTTGGATTGGGTTGAGCTAATCGCGAACCATTACCTGTCCATTTTGCAGGATTTTCATAAAATGCATGATCTTCTAACGGATGTTTTTCATCCCCTAAAGGTGTATAACCTTGTTCCCATACTGGCACTTTAAAAGCGTCATTCGGATTGTAATAAAAGTTGTTATTTACATGATAAACCTTCGATTTATCGTCTGAAGCACCAAAATCATCCACCCCTTTTGGGTTGGTTAAACCTTGGTAATTTCGGGCTACATGATTTGGCACCATATCAATAATCACTTTTAATCCTGCTGTGTGGGTTCTACCAATTAAATCTCGAAACTCTTGCAATCTGTTTTCAACATTTACAGCTAAATCTGGATTTACATTGTAATAATCTTTTACGGCGTAAGGCGACCCTGCACGTCCTTTTACCACATCGGGGTCGTCGTTAGAAATGCCATATTTACTATAATCTGTAATGACATCGTGGTGTGGTACACCTGTGTACCAAATATACGTTACACCTAAATCCTTAATTTCCTTTAATGCCTTGTCTGTAAAGTCGTTAAACTTACCCACACCATTTTCTTCTATGGTGCCCCAAGGTTTATTGTTTGTATTTGTATTACCAAATAAACGTGTAAATACCTGATAAACCACTTGCTTCTTTTGGTTATCTGAAACTGATGGTTCTTGGGATATATCAGCTTTCTTTTCACCATTACAGCCAAGTAATCCTAAAAATACAATAAAAACAAGACGTGAGATGTAAGTTAAAGATTGATTCATTATTAAATTTTAGTTGATAAAATGGTGATTCCTTTTGAGTTTAATACCATGTCATCTTTCCAAACAAAAGTTTCGTTAGTTACAATATTTTTTAAAGTTTTACCTTTTAAACCAATTTCATCATAACGTTTCAAATTGATTGTTATCGGACTATCGTTTTTATTTATTATTACAGCAACTGTTTCTCCATCAATAATTCTAAACAATAAATAAGTCCCTATAAACGGTGCAAAATGAATGGTTTTTCCATCATGGATGGCTTTGCTGGTTTTACGATAGTTCAACACTTTTTTCATAAACGACTGCATGTCCTTTTGGGCATCGTTTAAGCCTTCGCCAGTAAATGCATTTACGGCATCTCCTTGCCATCCTCCAGGAAAATCGGTACGTATTAAGCCGTGATCACCTGGTTTTGCAGTATCATTCATTAAAATTTCGGTACCGTAATATATTTGTGGAATTCTAGGTAATGTTAAGATGTAACTCAGTGCCATTTTGGTATTGGTTACATCTTCTTTCAATTGGGTAAAAATGCGACTCATATCATGGTTATCTGGAAAAATCATAATGTCTTTAGGAGTTGCATAATAAAAATCGTTTGCCAACCCTTCATACATTTTAATTAAGCCGGTATCCCAACTTTCTCTTTCATTCAACCCATTCACTATTTGGTGTTGCATGGCGAAATCCATAGGTGATTTTAAATTGGACTGATACCCATCCTTGTTGTCAGCGCCCTTTTGCCAATAACCAATGAGTAGTGGGTTTGTGCTCCATTCTTCACCGACAATACTGAATTTTGGATATTCATTCATAATAGCTCCTGCCCATTGGCTCATAAAATCTTTATCTGGATATGGATAGGTATCTTGACGAATACCACCTAAACCAGCCGTTTCTATCCACCAAATACTATTTTGAATAATGTATGTGGCCATAAATGGATTGCGTTGGTTTAAATCGGGCATTCCAGAAACAAACCAACCATTAACCATTTCTTTATGGTCATTTTTTGAAGCGTATCTATCTTGGTTTGTGGTTCGCCTGTGATTGGATGTAATGGTTACTTTATCATTCCAATTAGCTTTATTATCTTCATAGTTTTTTTGATAATTTACCCAGTCTTTAAAAGGTAAATCTTTCATCCACCAATGTTCTATACCACAATGATTTGCCACTTGATCCATAATTAATTTAATCCCCTTTTTTTCTGCAGCATGAGATAATTCTATATAGTCAGTCAGTGTTCCAAAACGTGGGTCTATTTCATAAAAATCAGTCATGGCATAACCATGATATGAGCTTTGAGGCATATCATTAATTAGTAATGGGCATGGCCATATAGCCGTAAAGCCCAAATCTTCAATATAATCTAAATGATTTGTAATGCCTTTAATGTCACCACCGTGCCTTGCATAATCATTGGTTCTATCGATGTTTTTTTCCAGTAAACTTTGGTTTATATCATTAGATGGGTCTCCATTTGCAAACCTGTCGGGCGTCATTAAATAAACAGCATCCGAACTATTAAATCCAACATAATTTTCTGCGGGTTTTGGTCTTGCTTTAAATTGGTAAGGCTGTTTTATTTCATTGCCATTTTTAAACTTAAATACGATATCAAATGTTCCTGCTTTAGTAGTTTTATCTATTTCTAAATCGATAAATAAATAATTAGGACTATCGGCTTTATGAACTTTTTTAACAGTAACACCTTTATACAATATGCTAGGTATTGCTTCAGAAATATTTGGATGTTTTACCAACAATTGCAATTGGGTATTGTTAAAGCCAACCCACCAATTTAATGGCTCAACCCGTTCTAATTGGGCATGTCCTAACATGTCCATAAATAGAAGCATTAAAACAATAAAAATTAATTGCTTACCGCTTTGTTTCTTTTTTAGATGGTAATTCATAAGTCTATTTTTTTAATTTGACTATTTAACTTCTATAATACTAATAGCATAACCACCACCTGGAACAGACACTTGCGATAGTTTCGATTTACTAGTTACTTTTTTTGTTTTAATGGTATAGGCCTGCGGATTGGTTTTATAGTGCGCATCTTTGGCATCGGCATAAATGGTCGCCATATACTTTTTATCCTTATCTAAAAAATCGAAGGTTATGTTTGATGTTCTGGCTTCATTACCATTCACATTGCCAACAAACCAATTGTTACTCCCTTTTTCTTTACGGGCAACAGTAATATAATCACCTGGTTCTGCTTCTAAATAAACACTCTCATCCCAATCGATTGCCACATCTTTTATAAACTGAAAGGCATCCATAAATTGTTCGTAATGCTCGGGTAAATCGGCCGCCATTTGCAAGGGGCTATACATGGTAACATATAATGCCAACTGATTTGCAAGCGTGCTATTGACATGAGAATCATTATTAGGGTTTAATTTACTAATATCCATTTCAAAAATTCCTGGGGTATAGTCCATAGGACCACCAATTAAACGCGTAAATGGCAAGATGGTAACATGATTAGGTTTAGAACCTCCAAAGGCTTGAAATTCGGTACCTCTAGCAGATTCATTTCCTATTAAATTGGGATAGGTCCTACAGATTCCCGTAGGGCGAATAGCTTCGTGTGCATTGACCATAATTTTATAATCGGCCGCTTTTTCAATAGCATATTGATAATGGTTTATAATCCATTGGCTATAATGGTGTTCGCCTCTTGGTAAGATATTGCCAACGTAACCACTCTTTACGGCATCATAACCGTTGTCATTCATAAACTGATAGGCTTGATCCATGTGGCGTTCATAATTTCGGACCGATCCGGACGTTTCGTGGTGCATGATCATTTTAACGCCTTTAGATTTTGCATAGGCATGAATCGCTTCCACATCAAAATCTGGATACGGCGTTACAAAATCGAATACATAGTCTTTAGATTTTCCAAACCAATCTTCCCAACCTTCATTCCAACCTTCAACTAAAACAGCATCAAAACCATGTTGTGCAGCAAAATCAATATAGTATTTCACCTTGGTATTGTTTGCTGCGTGTGTACTGTTTGGCTTTACTTTAGTATAATCGGTCACTCCAAGTTGTACTGCAGGCAACTCATCTGTATAAGCCCAAGAGCTCTTCCCTGTTATCATTTCCCACCAAACGCCGATATATTTTACTGGTTTAATCCAAGAAGTATCTTCTATGGCACAAGGATCGTTTAAGTTTAATGTCATTTTTGATGACAAAATATCCCGTGCATCGTCACTTACCATTATCGTTCTCCAAGGTGAATTTGAAGGTGCTTGCATATAGCCTTTATCGCCAACGGCATCCGGTGTTAACCAAGATTGAAAAACCATGTTTTCATCATCCAAATTTAGATGCATACAAGAATAATTGATTAATGCCGCTTCATGAATATTTATATATAAACCTTCATCGGTTTTCATCATTAAGGCGGTTTGCACACCTGTTTTGGAAAACTGTTCTTGAGATGCGTTACTTGTTACAGCATTATCAAATGCGCCACGAATTTCAGAGAGTTTAGATTCCGTATAATCGTATTCTTGCGTATCATAATCTCCCGGAATCCAAAATGCGGTATGATCTCCCGCCATGGCAAACTGTGTTTTCTCCTCTTTTATAACAAAATATACTAAGTTTTTTTGAGCAGGAAACTCGTAACGAAATCCTAAACCTTCGTTAAACATTCGAAAACGGATCACCAGGGTTCTATCTGTTTCATTCTGGGTCAAAGTAACCGCTAATTCGTTATAATGGTTCCGAATGGCTTTCACTTCACCCCAAACAGGTTTCCAAGTTTCATCAAAAGTTGCTGTTTCAGTATTTGAAATTGTAAAATCGTTCACCAAAGATTTTTTATCATCTTTTAGTTCCAAACCTAAACGGCTTTGTTTTACAACAGCGTTATCTTTATAAGATAGTTTATAAGTTGGTGCGCCATCACTATCAAGTGAAAACTGCATGCTTAGTGCGCCGTTAGGTGATTTTAATTTTTGTGCATTGAGCTGACTGCATGCCGAAATCAAAACGGCTAGGGTTATCATAAATGATTTCATCTGTTTATATTTGTTTTCAAAGTTTCAAAGTTTCAAAGAGGCAAAGCTTCAAAGTTGCAAAGGCTCTTGATTCTTGGCTCTATTTTCTATTTTCTATTCTCTATTCCATAACCCCAAATAGTCATTTCCTTGAGTGAGTAAAGTTTTGGTCATGGATATTTGCTACGCCAGTTCGCCTAAAGGCTCGTGTCATCTGTTTATTTTTTTATTGTTTTTATTTGGTCAGATGGTACACCCTAAAATGAGTATTTCATCTATTAATTTTAAAATTATATATAAAACGATACACTAATTTAATGTTTGTAATTGTTTCTTTTGAAGTATTAGAGATTTATTGTTCACTAAGATCTCCAGTACTTCACCGTTTATTAATTCAAAATTTGTTTGATTTTGATTCACACTTACTTTCAAAATATGGTTTCTAAAATTCACTTTGAACGAATACCCTTCCCATTGTTTTGGTATTTTTGGTGTAAATGACAACATGTTATTTTTAACACGCATACCACCAAAACCTTCTACAATACTCATCCAAGTTCCAGCCATAGACGTTGTGTGCAATCCTTCGTGAACTTCGTGGTTATAATCGTCTAAATCTAAACGCGATGTTCTTAGATAAAAGGTGTAAGCTTGTTCCATTCTATCTAACTTAGCCGCTTGTATACTGTGTACACAAGGTGATAACGAACTTTCATGAACGGTAAATGGCTCGTAAAAATCGAAATGACGTTCTAATTCTTCCATAGAAAAATGTTCTTCAAAAAAATAGAATCCTTGTAAGGTATCGGCTTGTTTTATATAAGGCGAGCGCAAGATTCTATCCCAACTCCATTTCTGGTTGATGGGACGATGCGACTTATCTAAATCGGTCACCGTAATTAATTCTTTATCTAAAAAACCATCTTGCTGTAAATAGACTTGATGTTTTTCAGAATAGGGAAAATACATAGTCTCTGCCACTGTTTTCCAATCTATTAATTCACTTTCAGATAAGCGTACCTTATTCATTATACGGGTATAATCTGAAGGATATTCTGCTTCAATCTTACTAATGTTTTCTAAAGTATAATTAATACACCACTGTGCTAAATAATTGGTATAAAAATTATTATTGACGTTGTTTTCGTATTCATTAGGTCCCGTAACACCTAAAATAACATATTTGTTTTTGTCTGTTGAAAACGTAGCACGCTGTTGCCAAAAACGAGCAATCCCTATTAAAACCTCTAAGCCTTTTTCTGGTATATAACTGTAATCTCCCGTGTAGCGGTGGTAGTTATAAATAGCAAAAGCAATGGCGCCATTTCTGTGTATTTCTTCAAACGTAATTTCCCATTCGTTATGGCATTCTTCTCCGTTCATGGTTACCATAGGGTATAAAGCTGCACCGTTTTTAAAGCCTAACTTTTCTGCATTTTCAATGGCTTTTCCTAAATGATTGTAGCGGTATTCCAATAAGGTTTTTGCCACCTGCTGGTTTTTTGTTGCCATGTAAAACGGGATGCAATAGGCTTCGGTATCCCAATAGGTACTGCCCCCATATTTTTCACCTGTAAAGCCTTTGGGTCCGATATTTAAACGTGAATCTTTACCTAAATAGGTTTGATTTAATTGGAAAATATTAAAACGGATCCCTTGTTGTGCCTTTACATCGCCTTGAATGGTAATATCGGCCATGTCCCAAATATTTTCCCAAGCCTGTTTTTGGGTTTCTAACAGGGCATTAAACCCTAAATCCACAGCAGTTTTTAATACGTTTTTTGCTGCTGAAATCAATGCTTCTTTTTCATGATTTCTATCTACTGTATAGCCCCCAAACTTATGAATGGCAACTGTTTCATTTGCTTTTACTTGCTGTTTGTAACTAAAAGAAATGGATGTTTCGGTGGTTTTAACACTTGGCTGTAAAGCAACTTCTTTTTCGTTTAAAAATAATTGGGATTCCATAAATGTGCATGTATGGAAATCTGTTTTCATGGTTTTGGCCTGAATAAAAGCTTGCTGGTTTTTGTGATTTACGTGTAATGTATCCCAAAACTTATCATCCCAATTTGTGTCCTTATTGGTAATACCACTACTTAAATAAGGCTGAAATATAATTTCTGCATCTTTATTTATAGGTTTTACACAGTATTGAATGGCTCCAAGTTCGTCAAATTCCAAACTTAAAAAGCGCTTTGCCTCCACTTGAATGACCGTATTATTTTGAAGTGTTGCGTTAAAACTTCTGGACAGCCAACCTTCTTTCATGTTGAGTTCCCTCTTAAAGTTTTCTACTTTTTTACACGTATATAAATCGAGTTGCTCTCCATTTACAATAACATCGATCCCAATCCAACTTGGGGCATTAAGTACCTTGGCAAAATATTCTGGATAGCCATTTTTCCACCACCCCACTCTGGTTTTATCTGGGTAATAAACACCTGCGATGTAACTCCCTTGAAAGGTATGACCAGAATACTGCTCTTCAAAATTGGCACGCTGCCCCATGGCACCATTGCCAATACTGAAAAGACTTTCTGAGGACTTAACGCGAGAGGCGTCAAACCCTTCTTCTATGATTGACCAATCTCTTGGTATGATATAATCTTGATTCATTATTTTTTAATTTTTTCTGATTAGTACATGACAAAAATTGAAGAATGTCACATTGAGCACTATCGAAAATGAAAATATATTTTTATTTGAAGATAAAAGCGCAGCTTGCGAAATGCTATTAAAACAATATTTCCAATGTCTTCGACTGCGCTCAGACTGACATCTGAACATATTTGGATTTTTGTCATGTACTATTTTTTTCTGAAAGAAATCTGCTGAAAAAATCTTCAGGTATTTCTGTTAAACTATTAAAATTAAAATCGGCTTCTTTAAGGATTTCCTTATCTCCAATTCCTACGGAAGTCATATTTGCTATATTAGCGGCTTCTATACCCGCAATGGCATCTTCAAAAACAATACAGCTTTTTGGAGGCATGTTTAATTTTTTTGCTCCAATTAAAAACACTTCGGGATCTGGCTTTGCTTTTGAAACTGCATTGCCATCTACAATACCATAAAAACGATGGTATAGCCCAACTTGCTTTAAAATTAATTCGGCATTCTTACTTGCGGAACCTAGTACATAGTTGATACCTAAATCGTCTAAAGTGTTTAGTAGTTTTTCTGCACCAGGAAGAATTTCATCGGCATTCATTTTCATTATATACCCAAGATATTCTTCGTTTTTACTGATTAATATCTCTTGCTTTCGTTGTTCGGGTAATTGAACTTCCCCGATATCTAACAAAATTTCCAACGACCTGACGCGACTCACGCCTTTTAACAACTCGTTATGCGTTTCGGTAAATTCAAAATCCAAATTATCTGCCAGGCTTTTCCAAGCCAAATAATGGTATTTTGCGGTGTCCACAATAACACCATCTAAATCGAATATAACTCCTATTTTACTCATTTATCTTTCTAGCCTTCTCCTAAAGAGAGGGCTTATTTGTTATTTATTATTTTATTGTACAACATCATCAACGTCTTTCACTTTATAGACTAATGATGCTGCTATTAAAAAACTGATGCCACTCATCATCAAAGCAAATATGGCTTGATTTCCGTAAGCGTATTTTACAAGAGGGCCACCAATTAGCGCATTGATTATTTGTGGAAGGACTATGAAAAAATTAAAAATCCCCATATAAACACCCATTTTTTTAGGTGATATAGAACCTGCTAAGATGGCATAGGGCATGGCCAGGATACTTGCCCAAGCAATACCGATCCCTATCATGGAAACAATAAGCCAATTTTTGTCTGGCATCATATAAATGGACAGCAAGCCCAAGCCACCTATAATTAAAGAGATGGAATGGGTACGTTTTCTTCCTATTTTTTTAGCTATATATGGCAAGGCAAAGGCATAGAACGCAGATACTAAATTGTAAACACCAAATAGAATTCCTATCCAATCACCCGCATCCTGATACATGACACTACTACTGTCTGTGTACGGCAACCCATAAATATGTTGTGCGATAGCTGGGGTTGCAAAAACCCACATTCCAAAAAGCCCAAACCAAGAAAAGAACTGCACCCAACTTAGTTGGCGCATGGTTGTTGGCATTTTTTTGAAGTCATCAAAAATATCGAGCAAGCTAGATTTTTCTTCTGGACCATCTCTTACGATGGTCTCAGAATGCACTTGCTCATCTTCAAAACTTGCTAGTTCTTCTGGGGAATATTCTTTAGTCGTTAAAACCGTCACTAAAATAGAAATGACCAATATGACAGCGCCAATAATGAATGATAAGATTAAGTTTGTTGGAACAACACCTGCTGATGTTTCATTTGATATGCCAAACCAATTAGTAAGTGCGTAAGGTAGCCACGAACCAATCACCGCACCAAACCCAATTAAAGCTGTTTGAACACTAAATCCTAAAGTACGTTGGTCTGTTCTTAAATTGTCACCAACTAAAGCGCGAAAAGGCTCCATGGCAATATTAAAAGAGGCATCCATAATCATGAGCATTCCTGCTCCTACCCAAAGTGCGGGCAAAAACGCGATAAACATATCGGCTTGTGGCATTAACACCAAACCTATAGATGCTAAAATAGCTCCAACCAAGAAATAGGGTTTTCTTCTGCCAAAGCGTCCCCATGTTTTATCGCTATAATGACCCACTATGGGTTGAACAATTAAGCCCATAAGGGGTGCAATTATCCAAAACCATGATAGTTCGTGAACATCGGCTCCGAAAATTTGAAGTATTCTACTGGCGTTGGCATTTTGAAGGGCAAAACCCATCTGGATCCCCAGAAATCCGAAACTCATGTTCCAAATTTGCAGGAAACTTAATCTACGCTTTTCCATTAAATAGTATGTTAAATTAATACTATTTGATAAGCGACTTACTTATCAAAACTTATTGTGAGAAGTGAAAATATAAGTTTTGATTCGGTTACAAATATATATAATAAAAATTTATTCCTCCAAATAAATTTTTATTTAGTAGATTCTCTTTCAATAATATCGGTCTCTATAACGACCTTAATAAATTCTTTTTTAGTATCATTATTGGTAAAATATTGTTCGTTTTCGGCGTCTTCTGCCTCTAATCTATCAATCAATAAATTAGCCGATTGTTCACCCATTTTTTGCCCATGTTGGCTCACCGTTGTTAAGCTAGGTGTTGCATGTTTTGAGAGCACGCCATCTGTAAAACCTATAACTTGGATATCGTCTGGGATTTTCAACCCTAATTTTCTAGCAACTTTCATAGCGGAGACCGCATAAAGTTCGTTTACAGCAAACACCCCATCAATACTAGGGTTCGACTTAAAAAATTGGGCTATCTCTGCTTCTAAAACTTCCAAATTATTTTCAACATCCAAACTATCATCAATTTTCAAAATCAGATTTGAATCAGCAACTATTCCACTATATTGTAATGCTTCTAAATACCCTTGGGTCCTTAATCTACCTACACTGATGTAATCCATTGTTGTTATTAAGGCAATATTTTTACAGTCATTTTCAATGAGTTTCTTAACCGCCTTAACTGCTCCATTTAAATCATCAACAATAACTTTGTCGCAATTTACCTCATTAACAACCCTATCAAACATGACAATGGGGATTCCTTGGCTTATGGCGGCGTTAAAATGATGATAATCTTGTTTCAATAACGTTTCCTTGGAAATGGATAGAATAAACCCATCAATACTGCCATTGGCAAGCATTTCCATATTTATAACCTCCTTGGTAAATGATTCATTGGACAATCCCACAATAACATTATAACCTCTACGATTGGCAACCCTTTCTATACCTCGAATTACCGTTGAAAAAAAATGGTGTACAATCTCTGGAATTAAAATACCAATGGTTTTTGTCTTTCTGTTTTTTAAACTGAGCGCTATATTGTTAGGCTTGTAGCTATAAAGTTTAGCAAAGGCCTGTATCTTTTTTGTAGTATCCTCACTAATCTCTTTGCTATTGCTCAATGCTTTTGAAACTGTAGAAATGGAGACGTCTAGTTCTCTCGCAATTTGCTTTAATGTGATCTTTCTTTTCATATGCAATAAATCATTTATTTGTATAGGTCATACGGAATCGCTTATCTTCATTGGTGTTGCAAGCAAACTTCTTGTTTATGGCGATTTCATTAGTTGGAATCTTAATTATTTTATCTGTCATATGCCGAGAGCTAGTAAAAACATCAAGCTAATGCCTCGCATTTTATTGGTATTGAATTCTTACTAAAATAACAATTTTATATGGTTATGTAAAGATACCATCTTAATTATTTTAACAAAAAGAATTACGACTTTATTAGAATAATCCATTTAAATTAAAAAGTTGTCAACACGAAAACGTTTTCGTTAAATATTTCGTAACTTATAATTATTTCTTAACAATTTGTTTACATAGTTTTGATTTGAGAAGTGAAAATATAACTAAACTAAAAATTAAGACTTTAACTAAAAAATGTATGAAGACAATTATTAATGCTATACTGTTTTCTCTGCTTTTTGTGCCCACCATCTTAGAAGCACAAACAAATTTAAAAGGAACAGTAACAGAACAATCAACATCTTTACCTATCCCAGGTGTTAACGTGCTTATTAAAGGCACGTACACAGGAACAGCTACAGATTTTGATGGTGAATATCAAATTGAAGTAAATAACGGTGATGTGCTATTGTTTTCTTTTATAGGTTATAAATCACAAGAAATTATTTACTCAGGGCAAACCGTTTTGAATGTCGTATTAGAAGAAGATACTGCTCAATTATCTGAAGTTGTAGTGATTGGTTATGGCTCCACTACTAAAAAGGATGCTACTGGCTCTGTAGAATCGGTGACATCTGAAGATTTTACGAAAGGTAACATTGTAACCGCAGAAAACTTACTAAATGGTCGGGTATCTGGCGTCACGGTTACTACCAGTGGCGCACCTGGTTCGGGCTCTGAAATTAGAATTAGAGGTGGTTCGTCTATAAACGCGTCCAATAACCCTCTTATTATTATTGACGGCTTGCCTATTACCAATGATGGTGTGAGCGGATCTAGAGGTGTTTTGGCCAGTATAAACCCAAATGACATTGACTCGTTTACTGTTTTAAAAGATGCCTCAGCAACCGCTATTTATGGTTCACGGGCATCAAATGGTGTTATCATTATTGTTACCAAAAAAGGGAAGTCTACTTTTAGTGCGACTTATGATACACAATTCAGTTTTTCAGAGGTGTCTGACCATATAAATGTCTTTACTGGAGATGAATTTAGACAACTAATAAATTCCCAACCCATTAATGGGACAACAATAAATACTGATTTATTGGGAAGTGCCAGTACAAATTGGCAGGACGAAATATTTAGAAATACCATGTCATCGCAGCACAATGTTTCTATGCAAGGAGCTCTATTTAAAGTTTTGCCAGCAAGATTTTCATTTGGAACAACCAATCAAGAAGGTACTTTAGAAACTTCAAAGTTTGATAGACGAAATTTAAGCTTAGCATTAAACCCAACTTTTTTTGATAACCACTTAAAAGTAAACTTAAATGCTAACCTTGCTTTTGAAGATAACCGATTTGCCGATGCTTCGCAAATAAATGCAGCACTAGTGTATGATCCATCACAACCAGTTTACGATCCATCGTCTCCTTTTGGAGGCTATTACCAACATAGAAGTGGAACACTTGTAGCGAACGGAACGACAAACCCCGTTGCCTCTTTACTGCAAAGAACCAATACTGGAGATGCCAATAGATCGTATGGTAATTTAAATTTTGATTATAAATTCCATTTCTTCCCAGAATTAAAAGCAGTAGTGAATATAGGTTATGATGAAACGGAATCTAAAGGATTAGATATATCGGATGCGCTAGTAGCAACGACAGATGCTGATCAACTTTTTAAAGGTTCGTACAAGCAAAATTTCCAAAAGAGAACTAATAAGTTACTTGATGGATACTTAGCATATGATAAAGAGTTTGATGATTTTCGAACTGAATTAACTGCAGGTTATTCATATCAAAAATTTACTAACAGTGGAAAAAATGGTAGAAATTTAACAGACCCTTTAAGTGTTGATGACTTTTACTCTGATCCAAATATTGTTTTAATAGGTTTCTTTGGTAGAGCGAATGTTACTTTACTAGATAAATATTTATTAACTTTTACATACAGACGTGATGGTTCTTCTCGCTTTAGCAAAGAAAATCAATGGGGTGACTTTCCTGCTGGTGCTATCGCTTGGAATATTAGTGATGAAGACTTTCTAAAAAACTCCAACACCATTTCGAACTTAAAATTAAGAGCCAGTTACGGGATTACTGGACAACAAGAGGTATCTGAAAAGGATATATTCTTAAGTAGATATAGAGGCGGAAGATCGGACTCCCAATATCAATTTGGGAATTCTATAATTGAATCTTTAATTCCCTCAGAAATTAATCCAGACTTGAAATGGGAAGAAACAACGACTATTGAATTCGGTATTGATTATGGTTTATTTGATGATAGAAT
>LLBY010000595.1_pt7 | contig 24050 bp, 15 predicted proteins | sample 1489401 | NCBI WGS metagenome assembly LLBY01 (sample SAMN04092656, study PRJNA295927) | soil metagenome | biome: Soil prokaryotic community; feature: Bulk soil; isolation source: soil from tomato rhizosphere | host: tomato cultivar Hawaii 7996 | place: South Korea | collected 2011-11-01 | reverse complement strand
CTCATAACCTTATAACCTCAACATAAACAGATGAAAAATAAAAATTTTTACAATCAAAAAAACATCGCCTTTTACTTAGCAATTATGCTATATAGTACGTTTGCATTTTCGCAAAACCAAAAAACTAAAATTTATCTGGTTGGCGACTCCACCATGTGTTTGTATGACGACAGTAGATTTCCACAAGCGGGGTGGGGCATGCCTTTTGCTAATTTTTTCGATGCTACTACAGTAGAAATTGAAAACCATGCCAAAGGTGGCAGAAGTACAAAATCGTTTCTTGATGAAAACCGTTGGCAACCTATTGTTGATTCGCTTAAAGCGGGCGATTACGTGCTAATTCAATTTGGACACAACGATTCTGCTAATTCTAAAAGTCATCCAAACCGTTATGCATCACCTGAAGATTACAAAAAATACATGGGTAAGTACATTACTGAAACAAGAGAGAAAAATGCAAAAATAATTTTAATAACCCCTGTTACCCAAAGAAAATATAATGCAAACGGCGCATTAATAAAATCACATGAAGCATATTGCGATGCTGTTCTTGAATTAGGCGTAGAATACCATGTACCTGTGATTGATCTTAATACCAAAAGCCATGAATTGGTTGAACAAATGGGTGAAAAATTTTCCAGAAATCTTTATATGGTTTTTGAACCCAATGAACTACCTCGTTTCCCTGATGGTTTTAATGACAATACCCATTTTAATGAATTTGGAGCAAGAAAAATAGCTGAAATTGTGCTTAGGGACATTAGAGCCCAAAAATTAGAATTGGCTAATTATATCGTTAAACCCAAAAGCTCCAAATAAAACATCAAAAATGAACTACCACTAGGAAGAAAGTTAATACCTAAACCTTAAATTTCATGAAGAAAATAGCATCATTAAAATTCATAATACTTCTTCTTTTTGCTTCTCAATCAATTTTAGCTCAAACCTCAAATTCTGACAAGTATAAATACAATTTTGTAGTAGCCAAAGACGGCAGTGGTGATTACAAATACATTCAAGATGCGATTGATGCCATGCGGGTATTTCCTTTGGCTCCCATTACTTTGTACATTAAAAATGGGGTTTATACAGAAAAAATTGAACTCTCTGAAAACAATACCGATGTTACTTTTATAGGAGAAAGCACCGATAAAACCATTATAACGTTTAATGATTATTCAGGTAGAGGGAAGCACATAGGCACATTCAATTCATATACAGTTAAGATATCGGGAAACAGATTCAAAGCTGAAAATATAACCTTTGAAAATTCGGCTGGTACTGTTGGACAGGCATTGGCTTTGTATGTTGATGCAGATAAAGCTGTATTTAAAAACTGTAAATTTCTTGGAAATCAAGACACCATTTATTTAGGAGGTGAATATTCAAGACAACTTTTTGAAAACTGCTATATTGAAGGCACCACCGACTTTATTTTTGGCCCTTCAACTGCCGTTTTTAAAGACTGTACCATCCATTGCAAATCCAATTCATATATCACAGCTCCTAACACCACAAAAGGTAAAGACTTTGGTTTTGTATTTCTTGACTGTAAAATTACTGCAGATGAAACTGTAAACAAACTCTATTTAGGAAGACCTTGGCGCTATTGGGCTAAATCTGTATTTGTAAGATGTGATTTACCCAAACAAATTGCTCCTGAAGGTTGGCATAACTGGGGTAATGTTGAAAATGAAAAAACAGCCTTTTTTGCCGAATATAAATGTACAGGTGAGGGTTTTAATCCAACAGAAAGAGTCAAGTGGTCACATCAATTAAGTGATAAAGATGCTAAGAAATATACTTTAGAAACTATTTTTCACTCTTGCTATCCTTGGAAGCTTTAGAATAAAGAAAACAAAAACTGCTTTCAAAACAAAAAAGGTACTTATAAACATAAGTACCTTTTTTTTTGACTAACTCAAATACTTATTAAATACCATGTTTGGTTTTCCAACTACTATACTCAGAGCCTATTAAACTGGCTGGCCAATTGCCGTACCATGCATAACCATTTCTTCTTTCATGTGATATTTCGGCAATGGTTTTTCTTGGACCACCCCCCTCGGCATCTGCAACTCTACTACAGAAAAATGGCTCATTAGGCTCAAATGTATTAAATAATGCCTGATATGTATGACCTGTATAATCATCTAAAGTGTAAAACCTTGCCCACATCACATTTCCTGGAGATTCTACCAATACTTTATCACTACCTGTATCTTGTAATTTATAGCCAACTATTTTAACCGATTCAAACCAAGCAACTGCTTTATTAACGGCATCAATTACCTCAGATGATGGATTGTCCAAAGTCATTAATAAACGTACTATACCAACAGATTCAGAACCGCTATTTGAAGCCAATTCATAATCCCTTGCATCTGCTGGTAATAAAGTTATAGCATTATGTTGAGCACACCATGCCGTTTTTGCACCGTTAATAGTAACTTGAGTGTCCAAAATAACTTGAATACCTTTATCAAATGCTGTTTGTGCTTTAGCTACATAGCTTGCATCTATTAAATCCATGTTATTTCTCTTCAAAAAGATATCCCTCATTAAGTTCATAACATTTCCCATAGCATTATCATTATAGGTAATATGACGGCTATAGTTATTTCTTAACGGGTAATATTGAGGCCAACCACCATTATCATATTGTGCTTCAAGAACCCAATCAATTCCTCTCATGGCTGCCGCTAAATAATCAGGGTTTTGGGTCGCTTTATAAGCACTCATTAAAGATCTAATTTCTGTTATTGTATGGCCATTATCTGTAGTTGTATCTGTATTATTTTTTTCATTATTAGCCTTTGTTATTTCAGAAGATGTTTGCACACGATCATACCCAGAAAAATCATTGTGAGGTTCTTTTGGCCATCCACCATTGCTACGTTGCCATAACAACATATTTTCAGCTTTTAAAGTAGTCGCATAAACGGGCGTTACACCAGATATGTTTATTTGAAGTTGGCCTACCTTCCCACTACCATCGGTAGCTGTTGCTGTTACTGTTATTGTCCCATTAAGTTTAGGAGTTAACAATCCAGTATTCGATATGGAAGCATATAGTGCATCTGAAACTGCCCAAGTAACTGCTTTGTTATTGGCATTAGCAGGTAAAACCTCTACAGATAATTGTTGGGGTTGTCCATCAGTTATATCTGTTCCGGTAATAGAAATACTTTCAACAAAAACCGGTGGCCCTGTTACGCCAGATATTGTAATGACTTTTTCTGCTGAAATTCCAGACGCATCATTTGCTGTTGCTGTTACCGTTACCGTTCCGTTATCCATAGGTGTTAAAAGTCCAGAACTTGAGATAACCGCTACAGATTCATCCGACACACTCCAAGTGACTGTTCTATCAGTAGCATTACTTGGAAGTACTGCAACAGAGAACTGTTTAGCATTTCCATCGGTAATATTACTCCCATTAACTACAATATTGTTAACAAGAATGTTTTTTGAGGTTTCATCAGCAGGGTCATCACTACTACATCCATATAGTCCCAATAAAAAAACCAACACTATTAATCCTTTAATTTTTTTCATACAATTTTTTTTACTTCATTTTAAATTCAACCTCACAGCACAAGGGTAATCGATTGCACAATATTATACAAATTTATTTATTTACAAAAATTATTTCGTTAAAAAACAGAATTGCTTTAATTAATTAACATAAAAAGTAAGATAATAACACTTTATCTACTATAAAATAAATTGCGCGGCTTTTTAAGGCATGGGTTTTAGCCCTTCCCATTTCACATCCCATTTACCATCTTTAGGAAACCCTGGATTTTCAATAGTATTGCCATCGTAACCTGCACACATAAGTGCCACAGCAGAAAGAATGCCTCCATTACCTGGCAGATACAATGTAAGTCTTGGTGTTTGGTAATTATGCCCGCTTGGTAAATAGGTATTGGTTATTTCATCCCTTAAAAGTGCTTTTACAGCATCTTCTGGTCGATTAAGTCGTGTGGCCGTCATGGCCTCTAATGGGAAATCCCAACCCCATGTATGGTTCCAAGTCCAAACCTCATCAACAATATCAAACGTTTTGTTCATGACTGAAACATCAACAAAATTATTATGTGGCAACATACTCATAGCTCCTAAAACCGCTGGATGGTCTATGGTGTGCTCACTTGTTGGTGAATACGAGTTAGGCACACTTTCTGCCGCTAGATACACACCATCTTTTTGTGCCATTGGCGATAGTTTATCTATAATTTTTTGCCATTCAGCTTCTGGTTGTAACCCCAATCGTTCACGCCATTGTTGTGCTACTTGTAATGCCCATTTCCAATAAGCCAATTCGAAAGGCGGATTATATGTTTCTAATTTATCAAAACATTCTTGCGCTGGAATAACACCTTTCCCTAAAATATATCGGTCGTTTTCAGCATCATAATTTGGATAAGATGCCATAAAATCAGCAGTTGAAAAAATGAGTTTTTGATACTTTTCTAAATGCTCTTTTGATGGATTATTACGATAAATTAACTCCGCTAGATAGATAACATGTGGTTGCTGCCAAATTAAAAACGACCCGACGTTCGATGGGGCTTCATCGGCATTATGATCGGTCATTTTTTGCCAACGCACACCTTTATAGCCTTGTCTTTCGGCTATTAGTTTTGCTTTATCATACGCATCAAAATACCAACCCATACTGCTTTCTAATAAATCGGTTCGTCCCCACAAAGGATAATGTGCACTGTGCCACCAATACATTTCCATATGTGGTTTACCATACCAACTATTATAAGTCAACCCTGTTTCTTGAACTGGATAATTGCCTGCACATTGCGAACGTGTTAAATATTGTGACAACACGACACGTCTTTCTATTTCAAAAGCTCTAGGGTCTGTGCATTCTGAAAAATCGACCGCTGCACCCGATTGCCAAAATTTTTCCCAAGCGTTTATACTATTGGTCTCAACTGTATTAAAAGCAATCACGTCATTATTATTAGCTTGTGAAAAGACTACAGCAATTTCAAAACTGTCTGCTGTATTGGGTTGGATGGTAAAATAATGCTCCTCAACTTTTGTTACGGAAGCTTCTGTGTTTAAACTAGCTTTTACAAAATAGCGGTCATTATCTAAAGTTCTGTTGAAAACAAATGCTTTTCCTGTTTGTTTATTGACGGTTGTTTGGTGCAATTCACTACTCGTATAGTTAACACCTCTATCATCAAACTGATTGGTTGGATATGGAAATCTGAATTTTAATTTGATACGATTTTCCTTTAATAATGGTGATTCTACTTTTGCCGCAATGGCATCCTTGTTAGCATCACCATAAGTTATTACTTTTACAGGAACACTCTCAACAGTAAAGTTACTTTCAATTTTACCTGTCCAAAGGTTTAATTCTTGATTGATGTCTTTTATATCTTCTGGTTTAGCAACAGTTCCATCAATCTTAATAATTTCTAACCCAACATTTCCTAACTGAAGACGGTGCGGATTTGCCCGAAAATAATCGGCAGCATCATTTCTTCTTTTATCTTCTCTATTCTGAATAGCATACAAACTATGGTCGTTCCCATTAAAATTATAGGCTTTTAATGTTTCTTTAAACTCATAATTTTCTGGATTTGGAGACGTATGCCACCCCCATTCGGATTGGGTTCCTAAGGGTACTCCTTTTTCATAAAATTCGGGAAACGATTGTAGCCCAGTAACATCGACCGTAAAAGCAAACTTCCCGTTGCCAACATTTAAAGATCCAAGTGTATCAATTGCTGAAATTTTCACATGATGCCTTGTTACGACTGCTTTTCTATCAATTTTTTCTGGTTCAGAATCTTTCTCTTTACAAGTAAAAAGACTTGTAAAAAGTAATATTAAAAATATAAGGACGTTTGATTTTTTCATTATTAAACAGCGTTAATTAGTTATATATTATTTACGATTTTAAAAAATTTACTCATGTTGCCAATCATTGAAGTGTTTTAGACTATTTTAACCCGTTGGGTGTAATTGCTTTATCAATACTAATTTTTATATAAATTGTCACATTGAGCTTGTCGAAATGCATCTTCTAGTGTCTTCGACAGGCTCAGACTGACACTTAAGTACTAAATTGACTTTAAATTATAATCAAAATTCGTTATAAATTAAATTTTATTAATTTCACCCAACGGATTATTTTGTGCTCTTAACAAAGGCAACATCATCAATCTGGCATGCAGCATTCGCAATTCCTTCAACCATAAAACCAATGTCAACTTTTCCATTCGACACATATATATCATCTATTTCTATAGGTGTCCATGACGTATTTTGTTCAATGACATTTAAAAACTTTATCTGGCCTCCACTTTCCGCATACATGTTCAGTTTACTAAATCCATTCGTGTTCTTAATTTTAGCTGATAGTTTATAAGACCCTTCTTCCAATTTTACAAACGGACTGGATTCAATCGTTTGGTAAATTTTCCTTTTAAACTTGATAACATCAGAAATATTCAAGCTTTTTTCGCCTATAACATGTTTTCTGTCTTCTTCCGTATTAAAATAGTTTAGAACAGGAGATTCATCAGAGCCAACCACGATGACATTCCCTTCATATATTTTTGTAAACCACCCCTTCAACTGCTCTTGTATTGGTTTTACTGGACTTGGAACATGTCTACGATCCGCTTCGAAACTCCCGTTTTTAACATAGTTATTATCAGCTGCCACATCCCAATTTCCTGTAGAGATATCAAAATTCCACGAATGTAATGAATTGAAGTAAGGCACATCAGCCTCGAAAGTTATTGGGCACCATTGGTTGTAACCTAAACCATTTCCTGCAAAATTCGCCCATCTATCTCCACAATAGATAACTAACTCTTGGTTATTTGTTTTAAGTGTGGTAAAAAAACCTGTTTGTGTAACATGGGCATAGTCATCCATAGAACCAGGTGTGATTAGCATTTTATTTTCCGGTAAATAAGGCCCTCTAATATCATCAGCCACAAGATAATAGGCATAAGACGAATCCCAACCATACAGGTTTGATGCAAACAGGTAATATTTGCCTTTATATTTAAACATACAGTTTCCTTCTCGACCAGCCCCTTTAAAAACTTGTGTGCAATCCAATAGATTTACCATGCCATCTTTAACACCAATTTCAGAGATATAAATTTTATGACGCCCTTTTCCGTAAGAGTAAACAAGATATGAAATACCCGTGTCTTCATCTGTAAAAACCGTTTGGTCACCCGTGTTTGAAGTGCCAATCATACTTTCCATACTTATTCTTTGATGCCACTTAAATGGTCCTGTTGGACTGTCTGAAACTGTTATTAAAACCTCATTATTGTGTTGAATAAACATAGCATATTTTTTCAACTCGCTTATATAGGCAACCCCTAATCGTCCCATCCACCCTGTACGACTGAAATTTTGATCAACTTCTTCTTTGGTTAGAACAGGTTTTTCAGATTCCCAGTTTACTAAATCTGTGGAAGTATAACAAGTTACAGACACAAAATTAGCATGAGGTTGTGTTATAGACGGATCGTTTCGATAAAGTTCTGCTTCTTTATAATGAACACCATACCAGTAGTATTTTTCAAGATTTGTATTAGAATCTACAAATTTAAAAATCCCTCCGCCCTGACTATAGATAGGCTCTCCGCTTTTAGTATCCCAAAACCTGTCATTTTTAATATTTAGCGTTTGAGACGTTAAAATAACTATTGGACAAAATGATAACAATATCGTTAATAATAAGGTTTGCTTAGAATGAAGGTTTGTTCCTTTTGGTTTAATATGGTTCATAATATATTATTTTAACAGTTAAGAATCTTATTTTTACGCTTGCTTTTGTTTTACCTCACCCATAACTGCCTTTTCGGGCAGTTCTGACCTCTCCAAAGGAGAGGTGAATGGGAACCCCAAGGCAGAGCCTTCGGGGTATTATTTAGACTAATTTCTTACTAATGTGACACTCATCAATCCAATGACCACTTCATTAGCAACCGCTTTTAATTGGATATTTTTCAAGGTTTTGTTTGGGTTTAACGGCAAATCCAATATGGTAGCTGCTCCACCATTTATACCAAAGTCCGTAAATCCTTTCATAGGTTCAAAATCTTTAAAATCTCTGGTAATGACTCCCGATTTTAAATATACTCTTGGTGGTTTTGGTGCATCGGTTGTAAATGCTAAACCATCAATAAAATAATCTTGCTCTATGGGCCACCAATTTTCAGGATTTTTTAATTCTAAGGCATCCATCGTTCCATCCGTATAAGTAACCTCAACGACACCATTAACAAATCTGCTTTGCATAGGATTTGTGGTTCCAGCCATCATGAAATAGGCATGAGAGGCTTTTCCAAAAAGTGGGATTTCAATTGATTTTGGAAAATTATCCCATTGCGATACAAAAGCAATATTATTTTTATCTGTGCTAGATGGTGTGGCAAAAGGAATATTTTGTGGTGTTATAATGGTGTTGTTCTTACCTGCTTTTTCTCTTAACCCAGAATCCACAATGATTGGTTTTATGTAAGGATAGCACCAATTACCAATACCTTGTGTCGGTAGCTGCAAGGTTGGGGATGTGGGTCGCGGACTTAAATACTTTTCTTCAAAAATATTGGTTACTTTACTGTTGAAAATAGTTTCTAAGGAAATCTTTTCAAACGTGGTGTTTGAAGGCCATTTTTCATCCCAATTCTGGAATTTTTCAAATTTATTTTCTTCAGGTTTTACATTTAAATGAATGGGTTGCCACCAAAATAGGTCGTTTTGTTTCAATTGAACAAAAAAGGTTTTGTTACCTTCTTTGGCTTTTATAGTAAAATTTACTTGACGTACTTGTTTATCAATATTTGAAATAGCTGATTGTGGGTCATAAACTTTAATAATTTCGGCTTTTGAAGTTTTAAATTGAAGTTTTTTGTTTTGATACCCTTCAAACTCAAACTTGGGTTGTTCAAGCTTTTCTTCTTTTAACTTTATTTCGATGGCATAGTGCTTTTGATATGGGCTTTCAACAACAACCTTTGGGTTACCAATGGCCGTTTCATCAAATTTCCATGAAACGTTTTCGCCATTTATTTTAATGTATTCAATCCCTTCATTTAAAACATCTAAAGAAAAATGAAGTGCCATTTCCTTTTCAAATCTAGAATTGATTATATATTTTAACATGTTTTCTTTTTCCGCGAAAGCGATAGAAATATCGGGAATATCCAATGAAGCCTCCTTCCAATCTTTAGGGAATCCTGGTTTTATAACCAAGGTATTTTCAATAGCGTTAGGCTGAATACCAAACAAACCTTCTACCAAACTGCGGGCAGCCATACCTATAGGGTCGGCAAAATCTCGGTACAAATCGCCACGAATGGCATCGTAATACGATAACTGCTGAAATCCGCCTGGTGAAGCCCCCAAGTACATGCTTTCGACCAAAGCGCTTTCCCATAATTTAAAGGCTTCTTCACTTCTACCTCCTTGCCAATATGCCAAAGCGGTATGCAAATTTTCGGCTAATGCTACGTTGTTAACAGACCACGTATAGGGTTGCCAATTGGTAGTGGAAATTAATGCCAAATTAATTTGTGGTAAGCCTTCTGCTTTTACGGGAATATGTGGAATCTCAGTATCTATATATCGTAATGATTGATAGGATTGAAACGTGTTTCCAACCTGTTCGTCTAAAGCGTGATAGATGGTCCAAATCCCTGGATTATCGTGCACTAATTGGTTTCCTAATAAATCTTTATACTCAGCAAAAACACCTTTTTCCGCAACCCATAATTTAGTCTCTATAGCCGATTTGATTTGTTTGGCTTCATCTAAATAAGGCTTTGGGTTTTCATTTAATAAAGTGGCAATACTTGCCGCTAACAGATTACAACTATAATTATAGGCCGATGCATAAGTAACACCGCCACCACTATATTGTAATGCATCGCTTGCCCAGATGGTTGCATAGGCATCGTAAAGTCCGTCGTTATCGGCATCAAAATTCCTTTTTTCCCAAGCGATGTGACGTTTTACAACCGGCCACATCTTTTGCATAAATTCTAAATCGCCTGTCCATTGATAACCCCGAAGCAATTGGTTTATAAACACAGAGTTCATATCATAATGATGGGCAATGGTATTGTTATTAGGGCGTCGACTAATATACCCACGACTAAACATGGCGGTGCCCAAAACCTCTTTTTGTCTGGCAAAGTTTCGGGAACTATCTAAAACAACAGGACCCATTTCTGGTTCTAATACTTGAGAATTGCCATAACTTTCAAAATGGGCTTTGGCTCTATCGTGCCAACCTAAAGGGTTTGCCACATACGCACCACGCCAGGCGTTTAAATGCATACGCCAAGCGATGGCACCGTGCAAATAAGCTGGAGATTCCCAAATAGCATCACCAGCTACCGCTAATGCGCCGCCTAAGGTATTGATATAAGCATCGGGCGTTTTTAAGGTCACCCTAGAACGCAATTGTTTTACTTTTTGTAAAGCTTGGTTGAATTCATTTTCTATTTGAATCTGACTTATAGCGTTTACAGCATCATTGCTTTCTAATTTCCAAAGTAGTTTGTCTTTAGAATTTAAATTGATTTTACCAATAACTACGGGTAAGGTCTTTACTTTGGATTGAAATAATTCTATTGGATTTTTTTCAGGATTGACCTCAACAAGTTTTGTTTCCGACTTTGGAAAATAGCCTATGATATTTCTATTATTTCCTGTTTTTTGTTTGTTATTTTCTGAACCAAAATACAACACAAAGCCATCCTTTTGAAGTGTATATTGGTTATTCACACAATATTCTGGTTGCAAATAAAATACAGATTCCGGATCGGCACCAACATCACCATCACGACTAAATTTTTTACCACTTGCCCCACCATATACCCAAATTAATTCGATATTTTCAGGAATATTTTCGGTTTCAACCTTTAAAATCATTGCTTCATTTTCGGCATGGGCAACAACTTGTATTTTAATCACCCCATTTTGAAGTAGCGAGTCTCTAATTTCATAAAGCATCGTTCCCGGAATATACGTTGTATGAATAGAGTCGCTTTCCGTAAGCCACTTACTAATCGTTTTTGTAACAATGCCCAATTTAAAATTTCCGCCCATACCAGGCATATAAAGTGCGAATTCCGGCAAATCGCCAGTTTCCACTCTAAATCCAGTATGGGTTCCGTATAAGGCACGATTAAATTTTCTTGAGCCGTTTTTTAAAATGAAACTTTCGCCTTCAGGCGCGTAATGAATTTTTCTTATTTCAGTATTTGAAGTAGTTATTTCCTGTGCAGCGACTTGCCATGTTGCTCCAATAAAAAAAAATAGACCAATGGATTTTATAAAATTCTTCAATAAATTCATTTAATGCTTTAATCGGTTTAGTTTGAGGTTCCTATTTCAATTTTTATTTCCGCAGATAATTGATTCGTTAATTGTTTTAAATACGTTTCAAAATAAGTTTTATCTATAAAATTAGCGTCACTAAGCTCCCAACAACCAACAGCATAATAACTTATTGGTTCGTTATCTGTAATTTTAAGCTTCGCTAAAAAGGTGTTGGTTAAATTTCCTGTTTCTGGTGCTTCGGTGTAACCTACATAGCTGTCTTTTGGAAGAATTAATGCCATACCAAGCCACCAACCTTTATCATAAGTTTGTTTATCGTGCGTGTATAGCACAATAAATTTTTCGTTTTCATCAATAACAGATAATGGATTGTCGTTATGAATGTTTACCAAGCCTACTGCTAAATTTTCATCACCTTGAAGTCCTGAAACTGCCACGGTATTTTTGTAGCCATACATGCCAGGCCAAATGGTTGTTTTTTCTTTAACAGCATAGGTTCTATTATTGTTTGGTTTCCAGTTTTGGTAATCATAAATTAAAACCGATTTTACAGCACCTTCGGCTTCTATTTTAAATGTGGTTTTTTCAATATTATTAATAGAATCGTTAACCGTAACGCCCAAACGCATTAATTCGTTATTGGAGATTAATGCATATCCACCTAATCCCACTGAATTTCCAACAGCTAAAATATCACGCCCCCAAGATTCCATCACATGGTAATTGTCTTCTACTTCTCCTTTCGAGTTTATACCAACCGTTTCGGGAGATATGTCGCTTATTTTTTTACCAAAAAGGTCTTTGGCATTTCTGCCGTCCAAATAATGTCTAAAGCCTACTTTATCGTTTTCCCATGAAGGCCCATCGGTTTGATAGCGTTGATAGCCCAAACTTTTTGGTAATTCATTTGAAGTTAAAACCTCCTCTGTTGCTGGCTTTACAGGACTATCAATAGCTGAGCGCTTTCCGAAACGGGCGCTAGTCCTTACCACATAATTAGGTTGTGTACTAACCCATTTTAGTTGCATTGTTTTTTTTTCATTTGAAGAAAAATTAGCAACAAAAAACAGTTCGTCCCAATGACCATCCCCATCTGTATCGTTCAATTGCGATGGAATGGTATCTGTTCCCGAAACTAGTAAAGGATATGTATTATTACTATCTGTAATTTTGAGTTGGTTTCTTTTTATTGAAACAGCTTTATCTGTTAACTTTATACCAGAACCGTTTGTTAACGCTATAGGTGTTTGCTCTTGTTTTTCTGTTTTGCATGATGCTAAGAATCCCGTAACAATTATTATGACTAAGCTTCTATTTATTAGTTTTTTCATCTGATTATATTTATTGTTTTTTAATGGTCAGATGGTGTATCCATAATCATGTTTCTTTGTGTTAAAGCTGTCTTTAGCATGGATGGTTCATCACTTTTACTTTAATATGTTAACCTAATTATTATTCTGATTGATATATTGATTCTGGAAAATCAATTTCAGTTGTGTTTTCTAAAGATACTTTAGAACCATCTTTTGCAGATATTTTTACATTATTAAGTTTCCAATGGGCACTATAACTTATTTGTCCTGCTTTTTCTGCTTCAATATACACATTATTTAACGTAATATTGCTAATTATGGAACGCGCTATTCCATTAACATTGATAGCAGTTTTGGCACCTTTTATATGAATATTGTTGAGGCTGATATTTCTAAATGTTGGAATTCCTTTTGATTCCGGTTCCACCTTTTGAAGCATTTTTTTCCAATGTTCTGGAATGGAATCTTTATTAAATCCGTCAGGCAATTTTGAGTAACTGTAATTAGGGTTCCAGTTCATCCCTACTTGCATAAAAGTACCCACCTTTTCCATGGTGATGTTTTCCATATAAATATCTTCAACCGTACCTCCTCTATTGGTTGCCGATTTAATATTCAATCCGTTTTTAGTACCTAAACCTTGAATGTTGGAAACGTAAACATGACGAATACTTCCCGATGTTTCGCTTCCCAAAGTAAACAACCCTGCACCTTGTCTTGCTATACAGTCTTTTATCACCACATACTCGGTTGGTTTGTTAACCCGTTGCCCGTCCCAATCCCTGCCTGCTTTCAAGCAAAAATTATCGTCGTTACAATCTATATCACAATTTTGCACCAATATCCATTTAGATGAATCGATATCTATACCATCGGTACTTGGTCCGTGGCCGCCAATATTATTCTTGATCTTTAAACCATCAACTGTAATATATTCTGAATACAGTACTTGAACCGTCCAGAAACCAGCACGTTGCACATTTAAATCTTTAACAAAAACATTCTTTGAATTGGAAACCAAAATAGTTCGTGGGCGTTTGGCGTCATAATCTACTATCCAACGTAATCCTCTGGGTTCGTAATCGTTTCTTCTTAAATCCCAATAATAATCCCAAAACACCTTACCTTGCCCATCAATAATACCTTCACCTTCAATAATCACATTCTTTTGGTCAATAATATTTATTAAAGCTGCAGGCCATACCATTTCAATACCTGCTACACGGGTATCGATTTCTTTATAGTCTTTAATGCTTTCACTCCCCTTAATTTTTACATCTTTTGGCACTAAAAACTTAATCCCTTCTTTTATAAAAACAGAACCCGTTAGATATTCTCCTGGATTAAACGTCACTGTACCTCCACCATTTTTTGCACAGGCATCAATGGTTTTTTGAATGGCCTCCGTATTTAATGTTTTACCATCGTTAATGGCGCCAAAATCGTTTACGAAATAAGTTTTATTGCTAATACTAAATGTGTTTGCTCCTACTTTATCTACCCAATCTGGCTTAAATGAATTATTTAATACCGCTTTTTTTTCATCGGGCGTCACATATTGTTTGCACGACAGCATTGAAAAAATAATTATTAGAACAGAAAACCATTCGACTCTTTTCATCTGTTTATTTTTATTGGTTTTTAATTGTCAGATGCAACACCCTTAACAATCATCCTCGTGTGTGAATGCAATTCCCATGGGTGTTTCATATATAAATTTATAATAATGAAAGGTAAATTTATGATAATGAAAAAGAGAACGTATCCTGTACATACATGAGATTTCACAATAAGAACTTAGCAACCATCTAAAAATATTGATTGGAATACTGTTTATGGTAACAATTTTATGTTAATTTTGCTAAGTTCACTTTTTAAATACACAATCAACAAAACGGTCTCGGTTTATGTCCCAATTAATAGATATAAAAATTAATGAATCTTCTCGTGTTCCAAAATACAAGCAAATTGTAGATTCAATAATTAACGATATTTCAAAGGGAAAGTTGAAAATTGGAGAAAAAATACCTTCTATAAATGAGTTAAGCGAATCTTGCTACCTTTCTAGAGATACCGTTGAAAAAGCATACAAACAACTTAAAGAGCAAAAAGTCATTATTTCCGTTAAAGGAAAAGGGTATTACACTGCTAAAACCGATTTGATATCCAAAATTCAAATCTTCTTCATGATTAACAAGCTAAGTTCTTATAAAATGATGATTTATAATTCGTTTGTTAACAGTATAGGTATAAATGGTCATGTAACCCTATCTGTGTATCACTGTGAAGAATCCCTTTTTGCCAGAACTTTAGAAAAAAGTCTTGGAGCTTTTGATTATTACGTGATTATGCCTCATTTTAAAACAGACGATTTAAATCATATAAGCATCACCAATATGGCAAAAGATATGATTGAAAAAGTCCCGAAAGACAAATTAATCATTATAGATAATAACAACCTAGAAATTAAGGGAAATTATGGTGCGGTATATCAAGATTTTCAAGAAGATATTTACGATGCTCTAAAAAAAGGCTTAAAGAAGCTTAAAAAATATGACAAATTAGTTTTGGTTTACCCCCTAAAATCCGTTTATCCTTACCCACTTAGAATTGTTCATGGCTTTAGAAAATTTTGTTCAAAATATAACTTCGATTTTGAAATTTTAAATGAAATTTATGATGATATGGATTTAGATAGCAAGGATACCTATATCATTATAGAAGAAAACGATTTGGTTAATTTAGTAAGGCAGGTACGTGCCAAAAACCTAAAACTAGGAAAAGACATAGGCATTATCTCTTATAATGACACACCTTTAAAAGACCTTTTAGGTATAAACGTAGTAAGTACCCATTTTAAAGCGATGGGAGAAACTGCTGCCTATTTGGTTTTAAATAATAAAAGGGAAAAAGTTAAAAATGTTTTTGAATATATAAAACGCAACTCTGTTTAACTTTTAAGCACACTTTTTTATCAAGAACTCTTTTTGACTTTTCAAAGATTTATCATGGTACATCATAGTACAGGATGGATCTTTTTTTTTTTGAAGATACTTTAGTGAAAAATTTAATGAATGAAACACCTAAAACCTTATTTTTTTCTGCTTTTATACAGTATCTTTTTTAATGCAACTGCACAAAACAAGCTAAACAAACGTTTTGATTTTGGTACGAAATCAAACGAAAATAATGCCATTTCCATAACTAAACCACTCGTGTATGATAGCACGTTGGGTTACGGTTTCGATTTTCAATCTGCCAAAAACATAAAATTCAAAAAAAACTTCATTACCAGTAAAAAAAGCATATACTTCTCGGTAAAACTTCCCGAAGGCAATTACAAAATAGATGTGGTTTTAGGAGGTAAAAAGTGTTCAAAAACCACTGTAAAAGCAGAATCTAGAAGATTAATGCTAAAAGAAATAACTTTAGATAAGAACCATACTGAGCAGCATGCGTTTACAGTAAATGTTAGGTCTCCAAAAATTAATGATACAGAATACATTAAAGTTAAAGACCGAGATAAAAATCAATTAAATTGGGATGACAAACTAACCTTAGAGTTCTCAGGAACTGCGGTCGTTCAGAGCATAAACATATCGCTAGCCACCAATGTAAAAACCCTGTTTTTAGCTGGTGATTCTACTGTAACCGACCAAGATTTAGAACCATGGGCATCTTGGGGGCAATTTATCACCAATTATTTTTCAAATGAAGTTGTCATAGCCAATTATGCTGAATCGGGCGCTACACTAAGTTCGTTTAAAGGTGCAAAACGCTTGGACAAAATATTAACACTTATGAAGCCAAACGATTATGTTTTTATAGAATTTGGACATAACGATGAAAAAATAAAAGGCGAAGGCAATGGTGCTTGGGGCTTATATAAAAACTCTTTAAAAGAATTCATTTCCAAGTTTAGAGAAAAAGGCGGCATCCCTATATTAGTTACACCAACACAACGCAGAGCTTTTAATGATGACGGCTCTTTAAAACCAACTCATGGCGATTTTCCAGATGCTATGCGAAAAGTGGCAATAGATTTGCAAGTACCTTTAATAGATGTTACTAAAATGACAACAGATATGTATGAAAGTTGGGGCGATGAACCCTCTAGAAAAGCTTTTGTACAATATCCCGCCAACACATTTCCGAGGCAAACAGAAAAACTAGAAGACAACACACACTTTAATAGTTTTGGAGCAAATGAAATTGCTAAATGTATTGTACAAAGCATTAAAGATTTAAAGTTAGATATTGCTAAATATATAAAACCAGATTTACCAAACTACAATCCTAAAAAACCCGACAATTTTAGCGATTGGACTTTACCAATGAGCACACGATTCGAAAACATAAAACCAGACGGAAACTAAAAAATTATGATACACAAAATAACATACATCAATAAGCTTATTGCATTTTTTGCTTTTCTTATTTCTTTGAATATTTCTGCACAAGAAACTCAAAAAATATACTTATCGGGTAAAGATTTCAAAAACCCCGTAAAATGGGATTTTATGTGTACCGATGGCAATAACAGCAAGGTTTGGAGTACCATAAATGTCCCATCAAACTGGGAGCTACAGGGTTTTGGAACTTATACCTATGGCAGATGGTATAAAGAGTTAAATGAAAAAGAACCCAGTAAAGAAGAAGGATTTTACAAACACAAATTCAATATTCCTGCAAGTTATAAAGGAAAAAATATCACCATTGTTTTTGGTGGCGCTATGACGGATACCGATGTGAAAATAAACGGTAAATCGGCGGGCGAAACGCATCAAGGTGGATTTTATGAATTTAAGTTTGATATCACCTCCTTAGTAAATTACTGTGCTGAAAACCTATTAGAAGTCCATGTGTCTAAACATTCAAGTAACAATACCGTTAATAATGCTGAACGAAAAACCGATTGGTGGTTGTTTGGAGGCATCTACCGTCCCGTTTGGTTAGAGGTTTCGCCTAAATCGTACATAGAACATGTTGCTGTTGACGCAAAAATGGACGGTTCACTTACTGCCGATTTAAACCTTGTAAACCTACCTAAAAATGCCAGTATCGAAGCTAGCATCACACCTGTTGGTGATAACAAAACATATCCTACGATGAGCATTCCTTTAAATCAAAAGGAAAATTCCCAAACCATACATGCCAAATGGAACGATGTTAATACTTGGGATCCTGAGTCCCCAAATTTGTATACCCTAACTTTAACTTTAAAAACCAAAAACAACATACTTCACACCTATAAAACAAAAATTGGTTTTAGAACACTTGAGTTTCTTAAGAAAGATGGCATTTATGTAAATGGTAAAAAAATTATCATGAAAGGCATCAACCGCCATACTATTTGGCCAGAATCTGGTAGAAGTACTGATAAGCAAATTAGCATTTTAGATGTTAATTTGTTAAAGGACATGAATATGAATGCCGTTCGATTTCATTACCCAGCTGACAGCCATTTTTTAGAAGTTTGTGATTCCTTAGGCTTATTCGTATTAAATGAATTGGCTGGTTGGCAAAATGGCTACGATACCAAAACAGGTACAAAATTAATTAAAGAAACCGTTCAGCGTGATGTAAACCACCCATCTGTAATTATTTGGAACCATGGTAATGAAGGTGGCTGGAATTACGATATCGATCACGTTTTTCATGAATACGACCCACAAAAACGAATTGTTATTCATCCTTGGGCTGATTTTAATGATTGGGACACCCACCATTACCCTACCTATTTAACAGGTATGCACCGTTTTAATAATGGTGAAAACGTATTCTTTCCAACCGAATTTATGCACGGTACTTACGATAATGGTATTGGCGCCGGTTTAGAAGATTTTTGGAAACGCTATAAAGAAAGTCCGCTTTTTGCAGGTGGTTTTATATGGGCGATGTTAGATGAAGCCGTATTACGAACCGATTGGACTGGCGAACAAAAATACGACTCAAAAGGATCGCTTGCTGCCGATGGGGTTTTAGGTCCTCACAGAGAAAAAGAAGGTAGCTTCTATACTGTAAAAGAAGTGTGGTCACCCATTCAATTTGAACCCAAACTAATCACATCAAAGTTTGATGGTAGTTTCCTAATTACAAACGAATATATCTATACCAATCTAAACGAATGTAAATTAGAATACCGTGTTTTAAAAGCAGCTAGCAACGTGCTTTACACCAATGATGAAACGGAAGTTATTGCTTCAAACACCATTCATATTGAAAGTGTTGAACCGGGTGAAACCAGAAACATGCATTTTGAAGTTCCCAGCAACTTTTTTGATGGTGACTATTTAGAAATTACTGCGCATGATAAACATGGTAGAGAAATCTACACTTGGTCATGGCCAATTCACCGCGCTCCCTATTTTGCCAACAAGTTAATGGCCAAAGAAGCTTCAGTAAAAACCGCCACTGCTACTAAATCAGAAGACACTATTCTTTTATCTAGCGAAAAACTACGTGTCAATTTAAACGCTAAAACTGGCGAAATTATAAGTATTGAAAACAATCAAGGGAATGTGCCTTTTGTCAATGGTCCGAAACCTATTGGTATGAAAGCTAAAGTAGAAAACGTTTCCATAGAACAAACCAAAGACGGTGCCGTATGCTTCTTTAACTATTTTGGTGGTATTCATTCTATAAAATGGACCTTATTTAACGATGGAAGACTAAAAATGGAAATGATTATATTAAAAGATGCTGGCAGAAACGATGGCTTTGATGGGGCTGCTTTTGAAGATAAAATCAGTAAACTTGGTATCACGTTTGATTATCCAGAAGTAGGCGTAAAAAGCATGAAATGGTTTGGAAATGGCCCTTACCATGTTTGGAAAAACAGAATAAAAGGCACCACCTTCGGTCTTTGGGAGAAAGACTATAACAATACGATAACAGGAGAAAGTTTTGAAAATTTAGTGTATCCTGAGTTTAAAGGCTATCATGCCAATTTGATAGGCGCCAATCTTAAAACAGAACAAGGCAATATTAAATTTTTTAGTGAAAATGATAAATTGTTTTTAAGATTATTTACGCCAGATTTGCCTAAAAACGGCTTCCCTGGCTCGCATCCACAACCCGAATTTCCAGAAGGCAACATATCATTCATGTATGAAATACCGGCCATGCGATCTTTTAAACCTTTAGAACATCAAGGACCAGAGAGCCAACCTACCAATATTCGAATTAAAAGTGGCGATGATGGTATCCCAATGACATTATGGTTTGACTTTAGAGACAATTAATTAAATTTTATTATAAAATCCCAATAAACCACATTTAACATACCAACCGATGATAAACAAGGGGATTACTCATAACATAAATATTGGAAGATGGAATTCGTGAGCCTTTGGTTTCCATCTGACCTTTTAAAAATAATTACAATTTATACAAATGAAAACATTACAGCTTTTAACCTTTTTATGTTCAACCTTTTTATTTACAAGTTGCATCACAGCACAAAACACCAAACCAACAGTGTACACCGTGGGCGATTCAACCGTGAAAAACGGACGTGGTGATGGTTCTGGTGGGCTTTGGGGTTGGGGCGATTTTATTGGTCAGTTTTTAGATTCAACAAAAGTATCCGTTAAAAATCATGCCTTAGGTGGCACCAGTAGCAGAACCTATCAAAACCTAGGCTTGTGGGACGCCGTAAACAACAAACTAAAAGCAGGCGATTATGTTTTAATTCAATTCGGACATAACGATAATGGTCCAATAAACGATACCCTTAGAGCCAGAGGGACCATCAAAGGTATCGGCGATGAAACCGAAGAAATTGATAATATGATTACCAAAAAGCATGAAATAGTGTACAGCTATGGTTGGTATCTTGAAAAAATTGTAAAAGACGCAAAATCAAAAGGTGCCATTCCTATAATAATGTCACCAATACCTAGAAACGATTGGAAAGAAGGCAAGGTATCAAGAAACAACACCTCCTATGGATTATGGGCAAAACAAATAGCTGAAAGAAACAACGTTACTTTTATTGATCTAAATGATAAGATGGCTTCCAAATTAGAAAAGTTTGGAGAAGAAAAAGTTACAGGAACCTATTTTTACAAACGCGACCACACACATACATCAGCAAGAGGCGCACTTATGGCGGCCTCCATTATTATTGATGAACTAAAGGAAACAACTAATTCGCTCAAAAATCATATAGCTTCAAATCCGCAAACAGAACTTCCCAGAAAGAAAAATATTTTTTTAATAGGCGATTCTACCATGGCAAGTAGCGACAATCCAAACACCATCGGTTGGGGCGTGCCTTTTCCTCAATTTTGCGACACTACTCAAGTAAATGTTATTAATAAAGCAAGAGGGGGTCGAAGCACTAGGACCTTTAATTTTGAAGGATTATGGGAGGCTGCTAAAAAAGAATTTCAATCAGGTGATTTTGTATTCATTCAGTTTGGACATAACGACGCAGGAAATATTGACAAAGCCAAATACCGTGGTTCTTTAAAAGGCATTGGTGACGAAACACAAACTATTGTTAGAGATAGTAGTATTACTGAAACCGTGCATACTTATGGTTGGTACCTAAAAAAAATGATTCAAGAAACAAGAGAAAAAGGTGCTATTCCAATTATTTTAAGTTTAACACCTCGCAATGAATGGCCGAATGACAAAGTTGAGCGAAGAACTGAAACCTATGTAAAATGGGCAAAGGAGGTTGCCATTGCCGAAGACGCATTTTTTATAGACGTAAGCGATCTTGTTGCCAAAAGATATGAAGCTTTAGGAAAAGAAAAAGTAAAAGCATTCTTTCCTCAAGACCATACACATACTAATTTAGAAGGTGCCACTTTTACAGCTTTAACTATTGCTGAAACTCTTAAAAAAGCAAAGGAAATAGGTTTAAGAGGCTATATTTATATTGAACAATAATAAATCATTAAATGGTATTTCTTACAAAGAACAAAAATCAATCTAAATGAAAAACCTCTTTTAATGGTTTGGAAACTGGTGAATTGTCTGGGTTAGTATCCATAATATCTGCCATATATGCCCACCACTTTTTTACTATAGGATGGTTGGGCAAGTAGGCTTCATCAAAATCTTTACTTATTTTTTGAACCGCAAAAAGTGTTAAGGTTTCTTCATCTAAAAAAATACTATAGTCCTGAATACCAGTTTCTGAAAGTAGTTCCGATAATTCGGGCCAAATGTCATCATGACGCTTTTTATATTCAGCTTCAAAACCTGGTTTTAGTTTCATTTTAAAAGCGTTTCTTTTTGTATTACTCATTATTCTGTTCGTTTGAGGTTAATATATACAGGATTATTTCTATTACAAAAATTTCACCATTTACGTATTCCAATTCGGCTACTTGAATAGAACTTCGTCGTGTTTGGTAAGTTCTTTTCCTTTGTTTTCCGGTAATCTTTCTTGGTGGGTAAAGTAAAAAACATAGGCTTTATCTCCATTAACAACAACGTCGGGATGCTCTCCTATAACGGCATCATCTATCCCTGTACCGGGATTTTGTAAAATGTTAAGTTCGTGGCGGTTCCAATTAATATTTAGCGTTGTGTTTACACCATTTAAATTTTGAAATGGTATTAGTATTATTCTAATGCCTTATTCACCGTTTTATCATCTTTCGCAAATTGTTTATCTAATAATAACTTCATTTTTGAAGTAACGGCAATATCTTTACTAATGATATTATCTTTTTCTTCGGGATCAATTTCTATATTGAACAGTTCATATGACGCAGGTGAATCATCTTTATTTCGAGATCTTATAATTTTCCAAGGTTTATGTATTAAACTTTCTTGAATATGACCGCGTACATAAATATCGTGTGTTGTTTTTGTTTCTGAATCTTGAATGGATGGCCACACATTAACACCTTCTACACCCTTCGGAATATTTTGACCAATTAACGAAAGTATGGTAGGCATAACATCGCTAATAGACATAAAGTTGGCATTGGTTTGTGGTTCTAAATGGTTTTTCCAATACATAATGGCCGGCACTCGAATAGCACCTTCGTAGTTTGAGGTTTTCCAATCGCGTAACGGGAAATTACTGCCCAATACTGGGTTTGGCTCAAATTTACCATCATATTGATTCAAGGGATACCAATTTTCCATAGCGCCATTATCACTTATAAATATAACTAAAGTGTTGTCTTCTAAATTTTGCTGCTTTAAGGTTTCTAAAACCAAACCAATACTATGGTCCATGTGTGACATAGCTGCTGCATAATCTCTCCTCGAACTATCTGTTATGGAATTTAGATAAGGGGCTTTCCACTTATCTTCTTCTTGTAAAGGAAAGTGCGGTGCGCTATATGCTAATTGAATATAGAAGTTTTTAGTAGTATCCCGCTTTTTTGTTAACCAAGTAATAGCTTCATTAGTTACCAAATCTGTGGTATGCCCTTCTTCTTCGATCATGGTATCGTTTCTATACCAACTGGCATCACCATTTTTATATCTGTGTGTGTATTGGTCTATTTGCCCATGAAGAAATCCATACGAATAATCGAAACCAAATGCGTTTGGTCCGTTAGAAATATTGAGCCCTAAATGCCATTTTCCGAATAACGCATTTTGATAATTGTGCTTTTTTAATGCTTGTGGAAGTGTGACTGTAGAATCAGGCAAGGTTTTATTGCTTTTATCACTAATGGGCGCCACAATACCTATTCTGCTTGCCGGCATGCCCGTTAATAGGGAGACGCGCGAAGGCGAACAGGTTGGGTTTGCATAAAACCTATTAAGTTGTACACCATTATTTGCTAGCCAATCAATAGTAGGGGTATTGATTTCAGAACCATTATAACCCACATCGTTCCAACCGGCATCGTCGGCTATTATTACTAAAATGTTTAGCGGTTTTTGTTTTGTTATTCCTTTTGGAAGCTCTTTGCAGGAAAACAAATTACAAAAACAAAGCATTGGCAAAAATATAATCAGAAACCGTTTGTACTTCATCATAAAACTAATATTGGATTACTTTTTTACTTTTAGTTGTAATGAACTGTCATTCATTTCAAACTCATTACCTTTTAATAACAAAATAACTTCTGCTCCAGCTAGTAGAACAGGTCCATAACCATGAGCTGCGAAAACATTAATAGGTCTGTAATAATAAAAAGCCGGATCAAATGCCATACCTGTCCCCACACAAGTTCCTTCAACTTGTCCTTTATCATTTACCTTTGATGCCACAGCGTTCCACCCAAGTAATACCCCAGGAGCGTATGCCATTTTATCAATATACCCCCTATTAATAGCTCTCGCAATGGAGTAAGTATATATCGCTGTTGCTGAAGTTTCAAGATAGGTATCATTTCTATCTAAAAGTTGATGCCAAAACCCTGTTCCGTCTTGGTATTTAACTAAACCTGCTAT
>LLBY010002086.1_pt5 | contig 24089 bp, 20 predicted proteins | sample 1489401 | NCBI WGS metagenome assembly LLBY01 (sample SAMN04092656, study PRJNA295927) | soil metagenome | biome: Soil prokaryotic community; feature: Bulk soil; isolation source: soil from tomato rhizosphere | host: tomato cultivar Hawaii 7996 | place: South Korea | collected 2011-11-01 | reverse complement strand
AATTTTGTACTAAAGTAGCAGGTTTAACAGAACTGTCGTGTGCATTATGGTATTCTTCCAAAAGATTCATAGTAGCATTTAACAAATCTTTGGTTTCCAATAACAAACTAAAATATAAGGTTGTGTTTTTAGGACTCGATTCTTCAGTGCGTGTACGTTCAACTTGCTTTTGAATTTTTGAGGTTACCAAACCTAAAATCTCTTGTTTTCTGCCTAAAATAATTCCAATTTCTTCAAATGATCTGGAATCAAAAGCTTTTTGAGTATTATTGAAAAAGGTTTCAAATCGTTCATCTACCTCTTTTAATTCTTTAATTTGATTGAATTTTAGTTTTTTATGATTGTTTTGAACATGTTTATAGCTCACTTTAGTAATATACTCTAAAGATTGGGTCATATCTTGAAGATAGCCTAAAACATGAATATAAAAGTTACTGGCTCCAACACTGGATTCATCTAAATTTTTAATAAAATAGAAAATATTATCGCGTAATTCATCTACTTCGCTAGATAATTTTACTATTTGCTTTTTGTTCTTTTTTAATAACGCCAAGTCTTGCTTCGCCAACCCATTAATGGCATTGGTGTATATTTTATTACCACGTTTTACAACATTACCAATGTTGTTGGCACTTTCGTATATAACACCTTGAATAGAGCTGCTTTCAGCTTTCGTTAAACTATCTTCGGCTTTAGCTTCAGAAGACTGCTTTCTATGTGCTATATAATTTCTAGCTATCAATAAGATAGCTACCAACAATAACACAGGCATCATAACATCAACGTTCCAGTTTAGCAAGTAGGCAATAAGGGCAGCAGCGATAAAAGCAATAAATGCTGTAAAAAACCATCCCCCAATAACGTTTAAAACACCCGCTACTCTGTAAACAGCACTTTCGGCTCCCCAAGCTCTATCGGCTAATGATGTACCCATAGCAACCATAAACGTTACATAGGTTGTAGATAGTGGAAGTTTCATAGAGGTTGCTAATGATATAAGAATGGCAGCTACCATTAAATTTACAGCTGCACGTACCATGTCAAAAGCAGGTAATTCGTGTGTTTTGGATTTAGCTAAGTTAATTACAGGTTTTTCAAATTGTTTTTCAATTTTAGCTTGCCAAGTTTTTGGCAATATATACGATGTCATTTGAGATGATAACATGGCAAACCTTACAAAACTACGAGATAAAAAGTTAGGTTGAAAACGTTCTTTACCATCACCTTCTCTAGATAGGTTGATTTCGGTTTCGGTCACATTTTTTGCTTTTTTTGATAGCCATAAGGTAGCTACCATTACCAACCCAGCTATAATTAACAAAAAGGTAGGAGTAGGTACTTTGTCAGAAAGAAAGCCCATACTAAAAGCTTCTGGTGAAATACCTGTGCCAACCCAAGCAGAGTACGATTGCCATCCAGCAATTGGTACACCAATAAAATTAACCAAATCGTTTCCTGAAAATGCTAAAGCTAACGCAAAAGTACCTATGATGATTACTAACTTATAGATGTTAAGCCTAGTAAAGCTTATTAAAAGATAAGAAAACAATGACCAAAAAATGAAGCTTGTAAAGATAATAAAAGGAGCTTGGTTGCTTAAAAATTCTTTAATTGTCGAACCTCCTATAAAATCATAGCTTTGTTTGGCATAAACTGTTCCGCCAATACCTTTCATAAAGATAAAATAGGTGATAGAAGTTATGGCGATACCACCAAATAGAGCACCTACCCAATTTGCTTTTCTTTCATAATTGTAAGATAATAGCAAACGTGCTACCCACTGTACAGCAGCACCTATTGAAAAGGCAATGACAACAGAAAGTAAAATACCAAAAATGATTTCTCCTGCTTTGGAAGTATTGATATAGTTCACAACATCGGAAAAGTTTCCACCTTTATGACCAATTTTAATAAGTGCCATGGCAACTGATGCTCCCAATAATTCGAAAACAATAGAAACAGTTGTAGATGTTGGCATCCCCACGGTATTGAAAAAATCTAATAGCAGAATATCCGTTATCATCACTGCCATGAAAATAATCATGATTTCATTGAACATGAATTCATGGGGATTGAAAATTCCAGATCTTGCAACCTCCATCATACCACTAGAGAAAATGGCACCTAGCCCAACGCCTATACTGGCAACAATCATAATGGTTTTAAAGGGTATGGCCTTTGAGCCTATAGCTGAATTCAGGAAATTTACGGCATCATTGCTAACTCCTACTACCAAATCAGCGATTGCTAATATGGCAAGAGCGATAATCATATATAAGTATATGTTTTCCATAATAAATTTGTTGAAAGTAACGGTGCAAAAGTAATTCAAATAAAAAACCCCAATGTTAACAAAATGTTACCAATTAGGGTTTTTGTAAAAAAATATGTAATAAAATTTTTAAGTTTTATTTCTTTTTTTTATGCTTTAATACTTCGGCATCAATATAAAAAATAATTTCTTCGCCAACATTTTTTATTAAATCGCCAACACGTTCTATTTTTTTAATAACTGATGATACTACTAAGGCTTCGCCAACTAAAGACGCCTCTTTTTTTATTTCACCTTCTATTATATCGAAAGAATTAAAATCGATTTTATCTAGTATTTTGTCTTTTTTGAATACTTTTCTAGCCGTTTTTACATCTTTGGTTTCGTATGCAAGTGTTATGTTTTCTATCATAGAAAAGACGGTTTCCACCATAAGATCGAATTCTAAGCTTTTTAGCAATGGCTCAGAAACTTTCTTGTTTCTATCTACTACATATCTAGAAATACTATAGGCATGATCTCCAATACGTTCTAATGCGAAATTTATTTTTAAAATAGCCATTATAAAACGCAAATCAATAGCTACAGGGTTGTATAATGCCAAGAATTTTTCGCAGTCTTTTTCAATTTTAATATCTAAAGCGTTCACTCGGTTTTCCGAGCTCATAACTTCCTCTGCCAAATCGCTATCATTATTTAAAAAAGCCTCAATAGCTTTTTCTAGTTGCGATTTGCAAAGTTCCAACATTTCTAATCCGGCTTGATTTAGAATTTCTCTTTGGTGTTCTGCATTTGATACCATATGTTTATATTTTAACCAAAACGCCCCGTAATATAATTCTCGGTTTGTTGTTTTTCTGGATTTGTAAAAATTGTTTTTGTTTTGTTGTACTCAATCAAGTCTCCCATATAGAAAAAAGCAGTATAATCACTAATTCTACTTGCTTGTTGCATGTTGTGGGTAACTATAATGATGGTGTATTTTTCTTTAAGTTGACAAATAAGGTCTTCTATTTTAGCTGTAGAAATTGGGTCTAAAGCCGAGGTTGGCTCATCCATTAAAATAATTGATGGCTCTACAGCTAAAGTTCTGGCAATACATAGACGTTGTTGTTGCCCACCAGATAATGCAAGTGCCGATTTTTTTAAATCGTCTTTTACATCTTCCCAAAGATCTGCTTGTTTTAGTGCTTTTTCAACGCGTTCAGCAATTAGGTTTTTATCTTTAATACCTTGTATTTTTAAACCGTATGCAACATTTTCAAAAATAGATTTTGGAAACGGATTTGGCTTTTGAAATACCATGCCCACTTCTTTCCTAAGTTCTTCAACATTTACTTTTTTCTTATAAATGTTGTCTCCGTTTATTTTTATTTTACCTTCCATTTTGAAACCATCAACATAATCGTTCATACGATTGAATAGACGAAGAAATGTTGATTTACCACATCCAGAAGGTCCTATAAAAGCAGTAATAGTATGTGGTTTTATAGACATGTCTATGCCTTTAATAGCCATAAAATCACCGTACCACACTTTTGCGTCGCTAACTTCTATTTTTGGTGTTTTTTTTAGAGATGGGTCAAAGACACTACCTAACACTGTACTTTTATCTTTTAATTGTTCCATAATTATTTCCATTTCTTCTGCCATTTATTTCTAAAATATACTGCAACTGCATTCATAATAAAAGTAATGCCTAATAAAATGATAATTGCTGCAGCAGCATTTTCAATAAAGCCTGCTTGTGGTCTAGAGATCCAGTTGAATATTTGAATAGGCAATACCGAAAACTCATCCATTGGGGTTTTTGGGGCAAATGGCACATATGCCAAAGCACCAATCACTATTAACGGAGCTGTTTCACCAACGGCTCTTGATAAAGCTAATATAACTCCTGTTAAAATACCTCCACCAGAAGCGGGTAAAATTTGGTGCCAAATGGTTTGCCATTTTGAAGCACCTAACGCATAAGAGGCGTCTTTAATAGAATTTGGTACAGCCTTAATAGCTTCACGTGTTGCAACTATTACTATTGGTAAAATTAATAATGATAAGGTTAAACTGCCAGCAAGAACGCTTGCTCCAAGATTCATGATTCTTACAAATACTTCCAAACCTAATAATCCATAAATAATTGAAGGTACACCTGCAAGGTTTGAAATATTAATCTCTAATAAACCAGCTAGTTTGTTGTTATTGGCATATTCTTCTAAATATATGCCGGCTGCAACACCTAAAGGAAAAGCTATTATTGTTGTTAGGAGTAAGATCCAGATACTTCCCATTAATGCAGTATAGATCCCTGAATTTTCTGCTTTTCTAGAAGGGAGGTTCGTAATAAAGTCCCAATCAATTCTAGAAAACCCATCAATAACAATATTCCCAATAAATATGACGAGTAATACCAAACCAATAAGTGTACAAAATATTCCCCAGAACTTGAACACTTGGTCTTTCCATCTGTTTCTTTGAATATTACTCATATTTCTCTCGGTATTTTTTTCTAATTCTATAACTAAGGGTGTTTAATAAAAATGTAAACACAAATAGCGTAATTCCCGCAGCAAAAATGGTTCTGTATTCGAGTGAACCATGTTGAACATCGCCTAAACTTACCTGAACTATATAAGCTGTAATTGTTTCTACTGGAACTGTTGGGTCTAGTGTTAATCTGGGTTGTTGGCCAGCAGCCACAGCAACAATCATGGTTTCTCCAATAGCTCTTGAAATAGCTAAAATAATAGAGACAATGATACCCGAAGATGCTGCAGGGACAATAACTTTAAATGCAGTTTGTAGTTTTGTTGCTCCCATGCCAAAAGAGGCTTCGCGTAACGATTGTGGTACGGCATGTAAAGCATCTTCACTAATGGACGAGATATACGGAATAATCATAATACCCATAACTAAACCTGCCGAAAGTGAGTTGAAACCAGATAGATTAGGAATAATTTGTTGTAAGTAAGGTGTTACCACTACAAGCGCAAAAAAACCATAAACAACTGTTGGTATGGAAGCCAAAAGCTCTAGTAAAGGTTTAATGGATTTTCTGAAGGATTTTGGAGCGTACTCACTTAAATAGATACTAATAGACAAGCCAATAGGTAATGCCACTGCTATGGCAATAAAAGAAGTAAGCAATGTGCCCGAAAGTAACGGTAAAATTCCAAAGTGTTTTTCGGTGAATAATGGCGTCCATTGGGTATCAGTAATAAAATCTATGATAGATACTTCGCTAAAAAACTGCACAGCTTCAATGGATAGTACTAAAACAATACCAATAGTTACTGCAATGGTTATTAGCGAACTTGCAAATAGAGATTTTTCAATGATAAATTCTTTGGTTTTTCGCATACGAAATAGTATCAAAATAAGGAAATCAGGTATAGTGCTATACCTGATTTTCCAAATAGAAACTTCTGTTTATTTGTTACTTTCAACAAAAGTTCTGAAATTTTCTTTTTGCTTTGTGTACAGTTCAGTAGGAAGTGGAATGTAGCCAACATCTTGAGATAATTCGGCTGCATTATCTATATAATACTCAACAAAAGCAATAACCTCTGGCGATTTTACGGAAGTACTATTTACATATATAAATAAAGGTCTAGACAAAGGGGTGTAAGTGCCGTTTCTTACTGTTTCTAAAGAAGGTTTAATAATCTCTGTACCGTTATCAACACCAATTAATTTTAATTTGTCTTTGTTTTCAGCGTAATAGGCTAATCCAAAAAATCCTAAAGAGTATTTATCTCCGGCAATACCTTGTACCAATACATGGTCGTCTTCACTTGCGGTGAAATCACCTCTACTTGAACCACTTTCTCCAACAATAGCTTCAGTAAAATAATCGTAAGTTCCTGATGCAACGCCAGGACCGTATAAATGAATTTCCTCATTTGGCCATTCTGGGCGTATTTGATTCCATTTCATAATTTTACCTTGAGCGGCTGGCTCCCAGATTTTTTTTAACTCTTCTGGAGTAAAATTATCAACCCAAGTATTTTCAGGGTTTACTAAAACAGCCAACCCATCGTAAGCTACTTCTAGCTCTAAATATGTAATGTTGTTTTCTGCACAAGCAGCAATTTCTTTATCTTTAATTGGTCTTGAAGCATTAGAGATATTGGTTTCACCTCTAGAGAACTTTTTAAAACCACCACCAGTACCAGATACACCAATAGTAACATTTACTTTAGGTTGCACGTTTCTAAATTCTTCTGCTACAGCTTCGGTAACTGGAAAAACGGTGCTTGAACCATCCACTTTTATAGTGCCTGTTAAAGTTTCAGAATTATTAGCTTCGGAAGATTTGTTTTTGTTTCCACAACTTAATGCTAAAACAGCAACGAATAAGGTTAATAATTGTTTTTTCATATGTAAATAATTATTTGTTTTTTAAAAGTCATATGTTATCGCTTTATTTTGATTGGTGTTTGGATTTCCAAATCATGGCGATTTCATGATTTAAGTTTTTAATATTTTTATTAGAAATGGATGTCAAATTGTAATCTGTACATCAATTTATCATTAGATCCAAAATCTAAATAACTGATATCTGATTGTACTTTAAGTTTATGTCCCACTATATATTTCGAAACACCTAAGGTGTATTGATTTTCTATATCGCTCCCCGTTATTGTTTTGTCATAAGCAATGTTAGTATAACGACCTGCTACTTCCCAATTGGTTTTAAATAAATAACCTGCTTGAAGATTTAAACCGTTTCCAACTTGAACTTCGACATCTGTTAAAGACCCATCGGAGTTTTTTGCATATGCATCTTTAGCATCTCTGTTAGCATATTCACCCATAAAAGAGAATCCATTGTATTTAAACATGGCATCAATAAACAAGGTGTTTATATTAGTTTCAAAGAAACCAGTATCGTTAGTCATATAAGATCCTTGGTTACTACGATTTTTAACCGCATTATTATTATAATCATAAGATACTCCTAGAGCAAGTTTAGGTGTTTCTTCTCTTTTTAAATCACTTCCAGAATAATCACCTTCACCAACAAATTCACCAAAAGGCAATAGCTCTAATCTAGTTGTATATTGGTGTCCACCAATATTACCAGTTGTGATATTTCTTCCTTCACCTTGCGAGATTGCTAGTATTTCTTTTACAACAAAAGAGTTGCTTAAATTAAATTGATGATGTAATTGAATACCCATATCACGATCTATATTAAAACGGCTATTAAGTAACGAGCGGTCAACAAATTGCATGTTTCCAGAAGAAATAACGCGTTCTCTGTTTCCAGGTAATTTAGTTTGCCCAAACCATAACTGTAGGTTTTTAGCAAAATGCCATTTCACAACCGCATCGAGTATGTATCTAGGAGCATTCTTTGTATAAACAGACGCTCCAGATATATCGTCATTAGATAATCCTAATTCTAATTTGTATTCTAATTTTGGGCTATAAGCAAATCCTTCAAACTTTAGTCGCGCGCGTCTAACCGTAAATTTAGATTGTGGGTCAATATAGTTTCCGTCTTGATTAGCCCAGTCTATCACAGTTAAAAATTGCATTCTGGCGGCTACCTTCATTGACCAAGTACTATCTTTACCCACAAGATTTAAAATTCCTTTTCCAAATTTTGGTGCTTCAATTTCTTGTGCATTCATCATAAGAGCCGTTAAAAAGGCTAATGCGAATAATCTAATTTTCATAATGTTTATTAATTTTTGTCGCTGCAAATAACCGATTCCAATGTTAACTGAATGTTTCCTGATTATTAATTTTGTGACAAAAAAAGCTGCCTTGGCCTAAGGCAGCTCATTAGAAATCATAATAATGTAGTCGACAAAAACTAATAGATTATATGAAAAACTAATTGTTTCGTCTTAAGACAATGCGAATATCAACCTTTTAGTTTAGCTAATTGTAATATTAACATTAACTAATTATTAATATTGCCAATGTTAAATTTAACATTAGTAACTATTTGATATATAATCAATTGCGATTTTAGTGTTACCTTAATGTTATCTAGGTGTTGTTTTAATGTTACCAAATCACTATATTTGATATATAATGTTTAAAACCCCCATAATTATGAAGAAATGTATTTTACTTTTTGCCTTTTTAATTACTGTGGTTTCTTTTGGACAACAAAAGAGAGATTTAAAACTTAACAAAGACACTAATTTAATTGAAGTGGTTTATTATCATGACAATGGCGTTGTAAGTCAAACAGGAACTTATACGACAGATGGTAAATTACAAGGAGAGTGGTTAAGTTTTGATACAGCAGGCAAAAAAATTGTTTCTGGAAATTATGATAATGGTAAAAAAGTCGGCAAATGGTTTTATTACACTAATGAAACCGTAAAAGAAGTAGATTATAATGCTAATGTCATAGCAGGCTTAAAAGAAACTGAAATTCAATAGAGTTACGTTTTTTTAAATTAATAAACTAAAAAAAGAAAAGCATCCTAAAATTTTAGGATGCTTTTTGTATTAATACTTTCTCTACTAAGCGAATTAGTTTTTAGAAATTTTATAAGTTTTATTTTTAGACTTAACAATATATAAACCACTGCTTAAAGATTGTATTAGTTTATTTTCTTCTTCTATTGAAGCAACTTCCCTGGATAAAACTTTTTGACCTTGGAAATTATAGATATCTATAGAATAAGGCTCTATTAATTTCTCCTCTAAGATTTCTTGTGTTAAATTTGAATCCTTTTTATTAATAGTGCTTTTGCCGCTTCTACTAGTGTAATAAGTTACCACCGGAATAGATGAATATATGTTATTATTTTCACCTCCTGAGGATCCTTCATTAACACTGTTATTCTTATCAACAACAATGTGTATATAAGCCCAACCACTAGAATTCGCATATCCTGCAATTGTACTTCCAGAAATTTCTATTGAATGTGATTCGCTTCCGTTAGGACTAATATTACCATAATTCACTTCTGTTAGTAAAGATGCATTAGTGAATCCAGAACCAGTAGTCACATAAATTCCAGCTTTCATAGAGTTAGAAGTTATTTGTCCATTATTTTTAACAAATAAAAGTAATTGTAATGATTCACCTAAATAAAGTGAGTGGGATGTGTTAGTAGAAATATATTGTGTAGTTCCACTTGCTCCACTAGATTTTGCAGTTGAATTATTTGAATTAATTATTAAATCTGGATTGCCCACAGGTAAAGGACACCCATTATTTGATGATGGTCCTGGCTCGTTTGGGCAATTATCATTACCATCCAATACTCCATCTCCATCTGTGTCAGTATCTGGAATAGTATATGGAATGATATATGTCAAGGTTTTTGTTTGATTTCCATATTTAACAACAAGTTTAAATATTCCACCTGATGTAGTAGAGTAATTAATTAGTGAAGTATTCCACCATGTTTTCGTAGTGTAGTCATTAAAAATTAGGTCTTCATCGTCTTCTCTATTCCAGTAACTTCTAGCTATTTCATTACTTGAAGAAACATTATTTTTGTATATTATTAAGTCTATTTGATGATATCCATTTGTTGTATAGGAATAGTCTCCTTTTATTTTAAATTCAAAATCAAACTTAGTTCCAGAGTTAAACGTTTGTCCTATTGGTTCGTTTACTTTAAAGTCTTTTACATCTATTGTTTGTGAAAAAACTAAATTCGATAATAGTACTAGTAATAAAGTGATTTTTTTCATAATAAAATTTTTTAGGTATATTCCGTAAACTTAATCTTATAATATATAAATATTGTTACCTGAATGCTATATAAATGTAAATAAAAACCTATCTAATTTTATATAGCTTAAAAAATACACACAAAAAGGATTAAAGATTTTATTGGACTAATAAAACCATAAAAGAAGTAGATTATAATGCTAATGTTATAGCTGGCTTAAAAGAAACTGAAATTCAATAGAGTCACGTTTTTTTTGATCAATAACTAAAAAAGAAAAGCATCCCGATTCGGGATGCTTTTTTTCTTTATATTATTTTTTCTCTACTAGAGAATAATTAGTTTTTAGAAATTTTAGAAGCCCAAGATGGTAAAGTTGCACCGCTACCAGCTCCTGTTTCGGATGAAACATAATCAGTAGTAAGGTTGTTGGCTGCAACAAAGTCTATGCCGTTTACTTTAAAGTCTCCAGCAGCAATTCTTGCAGTAGCCCCAGTGCCAGAATCTAACTTAGCAAATGTATCAATACCTGAAACAAATAAATTAGTGTAAGTTTGTTTTCCACCACCTTCTTTAAAGTTTACCGCTTGTTCACCAGCCGTAAATTTAGCATCGGCACCTTTTACAATAGAGACGTTTATCAATTTTGCATCAGTCATTGGAGTAGCAATGTCATTTCCCGCATTATTAGAACCTTCAATACCAGCTTTAGTAATACCAGAAATGTAAACATTAGTAATTGTACCTTGGTAACCATCGGCAAAATCTAAAGAATCATCATACGCATTTATAATTACTAAATTAGAAGCGTTTGCTGCACCGCCAAAAAACTCGATACCATCATCACCACTTTCATAGGCGTAAATGTTAGATATTTCTGTTCCGCTTCCTACACCAAAGAAAGAAACGCCATTAAACTCTTTATCAGATGAAAATTTAGCACCGGTATATTCAATTCTTAAGAAGTTGATTTTTCCAGAAGAATCTGCATTATTGTTTCCTCCGAAGCTTAAACCACCTACTTCAGATGTACCATTGTCACCAGTGTTTACTTTGGCATCTCCACAAATTACTAATCCACCCCAATCACTTTCTTTCGGCTCCGCTTTACCAGAAGTCATCACTACTGCGTTATTAGCTTCACCATTAATATTAATAGTTGCACCTCTTTCAACACCTATGTACAATGAAGTATTAGGAGCAGTAGCGCTAGTTTTAATAGTCGTTCCTGCAGGAATGGTTAATGTAGCTCCAGACTTTACTATTAAACCACCTGTTAATGTATACGTTTGAGACGGATCTAAAGTTACAGTGCCATCGTTAATGTTTCCTTTTAAATCATCTACCTTTAACTCAAAAGTGCTTTTTGGAGTTGTTGGCTTGTCATCATCACTACAACTTGTAAAAGCTAGTGTTGCGATTGCTGCTATTGCTAAAATTGATTTTTTCATTTTGAATATTTTTTGTTTTATTTTATGCTGCAAAGAAAGCCACAAACTGTTTTTTATTGGTTAAGCCTGCATTACCTTGTTGTTAAGTATTTCTGGTTAAGTCTTGTATTAGTTAACATAAAATTTACATAACGTATTATAAAAGTAAAAGGTGATTAACAAACTGATAATCACCTTTTTTGAACTAAAAGGATTGTCTTTTTAAAACTTGTATTCCAAAGATATTTTAAAATTAGAACCGATTTTGTATGAGCTTACTAAAACATCTGATGTTGTACTTCCAGGTACTTTGCTTTGTTCCAATATACGTTTGTAGGTTGGGTCTAAAATGTTTTTATAAGATACGCCCAATTTTAAATTTTTAGTTAAGCTAGATTTAAGATTAAAGTCTAAGCGGTTGATAGATTTGTCAACCATGTTACCTTTGCTTTGTGTTCCAATTACGGCTAATTTATCTGAAAAATAAGCATATGATAAGGTAGCTGAAATATCTTTGTTATTCGCAAACTCTTTTAATAATGTTATATCGGCATTAGCTAAAACATCAGAAGCTCCAGATAATTTGGCTTCATCAAAAGTAAAATTAGCTCCAAAACCGTTTTCTTCAAATACTTTATCTTTATCCAAATCTTGAGTATGGTTAATATAAGAACCGTTAATTCCAAAAGATAATTTATCTTTCAAATCGTTTTCTTTTTCAATTTCAAAAATGTTTTTTCTTAATTCTAACTCAACCCCCAAAGCAATTGCTCTTTCGCCTGTATTGGCATAAGTGATATTTCCTGAAGATGAGTTGGTAAACATTTCGTTTATTGGATTTTGGATTAATTTTCCAAATGCCGTAACAGAAACCAATTCGCCATTACTTGGGAAATATTCCCAGCCTAAGTCGGCATTGTAATTAGTTGATGCATATAAGTTAGGATTTCCTTCGTAATCTTGGGTTACCTCTTGGAACAATAATTTTACTTTTTCTTTAAACTGAGGCAGTGTATAGGTTTTGCTAGCAGCAAACTTTAAATTTTGGTTGTCGTTTAACTTGTATTTGGCCGTTAAGCTAGGTAAAAAGTTAACAGGAGAATAGTTTGAATTATCACCGCTAGGAACCAACGAAGTTTCAAAATAAACGTTTTGCTCTAATTGTTCAAATCTAACACCAACAATAGCCGATAATTTTTCAGTTACATTGTATTGCAATGTTCCATATACCGCATGCACATCTAAATTACCTGTGTAAAGTTGAGGTATTACACTTGATCTGTCACCTGTTGATGTATTGAAATTTGACGAATTTAAATAGGTGTCTACATCATGAATACCGTTTGCAGGGAATGTAATTTTGTTTGCCACTGGGAAAAAACCATACTGTTGTGAATCAAAATCAATATCTTTCATTTTACCAGAGTACCCTAATGTTACTTTTCCATTAAACTCATCGTCAACATTTTTGTTGAAATTATAGGATACGGAAGCATTTGCAGACAATTCATTTTCTTCTAACTCTTGAAAATAACGATGGTTATGAATACTAGAGTCTGTAAAGAATGTATAGTTTGAAGAACCATCACGAGCAGGAACAAAAGTGTTTTGCATTCGGTCTGGAATGACATTGTTCAATATACTGTACCCAACAGCCCAATTAGCTTGCCATTGCTCGTTAAATTCGTGGCTGCCTAATAATTGATTTACAAATAATTGTGTTTTATCGAAAGTGCCACGCTTTATAAAACCAGAAATATCACCAACTCCTGGAGCTCCACCATCAAAGTTTTGGTTAGTACCTTCGTATTCACTATAATCTTGAGAGCTAGAGTTTAAAAATAGGGATGTAAATAGAACAGCGTTTTGATTGTTAATTTTATAATCGGCAGAACCCATTACTGTAGTATTGGTATTATGCTTGTAAGACTTTTTGTAGAAGTCTGAATTAATAGTTCCTTGAGCTGTAATGCTACCTCTATCAAATCCCTCTATATATTTGTTCTCAGCATCAAACGATGCAGTAATAAAAGTGCTTAAACTACTTTCATTGCCTATGCTGAATTTTTTTCCGCCAGACAATGCATAACTGTTGTTAAAAATGTTTTTAGTGCTTTGTCTATCCCAGCTTGTTGCATAATTGTAAGGTAATAAAGGGTTGCTTGGTGCTTTCCCAGAATCGAAACCCAAATATGAAGGGCCGTCTTGTAGGTAAAAATCATCTACTTTTAAAACATTGGTATTAGCTCCTAAACCAACACCTAAAATGACATAAGGCGAACCAGAGAACTTTTTGGATACAATATCAATATTGGCACCACCAAAATCGGCATAGTTTTGAGATTCAAACGTTTTGCTAATGCCTACATATTCAACAATGTCGGTAGTGAAAATATCTAAAACAATGTTTTTATTTGAAGGATTATTAGATGGTAATGGTAATCCGTTTAGAGTTGTAATGTTATAACGGTCTCCCAAGCCTCTTACAAATATATTCCCAGAACCTTCTTGTTTAGAAATACCACTTACTTTGGTTACAGCAGTCGCAACATCGCTAACACCTTTCCTTGAAAGTTCGTCAGCACCAATAGATGCTTTAAAAGCAACGGCTTTCTTTTGTTCCAACAACAAAGCTGTTTCGCTTTCTCTTTTGGTAGTAGTTGTAATTACAACTTCCGATAAAGACGCAGCACTTGCGCCCATGGGTACATTAACTTCAGTTACTTTGTTTGCAAGAACGGTTACAGGTATTTGTTGTGTTTCGTAACCTACGAAACTAAATATAAAGGTATATGCACCAGGTCTTAAATTTTCAATACTGTACAAACCATCAAAGTCTGATGTGGTTCCTTTGGTAGTTCCTTTTATTAATACGTTGGCGAAAGCCAAAGGTTCGTTATTATATTCTTTATCGGTTAGTTTACCAACCACAGAACCAGTATTTTGGCTGTATGAAATTGTTGCCGTAAATAGCAGTAACAATAGGGTTAATTTTTTCATTCTTTTAGTTTTTATCTTGGTGCAAAGAACGAAACACAAAATGAATAGGATGTTATGAGTAGGTTAAACAACGGTAACAAAAGGGTTATGTTAATGTTACCGAATCGTTGATTTCTAAACATTAGTTTAACATTGATTTTTTTGAAAGCATAGAAAGAAGCTGAAAACAAAACATATAAAGAACACATCTTGCTTAAAAAGAAAAAAATCCATCCTTTTTTGAATAGATATAAGAAGAAGGATGCTTTTAAATAATGAATTGCTATATTAATTTAATACAGCAGCCGATTTGTCATCTTTTTGTGCGACGCTAGTAAGCAATGCTAGCTCACTTAATGAAATGGTACTTGCCGCAAGGGATAATTTTATTTCTGCAGGTTTTAATGCATCAACATGCACCTTAATTTCTTGTGTTTCGTAACCGGCAAAACTGCAAACTAGCGTGTAATCACCAGCTTCCAGGTTTTCAATAATAAACATACCGGTTAAATCGGTGTTTGAATTTATGGCAGTGCCTTTAACTGAAACATTAGCGAGTACTAACGGTGCATTATTTAATTCATTATCCATGATTTTACCAATAATTAAGCCTGTGTTTTGCCCAAAGGAAGTAGCGGTAAGTAAAAAAAGAGATAAATAAATTAAACGTTTCATAATACGATTGTAATCAACAATGCAAAAAAAGCGATTCTAATCAAATAGTATGTTATCTAAACATTAAACAACGGTCATTATAATGTTATCCTAATGTTACCGAATTTTCAATTTTAGTTTTGTTGAATTTAGTTGAAAAATATTTCCTTTAAAAACATGATAAGTTTAACCCATTGGGTACAATTACTTTGGTAATGCTAATTTTATATTCATTGTCACATGGAGCCTGTCGAAGTCTTTTAGCTATTTCTTACTTCATATAGCTTCGACAAGCTTGACAAACCATTTTAATACCAATCCTCTGTCAGACAGCCTGTCGAAATGTGCTTTTTAAGGTCTTCGACTGCGCTCAGACTGACACTTGAGAACCTAAATTGTAATCAAAATTCATTCTAGATTAAATTTTCTTATTTACACCTAACGGATTAAGAAACTGTTTAAATTTTATCTAAAAGCCATTTTTTGTTTCTTTTTGACCTATATTTCGTTGGATTTTTTCTAATAGCTCTGCTATTAAAAAAAAATCAGCCTCATCTGACCCAAGAATAATTCAAAAAAGCATCAATAGACAAAACTTAAACAGTTTCTAAGTTTAAAGAAATTCTTTATTATCTTGCCAATGCTTAAAATTTAACAATGAACTGGGAACAATTACTATCCTTAAAACGCTTTGGCGATACCAACAAACGCATTAGAAAAGAACAAGACGAAACCCGTTTAGGCTTTGAAGTAGATTATGACCGCGTGATTTTTTCTTCAGAATTCAGAAGTTTACAAGATAAAACCCAAGTAATTCCCTTATCTCAAACCGATTTTGTGCACACCCGTTTAACCCACAGCTTGGAAGTTAGTGTGGTGGGGCGTTCTTTGGGGCGATTGGTTGGTAAAAAATTACTGGAAAAACATCCCCATTTACAAAATGTCCATGGCTACCAAGCCAACGATTTTGGTGCCATTGTAGCTGCCGCAGCCTTAGCACATGATATTGGAAACCCGCCGTTTGGACATTCGGGTGAAAAAGCGATAGGCGAATTTTTTAAAACCGGCGCAGGCAGTAACTATAAAAGCCAACTGACTCTGAAAGAATATCAAGATTTATGCGATTTTGAAGGCAATGCCAACGGATTTAAAATTCTAACCGAGAGTAGAGCTGGAAGAAGTGGCGGTTTACGTTTAAGTTATGCGACTTTGGGCGCTTTTACCAAATACCCCAAAGAGTCACTTCCCAAAAAACCAACAACTCATATTGCCGACAAAAAATATGGTTTTTTTCAAAGTGAAAAAGACGCTTTTGTGGATATCGCATCCGAATTGGGTTTGATAAAACGAAGCCATAAAGACTTAAGTTTTTCACGTCATCCACTTGCTTTTTTAGTGGAAGCTGCCGACGACATTTGTTATACCATCATCGATTTTGAAGATGGTATCAATCTAGGTCTCATCCAAGAAGAATTTGCTCTGGAATACCTTATAAATTTAGTGCGGGATAGAATTAAAACCGAAAACTACTATGCCCTAACCAATAAGGAAGACCGCGTGAGTTATTTGCGGGCCTTGGCGATTGGCACTTTAATTGACGAGGCTGTAACTATTTTCATGAAACATGAAGAAGCTATTTTAAATGGCGACTTTGATTGTGCTTTGTTGGATAAAAGCAAATACGACGCACAAATAAAAGATATTATTAAAATCAGTATTGAAAACATCTACCAATCCACCGAGGTGGTCGATAAAGAAATTGCAGGGTATGGTGTTATAAATACGCTCTTAACCACCTATACAAACGCCATAAACAATATATATGATGGAACTGCTTCAAATTACGACAAACTTATTTTTAAAAGCCTTCCAAAAACCATAAACATAGAAAGTTCTAGTTTGTACCAACGTTTGTCCAGTGTATGTTTTTATGTGTCCTTACTTTCAGATAGTAAAGCCATTTTGGAATACAAAAAAATAAAAGGATTTGAATTTTAAATAAGCGCACGCTACCTCTAAGCTCCCGCTTAGTGGCGTCAAGAGTGAGAAAAGTGAAGCTTTTACATCCTAAATATTATAGGTGTAAAAGCTTTTCGTATTTTAGATTTATGAGCAGAAACTATAAATTCCATAATAAGTCGGGGTTGTACTTCGTGTCGTTTGCTACGGTATATTGGTTGGATGTTTTTTACAAGACAAATTTATTTTGATGTATTAGTAGAAAATATAAACTATTGCAGAGCAAAAAAGGGGCATGGAGTTGTTATTCATACTCTTGCCGTTACTAAGCAGGGTTCAACAGTAGTGGGGGACTGCTAGTGGTGTTGTAGCTCGTTTTTTTATCTTTTTAAAAATATGTATTGACTGCAAATTCAAATTGATTTATAAATATCTCTTTAAATGCCGTTATGTTATTTTGTTCGTAAAACAACAACATTGCTTTTTTATATTCAACGGAATCAACCGTTCTGAACGAAATTGGACAATAGTTGTTGTTCATCAAAATGGCATTACTTACAATTCTTGCTGTCCTTTTATTCCCATCAACGAAAGGCTGGATATATGAAATTAGCACTAAAGTCAAAAGTGCTTTTTCGAAAATATTATTTTTATTGTTTACCAAATGGCACATATTTAATAATGTTTCCCTGATTTGAAATTCATTATCCAACGGGCGATAATTTGTTCCTGAAATACCTACTCTTCTTTTTCGAATGTTTCTGTCAATGGCTAGTTCTTTAATTAAAATACTATGAATATCTTCAATTTTTGAAACTGTTAAGGGGATTAAATAATCCGGATTTTCGATGATAAAATCAATGGCATCCTTATGATTTAAAAGCATTGTTGCTTCTTCTTTTGTTTTACCTGAAGCCGTTTCTTTATCTTTAAGTAAGCGTTCTGTTTCGAGAAGAGAATAGGTGTTTCCTTCAATTTGAGATGATTTCCAGCTCAAATCAATAGCTAGCCTTTCCAGTTCTTTTTTGTATTCAAATTCTGAAAGTTGAGAAAAGTTATGTTTATAAGTTTTTTGAAGTTCTTCTAATTTGTTAAATTCAATTTCAGTAAACAGATTTGCTTTTCCAAGGGTTTCAGTTATTAAATCGAGATTAAAATTTTCTTTAATTATTCTTTCGTCAATTTCTTTTTTATAATAATCTTCAATATTAATTGGCTGAAGCAGTTCAAAAGCAGGGGAAATAATATACCTTGTACCTTTTCCTTGTCCAATTTTAGAAATTAAATTTTCGGAAGTTAAATTTGTTAAGATTCTTTTTACAGTAGCATAGCTAATTGGAATTGAAATTCCTTCATGAATTTCTTTTGAAGAGCATTCCTGATTTTTTAAAATGAAATTGAGTATTTCGGAGTTTCTATTGTCTTTCATTGTGATCTGTTTAGCTCACTAAAATACTAAATGTGGCTCAAATTCATACTATTTATGAGCTGAATTTTTTTCAAAATGAGCTACAACTACAACAATATCAAATCGTTTTTAATACTTCGAAATTCGCTAAGTACGAGTTAATTATATCAGACGTTACTGAAATTACAAAAACAATTCAAAATATTTCGTCAAACTCGCAACATCCAAACCAATAGATTTTTGAAGTTCGGTAACACTGCCATGTTCAATAAACACATCTGGAATACCTAAAAGCTTGATATTGTTTTTATAATTATGTGTTGCAGCAAACTCTAAAACAGCACTTCCAAAACCGCCTTTAATACTATTATCCTCTATGGTCATAACGGTGTCAAATGTCTTTAAAATAATATGTAATAACACCTCGTCCAAAGGTTTTAAAAAACGCATATCGTAGTGGGCTATGCTATCAGGGTGCTCCGATTTTTCAATAGCATCGCTAACATTCTTAGCAATCGTCCCCATACTTAAAACAGCCAGTTTATTGCCGTCTTTTAGCTGAACGCCTTTACCAATCTCTATTTTAGAAAACGGTTGCTTCCAATCAACAGTCACGCCAGTGCCTCTTGGGTAGCGAATCGCCATGGGTTGTTGCAAGCCAAGTTGTGCGGTGTACATGATGTTTCTTAACTCAACCTCATTTCTTGGTGCAAAAATAATGAGATTGGGAATACACCTTAAATACGACAGGTCAAAAACCCCATGATGCGTGGCGCCATCTTCACCAACCAGTCCTGCACGGTCTAAACAAAAAATAACAGGTAGCTTTTGCAAGGCGACATCATGAATAATTTGGTCGTAAGCACGTTGTAAAAACGTGGAGTAGATATTACAAAACGGCATGAGTCCTTGGGTTGCCATGCCAGCAGCTAATGTGACGGCATGCTGTTCGGCGATGCCCACATCAAAAGCACGGTCTGGCATTTCATTCATCATGTATTTTAGTGAGCTTCCTGTGGGCATCGCAGGCGTTATACCCACAATGTTTTTATTTTGTTTGGCAAGCTCCACAATAGTGTATCCAAAAACATCTTGGTATTTAGTGAACTCCGATGGTGTTTTAGAAATAAGATCTCCTGTTGAAGCATCAAATTTTCCGGGGGCGTGGTATTTAACTTGGTCTTCTTCCGCTTGTTTTAAACCTTTGCCTTTGGTGGTAATGACATGTAAAAACTTAGGACCTTTTACAGATTTTAAACGCTTTAATTCTGAAATAATTTTATCAATATCATGACCATCAATAGGTCCGGAATAATCAAAATTTAAGGCTTTTATAATATTATTTTTTTTCTGAATCCCCTTTTTAACATTGGTTAAATACTGTTTTAAAGCACCCACGCTTGGATCGATTCCTATGGCATTATCATTTAAAATAACCAGTAAGTTGGCATCGGTGACGCCGGCATGGTTCAAGCCTTCAAAAGCCATACCGCTAGCAATAGAGGCATCACCAATAACAGCAATATGTTGCTTTTCTAAATCACCATGTAGTTTGGAAGCAATCGCCATACCCAAAGCTGCCGAAATAGAAGTAGAGGCATGCCCGACACCAAAAGCATCATAAACACTCTCATCGCGTTTTGGGAATCCACTCACGCCATGAATCTGTCTATTGGTATGAAAACAATCTTTTCTACCTGTTAGAATTTTATGTCCGTAAGCTTGATGACCCACATCCCAAATAAGCTGGTCTTCGGGCGTATTAAACACATAATGTAGTGCTATGGTTAATTCAACCACTCCCAAACTCGCTCCTAAATGCCCTTCTTTGGTGGCGACAATGTTTATTATAAAGTCCCGCAATTCCTGGGCAAGTTGAGGTAATTCTTTTTGGTTTAAAAGACGAAGTTCTTTAGGGGAATGAATGGTATTTAAAAGGTTTTTTTGCACGAAGCAAAAGTACAGATTTTATTATTCTTCTACTTGAAAAATAATAGGCAAGGTATAGAGCATATCTATAGGTTTATTTGCTTGTTTTGCAGGGATGAATTGAGGCAAAAGTTTAAGTACTCGAATGGCTTCTTCTTCCAATTTTATATTTATTGCTCTAACCTTAATATCTGAAATGAAGCCGTTTTTGCCTATTTTGAATTGTGCATAAACTCTTTGTCTGCCTTTTAAATCTGAAGAAATTGATGTGTTAAAATTTTCAGAAATAATTTTTGATATTTCTTTTGAGAAGTAATTTCTTTTTTCTTCCACGGTAAAGTTTTGTGGCGTATTTTTAAATTCAGGTGGAGACTGTACTGTAATCATTCCAAAAAGTATTTCTTCTTCTGTTTCTTTTTCAGGTGCAGGACAATAAGTTGGGGTAACGAGGTTTGTTGAATCAGGATTTTTTATCTTTTCAATAAATACAACATCTCCAACAGGTTCAATAATTAATTCACCATCAGTTGTAATATCGATATGGTTTATATTTTTAGAACTGGTATTACAATTTTTGTTTTGTAATGAATCTATCTCTGTTATTAATGATAATCCTCCAAGAACATCAATTGTAGTATTATTTATAGAATTTACAACTTCAATACTATCAATTTTTTGTTTACTACCATTTTTGTTAGTGCAATTCATTAGGGTCGTTCCCATAACAATAAGTAATGCTAATAAAAATGTTTTGTGAAAGCTTTTTCTAGCGGTTAAGACCTGTGACGGGATGTGAATATTGATACTATCTAATTGGCTTTGTTTAAAATGTCCGCAAACACGGTTGCCTTTATTTTCATTTATAAAATCTTGAATTTCATAAGTGTCCATTTTTGTAAAATCAATGACTGTTTTAGAGCAAGAGTTACAGAATCTGCCTTTTTCTTTAGGAGTCATGGCATGCCAATCTTCATGGCAAGGTTTTGGAATGGAAATAGAATAATATTTTTGCATAGTGGGAAGCTTTGGAATTATTTATCAAATTTCCTGCCGAAAGATTTTTAAATCGTTTGAAATTGTATTTTTGTTTTTATGATAGAACCTTTTGATGACACCTATTTTATGAAAAAAGCCTTGCAGGAAGCAGAAATGGCTTTTGAAAAAGGCGAAATTCCTGTAGGCGCTGTGGTTGTTATTGATAACAGGGTTATAGCCCGCGGGCATAATTTAACGGAAACATTAACCGATGTTACGGCACATGCCGAAATGCAGGCTATTACAGCTGCGGCTAATTTTTTAGGAGGAAAATATTTAAAAAATTGCACGTTGTATGTAACGTTGGAGCCTTGCCAAATGTGTGCGGGTGCTTTATATTGGAGCCAAATATCGAATATTGTTTATGGCGCTAGGGATTTGGAACGAGGGTGTATTAATTTGAAAACCAAACTGCATCCTAAAACCGTTATGAAGGGTGGTGTTATGGAAACGGAAGCTGCTGAGTTATTGAAACGTTTTTTTATTGAAAGACGTAATTTGAATTAATTGTTTCTCAGAGATTCACAGAGTTTAAAAAGAGATTCACAGAGTTTTTTTTGTGAATATTAATACTCTTTAACACCACTGATTACTGCAACTGATTACTGCGACTGAACACTGTGACTGAACACTGCCAACTGAACACTGCTAAATCTTCTTTTCTTTTTGATTTTCACGCATTTTGTCCAAATTTTCTTTAGTAAGCATATAATCTTTAACATCTTTATCTTTCCAGCGGTAATACGAAAACAGTGGAAATACAATAAAAAATAGCCCCATAACGCCGAAGCCAATAAGTTTTTGGGAGTATTCAGATTCTACAAAATACCCAGTTAAAATACTTCCGAAAGAGGCTAAAAACAAAAAAAGAATGAGATATTTCATTTGTAGGGATAAGGATACTTAAATAACCTTTAGGTTTTATTTTGTAAAGTTAATTAATTGTCTTCGGTAAGCCGTTAATAGTTTTGATTTTGATATAAAACCAACATATTCGTCATTTTTCACTACGGGTAAATTCCATGCACTACTATCTTGAAATTTTCTCATAATGTCGGTCATTTTATCTTTTTCGAGATCGATTATTTCGGGTGCTGGTTGCATAACATCTGTAGCCGTAATGTCATTGTATAATGATTGATCGAACATAACGGGGCGCAAATCGTCCAACAAAATAACACCAAGTAGGGCGTTGTTTTTTTCATTCACTACAGGAAAAATATTTCGGTTTGATTTTATAACGGCTTCATGTACCATCTGACCCAAATTCATTTTTGGATTTATAGTTATGAAATTATTCTCAATAACTTTATCTATATCCATTAAGGTTAATACAGCGTGGTCTTTGTCGTGGGTTATGAGTTCGCCTTTTCTACCCAATTCCATATTATAAACCGAATGTGAGCTAAAGTATTTCGTAATACCGAATGAAATGGTTGCCGTTAGCATTAAGGGTATAAACAGTTCGTAGCCGCTGGTAAGTTCTGCAATTAAGAAAATAGCGGTTAACGGCGCATGTAAAACACCAGCAAGTAAACCAGCCATACCTACAAGGGTGAAATTGCTTTCGGAAACAGGTGTATTGAACAAACCGCAGTTATTAATTATTTTGGCAATACAATTGCCCATAATGCTACCCATAAAAAGCGTTGGTGCAAAAATACCACCGACACCACCAGCTCCAAAAGTGAGGGCACTGGCAATAATTTTAAAAAATACCAAACCAGCTAAAAGTAGAACGATGATCCAAATATTGGTTAAATCCATTTGGAAGATATTGTTTTCCAAAGCTTTTTCTGGGTTGCCGGCAATAAGGTTATTGATAACATCAAATCCTTCGCCATAAAGTGGTGGAATGAAATAAATTAAAATACCTAAAAGAATGCCACCAATTACTAAACGTTTTATGGGGGATTTTATTTTGTCGAAAAATTTTTGAAACTTGTCGTAAACTTGAGCAAAATAGATGGATGTTATAGCGGCGAAAACACCCAGAACCATATAAAAAGGGGCATCGGAAATAACAAATTTATCTTCAATTCTAAAGGGTAATAAAATATCGTCTCCAAAGAAAAAATAAGAAGTTAGAATGGCTGAAAGTGATGCCAATAAAAGGGGCAACATAGATGCAATGGTTAAGTCTAAACTAAACACTTCAATAGCAAAAATAATAGCGGCAATAGGAGCTTTGAAGATAGATGACATGGCGCCAGCGGCAGCACAACCAATCAATAAATTTCGAGTGGTTTGGTTCATGTGAAACATTCTTGAAATGTTAGAACCAATAGCAGCTCCCGTAGCTACTGTAGGTCCTTCTAGTCCTACGGAACCACCAAAGCCAACCGTTAGAGGTGCCGTTAAAATAGAACCAAACATTTGGTATTGTTTCATAACACCTTTTCGTTTTGAAATAGCAAAAAGGGTCGAGGGGATACCATGGCTTACTTTGTTTCTAATAACATATTTTATGATAAAATATACGATGGTTAAACCAATAATAGGAAACAAAAAATAAAAAGCATGATGGTAATATTTAATTAAATTACCTTCCAATAAATGTTGAAAAAAGTGCGTTAAATTTTTTAAAATCACCGCACCAACACCAGAGGTAAAACCAATAACAATACTTAATATATATACAAATTGTCTGTGAGAAATGTGTTTAGCTCTCCAGATGAGTACTTGTTTTAGAATGGTTTGTTTTGGCATAGTTAAATCTACTAAAAAATCCTGCAAAAAGCAGGATTGATTTTTAGAAACTGTTTAAGTTTTGT
>LLBY010004091.1_pt2 | contig 24128 bp, 32 predicted proteins | sample 1489401 | NCBI WGS metagenome assembly LLBY01 (sample SAMN04092656, study PRJNA295927) | soil metagenome | biome: Soil prokaryotic community; feature: Bulk soil; isolation source: soil from tomato rhizosphere | host: tomato cultivar Hawaii 7996 | place: South Korea | collected 2011-11-01 | reverse complement strand
CCATCCCGCAAGTGTCTCAATGGGACAGGGGTGATGGCTGTGGGCTTGCGGTTTGAAGTACCAACAGTGAGCATCTGTGCAGAGGCGCCGGTACCCACTCCGGATGGTGGATGGAAGTGGCGGATGCTGGACGCGCCAGAGTGCGGGCGGGAATACGTGTACACACCGGATGAACTTAGGTGCACCTTTGTAGCCTTTGGCGCTGCCGTCGCGCTCATAGTCAGCAAGCAAGGGGTTCTACGATTCCGGCTGACCGCCCACTGCCTCCACACAGGAAGGTTGTTGGGTGTGTATCAGGTGCGCTGGTGGCCCGAGATCCGGCGGTTTTACCCGGTGGACGACCCGACTATCCTATGGTACCCACGTGGGCAGGTGCCTGACGTCGTAGTCCATGGTGCGTTCCTGAGCCGTGGAGTCTCCGCCCCCGTATCGATGGTTCCTGCACCGCTGGTAGTCGTCTAGCCTGCCGCCATGGAACTTCAGCGGAAGACCGGCACACGCGCTGAACTCACCAGCGAGCTGCGAGAGATGTCCGAGGGGTGGCACCACCTATGTAAGGACGATCTATCAGCGAAGGCGGAAGACGCGGCCAACGCGCTTGAATCAGGATTCTCGTCGTCGCTGACGGTTGGTCACACCTCGTACGAGGTTGACGAAGCTGGTGACGACGCGACCGCAAACCGTTAGCCTTGTCACAGTGCCTGGCAACAGGCCAGGCGCACCACGGATCTAAGGACAACACCAGAATGACCAAAGTGGACAGCTCTGGCGTAAGCCATCTGCGAACGCCACTTGACCCGGAGTCCACGGGGCAAGTGCCAGTAACGGCCACGACCCCCTTACCGGAGGGGTGGACTTCTTTCTGTTCTATGCCCTGCGAAGCCAATCCAGCGCGATGGTACGCAACGGCGCCCTACCACATCAGCAGCCTAGGGGCGGGTAGCGCAGTACTAGCCCAAACCGTGGACGCACCCTCATGGACCAAGCTGCATGAGGCCGTACAGGAGCAGGTGCGTCTGTACAAGGGGCTGATGGGGTAACCGATGCGCCTAGAAAGGAAAGTGCACGTGCGCGTACACATAGCCGCTGTGGGGGTCCTGTTGGGCGCCCTGTCAGCATGCGGGGGCGGCGACGCGGAGCCGGAGCCAAAGCCTAGCAAGGTGACTCAGGGGGCCGCTGTGCCGTCTCCAGACGCTGACCAGACGGCAAAGCTGATGGCTTCGCTCAAAGCCATTGACGCAGGCCTAGTGGCCGATCAGGATCGCGCGGTCGGTCGTTCCCGGAACGTGTGCCTTGACCTCAAGCAGGGCGGCGACGCCGTGGCCAACGCCAGGGCACGTTTCGAGGGTGGCAGCGTGCCGAAACTGACGGAGTCTCAGGCAGCGAAGATCGTCGACGCTGTGAAGGCATCATTCTGCGCGTAAGCGCCATGGCCCCGTCGCCCCTGGTGGGTGGCGGGGCTCTTTGCTGCCGACAGGCGCACACTAGACCCATGGAACGGATCACTGAGAAGGAAGTCCGGGAAGAGTGGACCCGGGACCTTACCCCCGCTAACGCTGCGTTCGGCTTCTACGTCCAGCCGGGGCAGTGCCGGAATCCGCAGTGTCCATGCAACACCGCTGGTCAAATGCATGGACCTTTGATCCCCCACTTCGAGAAGTGAGCCAACATAGGTCCATCGTTCGGCTACTCTGGGAGACAGGCACTCACCAGGGAGGGGCAGCGTGCTACGCGCCGACTATGACACCCTTACGGCTCTTGGCATGTCTGAAGCGGACATGTCAGAATTGGGGCTCTTGGAGCCTGCCAGTGGTCCGCCTGAGTCGCTGGCTGACGTGTACCTGCGGCGCAGCAAGAGGAGCGAAGACCTTGCCACGCTGCGCGGTCACCTTCGAGATATCGTCAATTGGACGAAAAGGGAAGGGCTGAGCATCCGGCACGTCTGGTTTGAACAGCTCAGCGCATCGAAAGCCTATGTCCGGCGACTGGAATTCGAGAAGTGCACTGACGCCGTTCTCGAAGGCAAGTCAAAGACCATGGCGACATGGAAGACTGACCGCTTCGACAGGCGGGGCATGGGTCAGGTTGGTCTCATGCTTGACCGTCTGGAACAGCGACGCGCACGCCTGGTATGCGTGATCGAGAATCTGGACAGTAGCCAGCCTGGTGCGCGAATGATCTTCGCCTTCATGTCAGAGAAGGCGCGCAGTGAAGCCAAAGACATTGCCCTTCGCGTGAACGTCGGTCACCGGGAACACAAGGAGATGAACCGACGCGGTACGGGCAACCCACCTTTCGGCACGATCAGCCCCCGCCTTGAGAACGGCAAGCCCAGCGGCAAGGTAGAACCGCACCCTACGGAATTCCCGACCGCCCGCCGCTTGGCTGACCTTCTTCTAGGCGAAGCCAGTGATCTTCCAGAGCCGTACGCAGCGAGGGAAGGTGAGCCACTAGCCACAGCGACCGTTGCCCACATTCTGAACGCTGAGGGGCACCAAACTAGGGGCGGGCACACCTGGTCACCTACGGCAGTGAGCAAGCTTGCGCAAAGCCCGCTATTCGCTGGCATGGTCCCGCAGCGAGAGCGCAAGACCGATGAACACGGCAACCCGCTAGGTGAGTGGCAGGGATATGGAGAGCCAGCGCTAGACGAGAAGGGGCAACCCCGCATCTGTGGTACTGGCGTTGTCACTCCGGCCGAGTGGTACAGGGTCAGGGCGCTTATCCGGGGGCGCACGAATGAGGACTTCGGCAAGGGCAAGCCGGGGGCTAAGTACCTGGGGACCGGGGTCTACAAGTGCGGGCGCCAGCGGGACAAGGGCAAGGGAGAGCCTGAGCCCTGTATGGGCTACATCAGCCACAGAGGCGGACGGTATCGCTGCGACGTGCGACAGACACGAGGCAAGAGCATCTGTGAGGGCATCGTGACTCTCGCTGAGCGCGTAGACCAGGCGGTAGGCGAAGCGTGGATCAGTCACATTCGAGCGCTGGAACCTGGGGACCCCGTTCTAACGGCCATTGGGCGGCGCTGGCTGGCCTTCTCAGACCCGGAGACACAGGCCAAGAAGGAACACGCCCGGGAAGCTCTGGAAGGCGCTCAGAAGCGCGTCAAGAAGCTTGAGGACGACTACTACGTCTACGGCAAGCTGAGCGAAGAGCGGTACGAGGAACTGAGCCAAGCTCAGCGCGCGACTATCGAGACGATGACCGCAACTCTTGACTCACTGGACGGAGAGACTGACTACTCCGTGTTCAGCGACGGAGAGACGTTGCGTGAAGCGTGGGGGGACGCTGACATACCGACCCGGCGCATGTTGCTTCAGTGCGCGGTAGGCAAGAAGGGGGTCATCATCCTTCCAGCGGCAAGGCAGGGAGATCACACACCGATACTTGATCGGCTGGTCTTCGACTGGATTTCGAAGGAGAGCGAGTGAGGTAGGTCACTTAGGTTTACCTATGTAGATCACGGGGCGGTCACGGTCGGCCGTCCCGTTGGCGTGTCAGCGCACGGGTGGCTGGCGTTTCACCAGTCCTCAAGATCATCCACACCCCCTCTGACCTGCAATCCTGGTGAACTGGTGAATTGGGGGTACTTTCACAATTCCCTATAGGTTTCTAAGGGGATTCCGAAACTACCCCCCAAAACGTCAGTTCACCAGGATGGCCGTTCAGACCCAGGGAAGTCCTTGCGCTCCTAGGAAGTCCTTGCGCTCCTATACAAGTAGAGGGAAGTTCCCGCGCGCGATACTCATAGACAACGGCGGACCGTGGACACCCTCTGAAGCCCGGCATGCGCTCCCCTGCCTCTCTCCCAGGGTTGAGCGCTACGGGACTGCGCTGACGCGCGCCAGGAACACTACGGGCTGTTTAGGCACGTGACTGGTTAGCGCGTCAGCGCCCTTTGCCCTCTTGGCTCAGTCTGGCCTAGAGCGTCCGCCTGTCGAGCGGAAGGACACCGGTTCGAATCCGGTAGGGGGCGCAGCATCGTGAAACGGGGGCGGCCATGAGCGGCTACACACTTGCATGGATCGCATGGCTCGCTGCCTTCGGCATCATCGAGGGAATGGCGCTAGCCAACAAGCGCAGCGACGACACGCTGAGTGAGCACACGCGCCGCTGGTTCGCCGTGGACACCCGCGCTGGTCGCACTGCCTTCGGCGTGGCCTGGGTTGGCTTCGGGGCGTGGTTCCTGGGGCACATTCTGAAGTGGTGGCCGTAAGGCTATGCGCGCACGTGGTGGAATTGGTAGACACGCTGGTCTTAGAAACCAGTGCCTAGGCGTGCAGGTTCGAGTCCTGCCGTGCGCACTTGGTACGCAAAAAGCCCCTGACCGTGTGGCCAGGGGCTACCTGTTGTTGCTGAGACTAGTTGACCACTTCTAGTTCGGTCTCCTCCGACGCTGCACTCTGCTGAATCAAGTTTCGGAAGTACGCATGTACATCCTCGCGCAACTCGCTGCGGTCGATGCCGAATGCCTGCTTCCACATTTCCGGGTCAACGTCCACTGTGTAGGTGAGTCGGATTTTCATGGTTCCTGCCCCTTCGCTGTGTGCGTAGCACCAGTAGAACACAGCGCGAAGCGACGCGCAACCCACCTACCACTAGTCGTAGGTGCCCGACTTTCAGGAGCGTAGCCCGTGCCTCGTATTGACGTCCCAGTCACTGCCCCGACCCGCTCCGGTGTGGCCCTGCCCGCTCCGACCGTTGGTGACCCCGCGAATAACCACAGTGTTACTAACTCGGGCACCACCTATCTTTTGGTTGAGAACACCGGTTCCACGGTCAGCCGCACGGTTACCTTCCTGGTGGCCCGCACGGTCGATGGGCTTGCCGTCACATCCCGCGCTGAGGCTATTGCCGTCGGGGCTACGCAGATATTCGGTCCGTTCAGCGTCAACGACTATGGCAGCACGCTGAATGTTGACGTCGATCACGCTGAACTGACGCTCCGAGCAATCAGGGTGTAGCCATGGTCATCGAGATGCACAACGATGCCACGTAAGCCACTCACCCCCTGCTCGCAGCCTGGGTGCCCTGAGCTTACGTCTGGTGGTCCCTGCGAGGCGCATAAGGCGCAGCGTGAAGCCCAGCGAGAAGAGCGGGGCACAAGCGCGCGTGGGCTGCGATGGGTGAGGCGACGTAAGGCGTACATCTATAGCAACCCTTGGTGCCTGCTCTGTGGTCGTGCGGCGACTGTTGCTGATCACTATCCGCTGAGCCGTAAGCAACTTGTTGCCAAGGGCGTAGCCGATCCTGATGCCTTCGCGCACCTGCGTCCGCTGTGCGTGCCGTGCCATAACCGGGAGACTGCGAAGCATCAACCTGGTGGTTGGGCATCCGAGCGACAGAAGCCACAGAAGCCCGACACGCCGCCTTTCTGAGCCTGGTTGGCACTGGGAGGCGCTAGGACGCTCACAGGGCCTCACAGCGGCGCACGGGCACCCTGGGGAGGCACCCCCTACCCGCCCTCAGGCTGCACGGCAGGGAGGTAAAAAGCTAGCGCCGCAACCTGGACCGTTTGCGCGGAGACCACGGAGGGTCACATGGCTGCACTGATGGGCCGTGTGGCCTGGTACGGCACTGGCTGTTGCTGCTGTGGGGGCGCCAGGACTCAGGGTCAGGTCCGGTCCGCTGAGCGTCGGGCCTGGCTCGCTGACTGGTCGGCTGACATGGCGGACGCTGAGGCTGAGCGCTACACCCTTCAGACGCTGAGTGCCATGGGCATGGAAAAGCCCCCGGTTTCGCGCCGGGGGCTGTGACGTGGTCCGGTCAGCGGTGCTCGGCGCACACGAAGCGCACGAACATGCGTTCAGGGCGGTACTCAACGGCAGGAGCGTTGCAGGTAGCGGCAGGAAGGCCGTACTTGTCAAGCTTGGTGGCGTGCTGGCAGTAGCCGTGAACCTCGTTGTTGGTGGCGTTCATTTTGCTTCCCCTCTCGCTGTCTGCGCTTCCTGCGCTGAGACCATTAGAGCACAGCGCCCGTACCCGCGCAACCCACCTACGACCGTTAGCAGGTGACCCTGTGGCAGATCCGATGCGCAAGAAGCCTGCCCTGCAAGTCATCCGTGAGGGCAACCCCGGCAAGCGCGCTGTGAGCCCTGGCGTAGTGACTCCGCCCGCTGAGCTTGAAGAGCCAGACTGGAAGCAAGTCTTCCCGGGCAGCGACCACGAGAACCAGCGCTGCATCGCCGTGGCATCAGCCGAGTGGCAGCGCATCGTGCCAGTGCTCAAGTACACAGCGGGCATCGGAGACGTAGACACGGCGGTACTCCGCGACTACTGCATTTGCGTAGCACGCATTGACCAGTGCGAGCGCGAGATAAGTCGTAACGGCCTGCTGATGCAGGGTGAACGCGGGATGCAGAAGAACGGGGCCACGACGATCGTCGGCCAGTATCGCTCGCAGCTTGCTCGATACATCGGAGAGCTTGGGCTGTCACCTTCGGCTAGAGGGCGCATACAGCCTCCCGAGAACGGGGGAGACGATGATGGGATATTCGACTGACAGGGTGTGCAGCGTGGTCGATTGCGAGCGAAAGCACTTTGGCAAGGGATGGTGCCAACTGCATTACCGCCGAATGCGAGAGAACGGCACGCTGTCAACTGTCCGACGACGTGCTACGTGCTCATTGAGTGGTTGCTCCCGGCACGTGACGGGGCTCGGGTACTGCTCGACGCACTATCAGCGATTTAAGAAGTATGGCGATCCGCTGGTCACGGCGTGGGTTAGGAACACGAGTCCGCCCTCAGTGTGCACGGTTGATGGCTGCGACAGCCCTCACGCACGTAAGGGGATGTGTCATCGCCACGCTAACGCCGAATACTGGCGGGCGAATCCGGAGCGCGCCGCGCAGATACGGGTTCGGTACCGAACTCGGAAATCAGCCAGCATGACCTCTGATGACAAGGCGGAATCGTTAGAGTACCGGCGCAGCATTGCCTCTGATAGATGCGTGTACTGCGGTAGTGCTGCTGAAACTGTTGACCATATACAGCCGCTGAAGCTAGGCGGAACTGACCACGCGTGCAATCTGGCGCCCTCTTGCGGTAGTTGCAACTTCTCTAAGGGGGCAAAGCCTCTGTTGCAGTTCCTGCTATACCGGATGGGGGTCATACGCCATGGGAGAGGTGTTTCCCCGAGAGGGGCTACCGGTTCCGTATGACTCGCTAAAAGAGCTCGGGATGAGTGACAAGGAGATCCAGGAAGCTTGGGATTCCCGTCCGCTGGTGTACGCAGGCCAGGCAGGCACCGCCCTAGGGGCGTACTTTAGCGAGGTACGCGCACGTAGGGCCGTAGATGCTATTGAAGCTATGTCCCACACAAAGGGACGTTGGGGCCATACGCCGCTGAGACTGTCACCGTGGCAAAAGCTGTGGGTGATCCTCCCCGTGTTCGGGTGGGTGTGGGACGATCCGGAGCTAGATTACCAGACTGTTCGTATTACGCGCTCAGCGTGGGTAGAGGTCCCTCGCAAGAACGGGAAGAGCACTCTTGCGTCGGGTATCGGACTCGTGTTGCTACTAGCTGACAGGGAAATCGGAGCTGAGGTATACGCAGCCGCTGGCTCGCTCCCGCAGGCTGAACGCGTGTTCGCAGATGCCAAGACTATGGCTATGACGTCCAGTGCCATTCGAGGCAAGGTGGAGGCACTTCGCGGAGTCATTCGCGTGCCCCGTACCGGCGGAGTCTTCCGGGCGCTGAGCAAGATTGCAGAAACGGCGCACGGCCTGAACGTCTCTGGCGCCATTGTTGACGAAGTCCACGTTCACAAGAAGCGTGACCTAGTCGACGCCATCGAGACGGGTACCGGCGCGCGTGATCAGCCCCTGGTCGTGTTCATCACTACCGCTGATGAGGGCGAAGAGGGCTCGATTTACGACGAAAAGCACACGTATACGCGGCGGTGTGCTGAGGGTGTAGTCAACGACCCCGGGCATTATGGCGTTATCTGGGCGGCCGAAGAGGGCGACGACCCTTTCAGCGAAGCCACATGGCGCAAGGCAAACCCGGGGTTGGGCGCTAGTCCCTCGCTGGCTTACATGAGGCGCGAAGCGGCCAAAGCTAAGAGCACGCCTAGCTATTTCCCCACCTTCTGTCGGCTCAGCCTCAACCGGCGCATGCGCGCTGCCACTCGATGGCTACCGATGCCGCTGTGGGATGCAAACGCGGGGACCGTGGACGAGAAGCGATTCCGGTACCGACGCGCGTGGGGTGGCGTTGACCTTTCAGCGGTGAGCGACCTTTCTGCGTGGGTACTGGCGGTCGAATCTCGTCAGCGTGGTGTGGCTCTGGAGCTCATCTCCCGTTTCTGGCTGCCCGAAGAGCGTGTGGACGAGCTAGAGGCCCAGCTACAGGTGCCGTTGCGGCAGTGGGCTCGTGATGGCTTACTGACGCTGACTGAGGGCGACGCAATCGACTACGGGGCGATCGAAAAACAGATCATTGCCGACTGCCGCAGGCTAGACGTTCAGCGCATCAGCTATGACCGCATGTTCGCCGGTCAACTGGTTCAGCGAATAGACGCTAAGACGCGCGGTGTTGATTTGGTTCCCGTCGCGCAGACGTACCTAGGCATGGGCCCCGGCTCGAAAGAACTGGAGAGACTTCTCCGCGAGGGGCAGATCAGACATGGCGGGAATCCCATTCTCCGCTGGCACGCTGCCTGTGTCGAGATTTACGCCGACGGCAACGACAACATTCGACCTGTTAAGCCGGATCGCTCCAAGTCCAGTGCGCGGATAGACGGCATCGCCGCAGCCGTGATGGCCATGGACGGTTATGTACGTCGTCCCATCAAGAAAGCACGCGCGATGAGCGCTTAACGGAAGGGGTGCACGCATGGCGGAAACCCCGCTAGATACAGTTGTTCGCCTACGAGCCAAGCTTGAGAGGCGAAAGACCGCTGCCAAGCTTTGGAGCGATTACTACGATGGGGACCGGCCCCTACTATTCGCGTCACCTGAATTCAAGACGCAGTCTGGGGGTTTGTTCGAGGGATTCTCGGACAACTGGTGCCAGGTGGTCCCCGACGCCACCGTTGAGCGCCTCATGCCAATGGGCTTCCGTCTCGCTGACGGGTCCATAGACAAGGCGGCAGGTGAAGCGTGGAAGGCATCAGAGGCTGATGTTGAGGTTGGCCTAGCGTTGCTGGAATCCCTGATATCCGGCCGCAGCTTTGCGCTGGTTTGGAAGCCGGATGGTGTGCACACCGAAATCACCTTCGAGCATGTGTCGCAGGCGATTGTCGAGTACACCCCCGGGCGCAGGCGCGTGCGCAGTGCTGGTCTCAAGGTGTGGGAGGACGGGGCGTTTGAGTTCGCCACGCTGTTCCTGCCCGATTTTGTGTACCGTTTTCAGCGTGACAAGCGGACTACGGGTGATGTTGGCCAGTGGGATACCCGTACTGCTGAGCTGTCAAGTGGTGAGCACGCTCACCTGGCTAACCCGCTGGGTGTTGTTCCGCTAGTCGAGATTGCTAACCGGTCTAGGCTTCGTGGCTCACCGCGCAGCGAGATTCAGAACGTGGCTCCGCTGCAAGACGCGGTCAACACGTTGTGGTGCCACCTGATGACCGCCGCAGACCAGCTGGCCTTGCCTGCACGCGCTGTGCTGGGCATGGACCGGCCAACGCGGGAAATCCTTGACTCCGAGGGCGAGGTTATTGGGGAAGAGGACCTACCCATCGACCGATTCCGCTCTGACCGACTTCTGTGGCTTGAGCGCGAGGGCGCGAGTATTGCCGAATTCAGCGCCGCTGATCTGACCAACTACACGAAGGTCATTGAGACGGCAGTACAGCACATTGCAGCGCAGACACGCACTCCGCCGCATTACCTACTTGGCCAGATGGTAAATATCAGTGCGGATGCCCTTACGGCAGCTGAGTCGGGCCTGGTGGCAAAGGTGGCGGAGCGTCAGCGGTTCTTTGGCGCGTCGCTGCGTGAGGTCATGAGGCTGGAAGCCCTAGCCGCTGGTGACGTCGGTCGTGCAGAAGGTTTGGCGCTGGGCGATGTGGTCTGGCGTGATGCTCAGTACAGGTCCGACGCTCAATACGCGGACGCGCTGACGAAGTACAAGGCAATCGGGGTTCCCGATGAGGCTCTATGGGAGCGCATTCCGGGCGTTACACCGGACGAAATCGAGCGTTGGAAGTCCATGCGCAATGACCAGGCAGCCGCTGTTGTTGGTGGCGACATTGCTGGACTTTTCGGCGTCAAGCCAGAGGCGGATGACACGGGGGTCTAGGTGGCTACCTCAGGCACTCTCGCTGAAGCGCGCTATGCGCAGGTGCAGTCCATCACTCGCAGCGTTGTAGGGGCCGTACAGGGACTTTGGCGCGATGCCACTCCCGATCGAATCCTGGCAGCGATGAGCGGCGAAACCGGGCGACAGATTCTAAATGCGGTCATCGCCGGTCAGCTCTCAGCGGCACAAGGTGCACAGGCCTTTGTCACTAGCGCGATGCTTGTGCAAGGCGTAGGCGTAGCCCCACTAGGTCAGCTTGTTCCCGGTGCGCTAGCCAACATAGCCAGTGATGGTAGGCCGTTGGCGAGTCTTCTCTACCTGCCCGCTATCACTACGGCGCAAGGGCTAGCCGCTGGGCTCAGCCCCGAGATGGCTACTGCCCGTGGGCTGAACCAAATGGCATATCTTGTGGCCACTCAGATTGCGGACACGGCGCGTACGGCTACGTCAGTCGCGATGACGGCAGAGCCAAAATGTGTCAGCTACGTCCGGGTCGTGAAACTTCCGGCTTGCTCGCGCTGCATCATCCTGGCGGGGCGCCAGTACAGCTACTCCACAGGCTTCAAGCGGCATCCTAAGTGCGACTGCGGCATGGAGCCCATGAGCGACGCTGAGTGGCGCAGCCGGGAGACAGCGAAGAGCCCGAATGATCTTTTCAAGGCAATGAGTCCCGAAGAGCGTCGTAAGCGCTTCGGCACTGCCGGGGCTGAGGCCATCGAAAAGGGCGCTGATATTGGTCAGGTCGTCAACTCGCGACGCGGGATGACTACGACCACTACAGGAAAGCGCATAACGAGTGAGGGCGCTACAAGGCGCGGGATCGGCGCCAAGGCCCTTGACTCCGGCTTTCAAAAAGCTACCGGGCAGCGTTACCAGAGGGCACGTGAAGCACGCCTAATGCCCGAGCAAATTCTAAAGAATGCGGACGGCGATCGAGACCTACAGGTTGCCTTGCTGCGCAAACACGGATACATCACATAGGAGCGATTCCTAATGAGCACTCCAGTTGAGCCGGTTACTCCGGCCGAGCCCGTCACCCCTGATGAGCCGGTTACTCCGGCCGAGCCGGACCTAGGGGACGCGGGAAAGAAGGCACTTAAGGCGGAGCGCGATGCCCGCAAGAATGCCGAGAAGGAACTAGCGGATATTAAGGACGAGGTCTCTCGCCTGCGGCGCTCCAATGCTGCCACGAAGGGCACGGACCTTGAGGCCATTAAGGCCGAGATTCGCTCTGAGTACGCCACGCAGCTTGCCGAATCGGCCATCAAGTCCGAGGCAAAGGGCCGTCTAGCCGATCCCGCTGACGCGCTGCTGTACATCAAGCCCGGCGATGTGGCCGAAGGTGAAGATGCCATCAAGGCTGCCATCGACAAGCTTCTGACCGATAAGCCTTACCTTGCTGCAAGCACCGGCCCAAAGCCCTGGGGTGACGTAGGTGGGGGGCAGCGGAAGTCCGCTGAACCCGAGCCCAGCACTCCGGAAGAGCGCATGCGCAGGGCGTACGGCCAGAAGGCCAAATAACCCGAGCCACCTACTAACAGTCGTAGGTGACGCCCATTAGGAGAAATCGAACATGGCTCTAACTCTTGCTGAGTCCGCCAAGCTGTCCGAGGATGACCTACAGCGCGGGGTTCTTGAAACCTTCGTGCAGGAGTCGCCCATCCTCGACCGCATTCCCTTCCTGACCATTCAGGGCAACGCCTACGCGTACAACGAAGAGGGGACGCTGCCGGGTGTCGAGTTCCGGTCTGTGAACGAGGGCTATACGGAGTCCACTGGGACGATCAACCCCAAGTCCGAAAGCCTTGCCATCCTTGGTGGTGACGCCGACGTTGACCGGTTCATTGTCCAAACTCGGGGTAACTTGAATGATCAGCGCGCTGTGCAGACCCGCATGAAAGTCAAGTCTGCGGCGTACAAGTTCCAGGATCACTTTTTCAACGGGGACACTGCTGTTGACCCGAAGGGGTTCGATGGTCTCAAGAAGCGTCTTACCGGGGCACAGGTTGTCTCGTCCGGCACCAACGGTGCTGCCATCAACACAGACGACACCACGCGCAACGCGTTCTTCGATAAGCTCGATGAACTTGTTTCCGCCGTGAATGGCCTGAACGGCTCGAACGGTGCGATTTACGCCAACGCTGGTGTCATTGCAAAGATGCGATCAGCGGGACGACGTATTGGTGGGGTTGAAATCGTCCGTGAGGACATGACGGGTAAGCGCATTGTCACGTGGAACGGCATTCCGGTGCTTGACCCTGGCCAGACTTCCGCTGGTGTGACCATTCTCCCTCAGACTGAGACTCAGGGATCGTCTTCCGTCGCCTCTAGCGTTTACGCAGTCAAGTTTGGCTCAGACGAGGGTGACCAGGCGGTTACCGGTCTGACCAACGGTGGCGTCCAGGTCTATGACCTAGGTGAGCTGGACAGCAAGCCCGTGTACCGGACTCGGCTCGAGTTCTACACCGGCCTAGCCGTTTTCGGTGGCAAGGGTGCCGCTCGTCTGACTGGCGTTCTCGCCTCCTGATTGGAGCCCGCATGCCCCCGCGTAAGAGGGCTGAATCGAAGCCCGCTGCGCCTGCTGTGCCGCACATTGACGCGTGTTCCGGGCCCCGGATGGAGAGCTACGACGTTCTCCGTCCGGATGGCTTAACAGCTCGTGTTGATCGGTGCCAGGAATGCGGAGCACAGACCACGAAGTGAATAGGGAGGGTGCCCCATGGCACTGCCAGCACTAGCGACGCTTACGCAGCTAGAAAGTTGGATGCAGGCTGGTGTGGGCACCCTTCCTGCGTCGGCTTCCATGGTACTTGACACCGTGTCTGCCATCGTCCGCGCCGAGGCACGGCAGAATTTCACTCGCAGCACGTCGACTGTGACGATGTACCCGAGCTCAACCAGGGGCATTCCGGCTCGCTATTACGTTGACCTGCCGCAGCGACCGGTTGTGTCCGTGGATTCGGTAGTTAGCGATGGGGTGGCGCTTGTCGCTGACACTGACTACGAACTGCGGCGCGACAGGCTGTACCTGAACGCCTGTGCTCCCGTCTCAGTGACTTTCACGCACGGGTACGTGGAAACCCCCGGAGACGTCCTGGCAGTCGTTCTGACAGCCGCTCAGCGCGTGCTTAGCAACCCCCACGACCTGCGGCAGGAAACAGTGGGCAGCGTCAGCGTGACGTACGCCACTGAGACTATTGGCGCTTCGCTGGCTCAGCGGGATAAGGATCTCCTGCAACGATACCGACGCGGCGTTGCCTCTGTGAGGCTCACATGAGCGCACTTTACGCAGACAGCGTTACCCGTGTGCGCGCTGACTACGTCACAGACAAGTACGGCAACCCCAGCACTACGCGCGATTGGCAAAACGCCACGAGGACAACCGTGTCTGGTGTCAGCGTCCAGCCGGATGCGAGCAGTGAAGACACAGGGGATCGGGGCACCGTTGTCACGGGTTGGCGCCTGTTCACACCCAAGGGTCACGATCTGGACGTACTGCCCACTGACCGCGTTGAGTATGAGGGCATGACCCTGGAAGTCGATGGGGAAATAGCGCGCTATCGCGTAGGCGGTCGAGTCCACCACATAGAGGCACGGCTGAAGAAGGTGGATGGGTAATGGCGCGTTCCCGCATCCGATACAACTTTGATTTCATCCGCAGCATGACGACTCTGCCTGAGACTCAGCGAGTCGTAGTGGCCGTGGCGCGCCAAGTCGACGCAAAGGCAATCGCGCAGGGCTCACAGACGAAGGTCGACACCCAATCCGGCCCGAATCGTGTGCGTGCCGCTGTGATTGCTGGCTACGAGAATGGCGCCACAGCGGAGAATACGCGCCGTGTCCTGCTGAATTCCCTTGATGTTGGGGAGGTGAGCAAGGATTGAAACCCGTAGTGCAGTTTCCCGATGCCGTGCTGGTGGTCGTCGACTACCTTCGCAGCGTCATGCCGCCGGGCACCCTGGTTTATTCCCGCGTGCCTGAAACCCGACCCGCTGAGTTCATTCGCGTGGAGCGCCTGGGCGGTTTGCGCAACACGCTGGTGACTGACAGGCCACGGATAGACGTTGAATGCTGGTCAGGCACCGAAGAGGACGCCGAGGCTCTGATGTCCAAGACTCGGGCGTTCGTAAGCGCCATGGCCGGTAAGCGTGGGGACACGACAGTTTACGGCGTAGCCGAGGTAGGTGGTCCCCAGTGGCTACCGGACAGTGTGTCCGGGCAACCACGTTATTCATTCGCTGTTGAGTTCTCCGTGCGGGGAACGGAAATGAGTTGAGCATGGCTGGAAGTGTTGATAACCCGCGCCTATGGGAAGGGGCGGACCTTTACACAGGTCCGATCGCTACCGCCCTACCGGCCACCCTGGCCGACTCTATGAGTACCGTTCCTGCGTGGAAGGCGGTCGGTCTACTCAGCGAGGATGGCGCTAGCGAGTCTCGCGATGAGGACACGAGCGACTTCTATGCGTGGGGCGGGAAGCTTATTCGCACGAAGCGCAGCAAGCACAAGCGGCAAATCAAGGTCACGTGCCTAGAGGACAACCTGACTGTCTTCTCGCTGGTGAACCCGGGCAGCACAGTGTCCACGACCACAGGCGTTAACACGCGCACGGTCAAGATTCCGAAGAGCGAGAAGCTTGCGTTCGTGCTTGAGCTTGTTGATGGGGACATTACCCGTCGGCGCCACATCCCGACCGGTGAAGTTACCGAGATTGGTGAGGTTTCGCTCAGCGAGAGCGACCTACAGGCCTTCGAGCTGACCATCACCATCTACCCGGACTCTAGCGATGTCCTGTACTACGACATTGACAACGACCCGCAGGGTGCTGCCGCCTAAGCGCTGACGTGCCCTCATGACCGGACGGGGCGAGTTTCTGGGTGGAGTCTCGCCCCGTCCATAATCCACCCGACAGGAGAACACCCACCATGCCTACGAAGAATGATGCCACCGGTGAGCGCATCACTTTCCAGTTCAACGGCGACGCGTACAAGATTCCTCCCTCAGACGAATGGGACATTGACGTCCTTGAGGCGATCGACGATCAGCGGCTAACCCACGCGCTGAGGGCCTTGCTAGGCGATGACCAGTACGCCACTTTCCGTGCGAAGAACAAGACTGTGAAGTCCCTTGGCGACTTTATGAAACGTGCTGGTGAGAAGGTGGGGGCGGGAAACTCCTAAGCCTCCCCGCGCTTATCAGAGAGCATGGGGACGCTATAGAGGCAGATCTGGCCTTTCGCGGGTTTGATCTCCTAGACATGTGGCGCGGCAAGCTGAGCCCCCGCAAGGTTTATGTCCTTATCCGGGGGCTTCCTGCTGACAGTGCCACGAGAATGGCCATGAATGAGGGACAGCCCCTCTGGTCACGAACTGACTTTATCCTCGCTGATTTGGTGGACGCTGCGAACGCAATGACTTGGGTTACCGCCAACCGAGAACTAGCGCGTCATGAGCGACAGCCGTACCCGGAACCTTATCCGCGCCCGGGGCTGAAGCCCAAGAAGACAATAACCGCTGCTGACCTGGTGGCGTTCAGGGAACGAACAAAAAGGGGGTAGCGGTGTCCGCTCCGGAAATCGCAGTCGCCTATGTGTCCATTGTCCCTGAGATTCAGGGATTCGCCCGGAAGCTACGCGAAAAGATCGTAGGACCGGCTGAAGATGCCGGAGCGGAAGCAGGGTCGAGCCTTAAAGACAAGCTGAAGGCTGGCGCTGCCGCCGCTGGTATCGCTGCCGGTGCTGTGTTGGCCAAGGGTCTAGTTGACGCTTTCGAGCAGGCGGATATAACCAGCAAGCTACAGGCTCAGCTAGGCGCCACTGGGAAGGACGCTAAGCGCTACGGCGACGTTGCGGGAAAGCTTTACACCAAGGGTGTCACAGAGAACTTCCAGCAAGGCGCGGACGCTATCCGGTCTGTCGTACAGGCTGGCCTAGCTCCACCCGACGCGACTAACAAGCAGCTACAGAGCATCGCAGCGAAGGCAGTCGACGTCTCTACGGTCTTTGATCAGGACCTAGGCGGAGTCACCAACGCTGTGGCGCAGATGATGAAAACGGGCCTTGCCAAGAACAGTACCGAAGCCTTCGATATCATCACTCGCGGTTTTCAGACTGGCGCTAACAAGGCTGATGACCTGGTTGACACCATCAATGAGTACGGGACCCAATTCCGTAAGGCTGGTCTAGACGGTTCTACTGCTGTCGGCCTTATCAACCAGGCTATACGGGCAGGCGCGCGTGACTCCGACATTGCGGCTGACGCCATCAAGGAATTCAGCCTCCGTATCGTCGACGCTAGTAAAAAAGAGACCCAAGACGGTTTCAAAGCCCTTGGCTTGAGCGCCAAGGACATGGCCACTCAGTTCGGAAAGGGTGGCAAGTCCGCTACGGCAGCGCTCGACACAACTCTCGACCGGCTCCGCAACATGAAAGACCCGGTTGAGCGAAGCGCAGCAGCGGTGAACCTGTTTGGAACACAGGCTGAAGACCTCGGCGACGCGCTGTTTGCCATGGACCCCAGCAAGGCGGCAGACGGCCTCGGCAAGGTAGGCGGAGCGGCATCCAAAGTCGGCAAAACCATTCACTCAGGCCCGAAGCATGAGATCGAGGTTTTCACGCGAACCCTTCAACAGGGGCTGGTGAACGTCCTTGGTAAATATGTCATCCCCGCTATCGGTGATACGATAGACGTATTCAGGGATATAGCCGGGGCTGCTGTTGGTGCGTGGAAGTGGGTCAAGGACGTTAGCCCCCTCCTAGCTCCGCTGGCTATCGCCATTGGGGGCATCACGCTTGCGCTGAATGCGCAGGCAATCGCCACGGGTCTTGTGACGGGCGTTTTTGCTATCTACCGGGGCGCCATACTAGTCGGCACAGCGGTTACGAACGGGATGGTTGCCGCACAAGCGCTGCTAAACGCTGTCATGAGCCTTAACCCCTTCGTGCTGGTGGCTATTGCGCTTGCTGCCCTGGTGGCGGGAATCGTGGTTGCCTACAAGCGTAGCGAAACCTTCCGCGCGATCGTCACGGCAGCGTGGCAAGGAATCCAGAAGGCAGCACAATTCGCGTGGAACAACGTCCTAAAGCCGGTGCTGCGCGCGCTAGCGTCTACTGTCCAATGGCTTTACCGGTCCGTCATAAAGCCGGTGTTCGGGCTCATCGTCGGGGTGTTCCAGTCCTGGTGGTCGAACGCAAAGATGTACGCCAAGCTAGTTCAGGGCGCGTTCCACGCTGTGGCGTCCGTCGCTAAGTGGCTGTACAACAACGGCATTCGCCCTGCGTTCAACTGGATTGCCGACAAGGCATCTTGGCTATGGAACCGTGGCGTAAAGCCATCATTTGATGCCCTTAAGCGTGGCGTCAGCGCGGTCGGAAAAGCTTTCAACACGGCCAAGGATTATATCGGTAGGCAGTGGTCCAAGTTGGCTGGTATTGCCAAGAAGCCCGTTAGTTTCATCGTGAACACGGTGTATAACAAGGGCGTTGTCGGCATGTGGAACAAGGTTGCCGGGGCGTTCGGGGCACCCAAGCTGAGCACATGGAAGTTTGCCACCGGTGGAATCCTGCCTGGGTATACCCCGGGGCGTGATGTGCACCTCGCTGCACTAAGTGGTGGTGAGGCAGTTATGCGCCCCGAGTGGACGCGCGCAATGGGGCCCGGGTATGTCAACACCATGAACGCTGCGGCTCGCAAGGGCGGCGTTGGTGGAGTCCGAAAGCTGGCTGGCAGCGGACAGCTTCCAGCCTTCAAGGATGGCGGCATTTTCAACTGGATTGGCAACAAACTTCAGGGCGCAGGGAGCGCAGCGTGGGAGGGCATCAAGAAGGGCGCCTCTTGGCTCAAGGATGGCCTAGAGTCGTCTGCCCGCGCTGGTGTCAAGCACGTCGTCGACCCGCTTCTGAAGAGCATTCCTGGCTCTTCCACGGCGTACGGCAAGGCAATTCGCGGTGTGCCGAACAAGATCGTTGACAGCATCTTTGGGTACGTCAAGACAGCGAACAAGAAGATGGAGGCAGCCGGAATCGGTGGCAAGGGCTCCGTATCGGCACTCCGCTGGGCTCGCACGCAGAACGGCAAGCCGTACCAGTGGGGTGGCAACGGGAACCCTTCCTGGGACTGCTCCGGATTCATGTCCGCCATTGAGTCCGTGATACGTGGTCAGCGTCCCCATAGGCGTTGGGCCACGGGCTCATTCAGCGGGAACCAGGCGCCCTCAGGATGGGTGCGTGGCACGAAAGCCCCGTTTATGATCGGGATCACGAACGCCGGGGTTGGGCACACAGCGGGAACGCTGAACGGCGTGAATGTTGAGTCACGAGGTGGCTCCGGTGTGCTAGTGGGAAGTCGAGCCCGCAGTTACCGTGACAGTCTCTTCACCGACGTTTACGGTTTTGCCCCTTCCCGCAAGTTTGACAATGGTGGCTGGCTACAGCCGGGGGCGACAATGGCAGTCAATAAGACTGGACGCCCTGAGCCCATTCTGACGGCTTCTCAGTGGTCCAGCATGGCAACACTGGCAGCGCAGGGCGGCAATGGCCTAAAGGCCGGTGACAGGCTGGTTCTGTCCGTCGACGGGCGTACTCAGCTTGAGGCCTATGTCGATAGCCGCGCAGACGGCCGAATTGAAAAGGGGTTGGTTTCCCCTGCATCCCTAGGAAGGACTCGGTAGATGGCCGAAGGCGACGAGGTTACATCAGCGGGTGACCCGGTAGTCATCCCAGCAACGCGAACCACCGTGGACAGCAATGGCAACACCGTGGTCACTGGCTACGCGCCAGACGGTACAGAGATATACACGGGTGACGTCAGGACAGAACCAGAAGAGGCAATCTTTGTCGACCCAAACGTAAGCGAAGGCGCGTAATAGTGGGGGCCACCTATTCGCAGGTGGCCCCACCAGGGAGTCTAAATGGCGTACGCAAACCCAAATATTCTGCCTGAGAGTGCAAGCACCTTCGAGGGCGGTACTCATACGTGGGTGACGACAGGGGGTAACACAACACTTGCCGTGGTCTCTGGCCAGTTCCTGTCGGGCACACAGTCGCTCCGGGCTACCCCCACTGCCGCTGGCAGCATTGAGGCGATTAGCCCCAGGTGGGCGGTTACAGCGGGCAAGGAGTATGTTTGCCGACTTCCGCTGAGGACTAGCGCAGCAACAACTGGGCGAACCATCACGGCCCGTATCACCTGGTTCGACGACCCAACAGGTGGTAGTTCCCTTGGCGTGTCTGACGCTGCGCTGAACGTGTCCAACCAGTCAGGGTGGTTCAGCGCCAACTACCCGGTGTCGATTGGTACAGCGCCCGTCGGTGCCCAATCGGCCACGCTGAAAATGACTGTCACGGGGCTCGCGGCGGGTGAATATGTCAACACGGATGATGTGCACGCTGGTGAGGCCAAGCTACTAACCGGAAACCTCCTTGGCTTCAACGTACAGTCGGTCGAGAAAGACACATCCGGGTATATCGCCGCCAACGCAACGCTTGCCAGGACGTCTGCAATCCTCGAAACCGGCGCGGGGTTCTACGCTCTAGGCGCTACATCGGTTGCTTCAGGGGAGGTGTCGGTTAGCACCGCATCCTTTACCACGGTAACCGCAGGCGTGGAGTACGTGGCTTACGCGCTGGTGAATTCATCGACGGCCACAGTCACATCTAAGCTTGAACTGCAATGGTACAACAGTTCAGACACGCTGATTTCTCAGGAAACACGATCGTATACGGCCACGCAGAACGTGACCACTAGGCTGACTGTCGTTGGTAAGGCACCATCGGGCGCTGTGAAATGCAAGGTGTATATCCTGCCGCAAGCCACAGCGGCATCGCAGGTGTTCACCATCGAGCAAGTCACGCTGGCAGTTGCGCCGAATGTGGCGGGAAATCTTCTCTCTTATGACGAGTACTCCACTGAGTCGTCGCTGCCATCATGGACGGTGACTAACACCTCTCAGGCTCGGGCCTTTCTAACCAGCGGTGTGACCGACGGGTACTACGCGGTGCAGCTGACGCCTGTGGCTACCGGCCTCATAAGCATGAGCCTCGACAGGTTGGTACCGACAAGCCCGGGGGTGGCGTACCAACTTCAAGCCGTTTGTTGGCGCCGCGTACCCACATCGGTGTCCGCTACTAGCGCGTTCCGTACGCGTATCGATTGGTACGACTCAGGTGGGGGCCTATTTCAATCCGATAACCCTGACCAGTTTTACCCGAAAACATCTAGTGAGATGTGGCTCTCGCATATCACTAGCGAAACACGGACATGTCCCGAGGGCGCTTCCTACGCGCGGGTTGTGCTGGAAATCGACCACTCATCAAGCGTGATTGACGCCTATTTCATAGACAATGTCAAACTCGTCGAGTCGACCCCTGAATACGAACTGGTAACCAGCGATGAGGCAGGCGTAGTCACGCTGACGGTTAACTCAATCGACACCAGTGCCGAGACCGTAACAATTCGGCGAATGGACGAAAACGGCGAAGCGGTCCCTGTTCGAGGGTACGGCGCCGAGTATGTCAACCTGCCGTACGCGCAGACGGTCCTACTAATCGAGGACTACGAGGCACCGCTAAGCACGAAGGTGTGGTACGCAATCGAGTGGTTTGGCCCCGGGGGAGTACAGGCAACACGGCTGTTCACGCAGACGATAACCACCCCTGTACTCGACGACCCTGATTATGTGTGGTTCAAGTCGCCCGGGCTACCAGCAATGAATACACGTGTGTTGATGGAAAATCCCATTTCATGGGCGCGCGCCGCGCGGTCTTCAACGTACGAAATAGTCGGGCGAAGGAACCCCGTTCACATCACGGGAACGCGCGGGGGTAGAACGTCCAGCCTTTCGCTGCTTATCTGGGATGAGCCTTCACACGAGCTGTTCAATTCGCTACTTGATTCGGGGCTACCCTCCCTGATTCAGGCAATGCCCGGATACGGCGTACACGGGAACCTGTATCTATCCGTCGGCGACGTTGAATCCGAGCCGGTATCTGGTTCGGCCAGTGAGCCCGGTTGGCGCTGGACAGTTGCTGTGTCGGAGATTGATCGACCGTCCGGTGGCCTACAGGGATCGGCCAGCGCCACGTGGCAAGACATCTACGACAACTACGAAACGTGGTTCGACGTATTCGACGCACACGAATCGTGGGTGACCGTTCTCACTGAGGGGTAGGCGCAGCCGTGCAGACCATTAGTACTAAATGGGCGCCCGCGCTGACAACTGATCACGGGCTGTCTGTCAAGGTCAATGTCCTTTATGGTGGCGTTATTGTCGCTGAGGACATCGGTTTTGTGGATGGCTCGGTCAGTGTTGACAGAGGCAGCGACGTTAGGCGAACACTGTCCCTGGTTATCGCGGATCCGTCGGAATTCCCAATCGCCGAAACCTCGCTCTATGGGGTGTACGGGCAAGAAATCTACGTTGAATGCGGCGTTACCTACCTTGACGGCACATCCGAGCGCGTTCCGATGGGGACCTTCGTGGTAACCAGCGTAAGCGGGAACATCCACACAGGCCCGCTGTCCGTTACGGCGGCAGGCAGAGAGATTCTTCTAAAGCGCGCCGTGTTCGAGAGCACAGCAAGTACCAGCGGGTACTCAGACGCTGCCGCGTTCATCGAGCTCCACATAGGAGACGTCGTCCCTGGGGCGTCTTTCGTCGACTCATCAACCAGCGGGGCAACGGCAGTAGCCACGAAAACGTGGGACCCCGGCTCTGAAGTATGGGCGTCACTGGTTGAGGTGGCAACCTCTGTGGGGGCTGAACTGTTCTGCAATGCCGAGGGCACCTTCGAACTGCGGGATGTACCAGACATGGACGGAGCCACTCCTGTGTGGGACGTCACGACAGGGGAAGCCGGGGTCATGGTCTCGGCTGACCTAGAGCTATCAGGCGACGATGTGTACAACCGTGTGGTTGTCAGCGGCGAGAACACAGAAGACAACAAACCTCCGGTTACTGCTGAAGCGAAGATCACGGACGCTGCCGACCCGCTGAGGTATGGCGGACCGTTCGGCAAGGTCACTAAGGCCTATAGCTCAAGTCTGGTCGTGTCTGTGCCAGGCGCCCAGTCTGTGGCCAACGCACTTCTTCGAAAATACCGGGCGCCTAACCGCACCGTGACGCTACAAACCGTTCCTAACCCTGCGCTAGACGCTGGAGACTGCATCCGCGTCAGCTACGGGCCGGAGTCGACGGTACTGCCTGAGCTTCACCTAGCTCAGTCATTCACTGTGCCGCTGAGCCTTGAAGGGTCTGGGGCTTCCCCCATCGCCACCATCAGCGGAAGGGAAGACGCAGCATGAGCGCACCCGTGGACCGGCTACTAGACGCTGTGCTAAAGCGGGTCAAGGATTCTGGCTTGTTGTGGTCCGGCACGGTAATGGGAACTGTCAGCGCAGTCGGCACAGACGGCACCGTGACTGTCACCAGGGGTTCCGACACGTACCCGAAGGTGCGCCTTCTGAGCGGCTACACAAGCCCCGCCGTATCCGACACGGTTGAGATCATGCGCACCCTAGGCGGGTGGGTCTGTATGGGTGCCATTCAGACGACCAACCCCGCTAGCACGTGGACCACGGTGAGTATGGCGTCCGGCTTCTCGTCTAACGGCAACAGCAACGGTACCGTTCAATACCGCGTAGTGCAGGTGGCAGGCGGCAAGCTCGTTGAGTGGCGCGGGGGGATCGGGATCACCTACAGCAGCAACAGCATTCAGAATGGCGGGAATTTCCTAGCCTCTGCGCTGCCTACTTCTGCCCGCCCACTCTCGCTCCGCACGGCTACCGTGGCATGTTCAGCGTCATCTAGTAGTTCACTCTCGCTCAAAGTGGACTTCAAGACTGACGGGACTACGGGAATCGTCGGGACGACCACCAGTACGACGGACGCGTACGCCACCCCAATTATCCGCCCCCCGTGGCTGTCGCTTAACGGCGTCCGCTACAGCATTGACTAGAAGGTGTCTTCATGCCTCTAACCGACGGTTACGGCCAAAACATCACCTATCCCACGCTGACAGACAAGCCCAATGCACAAACCCTAGGACAGGGCATTGTCGACGGGCTGACACCTCGCAGTGTTATGCGTTTCGCGTCTGCCGGTGTCCGAGGTGGCACCATCACAGTGCCGGTTGAGGGCATGATGACATGGCTGCAAGACGTCAACCTTCTACAGGTGTTCGATGGGAGCGCGTGGGTTACTGTCGCTGCCGGTACTTCCATTTGGACGAACATAAGTCTTGCATCGGGGTTCACCGACAACGGAAATAGCAACGGAACGGCGCAGTACCGGGTTGTTAACCTCTTTGGTGAGCCATCCATAATGCTCCGTGGTGGTTTGAACGTCACCTACACGAGCGGGAACATCGCCAACGGCGGGATCATCAACAGTACTGCGCTGCCTTCGTCAGCCAGACCTTCTACTCTTCGCACGATCCCCGTTGCGTGCTCAGCGGTTAGCAGCACGATAGCCAGCCTCAAGCTGGACATCCAGACTGACGGGTACCTAAAGATCGTCGGCACGGGCGGGGCAGATCTGCCACCGTGGGTGTCGCTTAACGGTGTTATCTGCTCTCTCTAATAGGAGGTTCCATGGCCACGCCCATGACCCCGGCTCAGATAAAGGCTCAGCTAAAGAAGTGGGGAGTCCGTTACGCGGAATACAAGGATTGGGAGACCCACAACCGTAACCACAAGGGTGCGTGGGGGCCGGTAAATGGCTTCATGGTCCACCACACTGGCAGTGACAGCAAGGATCAGCGAGAACTACTCTACGGTGGTGTGGCCGGTCTTCCAGGCCCGCTGTGCCACTTTGGTCTAGCGCAGGACGGCACGGTGCACCTAGTTGGGTGGGGGCGCGCTAATCACGCTGGTCTCGGCGACGATGA
>LLBY010008623.1_pt1 | contig 24445 bp, 9 predicted proteins | sample 1489401 | NCBI WGS metagenome assembly LLBY01 (sample SAMN04092656, study PRJNA295927) | soil metagenome | biome: Soil prokaryotic community; feature: Bulk soil; isolation source: soil from tomato rhizosphere | host: tomato cultivar Hawaii 7996 | place: South Korea | collected 2011-11-01 | reverse complement strand
TCTAGTTTTCAGACACTTTCTTAGCAAGTTGCAGCGAAATGCCGGAGTAAATGATCATTGGGGAAGACTATATGCAAGTGTATTCCCCTCAGATCAATTCATGAAACTATAGTAGTGGAACGACGCCACTCTCAGTAATTTGAATAGTGAACTGGGGTAAAAACAATGTCGAATGCACAAGCTCCTCTCAGAACAAGTCTTCTTCTCGTTGGGGCAGTCCTTATCATCCTAAGTCAAATCGTCATACAAGACCTGCCAGTGGATCAACGCAATATACTTGTCTGGCTTGCACTCGTGGGGATCGCATTGTTTCTGGCTTCCACGATTAATGTTTTAGCAAACAAACAGGATCCATCTCGAATCGAGCACATCATCCGGCAGATCGCAAACTGCTTTCATATCGCGGACTGGCAAGTGGTATTTCTCTTGACCAGTCCTTTACTTTCTTGGGTGGCCTGGTGGGCAGCAGGCGACGCGAGAAAAATGATCAATCCTGCTGTGGCTATCATCGCATGGGTCTTAGCAATTGCAACTGCGATTGTTGGCAGCTTCAGGGGTCCTTTGGAGGGAGTTAAGTTTGAACCGCGAAGTCTGACCCTGCCCCTCGTGCTGACTCTGGCAGCCTTTCTAGCACGGGGTTTGGCCATGGATCGCTTCCCGATTGCACTCACAGGCGATGAAGGGAGGGACGGTTTAGAGGCTGCGCGCGTTCTGAAAGGAGAACTTAACAATCTCTTTATTTCAGCAGGGTATTCATTTCCTTCGCTTTTCTATTTCGTCCAAGCTCTCTCCATACGTCTTCTTGGACAAACTACCGAAGCTTTGCGACTCACATCGGCACTTGCAGGGGCGCTAACCGTGACAGCCTTGTTCTACGCGGGAAGCGTTATGTTTAATCAGCGGACTGGTTTTTTAGCTGCGATCTTTTTAGCTGCTTATAGCTTTCATATCCATTTTAGTCGCATCGGACTTAACAACATATGGGATGGCCTCTGGTACATCATTCTGATTGGTGCATTATGGCATGGTTGGGAACATGAGCAAAATAAATCCTTCGCGTTGGCGGGATTTAGTCTGGGTATGGCACAATATTTTTATCCGAGTGGGCGGGCACTGATAATACCGATTTTTGGCTGGCTGTTGTTGATGGGGATGTTCAGGAGGGAAAAATTTAAGCGCGTTTTCACTGGTATCCTCATCATGTTTATCGTGACTTCCGTAATTATTTTGCCTCTGGCAATATTTTATTGGCATCACCCTGATGAGTTTATGGCGCCATTACGACGCGTGAGTATCTTTGGCCCGGTTCTAGATGGTTTGGTGCAATCCACGGGACAGCCAGTATGGATGATCATATTGAACCAGATTTGGAAAAGTCTGCAAGGCTTTACTTATTTGCCTGTTACTTTCTGGTATCAGCCGGGTACACCGTTACTTAGACCAGTTGCAGCCAGTTTATTTTTACTGGGACTTCTCCTACTCTTGAGCCGGGACCGAGACGGTCGTTTTCTCTTACTGGCACTTTGGATTCTTACATTTGGTTTGATCGGCGGGTTAAGTGAATCGACGCCAGCAGCGCAACGCTATGTTGCGGCAGCTCCAGTATGTGCACTTCTGATTGGCTATGGCTTAAACGAGATTACTTCCATTTTTGAAATGCTCTGGCCGCAACTTAATCGAATCCTTGAAGGTGCTGTTATCGGAGTTGCATTTCTCCTGGCCATGGATGAACTCAATTTCTACTTTAACACTTACACTCAAAAAACAATTGTGGAGTGGAGCCATAATCATACGATGATTGCACAGCATCTTGCTAACTACTTAGAGGAAAAACCAGCGAATCTTCAAGTGGCGTTTTTTGGGGCGCCATCTATGGGCTATTATTCGGTTCCAAGCCTCCAATACCTGGTTCCTGATGTTAAGGGAATAGATGTCACCCTCCCCTGGGAATCATTTGACAAATCAACGATTACCGGAACTGACCTCGTTTTTATATTCCTCCCTGGACATGAAAATGAACTTAATACTATTAAAAGTGACTATCCAGGTGGGAAAACGTATAGAGAAGTGGCCAGTGATGGAAAGACTCTATATTGGTATTATGAATATGCTTCTAAATAGGGATCGCATCGATACGTAACAATCATTTACATGAAAGCTGCTCTTTCAAAGTCAGGATCCGTTGTTCGTATCGATTTATTCGCTGGGAAAAGCGGTCTCCGCAGATAGCACTTGAAAAATCTGTACATGGTTGGCATCATAGACCTTAAGCAGCATACCTGCCTGTGCCATTCCCTCAAACTTATTCAATCCGTTTGGATCATAGACTGCGTGCTCCAGACCGCCAACGATCACATACGAGACATCATAACGGTGGGCAATTTCCATCGCTCGTTCTGGATCCTGGGTGTTATAGAATTCCTTGACCAAGCCGATGCGGTAGTCGATGAGGTCGCCGGGCAAAAGCGAATATTGCTGTTTTGTGTGCCAGTCCCAGCCGATGACGGTTGGCAGTCCGGTATAGATCGAGTAGCGATTGCCCCAGTGGTATAACCCAGTATTGCCTTCCATGATGACCGGGGATCCTTTGATATTTTGCCGCATCCACCGGATGGCATCATAATCCCAGCGCAAGACGAGATCCTGATTATTTTCATCGTAGGTTGCGCTCTGCATGTAATCCATGCCATTAAGCCCAGGCGGCGAATTCGGGACGTAACGATCGTTCATCTTTGCCCGGGCCGCTGCAACGGGATAGACCATCCCAGCCAGCATCAACAGAGCGAACGCTCCCCACCAGACCCAGCCAAATTGCCGCAAGGTGGAACCTGATGTATTTGGGGATGATGTAGCAGCTGCGGGGTTTTCGCCGATCGGGGTTGGCGCAAGGGAGGAAACGGCGCGCGACGCTAAAGCAAGGTTTTCCATGATCAAACCGAGTCCTGCTGCACTTGCCACCCCGAAGATTACCCATGCCTGCAAATAGAATTTAAAGACCGTGTTGGCGCGCCCGATATCCCCCTTGAGAACGACAAATTCCACCAAAAGGGTAAGCACAAGGCTGACCAGGACCAAGAGGGTAACCCAGACCATTTCAATGGATGTTCCCCGATGAAAGAGGACCCAGACTCCCAGGCTGATGAGTGGAAGGACAAAGGCGAGAATAGGCAGCTTCAAAAATAGCAAAGCAAGATCGACGGCAATTACAAGCGGCACGAGATATACCATCCAACCTGTGAGCTCAACGTCGGATTGGCTTGGTGTATCGTACTGGCGATGAAGCTGGAAGAGAGACATGACCAAAACGGTCGCGGCAAGGAACAGAAAGATTCCATGGACCGTGATGTACTCACCCAGGGTTGTGCGCACATCCTCCCATACTTCCACACTGGTATATCCGGTTGCGTAATTGAGAATATAAGGCAGGAAGAACAGCAGCGTCAAAACAAAGAGAGAAAGGAATTGCCAGCTGAATGTATGTAGCAGCTCGTAGGGGTTCCAAAACCTCCCGGCCTGATAAAAACAGAAACCAATACCAAAGAGCAAAAGGACCAGAAAGATCGCCAATTCTAGATGTGCGTTGATGCCGAGAATACTTAATGGCACCAACAGGATGACCATCAGGACAAGAAGGAGTGCAAGGGAACGCAGACACTGTTGGAGCAGCTCCTGCCAATCCAATGGCTCTGCACGAGGAGATTCCTTTAATGCAAACGTCCACTTTAAGAGTATCGCTGCACCCGTGATCCCGAGATAGGTCGGGTAATCCCAGGTGTTGATGGCGCGCAACGCTCCCACAACCAAGGCGATTATGGCCAGGTTGTACCACGTTATCGCCGCGCGACTCACAAGCAGATGGACGGCCAGCCCCAGAGCAACCAGCGCGAACGGAATCGCGATCAGATGAGCGTGCAAATCCCCATAAATAAATGTAAAGAAGGGGAATTCATTAATCGTATTGGGGATCACACGTGTGGCTGTCCAGTACCAATCTCCGATGTCCACCGGGATCGACTCGCCATCCAAAATCCACTTGTTCAATCCATTTACCAAAGCACGCAAGCCAGAGCCGCCCCCTAACTCGGTTAGGCCTTTGAAGGCCAACTTCACCTCGCCCAGATTGCCAATGACGAGAACCAGAAGCGCACCGAAGACGCCTGCCATACTCGGCCAGAGAATGCCGGGATCCACTGTTTTGCCAGTAGGCTGTGTACTGGATTTCAAGCGATGTCTCCCAGAGAGGACCAGGTTGAACACGACGCCAAAGGCACCACTGGCGGTTAATCCAAAGAACATGGGAATCAGCAAATTGTAGGCAACTTCAGGGACAATCCCGCTCAAGCGAATCAGCGCTGCGCTGATAAATTGCCCAAAGTAATAGTAATTAATGTAACTGCCGGCAAACCATGGGTTGTAGGGAGGAACGTAAGTGGTCTTAAGGATGGCATTCAGAAATGCAACATCCATGGGCCGTTCTCCCCCCATCCATGGATGCCACAAATCCGGATTTTGGAAACGAATGGCAAGATCCAGGGCGAAACAAACGAAAAATACCAGTTCTTCGATGAGGAGAATCGTAAGATTCATTTTTATGAAACGTTGCATCTCCTGCCAGCGTCGTCTCACAATCAGAATGCCGCCCAGGAACATGGGGAGCAGTCCCAGCAAGAGAGGCAGCCGGCCAAACGGCAACAAGTGGTAGCTGCTCAAAAGCCATGCGAACCAGGCGACGAACAGTATGCCGAGGGCCTTGGCAAAAGCATATCCACGGTCCGAAAACCCGCGGAATGCCACGAAGGTAAAGGGAAAGGCGAGCGCGCCGATTCCCCAGACCATGAGAATCCAGAGCAAGACTGGGAAGCGATTGGCCAGGTCATTAGGATGGAAGATGTCAGACCAGGTTCCGCCGGCACGATTCGCAGCCAGCTCTGTGGGCGTCATGTGGAACTGTCGGCGTGAGGCCGTCGCGTCGACAGGCTTGAGACGGAGTACTTCTGTCAAATCGACACTGTTGAACAGCTCGACTGTATTGGCATGCGAATAGGCAGGAGTCTTTTTGAAAATCGTGACTTTCGGATGATCGTACACCGTAAAGGCTTCTTCGGCGTTATCGTCAACGACGGTGATACCCATAAATTGGGGATAGGATGTAAATTCCTGTTCCGGTTCGAAGCCGAGCTGCCCGTTGAACAACCACTTATAATATTTTGTAGTCAGGGGAAAGCGCATGGGCAAACGAGGAATGGAACCGTACAACCGATTGGAGGAGAGGACGATATAGTCCACCTGATCCATCCATTCGACCATCTTTTTCCGCTTTTCCGGCGTATCTTCTCCATATAATTCGAGCATGACTGCTTCGTGATCGCGATAATAATCCTTACCATCCACTCGCAGTGGAAGCAGATCATCCCAGTGTTCACTGCCGAGCAGCTCCGTATCAGAGACATTGGCATAAATCCAGCGGGACGCTGCAACACGAGTATTCGTCCTGGTGTAAATGGAAGTGGATGCCACTGCCCAGAAAAGTGTCGTACTCAGCACGATCACGAACGCCAGACCAGCAAAGAATTGAGCTTGTTTCGCGACCCGAATACTGCGAACGTGCCCTGCCAGACCTTTCGCCCGGTTCCACATCCCAAAAAGAAAGAAGGCAGCAAAAATCGTAAGAAACGGATACAGAGGCAGGAAATAGCGCATGGTCTTCACGAACTGTCCTCCATGATAGAGGAACATCCCGATGACCCAGAACAGGATCAACAAGTGATTCCAACGTCGATCACGTAACACCTGATAGACTGCCCAACCGACACCAAGCCAGGCCGCAAGTCCCAGAGCGGGACCAAAACCCCAGAACACCATGTTGTACCAGGGGAACCAGTACGGCACCCGGTCCGTCCACTGGTGACTTGGCGGATAATCGTCCTCCCCAGATACAACCCGCTGCGCCCTCGACATGTCTTCCAGAAATTGTGGGTTCAAGCTCAGAAAGCCATCGAACGCATAGGGTTGGGCAATGCGAAAGATAATCACGGCCGCGACGCCTGCCAATACCAGCCCAGAGATAATAGGCCGCGCATGTGACCAGATCCCTGCGTTGAATTTGGAAGATGCATCTTCAGGCGTAGCTGATGGGACAGGCACATCCGGTTTGAACTCAATTTCGACGAGTAGAGGACCGATCCGAAAGGCGCGCATGGATAGGGCTTCCGGCGTTACTGGAGCGTCCATCATGACCGGATCTTGTTTTTCTCCCCTGCTTTCCAGCCTCGCACGCATTTGCTGAACGTTCTCGAGTGACTTTACCAGTCGTAGAACCGCGGCAAGCCCGATGATGCCAACGAACGGCGCCAGGTTGATGCGTGAGGCAAGCATCAGGCCAAAGAAGACACCCGCCATGATAAAAGGGCGCGTCCCGCGCTTGCCATCTGCCACGTCGAGAGCAAACCAGAAGGCAAGCATCAGAGGGATGTTGGTGAACGTATCGACCGTGAAAAAGTGCGATTGCTTGATTGGCAGTACAGAAAGTGTGTAGAAAAGGGCTGCAAGGAGCCCTATTCGCAGACCATACAGGCGTCTGCCTATCAAAAAAATCATCGCGACGACAAAGACGTCGGCGAGCGCCGATAACGCCCGCCCGAGCAAAACGAGGTTTTCATATTCTGTCAGGCTGACCACCTCGCCGATCAGCCGCACGAAGAAGAGGGGTGCCGTGCCGTAGACGAAGGAACCGAAATCGTTGTTATACGGGTTAAGCGGAGAACTCGCTGTGTCGAAATAATCTCTTAGGGAAGAAGGTAGCTGGATCGCCGTTTCCACCATGGTCAGGAAGCGTTCGTCAGGATGGAGATGCTGCCCTTCATCCCAATTCAATCCGCGGGTACGGAAGGCAACCGCTAGAATCAGGATGACGATCAGAGCCACCTTCCAGAAGCGCTCGATAAAAGTAAGCGCTACTGTCGATGTGACGGGCTTATTAGGGATGGAACCTGCAGTCGTCGTTTCAGCAGCCATCTCGATATCTTCCTGGGATTGAGCGTCATCCACCATTGGTGTGCTTTTGTGATCCTCTGACGGCATGAGAACCTCTGCGCTGAGGTGACCGGAATGTTGGCTGGATGTTTCCATGGTAGATCTCTTCGATCGAATCGATTATTCCTTGAACAATACTTCCCGGACGTGGATATGCGGTTCGTCCGGGGGGTTGAATTGTTCAATCTCAATGTAGATGCGGCTGACCAGCGCCGGCGCGGAAGAAAAATCCAGCTCCACATGCGGTTCGGGAGGCTGGTTACGATATTCGGATTCAAAGAGAACCGGCTCAGTATCTCCGTCACCATACACCTGCACGCGCAAATCAAAATCCATTCCCCCAAAATCCATCACCAGACCAGTTATGGGTTTTGAGACCGGGAACACAAAGTCGAGCACGAATGGGTTTGCCTGTGATCCACGGATGAGGGTCCTGGTATCTCCATCAAAGACGTCTTCTGCGTATCCCATATCCAGGGATGAATAAGTCATTTTGATGGTTTCGTCGTTTAGCATCACATCTTCGATCTCGAGTCCTGCAACTTCAGACCCAATACCAGAATCGGCAACATTCGTAGCAGGAAGGCGTGTGAGTATAAAGACGCCTGCTATCAATAGGATCAGGCCCCAGGCCCAAACGTCGAGCCGGTGGTTCATCGCACCAAACCCCACCCACCTCACACGTACGCGCAGGTTCTGTGGATGGAACAATATCGAGAAAGGCGGCAAAGGGGTGCGATGCGATGCCTGTGCAGGCTGCATCTTCAACACTTCTGTTGGTTCGTGGTGATTTTCTCGGATCCACCGTATGCGTACGCGAGCGATACGAAACATTTTTGTTAGGCTGAATTCCTGGCTTGTTTTTATTGTAACGTACACGGACGATTCATAAATGTACCCATGTTACCCCAACCGATTTCTTACTGCTGCGGCTTGCGTGCCTTAACCAGGATGTTTACGAATGTGGATTGCCGTTCGATGGCAGGCGTATCGTTCCACCGGTCAAAATAGCGCAGGACCCCGACACCCAGATTGATCGGGTTCAAAGCACTTCCCTTATTCTGCGCGCCGCTGAAACGGTCTGCACTGGCACGCAGACCGGAGGGAAGCAAGTTCTTTTCGATCAGTGGCTTGCCGATCCCATACACAAGGAAGTGTATGAATGGAAAGGAGTAATGAGTTTGTTCCTCCACCGCCTCGATCTCGAATCCCGTTTCCTGGATTTTTCGGATTAGCTCATCGGGCTCATAGAGTCTCTCATGGTTCGACCAGATCCCTGCAATGGGACCGCTGCGAATTGGCTGACCACCCATACGTATCCAGGTTGCATTGATAGGATCCCACCAGAAAGGATAGTTTGCATGAGGCACAGAAAGCGCTAAAATTCCCCCGGGTTTCAGGATGCGGTAAAGCTCACAGAGTCCGCGCCGATCGTCGTTGAGATGCTCCAGCACCTCCGTAAACAGCACCTTATCAAAGCTCTCGTCTGCCACGGGTACATCAAAGATATCGCCCTTAAGCAGGGAGGCAGGAACATGTTCCCGTTTTGCCCAGTGCAAACGCTCAAGATCCCCATCCAGACCGACAAGCCGTAAGCTGCGCAGCTTGCCCATCGCCATCAGGAAAAAGCCCATCCCACAGCCGCAGTCAAACACAGAGTCGCCGTCCTGCAATTCCAGATAATCCAACAGGATGCGAGCGCGACGGCGGTATGCCATGTCCGCCTCATTGCGCAGTATCACCTCCAGTGCCGCGTGGTCTTGTTTCGTTAATGTTTTCCATTGCGTGCCATTGCCGCGATAGCGGACAATGTTCAGAGCTTCCGCCTGTCGTTCGGTCTGGACGTTCTTCGAAGCCGATATCTTGACAGTTCCAGATTTGGTCCTGTCTTTGGCCGGACGTATGAGGTTTTGGAGCAGGCTCTGATATTGATCGATTGTTTTATCCGTGTCAAAGATCTGACGCACCTCGTCGCGTGTGGGGTGATATTGATCACAATTCTGGATCACCTCGCAAATTGTCTCTGCCAGCTGGGCCGGCTGACCCGCAGGAGCCAGCTTGCCAAAACCTGTTTCCTGCACCACAACCCGTGCGCCAGGAATATCACTGACCACGACAGGTGCGCCGCATAAAATAGCTTCGATTTCCGTAAGCGGCATATTGTCTGTGCGGCTCGGCTGGACAAAAACATCACACATCCCATAGAAGTCCGCCAGCTTCTGCCGGTCACGGATCAAACCGAGCAAGGTGAGATGCTCCTTCACCGGTTCGATATAAGGCAAGCATTGCTTATAAAAATCATCGTACACGATGTGTGGCTCACCGGCATATACGAGATGAGCGTTAGGAAATCGTTTGTGGATAAAGGTAAGCGCCTGCAACAGGTAGTCAAAGCCTTTTTCCTCCACCCAGCGACCGGCAAAGCCGATCAGCAATTTATCATCCAGTCCTAATTCATGACGCCAGGCACGCGCTGCCTGCGCATCCGGTGGAGGAATTTCGACGGGCGGATAGATACAGGCTAATTTGTTTGCAAAATGTCGTAACAGAGGTGAATGCTCGAAATAGTCCCGGCTGTAGGCTGTGACTCTGTTTGCCAGCATGCCAGTCATCAGCAGGATATAAAAGCCAATGATTTGGAGCGCCTGATTGAACAGCCCGGGTGGCATTACCAGATCCCCGTGATGTGTCATAACCAGCGGCCGACCCAGAAGACGGCACCACGCCGCAATGATCGGTCCTTCCGGCAGAGGAGTGTGGATATGGACGACGTCGTGCTGTGCGATCAGGTAGGGCGCGGCCCAGAGCAGGGCGGGTGTAATCATGCCGCGGCTAAAACGGGCCACCGGCTGCAGCCGGACCACACGCACACCGTTGATCATCTCATCGCGCTTGAGTTCGGGCGAGTGCCGCACCGTCAGCACGGTGACCTCGACGCCTCGAGCTACCAGCCGTTCGGCAACCTGAACTGCATGAGCTGTCAGCCCGGTCCAGTGCGGCGCATAATAAGTAAGTATGGTTAGTAGTTTGATGGCTGCCTCCCTAGATTCCCTCTGATCCGTTGAGTGTATTGTGGCGTAGGGCGACAGTCCGAACTCCGTCGCCCTACGCAAATATCATTCAATCGATGTGGCTTACCAGCCTGCTGATCCTATTGGATCGAGGCAGTGGTCGAGCGTGGATCCAGCCAGGCCATCAGACCCTCTCGCAAGACCTGGAACAAGGTATTCACAGGATTGCTGCTCTTGGCCGTGGTCACCTGAGGATTGGAGGCTACATTGGTGATGGACTCCCGAGACGTGACGGGACTGTTGACGAATACCACGATCGTTTGGGAGGCAGCGTTGCCCTGGACGATGGTCACGGTAGCAGTCTGATTGTTAAGGTCCTTGCTGATCAGGCGGTTGGCCGGGATGGTGTAGACGTCGGTCATGACGTAACCTGCCTTAGCCTGCTCGGTGATTGTCAACTGTCCTGCTGGGACGACGATCAGGCTGGTGCAGGTGCCGGCGGGAATGGTGCGCTTCTTACCGGCGAATGTGAAGGTGAAGTCGCCGCTCACGCCTTCGCCTTCCTTACAGACCTGGAGGCGTCCGGTCACTGCCGGGGTAGCGGTGGGGGGCTTGGTGCCGCCGGGCGTGCGTGTGGGCTGCGGGGTGGCGGTGGGGATGCCTTCTCCACGGTTGGTGAAGATGACTTCGGTCACGCCGCTGCCGATCTTGACGACCACCAGCCCTTGCCCAACGTTCTTGCTGACCAGGCGGGCGCTAGGCTTGACTTCGATGCGGTGGACGATGTAGCCGACGGGGATGGTTTCCTGGACTGTCACCTGAGAGTTGAGGGCGAACTGACCGGCCAGCACGCACAAGCCGTTATCCTTACCGGCGGGCACCTGGTAGGGTGTGCCGTTGACCGTGATGGTAAAGACCGTCCCTGCTGTAACACCGGCGCCGGCTACCTTACAGACCTTCAACTGGCCGACCTCCTGTGTGGGGGTATTGGTGGGCGTGTTCGTTGGCGTATCTGTAGGTGTGTTGGTAGGGGTATTCGTTGGCGTGTCTGTAGGTGTTGCAGTGTTGGTTGGTGTGGGTGTGTCCGTTGGGGTCGCAGTGTTGGTTGGAGTTGGCGTGTCAGTGGGTGTGTTGGTGGGCGTATTCGTGCTCGTGGGTGTAGGCGTGTCGGTAGGCGTATTAGTGGGTGTGTTCGTCGGCGTATCGGTAGGGGTGTTTGTCGGAGTATTCGTTGGCGTGTCAGTAGGCGTATTTGTGGGCGTATCGGTTGGTGTGCTCGTGGGTGTATCTGTAGGCGTGTTGGTGGGAGTATCTGTAGGTGTATTAGTGGGTGTGTTAGTGGCAGGATCTACATCATAGCAGAAGGAGATGTGACTTAAACCAAAGTATTGGCCGTTACTTGAATTCACGGGTGCATGAAGTCCCGTATCAGACGTCGCTTCTGGCGAATAGTTGTACACATTTGCGTTCGGCCCGCCTTTGACGATCACGGCATCTACACCGATATTGGAGGTCCAATTAAAGGTTGGGCCATCGGCAGTATTCACAATTGTGATTGTGACAAAAAGTGTACCGTCATCAAAGTTATAGTTGCCGTCTGCCCCTGGAACTGGCTCCACTTTGAGTTCGGTCAATCCGGCAGGACAGGATGGGTTACCCGTAACAACAGTTGGAGTAACGTGGTTCGTCAGAGGTGCCGCATTGGCATTCATGAGCGAGCTCAAGCCCAATGTCATGAACATTGTCAGGACGAGTAGTGCAGTGAGAAGATAATTTCTTTTCATGATGTAGTCCTCCAAGAATTAGATGAAGTGAATAAAAACATGATCTGCTGAAAGCAATTCACTGCTTTCAGCAACAAGGCGATGGTGCAATGCTGTACTTAACGAACATGACCTCGTTCTCCTCAGAGTTGGACGAAGGTACGCTAAGACGGAGATTATTTATTGGCTTGTTGTTGGGTGTGGGAAAGGAGCACGCGCCCACCAGTAATGATTGCTGCGACGAATAAAAAAAGGATAAATACAGCTACCAATGTCTATATACTAGCATATGTATGGTCATAACTTGGTCACAAGATGGTCATAGCCGGTCGCAAAAGGTTACACGTTTTATGTATGCTTTCCTCCTTTGCAGGTCTGATCTTTACACTACCACCAAGACGGTAGGGTCTTCTCGGTGTTACAGAAATTCGTTTGATACATGCACGATTTTCGAGGAAAGGGTTACACCTCCAAAAAACCCATTTCAAAATGAAAACGAAATGAATCACTGGCGCAAAATCAGGATGAGGCTGATAAAGAGATTTATAATGATCAGGAAACATAGCCCTGTCCATTCATCTTCGCAGCACCTTAGAAATTATCAGGAGCTCTTATGCAGAATAATCTCCAGACCGAGGTTTCTCAATTGTTGGAGGGGGTAGAGAATTTTGCCCGGCAAGGCAGGCGCCAGAAGGCATATGAACTCTCTTTAAGAGCCACCAGTCTGGCTCCTAATGAACCGCGGGCCTGGTACCTGCGTTCCCTGAATGCGCCCTCCAGAGAAGAGCAGCTCATGTGTCTGAGCCATGCCTATTCGTTAGATCCGAATCACCTGGAAGCAAAAAAGGATCTGCGCGCGGCTGTCCATACTTTATTGAAACAAGAACCCTTTCTGGCATACGTATATGAAACGGAGCAGTTTTATCAGGTGAGGAGTGGGCGCGATCTGCTGATCAATATCCCCAAGGATCGGGCCTTTGAGACTTCCTATCTCAAAAAAAAACCGGGGCTGGCACAGCCCGCCTTCCGCTGGCTGACATTCGCACTGGTGGCACTTTTCCTGGGCGGCGTGGGAGCTGTGATTTTCGCACCGGTCGCCGCCTTTCAAGCCCTGCGCCTCCAGTCCTCGGCTTCCACTGATGGAGAACGGACGCGGTTACTGGTTGTATTTATTTTGGCAGTCATGATCTGGCTGGTGGCCATCCCCATTAGCTGGCTGCTCCTCATTCGCTTTTATCCTGCATAATCTCGATGCTCGTACGTGCCCTGTACCTCTGTGCCCTCTGGTCTGCCATCAGCCTGCTGACCACGCTGGTGAGGGGATCACGCCTGCGCCGCAGCGACATGGCCCTATCGTTGCTCTGGCTCACAGGCGTTATTCTGGCTGGCAACTTCTTCGCCATCTTCACCTTTGGCAGACTGCTTGAGATCTTTGGCTTATCCCTGCTCGCCTTCATCTTCGGACTGTACTGGATTATTCGCCTGCGCGACTGGAACGCTCCTGCCCAGGTCACCTGGAGCATGACGTTGATGACGACCGGGCTGTTCGTAGTCTATACGTTTTTATTAACGGCCTTCTCCCCGCTCAACCCCCTGTCTTTTGTCTTCGCCCTGATGTTCTTTTTCCTCGAAGCCATCACGCTGACGCTGGCTCTGGCGCATATGCACGAAAGCCTGGACGTGGTCTGCCGCGTTCGCTGGCACCGCCTTGTGGAAAAGCTCGATCCCGTCCCCGGCTACCTGCCGATGGTGTCGCTACAAGTGCCTGCCTACAATGAACCGGTAGAGGTGGTGGAAAAGACGCTCAAATCCCTCGCAAGGTTGAATTATCCCAACTTCGAAGTACAGGTGGTGGACAACAATACGCCATTGCAGGAAACCTGGCGTCCGCTCGAGGAGATCTGTCGCCGGCTAGGAACCAACTTTCACTGTCTGCATTTGGACCAGTGGCCGGGTTATAAATCCGGCGCGCTGAACTTTGCCGTCACCCAGACGGACCCACGCGCCGAGATTCTGGGAATCATCGACGCCGATTACGAAGTGGATCCGAACTTCCTGAATGAGCTCGTGCCTGCCTTCGCCGATCCGCAGGTGTCCTTCGTCCAAACACCGCAGGACTACAGTGACTCCACGGGGGATGTCTTTTCCGAGTCCATGTATCGCGGCTATAAATATTTTTTCGAAGTCTCCATGCCCTCCCGTAACGAGCGCAACGCCATCATCTTTGCCGGGACGATGGGACTCATCCGCAAATCGGTGCTGGAGGAGATCGGCGGCTGGGATGAGTGGTGCATCACCGAAGATGCCGAAGCCAGCCTGCGTATTCTAAAAAAGGGTTATCAATCTCTCTACATCAATCGCTCTTTTGGCAGTGGCATGATGCCGATCAACTTCGAAGGCTTGAAGAAGCAGCGCTTCCGCTGGTGCTTCGGCGGGATCCAGATCCTCAAGAAGCATTGGGAGGCGCTCATGCCCTGGGCACATCTTGTGGAACCGGGCAATAAGCTGACATTTGCCCAGCGCTACTATTATCTGGTCGGTGGATTAGGGTGGTTCTCGGATGTATTTAACCTTCTGTTTGCGTTCTTCCTGGTGATGGGCGCGGTGTTCAACATCTTTTCCAGTCCCATAAAGATTCGTCCATTGACAGATACTGTGCTCATCGTCCCTGCCGTATTTCTATTCCTGCACATCCTGCGCTTTATCTGGGTCTTGCAGAACAGGTTAAGGGTGTCCATCAGTATGGCGGTGGCCACGATGTACAATTTCTTCAGCCTTGGTTGGGCTGTGACGCTGGCCTGTATCCAGGGACTCGTGCAGCGTGAAGGAGTCTTCCTGCGCACCCCCAAGGCGACCTCTGCTTCGAAAGCCTGGCATGCCATACAGGTCACGCAGTGGGAGACGGCAATTGGCATAGTCTGTATCCTGGCCGGGCTTCTCGCCTTCGGTTCAGACCGGAACTGGCGCACGTTTAGTCTGTGTATCCTCCTGATCTGGCAAGGGAGTCTCTACCTCGCGGCTCCGCTTTATAGTCTCCTGAGTCTCAATCGGGAGGCAGCCCTCGGGGGAACGGTGCCGCTCCAGGTCACAGACCAGGGCAAACCGGTGCTCGAACAGTTGGCCGCGCGCTGGGTGATGGCCTTTTCGATGGTGCTGATCGGGGCATTCAGCCTGATTCGGTTCCTCCCCACACCCGCCGGATTGCCCGATTATGTTCGATTCCTGCCCGCGGACTCCCTGGCTAACCTTTCGCCCACTCCAGTCACCACACCCGAACGACAAGGGATCTCCCCACCGGGGCAAGCAACCGCAAGCTCGGGCCAGGCGACTCCTGAGGTACCAACACCGACGCTGGGGGCAACAGGCACTATAGCGACGATCACGGTGGAGAGCGCCAACTGCCGCTCCAAACCGCGACCTGGCGCCGATAGAATTACCTTCCTGTACAGAGATCAACAGGTGGAAGTGCTCGGGAAAAATGACGACCCCAATAATCCGTGGTGGTATGTAAAGATTCCTGATTCCGGTGGTAACTGCTGGTTATGGGGTAGGGCGTCGAGGCTGAGCGGAGCTGCAAGCGATATTCCCCTTGTCCCCTGAGAGAAATTGAATGAAGAGCCTCCTGAAACGGTGCTCCTTAAATAAGACCCGCCGGGCTGCTCCGGCGGGTCTAACGCAATCGCTAAAAGGTCTTGCTCAAAATCATTCACCGCACTCGGGCCAGCTGATGCCCTCGATATCCTTATAAGGCAAGCCCGTGATGTTTTGTGAAGAAACAAACTGCTTGGTCACGGGGTTGTAGGCATACAGCGTCGACTTACCGTCAACACCAACTGCCAGCAGACCATCCGGCCGCATATCCAGCGCCTCCACGGGGCCGGGCATGTTCTTGGCGATCGAAGTAATCTTGCCGTTGGCCGGGTTATAGCTGAAGAGATTCTTTCCCTTGGCAAAGTACAGCATCGTACCGCTGTTATCCCAGGCTAACCCTTCTACACTTCTCTTGTCGGCCTTTACGATCGTGGCAGCGCCTGTGGTCTTGTTAACGGTGACAAGCCCTTTGCCCGATACCCAGCCCCAGAGTGTGCCATCGGTGGGACGGAAAGCGAGCGCCTCAAGTTTTTTCTGACCCGTTGGTCCGACCGGGAACAACGAACCATTCAGGCCGTCTACCATGAACAGGTGTCCCTTCTGGTTGAAGGCATTGCCACCGCTAGTGGCGGCATAAATGATGCCGGTCGTGGGATCGATGTCGAGAGTTTCGAAGTCCCATCCTTGGTAGAGCGGGCCCAGGTTGGCTGTGACCTTGGTGACCGGATCCAGTGTAAAGAATTGTGTATCGACCGACCCTGTGTCTTGCACGCCATAGACGAGACAGGCTGCCGGGGCAGGCCCTGCGGCTGTGACGTTGAACGGGTCGCTGGTTGCACCTGTCAGCTCGCCACCATTCGCATCCAGGGTGTATCCGACTCCCGGCTGGCTGACGGAAATGTCTGTAAAGGTCGCTACGCCGTTGACGGCGTTGACGGTCGTCGTGCCGCCCAGAGTCCCGCCGCCCGGATTGTTATTGATGATAAGGGTCACCGCACCGTTGAAGTTCGGGTCCACGTTGCCGTCATCATCTACGGCCTGAACGACAGGCTGCGTGGAGAGCGGGGATCCTGCTACACCGTCGCCAGGTTGGGTGCTGAAAACCAGTTTCGTGGCGACACTGCACAGGGTAGTCACGTTCGGTTGGAAACCGATCGCTACGCTTGTGTCCGTGCCGTCGCAGAGCCAGGGTGTGAAGTCAACATCGTTGCTGACTGAATCGCCTGAGCCTGGTCCTACACCGGAGGGGCCGGTTGAGCTGCCCCACCAGTTTTTCTCACCATCAGCCGTGAATGTGGGATTGCCGTGTTCGTAACCTGTCAGATTTCCGGTGAAGCTATTCAGATTAACTTTCAGGTTCGCGAAGCCGGTCCCTGTGCAACCACTATCGCACTCATAAATTTCGACTCCAACGCCCCAGTCCTGAATAAAGTTATTGGTGGCTGTCAGGTCGATATCGAAGGAGCCGAAACCGGAGTCAGCTTCCAGTCCAATGCCGGCGGACGTGCCATCGCTGGTCAGGACATTGTTCGTAACCGTCACGACCTGGTTCGCAGCCAGTGTGTCGAGGGTGAATGCTTTCATCGTGGGAGCCGAAATTGGGTCTCCCTCAAATGGTGACGGGATGTGGGCTGGCGGTGGCGAATCCACGACAATGCCCCAGAACGCTGGGGAACCTGTCCCGGCGCCGGAGGCGCTGACGGTGTTGCCGTCATGGGAACCCGCCGTATCGACAATGTAGATGCCAACCTGATTCTCGCTGACAATGTTCTCGCCAGTATTCGTGGTATCTGCGCCGAAGATCAACATACCGGTAGAAACAGCGTTGAACGGCGTATAGGAATGACCACTGACTGTATTTCCGTTGATTTCAGCCGTGGCGCCGCTGCTGATTTGAATGCCGTTCTGACCAATGGTCGCGGTCGGGCCGGCGCCTGTGACAGTATTGCCTGTGATGGTGGCGTCTGATGTGCCGCCGCTCACCGTGATGCCGTTCTTCTGATAGCCAGTGATGGTGTTGTTTTCGATATCGGCTGTTCCGTTTGTGCTCAAGGCGGAGCGTCCGACCTGAATACCAATACCATTCTGGCAGCCGCTGAAGGGGTTGTCGCGGATGTCCACGATTTTATTATCGTGGATGTAGGCATGCGCATCATCACGCACGAAGATCCCAAAACCGATGCTGCCGCAGCCGCTTGGCCCAGGTCCCGTAACGGTGAAACCACTGAAGTCCACGCTGACGGCTGCTCCCGTGATCTTGACAATAACCGAATCGGGATTGGAAGCAACGGGGATCGTGGACGGGGCTTTGATGAAGGTTGAGCTCGCGCCCGATTCACCGACCAGGTCCAGCGATTTTGCGACCGTCACCTGTTCCACATAGGTGCCGGCCTTGACCAGAACGGTATCACCTGCCTGTGCCGTATCGACGCCCGATTGAATATTCACGCCGATCCGGCGCGTATCAAAAGAATACGTTCCGCTCATATAGTTGTACTGGCGCACATCAAAGGGCGGGTACGCGCCCACTAAGGTCACGACCGCCTTATTGAATGTATTGTCGCTCCAGTAGGAGGTCCAGTCGAACTGGCTATCGTTCACGGTGCCGCGAACGCGAATGTGGGCCGCGGTGACGTCTGTGCCGTTGAACGTATTCGTGAAGCTGTTGTTCTCGATCACCGCACCGCCAACCGACTGCACGAACCAGGGCACGTTTGTTCCTGAGCCGTTGAAGCTGATGGACGGCCAGAAGTCGGCGTTTATAAATTCATTGTTGACGATCTGCCGTCCGCTTACCGGTCCGGTGTACCCGGCCCCGCTGGTGAGGTCGATGCTGGTGCTCTGGTCGATCAGGTTATGGTCGATGGCATAGGACTGAACGTGAGACGTATTCGTGCCAGTATCGTATTGCCAGTCGTTGAAATAGACGGAGCCTCCGCCAGGCACATCCACGTGCGAATCTTTGAGGGTGAAGCCATCGCCAATGATCTCAATGGTTTTGTTGTCGCCAGGGATATTTGGCCCAATGTGCAATCCCGCGAGGGTGACATTATCCCCCTGCACGAAGATGCCACTGGCGCCAAAGTTGTTGGTGGCGTTGGTCGTGATGTATGCTTCGAGCGCGTTGTAATCCATGATGGGGGTATCGCTGGCATCCACACCCCGGACGGTGATGCCATCTTTGTCGATGAACAACCCGAATTGGTGCGGCCCGTTTCCAAGCACGAAGCGATTCGTGGCGGTCTCGTCATAGTTACCGGGAAGCACGCGCACCGTGCCGCTTGCGCTCACCGCGTCGATCGCGGCCTGGATGGTTTTCTTGGCATCCCCAATACTGGCGCCGCCATTCGCGTCATTTCCATTGACAGCATCTGCATAGCAGACCGTGGTGCATGGTGGCTCTGGCTCGAAGTCGTAGGTAGTGTCTGTTCCACCAATACCGATGGTGAAAGCATCCACATTCCCGTCAAACCCGGGCCATGGTCCGCCCGCTTTGAACTGGAGCACACCTACGCTGGCACGCAGGCCTGCATTCGGAAATGTACCTAGGATGGTTGCCCAGGAACAGGGCGAAGCCTGTGGGCAGGGGTTTGTAATAGATACGTTACCCACAATGGGCGTGCCGGTCATCCACCAGTTGCCGTTCAGGGAATCCCAGGTTTGCCATGTGTTTTGTGGGATGTTTCCACTGCCGGCTGTAAAGTAGGGTTCAAATACCAGACGTCCCTGCCAATTCGTATTAGCATCCGTCAGATCATAATCTGTATCGAGCTGTAATGTCACTGCTAACAGATTTCCTGCATCGGCAGAACTGCGATACGTGCTGTATTCGAGATTTGTGATCTCCTCTAAGGGAGTTCCGGCATAGGCCAGTGTCCCCAATAGTTCTCGTCCGGTCGCATCCAGGACAAACCGCGCACTTCCTAAATTCAACGGCGGTGTTCCCGGACCAGAGCCCAAGGAGCCTGTGCCCGTCGCAGTTTCCTGAACAAATGCCCAGCCATTCATTGCCGTGGGCTTCACTGTAATCGTGGTCGCCGCCAGGGCACTTTCTGGGGCGAAAAGTGTTACCGCTAAGATGATCATAACCAAGATCGATAAATAGTTAAATTTGGTTTTCATGCTTTCTCCCTTGTGTCAATGTGTCAAAATGAAAAAATCTCTTTACGTCCCAACCTGGATAAAAACATAATCTCATTCGATAGTCACCTCCTCAGATTTCCAAAGAATGATGGTTAGCAAATTAAAAACCGGCACAAAGGCCGGTTTCGCTACTGGCTCCCTAAAGATCCGTGGCGCTCGGGCGCCACAAGCGACCAAATGAGATCTTTAGATCATTGCTTCCATTGACAGATGAATATAGGGATGTGGTGCTTTTACTTCTAAATTTCCCACATGCGTCTTATGCCATCAGTGTACACGTGTTGTCGAACAATTACAAGTAATTTTCATAACGAAAAGGTTACAGGTGCATTTCAATGCACTTTGACTTCAAGGAGTGCAAGATTCACAAAAGCAGACGCGCCACTCGCATCAGTCTCTGGCTACAAAATCCTGATACCAACACATTGAACTACAGGTCCATAAGAACATGAAGCGTGGGTAAGAATCGCAATGGTTAATCCCCATGAACAGTCTGCCCGGCAATTATGCCGGGCAGACCTATGAAGTGTTGAAGCTTATCTTAGGTTTATGGCACCCCGAATCTCAGCTGGGTATCCAGATCCATACTGTTGTACCAGGGCAACCAGTAGATCGTATCCAGTTGTCCAGCCGGAAGGCCCATCATCTCGGTGAAGCTGGTGGGAATGTTGTTGACTTTGTAGATCACCCGCTCGGCGGCCACGATTGGAATGTCACTATCCACCTTCACCATTCCGCCATCGATCGCCGGGAAGCTCTTACGAATGCTTGTGCCTGCTTCGATGGCGAAGGGGCTGCCGTCTATTTCCTCTCCATCAATGTAGATGTGCACAGTTGCCTGCTGTGAATCGCTGACGTTGGCAAGCCGGAATTGGGTATCCAGGCCGATATTGTTATAACGGGTGAACCAGTACGTTGTATCCAACTGGCTGTCTGGCAGCGCCATCATTTCTGAGAAGCTGGTATGGGTACCGCCAACCTTGTAGATGACTCGTTCGGCTGCCACGATGTTTTGGTTGCTGACGATCTTCACAGGGCCGGCGTCAATACCCGGGAAGCTCTTGCGTATACTAGCGCCTGGCTCAAGTGTGAATGGACTGCCTTCCATCTCTTGCTCACCGATGAACACCTGTACGGAGGCCGTCTGGTCGGCGACATTGGCAAAGCGCAGTTGGGTATCCAGGCCGATGTTGTTGTACCAGGGTAGCCAGTATGTGGTATCCAACTGCCCGGCAGGGAGTGCCATCATCTCCGTGAAGCTTGTGGGGATGCCGTTTACTTTGTAAACGATTCGTTCCGCTGCCACAATGTCCTGATCGCTGACGATCTTCACAGGGCCGGCGTCAATGCCCGGGAAGCTCTTGCGCATACTCTCGCCTACCTCCAGCATGAACGGACTGCCATCCATCTCGCTATCGCCGATGAAGATTTGAACGGTTGCGGTTGAACTGCTCACGTTGGCAAAGCGCAGTTGGGTATCCAGGCCGATGTTGTTGTACCAGGGCAACCAGTATGTAGTATCCACCTGCTCATCTGGCAACCCCATCATCTCGGTAAAGCTTGTGGGGATGTTGCCTACTTTGTAGATGACTCGCTCCGATCCCAAAATTGAGGCAGTGCTTGTCAGTTTCACCGGCCCATCGCTTATACCCGGAAGGGTTGCCGGCGTCAGGGAACCCTGCGATGTAATGGAGAAAGTTTCCCGGTTGACCCCTGCGATCGATACATCGATGTTTGTACAGCCAGCGTTGGTTTGCAGGCTGGGCTGGAAACCCGGTTCAGGTGAAGCATCAGTTCCAGAACATAGCCAGGGGGTAAAGTTAACATTGTCGCTGACTTCATCTCCAGATCCACTTGGGTTGCTGATATGACTGGGGCCAGAGGAATTTCCCCACCAGTTGCCTGCGGAAGTTACCGCCGGACCCGTCGTTGCTATCCCAAATTCGTTGCCTTCGAATTTATTGTGGGTGGCTACAGTTGTGCTGGTGTCGTTCGGATAATAGCCCACTGCAATACCGACGGTGTTATTCAGCAGGATATTGTTATGAGCATTCATGCTCGTGCCCGGGGCAAAGAAGGTGGTTAGATACAAGCCTGCGGAAGTGGATCCATCAGATGCGGCAACACCAACGGCATCCGAGATTGTGTTGTTCATGATCTCGGCGTGGGCACCAGCTTCGATCTCGATGCCATAGTCCAGCCAATCGCCCGGACCCTTGCCCACATACCTGTTACCGTCGAACACGGCGTCGGTTGTACCTGCGAGAGCGGCATACATGCCGATCCGCTGGATGTTCGAGAAGTGGTTGTTGCGGATGGTCATATTGCCACCGTACAATGCCACACCGCGGCCCACGTACTTGTTGTAGTACATGTTCTTGACGATGTTGTTCTCAAAGACCCCTGTTCCATGAGAAAGGAAGGCCGTTTCGACAAGTTTGCCTGAGCCGTCGAGAGTCACATTGCTGAGATTGAACTCTACGCCTGCATTCACCAGGATCCAGGTGCGGGCATCTCCCGTAGTCCCTGTGTTCTGACCTGGCTTGAGGATCGTGGTGAGCTTATCCATGCCGATCATCGTAAGGTCTTTGCTGATCACAATCTGGCCCGTCTCCGTGTATGTACCATCGCCAACGAGTACGGTGTCGCCAGCCTGCGTGATCCCGATTTCTGCCTGAATCCCACTGCCGATCCGCCTGGTGTTTGGCATTTCATAGGAGCCAGACATGTAGGTATACGCTCGTGGTTGAGCGGGAGGGTTCGGCCCTGCCATCACTTTTTTGTCAAAAATATTATCGTTCCAATAGGAGTCCCAGTCGAAGTCAGCTTCCCGGACAGTGCCGCGCGAGCGGATGTATAGGGTGCTGTCGCTGAAAGAATTGCCGGTAATCAGCGCTCCGCCCACTGGATCAACAAACCAGGGAACACCGGTGCCTGAGCCGTTGAACGAAACAGCGGGCCAGTCTGCGCCAGTCATAGCAAAGGTATTGTTCGTAATCACGCGCCCGGAGACAGGCCCAGAATACCCCACCCCGTTGCTGATTGCAATCTGGGTGCCATCGTCAAAGACGTTGCCATCGATGGTGTAGCTTTCGATTGCGCTTGTCGACGTTCCAGCGTCATACAGCCAGTCCCCCAGGTACACAGAGCCGCCACCTGGAATACTGAGGTTCGAATATTTCAGTGTGAATCCATCGGCTACGATCTCGAAGGTCTTGTTATCGCCCGGGATATTCGGACCAATCTCAAACCCCTGTATGGTTACATTTTCGCCTTCCACCCAGATGCCACTTGCACCGAAATTATTCGTTGCATTTGTCGTGATATAAGGTAAGTCCGTGCTGTTTGGGTCCGTAATAGGTGTACCGGTCCCATCCACGCCGATCAGACTCAGACCAGGCTTGTTATTTGGTAGGAACAACCCAAACTGGTGCGGACCTTGCGCCTTTGGGGTTCCCGCCAGAATAGTACGGCTGGCCGCCGTCTCATCGTAACTGCCGGGGTATACATAAATCATGTCGCCGGCGATGGCTGCGTCAATGGCTGCCTGGATTGTGCAGAATGGATCGCCTGTCACATCACTGCAAGCCGGGTTACTGTTATCTACGCTGAGTGGAGAAGCCGCGCGGGCCGGCTGGATCTGAAAACTGGTTACATTAATGGCCAGGATAAAGATAGCCAAAAGATTTATATATCTTCCCAGAATTGGACTTCGTTTTGCTTTCATGTTTTCCCTTCCCAATGAATGAACAAATAGTTGAATGATATGCGCTTACAGAAATCCCCTCAATTTGTTTGATCGATTTAACCTCCTTTCTATTTCTGCGGACAAAAAAACCGACTCATGGAGTCGGTTTCGCTATTAGCTCCCCAGTGTCCCGCGTAGAGTACGCAAGCGACCAAATAAGGATGGACTGGATCAACGCTTCTGCCTTTGTGAAATCAAAGACAAACGCATGACGCCATACTCTTCAATACGTTACGAACTGAAGCTCCATTACCCGGCATAAGACATGATTGATGATGATTGTCCGGCTTTCGCTGTGACAAATGTCATCGTTTCAATTCTCCCCGTGAGAGTTCTACGGCCACTGAAACTCGATACGTAGATCTCAAACAATAGATCCCGTGGAAATTGGTGGTGTGATAGATAACAAATGGGCGGCGGACCATAGTCCGCCGCCTACTCACATCCCACAGGATGTTAACTCATTTTCATTTTTCCCGGACAGGGAAATCGAAATCTTCCGAGGATCAGGGCGATGGATTGCATTTGCGTTCATCGCCCTGACAAATTCCTCGAAGGTTATTCCAGACTTGTTTTCTAGCTGAATAACTTATCTCATCTTCCGCTACTTCTTCTTGAGATCTAGCCCTTGCGTTGAGCTGGGGGAACCCGCCAACGTAAAGGTGTAGTGCACGGTTGTATTCGGGGTCGGAGCGCTGAAGCCTTGAACGCTCTTCGAGTTGTACTTGATCCCGATGATGTACGTGCCAGCCGAGCTCGCGTTGAAGGTGACAGTAGTTACACCATTCGACGTGCTAATCCTTGCGTTTTGCACTTTCACGCAGTTTGACGTGTACGCAAAGCTGCCAGCGGCCTGCTTGAAGAAGTGATTGAAGTTGTTGTTGCTGCTCGTAATCGCCTGGTTAATCGTGAAGGTGTTGGAGCCAGCAACTGCAGTCACTTTCACCCAATAGAAGAACACACCTGGATTGACCTGGTTAACCTTGCCGCTCTTGACCGAGTATTGAAGCTCGCTAAGTGTCGCCGCGGTGCCCGAGTTGAACTGGGTACAGCTTGTATTTGTTGGCGTGATCTGGGCAGGCACAGGCTTGACGATCGGGATCTCATGGTTGTCGGTGTCAGGCTCGGACTCGGTGGAGTCAGCCGTGACGGTGTTG
>LLBY010000420.1_pt1 | contig 24519 bp, 16 predicted proteins | sample 1489401 | NCBI WGS metagenome assembly LLBY01 (sample SAMN04092656, study PRJNA295927) | soil metagenome | biome: Soil prokaryotic community; feature: Bulk soil; isolation source: soil from tomato rhizosphere | host: tomato cultivar Hawaii 7996 | place: South Korea | collected 2011-11-01 | reverse complement strand
TATAAAGGACGAGACCAACGGCTATACCCAGCACAAAACCATAAACGGGGTGGACTATACCCTCATGTACCGTCCCACGGACGCTTTGGTAAACCAGGAACTGGGAGATGCTTCGTCAAGCTCGGCACAAATAAAAGAATTAAGGGAAAAATATAGCAAATACATGTATTTCAATTTAAGCATGAGCCAGAACAACCAGGAACTGTTGAGCACCGCCCCAAAGAACAGGAACGAGTTCGGGGCCATGGTAAACGAGCTGGCATTTGGAATGGGCCAAAAGGTACATGTATATACCCCAAGCAAGGACACCTTGGAAATGGCGGACTTCATATACCCCCGCATGTACGGCATGAGCAGGGCGACCACCATCATGTTTGTGTACCCCAGGGATGAAAAACATTTAAAGGAGGACTATTTAAACTTTACCATACAGGATTTGGGACTGTACACGGGCGAGGTGAAATTTAAAGTACCAACGGATAAATTGAATAACGAACCAACAATATCATTTAAAAATTAACTAAATGAAAAAAAACAAATTTTCACATAAGGTAATCGCGGTGTTTTTAACACTTAATTTTTTGACCTCAATTATTCCTGTTAATTATCTGTTTGCTAATAATAATGGGCCAAATGCTCCAGAAGCTTCAGGTTTTGAACCTGTAGACGCTACAGACATGGTGAATTTATCAACAGGAGACACAGCTTATGTACTTCCTTTAATAGACGTTGGAGGTTTCCCGGTTACATTGTCATATCATTCGGGTATCCCTTTAGATATGGAGTCATCTTGGGTTGGTCTAGGGTGGAATATAAATACAGGAGCTATTGCTAGGGGGGTCAGTGCGACACCTGATGATTGGAGCTCTGCAAAAACATTAGACTTTATCTATTTCCAAGATTCTCAAACATTTTATAGTATTAATGTAGGTATAGGTATAAGTAAAGCTGCTGAGGTGGGTGTAGGTATGTCTTGGGGTTCTAATAAGAGTTTATCTGGTTCAGTTTTTGGATCTTTCGCTGGGATTAGCGCAAGTATTAGTACTGATGGAAGTTATTCAGTAGGTTTTGGTGTTGGTTTTGGTAGTAAAGGAAGTGAAACTTCAGGAGTTGGTGCAGGTATTTCAATATCTGGAAATATTAATGGTGGAAAACCAACAGTTGGATTAGGTGTTGGTGGACGTTCTGGAAATTTAACGGGAAGTTTAGGTGTTAGTCTTTCAGATTCAGGGGCTTCTTTCTCTATTTCAGGAGGTTATAGTAATCGTAAAGCATATGATAAAGGTCAATCAGGTAGTGGCGGAATTTCTGTCGGAAACTATTCTTCTGGAGATTTTGATATTAGTAGTAAAGGTTTTTATATTCCTATACAGTTAGGCCCTTTTTCATTAGGTTTCGGTAAACAAAAAGTAACTTATACATTAAAAAAAGGATATGGTAAAACAGGTTATGGAATTCTTTATGCCAATCAAGCTGCTAGTAACGATTTAAATATAAATAATGAAGGTATTCCTACCAATCATAGGTTTGGAGATTATCAAAATAGATATGTTTATACGGATATGTACGATCAGGTATTGCCCCAGAGTGAAGGAGAATTTATTGCAGATTCTCAGGACGAGAATATGAAATTAAACTTTTCTTTTGCAGGCTATGATTCGTATGAGGTAAATGCAACAGGAATTGCTGGTGGTATGAAGCCTAAAGTATTTGAAAATGCCACATTATTTGGCCTTGGTTATAAAGGATCCTATCCAAACTCCGGTACTGATGAAAAAATGAGGATATATAATCATAACAGCAGCGGTAGTACAAACTATTTGCCAACTAAAAGTCTTGGAGGGAGTAATAATTTTGTATTCTATTTTGATGGTCAGTTTACACAGAAAACACAGATAGCTCCATTAAACTATACTAGTAGTTTTTCTTTTAATACAGATCAAAATAAAACAATGAAAGATTATTTGCCAACAGGAAAAGTTGCAGATAATAATAGAAAAAAATCAGGCAATTATGTTGAAGTATTTACTAATTATCAAATAAGAACGGGTCAAGCAACTGGATTGTTAGAGCCAGAAGGCTTACCCCATACTAGTAGAACAAACCTCGATTACAAAGATTCAGGAATAGGAGGTTATAAAATTACTGCGCCAGATGGTAAAATCTACCATTTTGCACTTCCTGTCTATAATTATGAAAGGGTAGAACGTACAAATTTGCAAAACGCAAGTGGTAATTATGTAAATGAAAAGAGGCAATACACAGCTTTTGCTACACATTGGCTTTTAACAGCTATTACAGGACCTGATTTTGTTGATACAAATAGTAACAATTTTCCTGACGCAAACGATTACGGATATTGGGTGAGATTGGACCATGGTAAATGGAGTAATGCTTATACATGGCGTTCACCTTATAATGGGGTTAATTACAGCACCAATGAATTAGGCAAAATAGGGACTGAAGATTTTGGTAATTATCAATACGGAAGGAAAGATCTTTATTATTTAGATAAAATAGTAACGCAAACCCATACGGCCTATTTTGTTAAAGACATAAGATACGATGCTACTGGAGCCACAACAAATGGCACTAATAATGAAAGTTCTTTTATTTACAGTTATAATGTAGGATTTGATAGAATTCCAGATAATACTAGTAGTGGTGGTACAGATCCATGGGTAAGAGAAAATGGTATTACATATAAGAGAGAGTACCAGCTGCTTTTAGATAAAATAGTTATTGTCCCTTCTCAATTTGATAATGTTCAAAAAGACGATAGTTATCAAACGCTTAATTCCCAAAATTTACCAGGTTATATAGCAAATGATAGTTATCAATTGCAATATAATACTAATCCTGATGCGGGGTTTTATGCTGAAAGAAATGCAAGACCAACAGTTTATTTGCATCAAGAAGAAGATGTGTATGATATTAAGGATTTTGCAAACTTTGATTATTCTAAAGCTATAAAAACCATTCAGCTAAAGTATGATTATGAACTTGCTACAGGTTCACCTAGTTCTTACCAATGTTATAATAACACTTCTGCAAGTAATCCACCAAATACAAATAAAGGGAAGTTGTCATTAAAAAGTGTTCAATTTTTAGGTAGGAATTTAGCAAAATATATGCCCCCTTATAAATTTGACTATAAAGGAAGTGGTACTAGTGGTCTTGTTTATCCAATGGGTCATAATATAAATGATAATCAAGAAGTGAAAAAGGCAAAGGATGAATGGGGTTTTATTGATGAACAGTATTACTTGAAAAATTACTTGAAAACTACATTTAATAGTGAGCCAGGAGATAGTAATTACAAAACTTTATTTAATCAGTATTATTCTCAATTTGCCAATTCTCATGGGCCAGATAATTGGAGTCTAAAAAAAATAACTACTCCAACAGGCTCTACTATAAATTTTGAATATGAAGAGGATGATTATTATATCGAAGCCTTTGCTAGACGCTATTGGGTAGATAATTTAAAATTCCGATTTAGAACTTCCGGAGGATTTTATTATATAGATATTGAAAATGACACGCCAAATATTGATCCAGAATATTTTACTGAAGATTTTACCGATTATTTCAAAATAGGAGATTATCCCTTTATTGATTTGTCATTTTGTGCTAGAGGCAGAGAAGATGGTGCTTTTCATGATATTGATAATTATAAATTTTTAATAGATGCGAAAGAATTAGAAGTGCAATCTGTTTCAACAACTCAAGTAGTATTAAAATTATCTTCATCACAAATAAATTTTACTTATACAGATCCAGAACATAATCCTTTTAATGATAATGATTGGTATTCTTATACACAAGGCTCCAATGTTAATGGCCCTAGTAATACAAAAAAAGGTAAAAATAACTGTCCTGCAGGAGAATCTGGAGGGTTTTACCACCATTCAATTTATTATAAATTATTAGCAAGTAAAGTGCCTAATGACCAAACTGGAGGTGGTTTGAGGGTAAAATCTATTACTCTTGAAGATGAAAGTAACAATAAATACCATACCAAGTATTATTATAATCAACCAGGTACTTATAAAGAAAAGAATGTTGGTACATACAAATCATCTGGAATAACGTCTTTTGCTCCTGTTAATGGATTAAAATTTGTACCATATCAATCAGAATTACCTGGCGCAGGAGTTATGTACGAATATGTAACAATGGTTTCCGAATCAGATCAAGGAATTCCATTGGGTGAAACAAGATATCGATTTTATACGCTGCAACCAGTAAAGGATATTTTTGATCCTAATCTTACTATGTACGATGACCAAGGTAAAGAAATATTCAATGCCACTGTTGAAAATGCAAATAATCACAGTGAAGGATTATTACATAATGATCAAAAAGTTTATGCTAAGAAAATAAACATAGATGTAAATACATCTTTGGTTGGTCAATTTAGATCTATTGAAGAATTTAATAATGAAGGTCATTTATTGAAAAAAACCGAGAAAAGTTATTTGAGTGGAGTTGATTTAGCTAGTTATTCCAATAGAGGATATGTGCGAGAATCTTTCCAAAGCATGAAGTCTATTTTTAAAGCAAATAGCAGTAACCAAAGCCCTGTATTACAAAAGCGATTACTTTCACTATCGAGTAGAAGAGATTATAATAGTGTTTTATCAAGGGTTACAACTACTACACAATTTGGAAAAAATACTGAAATATATAGTAATGCCGATCCAGAAACCGGAGCTTTTAGGAGAACAGAAACAACGATGTCCGATGGTACAAAACAAATAGTAGAAAAAATACCAGCCTACGAAAAATATCCTTTAATGGGCTCTAAAGTAACAAACCCATCAAATAAGAATATGTTAGTACAAGAGGCAATGTCTATTTCTAAATTATCAGGACCAAATGCTTATGGAACATTGAGTGCCAGCATAACCACTTGGAATAAGGATTGGACTTATAGGGATGAATTTGGGATGGAAAGTTCTGCAGGGGAAGTGCCTGTATGGCGTAAGCATAAAACCTATCTTTGGAAAGATGAAGTAAATGCAACAACAGGAGCATATAACACAGGTGTAAGTGAATATAATAACTATTTCAACTGGGGTGCAGGGACACCAACCAGTAGCAAATGGCAAAATATTTCAGAGATTACACGATATACACATTGGTCATCGCCTATTGAAACTAAAGATATCAATGGGAACTTTGCCTCTTCGAAGATGGCCGATAATTTTAGTAAAACAGTAGCAAGTGGTAATGCGCGATATACAGAGATGTATTATAGTGGAGCAGAAAATATGGTGTCTGGGAATAATTTTGACGGAGAAGTTTTGGGAGCTAATTTCAGGCAATCAGGAATTGCACATACCGGTGATTATTCGGTTAAAACAAATGCGGCAAACGATAAGGTTTTTGAAATTTTAGGTAATGTAGGTGCTAATAGTACTGATTATACAAAAGACTTTAGACCAGGGAAATACAAAGTATCTTTTTGGATGTATCATAGTTCTGGGGCAGCTAGCCAAACAGGAGCCAATTTAAAACTTAATGGAACTAGTGTTCCTATGTCTGAATCTGTTGAAGCAGGCAGTTGGAAACAATATAATTATTATGTTGACCTAATTGCTAGTTCAAGCGTTAGTCTCTATGTGACCAATACAAATGGCGGCAATTATTATTTTGATGATTTTAGGCTCCATCCTGTATATACGTCTATGAACAGTTATGTTTACGATAAAGTTACCGATGAGCTTCTCTATATTCTAGATGCTAATAATATGGCAACTAGATATGTTTATGATGCTGCAGGTAGGTTATGTAAAACGTATGTTGAAGTGCCTACGCAGGTTAGAACTTCGGGTAGTTATAACAATGCATCCATCAATTCTTATACAGGAGGGTTTAAGCTCATAAACGAAAACAAATACCACTACCAAAGTATGACAACCGAGGGTTGTGGAGACTGTTGTAATTATTTACCATAATTATAAAAAAACTAAGTATGAAAAATTTTTTTAGAAATATCAGTTTTGTCCTGTTAGTGCTAATACTCCACAATCCTTTATGGTCGCAAGAATCAAGTAATAATATAGAGGAATTGTTAATAGGAAGTAGGGTTTTTGACTATAAGAACTCGATGGAACATATGGATTCAAGTGCTAAATCCCATTGCCAAAAAATGAGAACAGAAAGGAAAGAGAAAGTACGGAGCAATTACGAGGGTCGGGTAATTACCTTTAATGATAATGGTGGATATAGCCAAAAGTTAGTCAATGGTAAAGAATTTTTAGGAAGATGGGAAACCAATGGTGATAGAATACTTATCACAGACGCAGGAGCTGTTTTACGAGAATATAAAATTATCTCAGTTTCTGCATCAGAACTGGTTTTAAAACCAAAAGTAGAAGCTAGTTTAAAACCTTTAATGTCAGAGTGGCATTTTATAAAATCTTATTAACTATGGAACAACTACATTCATCTTTTGAAAATAGATCATTATTGTCGTATTTAACAATACTGATTGTGTTTCTGAGCCCTTATGTTTTATTCTCTCAAAATATAAGCGGGGAAATTTATCCCAATCAAGGCGAGACGGAAACTTATTATTTAACAGATCCTTATGGAGCATACGAAGTAGTATATTGGGAGGAACATGAAGGTCATATAATAGGTCCTAATAATGAAGGTACGGTTGTGGTAGAATGGTGTATAGAAGGAACACAGAGCCTGGGGGTCACTTATATAAACACAACTAACAATGAAGAAATTTATGTTCAAATAGCTGTCCATGTACAACCACCTTCAACACCATACAACCCAATAGTTGATTCTTACGAATGTGGACAGGCTACTTTAATAAGCAACGGAACTCCACCCTGTGGAGTTAGTTGGTATTGGCAAGGAAAAAATTCGAATGGTACGAGTACTTCGTTGGGAACATCGAGTCAACCGTTTATAGCAAATTTAGGCACGGGAACTTATTATATTCGCGCAAGAAATAATAATGGTACATGGAGCGGGGGGTCAGGTTCTGTTTATGCAGAAATAGAGCTAGAAGTAGTTTGGTATGCAGATTCAGATGGTGACGGCTTAGGAGACCCAAATACAACCCAATCATCATGTTCTCAGCCTTCTGGATATGTATTTAATAGTAATGATCAATGTCCTGCTCAGTCAGGACCATCTAGCAATAATGGCTGCCCGGTAAGTGGTGATGATGCTAGAAACTGGGTACATTCAGAATCGTATAATTTGTCGGGAACATTAATAGGGGCTAACCGAAACTATTATAATTTTTTAGGCAAGCATGATCAGTCCCTTAGTTATGATGCTAAAAAAGATAAAATATGGGCTAATCAAACGTTATACGATAATCACGGTAGGGCTGCAATACAGACATTGAGTGCACCCGTTTATTCAGGATATAATATTAGTTATAAGGATAATTTAATCAAAGACAGCGCAGGAGGAACCTATGATAAAAACGATTTTGATGGTGCTTCAACCTTACAGAATCCTTCCCAGGTAAGCTTAAACTCAACAATAAGTAAGCTAGGATGGTATTATAGTGATAATAATACAAATGAACAGTATCAAGATATTACTTCATATCCTTTTAACAGACAAGTATACAGTAAATTATTGCCTGGTTCGGTTAATAAGGTCTTAGGAGGAAATAAAACAAATGGGGAATGGTTGCAATCTTATAGTTTTTCAATGCCGGTGGCCCAAGAAATGTATTATGCCTTTGGGAAAGATTATTTTGGTACACCCGATGCTATTTTAGCGGAGGACACCGGTAGTTACAGTAGCTCTAGCGAGGGATTCTATCAATTACAATTGGTGTCTTGCGACACAGGAACCATTGAAAATAGGATTATATTGGTCGAGGCATCTACTAGTTTTGTATTTCAATCTGGTAAAATTTATGAGGCTACTTGGGGATTGTCAGGATATTATACCTTGTCGTATGCAAGTTATTTAGGGGATGTTAATAGTAGTTATATTTATGATGTTGAATTATCCAGTACTATTTATAAAGAATGCCCTATTTATCCATACAATTTAAAGGTAACAAAAACGGTTAGTCGAGATGTTAATGGTATTGAGACCGTAATTTTTACCGATAGTGATGGTAACACCTTAGCCGCAGCTAGAAGCGGAAATGAAGAAAACAATCCAAAACAGTATGAGGTAGTATCTCCAATAAATGAACAAGGCTTTGTTGATATCCATATCCCGGTAGGGTGTGGTGGGACGGTCACTTTTGAAGGTCGTAATGATGCGAAGTTTAATGTGTACGACTTAATAAGTGATAGTACCACACCAATAAGTTCCAATGTTAGTGGAAATGTTAATTTATCTCCGGGTTTTTACCGTATTCAGGAAGTAACTTCTGTACCCTATAGCAAGAATCCATATCCGTATGTGACCATATCTGCAGGAGGAAGTGTTTCACTGGTAAAACCAACAGAAGCGGTTGGGATACGTTATAAAGTAAACTATTATGATTATAGTTTAAATTTTTACGATAGGGCAGGCAGACTCACCAAGAATGTCCAGCCTCTTGGCTTTGACAATGCTTTAACGTTGAACACTTCAACCAGAAATCATACTTTAACAAGTACGTTTGCCTACAACAGTTTAGGACAATTGTTAAGTACGGCAAGTCCCGATGAAGGCAGTGCAGAATTTAAATACCGTAAAGATGGGCAAATACGGTATTCCCAAAATGTGTTACAAGCTTTAGCAGGAGAATTTTCATATACCAATTATGATGTGTTGGGAAGACCTATAGAAAGCGGAGTGATTACAAACAACAATTTTGCAACTTCCGATCCTGATGGGACGCTTCCTTCAGGAACTACCAAGGAAGTACAAAATATACTATATGATATCCCGGATGCTTCTTTAGATGCCAAATTAACCGCCAATGGAATTTCTTTAACAAACTATAAGCAGACCTTTTTGTTTGGCAATGTATCTAAAACAGAAAACAATCAAACCAGCTCCTGGTATAGCTATGATGTACAAGGACGTGTAAAGTGGATAATACAGGAAATATCCGGACTGGGACTAAAGACCATAGACTATGAATATGATTATGTAAGTGGTCAGATATTGGCGGTCGATTACCAACGTAATAATGCATCAGAACGGTTTATTCATGCTTATCACTATGACTCTATAAATGGCCAATTGGTTAAGGTGAGTACCTCTACAAATGATAGCAATTATACTACGCAAGCCGAATATGAGTATTATGAAACAGGCGCGCTAAAGCGTGTTGAATTGGCTCCCGATACCAATGGAAATCCATTGCAGGGTATTGATTATGTGTATAACATAAATGGACAGCTAAAAAGTATTAACCATCCCAGCCTAACAGCCAGTAAAGACCCGGGAGGCGATGCCAACGATTTGTTTGGGATGCAGATTGATTACCATCAGGACGATTATTTGCGAACAACAAACAATATAGAAACCACTGTTTTTGGACAGGATCAATATAACGGAAATATAAAAGGGGTCCGTTGGAACAACAATACCTACCATGCAGGAACAAATAAAGAAACGGTTTACGATTATCGTTATAACAAAAGCAATTGGCTAACAGATGCGCACTATGGGAACTATAGCACGCCGGTACCAACTACGGCCGATGAAACGGTAACCTCAACGGCTGTAACAACAAGTGGTAACACCTTAAATTTAGAGGCCACCCTTAGTATCACCTTACAACCCGGGTTTCATGCACAAAGCGGAAGTACCTTTACCGCCGTAATTAATGATGAAGATGGGTTTTTAGGGAACGGCGATTACGATGTTTCGGGCATTACCTATGATGCCAATGGGAACATTAAAACCCTAAAGCGTAACAAGAATACCGAAAATGGCAGCAATGCTATGGACAACCTGAGTTATGTGTACGATCCTGTAAAGCCCAACCAATTAGCATGGGTAGACGATGCCGCTGGCGATGTGGCAAACGCAGACGACATAGGAGACCAAGATGCTGGCAACTACGTATACAATAGTATTGGGCAATTAATAGAAAATCATGAATATGCTACTATCGCCGACCCAACCAATATTATTAGATATAAGTATAATGCAAGTGGTTTAGTAACCGAGGTATCCAAAAAAAATGTACCTTTGGTCAAGTTCTTTTACAATGATAAAGGGCACCGTGTAAAAAAGGAAAGTTACACGATAAATGGAGGAATAAGTTCATTGACAGGTACACAGTATTATGTACGTGATGCAGCTGGTACAGCCTTAGCTATTTATAATGGCACAACTGTAACGGAGCATACCATTTATGGGGCAAGCCGTTTGGGTGTTTATAATAAAAGTGATGGCTCAAGTCATTACCAGCTAACCGACCATTTAGGTAATGTGCGTGCTGTAACAGGCAGGGCCAGTAACGGTACGTCTTTGGCAATAGTATCTACAATAGATTACTATCCCTTCGGGATGCCGATGCCTAATCGAAACATCGAGGGAAATTACCGCTACAAATACCAAGGACAGGAAAAAGACCCTGAGACTGGGAAAGAGGCTTTTGAGCTTCGTTTATGGGATAGCAGGATTGGGAGGTGGTTAAGTCCTGACCCCATGGGAATACATCATACACCATATCAAGGTATGGCTAATAATCCTGTAATTGTTGTAGACCTCAATGGTGGATATCCTACACCTTTAGAAGCTGCATTAATGGCTGCTTATGTGTACGATCCAAATATAACTTTAATAGGGAATTGGAAATACTCAACCATAGTTAACTTTAATATTGATGATTCTCAGTCAGGGCTCTATGGGTTCTTATTTGAAAGAAGGGATGAAAAAACTGGAATAATGGAGTATGCTTATGCTTATGCAGGTACAATAGATTGGAAAGATTGGAAGAATAATGCCCAACAGTTTATTGGTAGTTCTGAACAATATGCACAGGCTTTAAAAGTCTCCACTAGGTTATCAGTTTATCTTGGGCAACAAGAACTTACTTTTGTTGGGCATTCACTAGGCGGTGGACAAGCTAATTATTCCTCGCTTGCCACAGGTAGGCTGTCTATTACGTTTGATCCTGCTTGGTTATCTCAAGCTAGTATAAATAAAATTAATAGTACAATTCCGTTAGCATATCGTCCAGCAGTTCAACAAATCAATTATATTCCAAAAGGAGCTTCATTACACCAACTTCAACATAAAACAGCAGCAACGGCCTTTGTTAAACCTATAGGGGAAAATGTTTTTGTAGGTGAATTCAAGGATAATTTTAGATTAAAGCTTTGGGAAGTTCATGATATTAATAATATTATTCAAAATATACTATCCACCTTTAGCTATGGGAAAGATGATAAAGCGGGTTGTGGCTGCCGATAAAGTTTTTTAAAATTAATTTTTTAGTTATGAGATATGTGTTTTTTATAGTTAATATCATGTTTTTTTTAAGTTCTTGTGAACATAGTAACCCAGCCTTTAGATTTTCAAATTTTTATGGTACACCTGCAGAAACCCTTGTTAAAGCAATAAAAAGTAATGATGTAGAGGGGATTAGACAAGAAGTATTAAAAAAACATGTTGATATTAATTTTGAAGATGAAGAATATGAAGTATCCTTACTTGCATTAGCTATCGCTAATAACAAAAAAGATGCTTTTGAAGAATTATTAAGGCTTGGAGCTAATCCCAATATTGATAATTCTTCTTGTGTGAGCCCCTTAAAATCAGCCATAAGATACAATCATAATTGTGATACTTTTTTTATTAAAAAAATATTAGAGTATGGTGCAAATATTACGCCTAGATTTCCTAGTAAATGTAATCAAGCATACGATCCGATACCCGAAACAATATTACACTACAATGAAGAAAGTAAAGTGAAATGTGGTTTTGCGATTTTAAAGTTATTGACCTCAAAGCTAAACAACCCTGACTTATTATCTTTGTACAATAGTCCTGAAGATTATCAGGAAAATATTATTTATAATTGTTTAGAAGACAGGAATTTAAGTGCTTTAAAGTATTTAATAGTTGATTTAAAGTTTAAAGTTCCAGAAAAAATATTTATAGACGGTACTGTATTGCTGCATTATCAAGGGTATAAATCTTTAGATGAGATTCTTAAAAGCAGGGAATTTTCGTTTAATGAGCCCAATAAATTTAGAGAAAAGGCTAAGGACGAAATCTTGAATTATTTAAAAAAGGAATAACCCCAGCTCCCCAAAGTCTACTAAAAACAAACGTTTCTAATAGTTTTGGGGTGCTGTGCGAAGTCTCCCGACTTCGCACCCATTCCCATAGACAATTCCAACTTTATCAAAGTCAATATTCATTGTATCTGGTAAAATTATTCAGGTTCAAAACATCAACCACAGGAATATCCGTTTTTTTCTATATTTTACAACGCTTCACCTTTCACGTTTTCTTTCACGTTTCACCTTTCACCTTTCACCTTTCACGTTTTCACGCTTCACCCCATATACAATCAAGCACATCCAGCATATTTAAACAACTTCATAAAACCACCTTAATATTTCTAAGTAAAAACCTTACTAATTCTAAGGAATAACCTTATCCGTTTTAGGAAAAAAATGCATATTTTTATCAACTAAAATTAAGTAAAAATATGTTCAAAAACTTTTTAAGTGCCGGATGTGTGCTATTGCTTGTAACAAGCTGTAAAACAATAGCCATAGATCAAGTGTCCCAAACCAATACCACACAACAGGTCGTTCTGGGAAGTATTGGTTTAGAAAAAGATTTCATTTTACAAAGTGAATTTAACAACACATCCATTCCAGCCTATAAAACACCCATAAAGGTTTCTACAATAGTAACGCCATTCACTAAACAGACCCTTAGAGTATTTGCCAAAGCCAATGCTTTACAAGCAGCTGATGTAAACGTTAACTATGTCGATTCCATTAAAACAAAGCCTAATTATGTCAAGTTACAAATAGCCGATAAGGTTGCCGTAATACATGCTTTAAACAATGAAGAAAACACTGCCGTAAAAAAGTATTTAAGTTATAATGCCGATGTTCATATTATAACCAGTATCTCACTAGCACTAAACCAACCCGATTTAGATGCTATTACAAAAGCAGACGCTGTATTTCTTGTTGAAAAAGGATATAAAACCTATGCACTGCAACTTTATAAAGACGCCGTAAAAACACAAACAATTCCATTTAACCAAGGCGTGGTATTTGCTTTTAAAGGATCCAATTGCTGTTGGCAGGCAAACAAATACCACAAGCTTGAGATTGTGGATTTAGTAAGTGACTATAATAGTTGTCCCAATAACACCTATCGTTCTGCTAAACGTTCAGAAAAAAAGATACATACTTTAAACTACTAGAAAATGAAAAAACTACTATTATTAGTTGCAACACTGTGCTTTTTCAATTGTGATGACATTATTGAAGTCGTAGATATTTCAGAAGAAACCGTAACGGTTTTAGCGCCTAGGGACGGTGTGCTGGTAGACGAAGCCAGTGTTACATTTACTTGGGATGCCGTTGAAGAAGCCGAAAGCTATAAAATACAAATAGCAAAACCAAGTTTTGAAGCTGCCACACAAATAGTAACGGACTCTACCGTAACGAGCACTTTTTTTAATAGACTACTGGATTCCGGTAATTATGAGTGGCGCATACGGGCGGAAAACTCAGGTTATGCAACACTGTTCACAACCCAAAAATTCACGGTTTCTGCACCAGACCCTGTCGATATTACAAATGAGCAACTGGTTATTTTGACTCCAACAGATGGGAATACCTTCTTAACAACCGACACCATCAATTTTTCTTGGGAAACAATTGAAGGCGCAGACCAATATGTGATACAAATAGCCACCCCGGATTTTGATAACCCTGTAGAAACCATTAAGGATGAAACCATAACAAATACTAGCTTTTCAGTTTCCAATTTGAGTGCAAACACATATAAATTTAGAGTAAAAGCTAAAAACTCTGGTTTTGAAACGGGTTATATGGAAATTGGGTTTACGGTGAATGAATAGTTATTTTAATTGATAAATAGTTAAGTAATTTTTAAAAAACAATAATATGAAGCACCCGTGAGAATAGCATTCACATACACGAGGATGATTATTCAGGGAGCATGCCTGTGCTGAGCATTAGCGAGATGCAAAATATATTTTGCAGCAAAGGTAGCAAGTGAAGCTTGTCGAAGCATGACCAAATTAAAACAATAAATATAAACAGATGAAAAATACAATCAAGTTTCTTTTTTTTATAACAGTGAATACTGTTTTTTCACAACAAGCCATTACAGATACAGGTACAAATGTTGGGATAGGTACAACAACCCCAGATTCAGAATCTAGATTGCATGTTGTATCTCCAAGTGGAGTTACGGATTTTACCATATTAGCGACATCTGTTGGTGTAAATAACTGGTCTGGTTTTTATCAGGATGCTTTAAATAATTTTAAAATACAGGCTAGAGATGGATCTGGAATATTGAAAGCGAATATTGCTAGTAGCGGTGATAGTTGGTTAAATGGGGGGAATGTTGGTATTGGTACAGCAAGTCCATCAAGTAAATTACAAATTTCGGGACAAATAGATGGTGATTTTAATGGGTTAGTTATAGATAATAGAAAGAATTATGGCACCAACTCAGGTACAAATGAAACAAGTAGATTGTTATTAACACTATCTGAAAATGGAGCTCCTAATCCCCTAAGTAGAGTTTTTGGTATTATGGAAGCCGCCACACTTTCTGAAACAGACTCAAGCAACGGAAGATTATCGTTTTATGTAAGACAAAATGGAAATGCAGAAGAAAAGGTAAGAATTCTATCTAATGGCAACGTAGGCATCGGCACAACAGACACCAAAGGATTCAAATTAGGGGTTCAAGGAAAAATAGCTGCTGAAGAAGTAAAAGTCGCTATGTATAGTAATTGGGCAGATTTCGTTTTTGAAAACAGCTATAACCTTCCAACCCTAAAAGAAGTAGAGCAACACATCAAAGAAAAAGGGCATTTAAAAGACATCCCAAGTGCAGAGGAAGTAAAAGAAAACGGTATCTTTTTAGGTGAGATGGATTCTAAACTGTTACAGAAAATAGAAGAGTTAACGCTTTACACCATCAACCAAGAAAAACGAATTGAGGCACTGGAATCTAAAAATGAAAAATTACTACTATTAGTAGAAAAATTACTTAATAAAAAAATTGAAGAATAAAACAAAAACATACCTGTTATTGGCGGCCGTTCTGGCCATCTGGGGCATCATCGGATTTAAGATAATGTCCACATTAAATCCAGAAGCCCCAGAAGTCAAGAAACAAGATGAAATGGTCGTCTTTACGCCAAAGAGCCATGCCGCCAAGGATACCTTTAGCATCCAGCCGGTTCAACGCGACCCCTTCCTGGGCACGTTGTACGCCAAAAAACAGGAAAGCACTACCCCAAGAACCACCAAGCCAAAAGAAGCCTTTGTCTGGATCTCAATCACCTACCACGGCACCGTTTCTAAACAGGACAGCAAGGAAAAACTGTGCATACTGTCCATAAACGGACAGCAGCACATCATGAAAATAGGGCAGGAGGTCCAGGAAGTAAAACTGGTAAAGGCCAGCAATACTGAAATTTTGGTCAACTACAAAGGCCAAAGGAAAACAGTCCCCAAACAATGAAACACCTATTTTCACATCTATGAAAAGGCAAAAAGTAAAAGCCGGTGCCCTGCAGCTGACCATGTTCATCGTGGTAGTTGTAGCTGTGCTGTTGGCTGCCTTTATTATTTTGGTCCATACCCACAAACAATTTAAAATAAAAACCGATTTTGTATTGGAAACCATTGAAAACGCCAATAAAGGCATCAGCTATGTACTTCAAAACGATATCAGGCAAAACGACACCTTGCAAATCAACCAACAAGACGAAGACTATAAAACAGTAAAGGTACACCGTGATTATTGGGGGCTCTTTGAAAAAGCCACCGCCATGTCAAGAATAAAAACCCATACGTTTATAAAAACCGCCCTCATAGGAGCCAGACAGCCCCGACCCGAAGGCATTGCCCTGTACGTCGAAGACCAGAACAAGCCCCTAGTGGTTGTAGGGAACACCAAAATCCAGGGACTCGCCCATATCCCCAAACAAGGCGTCCGGACAGGCAACATATCGGGACACTCCTATTACGGAAGCCAGCTTATATACGGCACGACAAGAACAAGCGCCGAGTTTCCGGAAATTTCAAAAGCAACCCAGGAACAGATTAACACAATTCAGGATAACATAGACCAAATCGAACCCAGCCAGTTTTTGGACCTAGGTAAAACCAAAAAACAACAAAACTCATTTTTAAACCCATTACAGGTTCTCTATAGCAGCAGGGACATTACCCTGTCCGACATATCACTCACAGGACATATCCTGGTACAGTCCAGAACAAAGATCACCGTGGAAGCCCCATCCGACCTAAAGGACGTGGTACTGGTAGCACCCATCATCGAAATAAAAAACAACACAAAAGGCACTTTTCAAGCCATCGCAACCAAAGAAATAATTATCGGGGAACACTGTAGGCTCGATTACCCCTCCGCATTCGTTTTAAATGAAGAAGAGGACAACAAAAACCCAACGGAAAACACAGGTCATGCCAAGGAAACCCCTGCCATAAAGATCGGTAAGGGCAGTACCGTAAAGGGTGCCATTGTCTATTTGGGAACTACGAAGAACCACAGGGCACAAGTGTTCATTGACGAAACCGTTACCGTGACCGGCGAAATATACTGTAACAGGAACCTAGAGCTTTTGGGAACGGTGCACGGCAGTGTCTTCACGTCCAATTTTGTAGCAAACCAATCCGGATCCTCCTACCAAAACCACCTCTACAATGGCAGCATTACAATAGAGGCCCTGCCCCGGGAATATATAGGCCTAACATTAGAAAACCAAAAAAAAGGCGTACTAAAATGGCTCTACTAAAGAAAACAAACGCATCCACCCTCATGGAAACCCTGGTCGCCTCGGTACTGATCGTGCTGGTATTCATGATTACCAGTATGATACTGAACAACATGTTCTCAAACAGTATCAAAAACAACACCCGGAACATGGATGCCCACCTAAACGAACTGGAATACCTGTACAAAAGAGAAAAACTAACAGTTCCCTATCAAGACGATTATAAAGATTGGCAAATCACTGTTGAAGCCATCACAGAAAACGGAACCCATAGCGTCCGGTTCGAGGCACTGAACAGCACCACCAATAAAAACATTACAAAAACAATCCATGAAAATGACCCATAACAAAATACAGGCCTTTACCATAAGCGAAATGGTCGTGGTCCTGATACTCACCAGTATCGTTGTGGGATTGGCATTTTCGGTGTTGACCCTGGTACAAAAACATATGACCGGCATCCAGCAAAACTTTGCGAACAGCACCGAGCTCAATAAGCTCGAACAGTCCCTATGGCTGGACTTTAACAGATATTCAAGAATCAAATACGATCCCATGGAAGAAAAAATAACCTTTGCAAACGACATCGATTCCATAACCTATCGGTTCCACGACAGCTACATCACCAAGACCATGGATACCTTCCACATCCAACTGCAGCATAGGACCATGTACTTTGAGGGCAGCACCATAGGCACCGGAACCATGGACGCCATAAAACTGGAAACCAGTAAAGCATACCAAACCCAAACCCTTTTCATATACAAGGACAACGACGCAATTCCCTTTTTAAACTGATGGCATTCAATCTGGACAACATAGAAAAACAAGCACCCGCTATAAAAGAACCAAGCACAGGCACCTCCTTTCTAAAGAAAGAGATCGTCCTGTTCGACAGAACGTTCTCCAATAAGGTAAAAGAAGACCTGTACACCGAACTGAGCGTCCTGCTAAAAGCGGGTATCACCCTAAAGGACGGCCTGGAGCTCATACAGAGCTCGCACAAAAAGAAACAGACCAAAGCGGCCCTGCAAGAGATCTATAATGCCATAATATCGGGCGAAAGCCTATCGGAAGCACTGAAAAAACAAAAACAGTTCACCGATTACGAATACTATTCCATAAAGATCGGTGAGGAAACAGGCACACTGTTCCAGGTCACCGAACAACTGGGGAACTTCTATGCAAGAAAGAACGAACAGCACAGAAATTTGGTCAGTGCCCTGACATACCCCGTGATCATATTAAGCACCGCCGTTCTGGTCGTGGTCTTTATGCTGAGGTACGTCGTGCCCATGTTTCAGGATATCTTCAGGCAACAGGGCGTGGAACTCCCGGCAATCACCAAGTTCATCATAAGCCTATCGGAATTTGTGGGCAGCTACGGGTGGCTAATGCTCGTGGCGATTATCGCCATGATGGCCTCAAAGCCCCTGTTCAACAAAAACAAACGGTACAAGCAGTTCAAGGACACCCTTATACTAAAGCTCCCCTTTATCGGCAACTTCGTAAAGGCCATTTACCTGTCACAGTTTACGCAGGCTGTGTCCCTATTGACCGCATCCAAGGTCCCCGTGGTGAACAGCATCCAGTTGGTCAAGCAAATGATCGACTTTTATCCCCTGCAGCACGCATTGGAAACAGTGGAACAGCACATTCTGAGAGGGCAGTCCCTAAGCCAAAGCCTAGGCCAGCACGAGCTCTTTGACGATAAGATGATCGCCCTGGTAAAGGTCGCCGAGGAAACCAACCAGACCGAATTCATTTTTGACAGGCTCAATATGCAGTACAACACCCAGGTGCAGCAGCAGTCCAAAATGCTGTCCACCATCATGGAGCCGTTTATAATTCTCATAGTCGGTGTGCTGGTGGGCGTTATCCTGATTGCCATGTACCTGCCGATGTTTAAGTTGAGCAGTGTGATGGGGTGATTGCTCTTAAAGCATTAGAAACTAATTCTGACTTAAACAAATCTTTAGTATATGTATATGGTACTGCTGAAATAAGTGCCGCAAAATTGACTTTAGAAAATACTGCTCGAATGACAAGGATAGCTGGTTTTGCAAAAGGGTTAGGCACTATAGGTAATATAGCAGGAATGATTCCAGCAACAAATGATATGCTTATCAATGGAAATGTCAATGGTGATAACTTTGTTGATTTTATGATAAGCGGAACTGCCTTTGCCCCTGGTGGATGGATATTGGCCCCTGTATTTCAATTGTATGCTAATGATGTTAGAAATGACCCCAATAAGGAAAAAAGAATTAAAATGATAGAAATGCAGACAGGACAAACACCGATGAGTATAGGAGCAAATTGTTTTGCGGAAGGTTCTCAAGTGTTGATGGGAGATGGAACTACCAAAAACATTGAGTTTATACAAGTTGGAGATGCTGTTTTAACATATGATTTTATAAAAGAAAAAATGGAAATTAATCTTGTGTTAAAAGTTGATAATCCTATACACCATAAACTCGTAAAGGTTGTTTTTTCTAATGGAGAGGAGATTATTAGTACAGAAGATCACCCGTATTACGTTAAAGATAAGGGTTAGTGCTCTTTCAATCCTGAGAAAACACTAAAGAATTATGGTATAAAAACAATGATATTGAAAGTTTCTGACTATTGTTTAACAAATAAAGGAGATGGGTTAAAGAAAATTAAGATTGTTCGAATTACACAATTTGAGAAAACAATAAAAACTTATAACCTTTCTAAAATCTCTAATAGCAGTAATTATTTTGTAAATAGTATTTTAGTGAATAACGAGGATATTGACGAACTAGAAGATAAAAGATAAAAATGAAATTGATGAACTTTTTTGATTATGTCTATTATAGGTCTTATTCTTTATATAAAAATATTTTGGGAGATAGTACTCCTATGCTATATGCCCTTTGTGTAGTTTCTTTAATGCAACAATTTAATGTATTTACTATGTTATATTTTGCATATGTCTATTTAGATTTAAATATGAATATCAATAAATATGTTCTTTATGCTTCATTTTTAGTTTTCATTATCCCAAATTATTTAAGATATTCAAAGTTTAGCTATGAGCAGATGGATGAAAAGTGGAGAAATGTCTCTAAAAACAAAAAAATACGGGGTACAATTTTTATGGTATTGTATATAATATTATCAACAATAGCTATTATAACTACAGCTATTATTCTTGGTAAAGTAAAAAGGGGGAGATTTAAGGTCTTGAAGGAGGTATTGTTGCCCGCTGTTCCCTAGTATACGCTACCGCTAGTTTTTATGTAGTGCCGTAACGAGCAAGAAATAAAAACAAGAGGAAACCACAATGTAAAAGTTGTGGTTTTTTTGTGGCAAAAAAGAGCCAGAAAACGGCAAAACCCTAAAAACCCGCTGCACGAAGTTGTAACTTCTCTATAATTATAAAACAAAAACCACAATCCTATTAAGTAGGATTGTGGTTTTTCTGTGATGAAAACAGTAAAAACAGCGAAGATTCTATAAAGCTCCTTATGAATCAGAACAGAAATTTTATCAATTTAAATATCTAGAACTGGTCTTATAAAATTTGTCCAACTTTTTGTTTTTAAGTCTAGTTTTCTCGCTAAAAACTTAAACGCACGGTTTTTCTTTAAATACGTCACTGTAATTTCTTTTTTGGTTGTCCAAAGCTTAAGCGGTATTGGTAGATCCATTAAGCTCTAAGATGCTCATAAATTCCAAAGTATAGTTATCGAAAGTCTGTATGTAGGCATATTTTTCCGTAATCTTGGCTCCTAGTTTGCGTTTCTCAAAACTGGCGGTCATTCCCAAATCGATATGCTTGAATTTTAGTTCAATGGCACGCTTTATGGTTTGGTACAGCAATTGGCGATAGGTGTAATATTCTGTTAGGTAGCTATAATCCATGCCGACAAAGGATGGTACATACGTATGGCCGCCATTGTTGTAGCAGAGCATCACGCCTATCATTTTATCGGGAGAATCCAGTAAACCAATGGTTATGAATTCCCAATTGGGATGCTCTGACATATTTTTGAATAATTTTTCCGGAAAGGGAAAAGTGTTCAATCCTAAATTGTTTTGATGTACGTTGTTATATAGAGCCTCAACTTGTTTTAACTGGTCTGCATTACAGCTTTTCAGTATGTCGATTTTCAACAACGGCTCATATGCGAGAATCTCTTTCCGTAAATGCTGCCTGTTTCTTGACGATAGTTTTGCGCCATAGTCTTCAATGGTTTCACGTGCTTTTAAATCGATTTTACAGGAATCGGGCATTTGTACCCGTACAAATCCTTGCCCTTGAAAATACGGATGCAGGGTTTCATTTTCCGAAAAGTCCCTGAGCACAATCATTTTTGCATGGCATTGTTTTTCTAAGGTTTCCATAGTCTGCATCATGGCATTTAAGGCTTCTTGCTTTAATGGATGTTCGTGATCGATGTAAAGATGTGTTCCCTCTGTAAATAATGATCCCATACTGAGAACTAGGGAGCTTAGGTAATAAGGGTCCGTTTTTCGAGTCTTTTCAATGAGTTGGGAGGCACTGACATCTGCTAACATATCATCTTTCCATAATCCCAAAGTGAAATATGTTGATAGTATGGGGTGTTGGTTCTGGTCATAGATCATTAAGTACCAAAACTTCCAGTTATGTTCCTTTAGAGGGTTGTTACTAAAGGTGTTTTCAAGAAATTCAAGGCCTTCCCAATCAAAGACACCTTGGTTTCCCTGCAATGTGTTCCAAAGGGCTTTGTCTATTTTTGTTATGGAATCTTCAAGTTGCACTTTAACGGTATGATTTGATGCTACTATTTTGTTTGGTTTGACATCTCGCTTAAATGCTTGGTTTACGCGAAGGGCATTGGTATGGGTGTCTTCCAACGCTTTGGGATAATGATAGACCATGGCCTCCACCAATGCTTTGATCTCCTGTTTTTGGTTGTGTCTGGATATGGTGATGCGTACACCCGTGTTTTTGACGGGTACGGCTGGAAATATTCCCAGATTGACATAAAACCCTTCTTTCATCAAGCGGTTGACAAAATTATAGCCCGTTTTGGGCATGCCCGTGCCGATAAAAAATACGGGGGAATTGTTTTTGTCGATTAGTGGCAGTTCGGTATTTTCCAAAAGACTATTAAAATACTGGATGCGCTCCCTTAAATCGTTTTGAAGCTCATGGATTTCCGGTGTCAAGTGGATTTCCGCGGAGGCGGTGGCTGCTGCTACGGAAGCCGGTTCCAATTGAGCCGAAAAGGTTAAGGGCCCGCCAAAGGTCTTTATCTCTTGGTACATTTTTTTATTGGAACAGACCAATACGGCACCACTGGCTCCAAAGGTTTTGCTCAGTGTTCCAAATAATAGCACGTTCTCCGACAGCGAACCGAGTTCGCCCAGTGCGTAGCCCGTACCGTTTTTTCCGGTCCAGCTCATCCCATGGACATCGTCGATATAAAGGTGCAATTGAGGGTATTTCAAAGCGAGTGTTTTTAAATCACTTAAGGGCGCATAATCTCCGTACATCGAATAGATGCCGTCTGCCATATACCAGATTCTTTGATGCTTATTCGAATGGTTTTTTATTTTCTTTTCCAGCATATCCATATCGTTGTGCCGTATCATGTCTATCGTTACACTTCGGTTTTTTAAAACCTTTGCGGCACTTTGTACGCTCCAATGTACCTGATGGTCCAGAATGATGGCATCCCGGTCATTGACGGCATTGGGTATAACCCCCAAATGTCCCAACGTACTGTTCTTGGTGATGATGATTGGGTTTTGGTACATGTCCGTGACTTTCTCCTCCAATTGCTTGTAAAGCGGATTGGAAATATAGGATTTGGACAAGGGAAACTGTGTACCATACTTGGTTATGGCATCTATTGCCGCGGCTTTTAATCTGGGGTCTTGTTCCAATCCCAAATATCCAGTGGTTCCAAAATGGTACAATTGCCTGTTTCCTACACCTATGGTGCGTCCGCTAAAGGTGTCTCCTTCAGCATACAAGTGCAATACACCTTCTTGCTTTGCATCCGTAAATACTTCATTTACAGTGTCTAAAAAATTGTTGTGTTTGATTTTTGCCATGTTCCGAAAGTTTTAGTAATTCAATCTATCTACAGATAAAATGATGAAGCTAGAAAAATTTAATGGTGTAATCTTGTTATGATGTTAGAAATACAACAAAAAATCCTTTTCAGATAAGTTTTAATCCCTTTCAGGTAAGTTTTATTTGCTGCAAATACGTTATTCTTAAGGAAGTAAAATACCGGTTGTTTTTAATTTAGTTAAAAACTTATAAACAATTAACTTTTATGAAGTTTAGAAGTTAGTATGTCTAGCTAAAGCATTGAAAACAAGTCATGGTAAAATGGAATAAGAAGCCTTTATATAATTGTTAAGTACGGGTTTTCCACAGTTGTATTAAAATAATTCTTATTATATTTGGTTTGTTTTAATGTGTTTCAAATAATTTCCTCTCAAGATTAAGATTAGCACAAAAAATAGTTAAGTCATAAATCACACTTTTACAAGTATGTTATTTTGAAGATCGAAATTATAGCCTCATGTTGAATAATTATATAGAAAATGAGTACGCCAAGCTGTGGGTAGAAAATGACATTCTTTTTGTTGTTTACAAAAGTGATGTTTCTATAGATCTGGCTGGCGCTATAAAAATTGTAGAAGACCGACTCTTTTTACAGGAAGGTAAAGCTTTTTTAATTTTTTGTGATATGAGAGGCGTTAAAAGTGCAGATAAAGCTGCAAGAAATTATTTAGCACTGGAAGGTTCGGTTCTAATTAAAGCTGTTGCCTTATTAATTAATAATCCATTGTCTTATATAATATCAGGTTTTTACCTTAAAACAAGTAAGCCCATTATTTTTACCAAGGTATTTACCGACGATGCCGAAGCTTTAGCATTTTTGCGCTCCTTTACCTAAACTAATTTTTTGATTTTTTGGGTGTAAAACAGTAAAACTAAATCTATGTATAATGCTTGATAAAGATAAAATGGAAAGGCTAAAACAAATTCACAACATTCTTATGGAGTTTGCGAGCGGAAATTTTGCGTATAGGCTTGAAAGAACCAACTTGAACGATGACATTGAAGCACTAGTAGAACTGGTTAATATGACCTTAGAAGAAATAAAATCCTTTTTTCTACATCAAGGCTATGTAAACGTACATGAAACTTATAAGTACGTTGTACAAATATTTTTTCTATTGGATAAAAAGGAAACAATCACAGCATATAATTCTCAAATCAAACAATTATTGCTTTTTGATGATAGTGAATTACAAGGAAAGCCGTTTTCTTCATTTTTGACTCAAGATTCTAAATTAGAATGGGATCGTTTAACCTCTAGGTTAGTGTCCACAGACCAGGATTCTCACGAGGAATATATTGTATTGTCTTTTAAAACCAAACAACATTTAACTTTGACAATAAATTGCTTGGTGGGCAAATTTATTGATGAAATTAGTCAATCTGAAAGAATCATAATAACGTCCATAGAAATTATTAAGAGCAGCAAGGAAAGAGAAACAGCGTTATGGAAAACGATAACCTCTGGAAAGGCACATTCAGAAGTAAGAGT
>LLBY010001270.1_pt3 | contig 24521 bp, 28 predicted proteins | sample 1489401 | NCBI WGS metagenome assembly LLBY01 (sample SAMN04092656, study PRJNA295927) | soil metagenome | biome: Soil prokaryotic community; feature: Bulk soil; isolation source: soil from tomato rhizosphere | host: tomato cultivar Hawaii 7996 | place: South Korea | collected 2011-11-01 | reverse complement strand
TCCATGGTGGGGTTTTCCGCGCGGAGGGTGGCGAGGTTGCTTTCCGCATAGGCGGCAGCGTTGAGAAGCAGGCCGCCCCCGTAGGGGATGGTGGCGGTGGCCATGAGTGGCAGGGACTCGCCGGCCATGACGACGGTGTCACCCACGGTGTCCCAGAATCCGTTGCGCTCGTCGTCGAGGTAGCGCTTGGCCGTGATGCCGGCATTCGGGAAATCGGTGAGCATGGCGCGGTGGCCTTTTTCGATGTCGGCCTTGGTCGCGAAATACTGGCGTTCCTCCGCGGTGAGTTTGCGCATCTCGGTTCCGAGCGGATAGACGGGGATGACCTTGGCTTCACCTTCAGGGATGGATGCGGGGACCTCGCCCTTTTCGAGAAACGCGCGGATGCTTGCCTCATTACCCGCGGCGTCCATGGCGGCGAGGCCGGACGCCGGCAGATAGATGCCGGATTTCACGGCCTGGCCGAAACGGGCGAAAAAGTTGGTGACGTCCTCGCCCTCGTCCTGAGCGCGGAGGGCGATGATGCCCATGAGGTTCTCGCGCTCGGCCTGCGACATGCGGCCATAGGTGGCGAGGGAATCGCTGAGCGAAGCGGCTTCCGGGGATTCGCTCTTGGTGTCGTTCCCGCGGTCGCGCTGGAAGCGTTTCCAGAGGGTATCGGCGACGGTGATTTCACGGTCGGAGAAGCGGGCGAGCGCGGAGGCGTGGCCTTGGCGTGCGGCCGGGGCGAATTCCTTCCAGCGGTCTCCGGCGAGCTTGCGGGTTTCCTCCAAGGTGGTGGCGAGCGGCTGACCTTGCAGGGCGAGAGTGGAAGCGCGGGCGTGGATCTTCTCCATCAGCTCGGCATCGGACTTCTCAGAGGTGAGGCGCTGCCCGGCGGCGGTGTAGAATGCGGCATCGTCCACCGGACCTTTGAGTCCGAGATTCTGAGTGGCGTATTGGGCGCGGTAGGCGGGCCAGAGGGGTTCAATCTCTTCGACCGGTCGGCCGGTCATGGCGGAGACGAGCTGGAGGTTGGCGGCCTTCTGTTTGTCGCGGTCTGGATCGATGGAGTTTTTGAAAGTGTCCTCGAAGGTGGTGCGCTGGTCGGGTGTCAGGAATTCCGCCATCTTGTCGGTGCCTGAAAACATGCCGACGAGAGCCGGGAGGTTCTGGCGCCATGCCTGGCCATCGGCGCGCTGGCGGGCCTTTTCGAGAAACTGAAATGGACGTTCTCCACGAGCGAGGCGGTAGTCGCGATATTCGCGGAGCTGCTGCTTGGCTTGCGGGAGCTTGGTGGCAGCGTATTCGGCTTCCAGCGGTCCTGCAGGTGGCGAGGCTTTGAGGGTCTCGACCTCGGCAAGGGTATTCCACATGCGGAGGTCGAGGTCGCCATGATCGCGGGTTTCCCCGAATGGCCCGGGTGCCATCGGCTCGAAGGCGGGCTTGGTGGGGGCGAGTTCCGGAGCGAGGGCGGCGCGGGTGGTATCGAGGGTGAGAGGGTCCGGGGTCATTCGATGGCGGAGTTGAGGCGGGATTCCAGTTTGGGAAGCAGGGCATCGGAGGAGGTGCCGGTTCCGGGTTCCATGCCGGGGAGGGGGCGCATGCGGAGACCTGCACCGGGGAGGGATGTGCCAAGCACCTTGGCTCCGGAGGCGGAGACTTTCCCGGAAACCATGGTGTCCACGTAATCGCGGGCGGCCTCCGGGGTGATGTCCTTCTGTTTGGAAATCCACTGGAGGGCCTTGCGCTCGGCATCCCGGCGCTGGCGAGCTGCTTTCTCGTTTTCCAGAGGCGTGCGATCTCTGCCGACCTGCCCCCAGACTCCGGAGGCCTCGTAGGCGCGGAGGGCGGCGCGTGCTTCGACTTGAGCGTCCTTGCGGATATCGTCCTCGGTTTCCGGTTTGGACGGATCGTAGAGGCGAGCGGGGGAGTAGCGTTGCAAAGTTTCGAGCAAGGGGCCGCTGTAGCCCTTGGGGATGAGCTTGAGGATGCCGGTGCGGGCGTTGCGGTGGGAGGTACGGTATTCCACCTCGTCCATATTGCCTTCCTTGGCGGCGTTGTAGCCATCTCGGAGTTCCTGAATGATGCCCCATGCTTCGCGGTCCTCGGCTTCCGATGGTGGCTCGAAGCGCTTGCGGTAGGCCATGAGGTTCTTTTTGTCCGACTCGGACAGATAGAGCGGGAGGGATTCGATTTCCGCAGGAGTGGTTTCGCCGCGATCGATGGCGGCCTTGAAGGTATCGAACTCGCTTTCCTGATAGCGGGCGAGCACGCGCTTGGCATTCCGGATGAGGTCATGGCGGGTGCCTTCGTCCATCCCTGGCTCGTTGAGGTAGCCGTCCTTGCCTTTGGCGGAAAGCACTTCGATGGCGGAGACTGGATCATCCTCGGCTCCGAGTTCGTATTTGGTGGCAATCTCGCGCTCCTGGACGCTCTTTTCGTGGGATTCGAGGTCTACCATGTCGGCCTCGAACTCGACTTTGTCGAACAGGCCAGCTGAAACGCCTTCTTGCATGACCGTGCGGGCATCATCGAATCGGTTGGCGCGGCGGTAGGCTTCGACGAGCTGGGTTTGTTCCGTGCGATTGATGGCGCGGCGGTGCTGGATGGCATCCGTTTTGGTGCCATTGCGGTATTGGGAATCCCAGCCATCGACCATCATGTCCAGCTCCTGGCGGGCTTGGCGGCTGGTGTTTTCCTTGGCGGCGGCTTCCTTGACGCGGGAGAGGCGTTCGTCGATGTCCTTTTCCCAAGTGGACTCGTCGGGGTTTTCTTCGCGGAAGAGCTGATGCTCATCGGCCGCTTTCTGCATGGCGAGGCGCAGGCGGTTCTTGGCGGCTAGGTCGGTCTCGGCTTGGCGGCGCTGCGCGATGGCGCTGACATTGCTGGCGGCGTCTTGGATGCCGCCTCCTACGCTCTGGAGGGCACGGCCGGGGGCCATGGCGGCGGAGACGGACGGAGCGACCGGTTGGAAGTTGCTGCCGGTCTGAGTGGGGATATCTGGAATGATGGGCATGGTGTCAGATGGTGGCGGCGTAGGTGTTGGCGACTCGGGAGGAGTCGGAAAGCAAGGTGCCGTAAGACTGCACGCGGGTGGCGCGGGCGAGCGAACGGGCTTCCCACGCGGCCATCTCGCCGCGGCTGCGGGTGTTTTGGGCATCGATGGCCCCGGCGCGGGAGGCGTCTTGGATGCCGAGTTCCATGGCTCCCGCGGTCTCGGCGAAGACGTCGAGGCTGGAATCATCCATGGTGACGCCGGAGGTGGAGTGATTGGCGCGCAGGCGGGCGAGATGGCGGCGCTTGTTGACGCGCTCGCGTTTGATGGCCTCTGCGTTTTCGAGTTCGGTGTTGCGGGCGGCCTGTTCGGCGGCTTGGGCTTGGGCCTTGCCCGCTTCCTCGGCGGCGTCTGCGGCTTGCTGGGCACCGACGTAGGAGACGCCAGCGCCGATGGCACCGACGACTACGGTTGCGATGCCGACATAGAGCATGCTCATGGTTCGGAAGGAGGGTTGAGGTTGGTGGGGATGCTTTCCCGCCATCCTTCCAATTTTGGATCATTGGAGGGAAGGAGGGGGTTGAAATGAGGGTGGAGGATGGCTTCGCCGATCTTTTCCACGTCGGTCTCGTCGGTGACGTGGAAGGTGGTCCAAATGGTGTCTTCGAGGGCGAGGATGCCGCGACGGGTGCCTGCCGGGGTGATGCCGGTGTGGGGTGCCTCGTAAATCACGGGACCTTCGGTTTCCGAGCAGACCTCGACCTTGCCCTTTGAAATGACGAAAGGATGCTCGAAGCGATGGGTCATCGAGGTGAGCAAGGTACCGGCCGGGATGGTGATTTCCCGGATATACATGCCCGGCGTGAACCGATGCACGACCGGGCAGACGGCGCGCGGCTTGTCGGACGCGACAATGGCGGCTTCCAGTTCATCGATGCCAACGGGGTTTAATAGGTCGAGGTTCACAGGTGTTTCACGAGGTGGGTGCAGTCGGTGGCGGCGAGCAGGAATCCGCAGGCCTGAGCTTCACGGAGCATGGCGGGGCGGGAGACTGAGGAGAATAGAACCATGGCACCATCGGCCCGCGCCATATCGGCAAGCGCTTCGAACAACATTCGGCAAGCGCGGCGCGAGAATGCGAGGCCGTGGCCTGGCTTGGTGACGAGCCAATCGAGGATGGCGACCTTGCAGCCGCGGGGCTGATAGAGCCAAGCAGCGGCACAGGGACCGTCCTTGTCGATCGCACACAGGCCGGCGGGCGGAAGCAGATTGATATCCATCTCGCCCTCGCCGCGGAGTTCCCACCAGGTGAGGATTTCGCCCAGGGTATCGAGGGTGACGGGTTCAAGTCGCATCGCCGTAAAAGTTCAGCTTGAGGGTGATGGAGCGGAGGGAGAACGGGACCGGCTCGTCGGATATGATGCAGAAGTTGCCGCCGGTGTCGTGACGTCCGTCGAAATCGAGCGGTTTTTCGCCGGTGAAAAGTGCGGTGGCGTCTCCGGCGCGGATGGGATCGAACTTGGTGCCGGCAGGATCCTCGCCGAACTTGCCGCCGCGGGACCGGTAGAGGTTGGGGATGATCTGATGGATGCGGGCCTCGCGGGTGCGGCTGGTGCCGTTCTTGAGTTCCACCTCGGGAGTCATGGGCATGACCGTGGAGGCGTAGGGGCGGCCGATCACCACGGGAGCGGTGAGGCCGGTGAAGAAGTCCTCATCGAGGGTGGCGGGGCCGATCACGGCGCCGGCGGACCATCCCACGACTTCCAGCCCGGCGAGAGGGTTGCCGGTGAGGTCATAGGGGCTTTCGATGACCATGGCGCAGTCCGACCAGTGGCCATCGTCGATCATGTTGGTGAGGGCACCGGTATGGTAGCGCTCCACGGTGAGGGTGCCGGCGTGATCGACAACGAACCAGACCTCATCTTCCGAATCCTTGCGGATGCAGGCGACGGATAGGACGGTGCCGGCGAGCGGGTGGGGCTGCCATGCGGCGATGTTTTGGGTGCGCTCGTAAGTGAGTGAGTAGAGCTTCCCGCCAGCGATGAACCAGAGGATCTGGAAAGGACGGCGTTGGATGGCGAAGTCGGTGATGGAATCCTCGAAGATGTGTTCGGCAAGCAGGTTGAGGTTTCCGGCCTGATAACGATCGCTCTCGTAGCTGTATGAGAATTCCCGGACGATGCGCCCGCCAGCCTGCACGAACAAGGTGGCGGAATCTGCCTGGATGGCTCCGACGCCGGTGATATGCGAACCGACCGACGAATGGCGGTTAGCGACACCGAATTCAGGCGTGATCGGGCGGTCCTCGGTTTCCCCGCGGAGCGAGAACTCGCCGATCCCGGAGCCGACTAGAAGCACTTTGTCGGAAGCCAACCAGACGATGGGCTCGCGCTGGCCGATGATGACGGTGTGTGCCCATGGGCCATCTGCCTCCACACCCTCGCCTTTGTAGAAGTTGTTATAATCGTCCACGGCGCTTCCCCAGATCGTGTGAGTCCGTTTAGCGGTCGAGGCCAAAACCAGCCGGTTCTGATGGAGCTCAATGCAGCGCGGGTAGCCTTGGGGGGAACTCCATGCGCCCTCGCTCCAATACTCGGTTTCCCCGAGGTTCACCGGCGTGATGCATTCGGCGACGGCTTCGGAGGCGCTGGTGACGGCCGTGATCTTCACGATGCCGCGCAAGAACGTGGATTCCGCCGAGAGGTTGGCATAGGGGCCACCCGACGTGCCATCAGAAGTATAGTTCTTGAACATGATGCGCATCAGCACCCTGTCCGGCTCTTCACCTTCCGCGCTCGCATTGCGTCTGGCTCCCACCCTCGACTCGAAGGCCCGAATGCTTTTCCACGTCGCGCCGCGATCCCGAGAAACCTGAACGTGGAAGTCTCCGCCCCATGTGCCGAACGTGGTGAAAGTCCACCGGCCTTGCACGGGCAGAGGCTTGGAATAGGCCTCATTCGCCCCGGTCGCGGCACTGCTGACCTTCCGTGTTACTTCGTAATCGAACACGCCGCGCTTGAAGGAGATTTCCCAATAGCTTCCCACATGCCCCGCGTCCCATGTGGGGGCATTGGCAACAAGGGTGAGCACCTGGCCTGGAAGCGAAGAGCCGTCGTAGTAGGCAGCATTGTTCCAAATTTTGGAATACTCGCCTGCGATGCCGGTGCCAGGCACTCCTCTCCAACCGGTCTGATAGACCGGCCCGAGGCTGGGCTGGTTACCACCGCTCGGTTGAGTCACCGGGTGGTATGCAGGGGCTCCGTTGTTATTTGATACGTGAGCGTGCGCGCACACCCACACGAAGCCGCCTTCATTCACCTGATCGCCTACCTGATAGGACACGCCAGCACCTGACCATGCGGTCACCGTCTGGTCAAAGATGGTCGTGATGGTGTGTTCCTCGATCAGGTTCTCAGGCAAGAACGGATACTTCTTTTCCGGGATGAACTCCACCAAGGTCCATTCCGTGTCAGATACCCGCTGGAGTTGTCGGGGGGCATGGAGGGGATGCGCGAAAAACATCACGTCGTTGACCTGCTTCCAGCGGAGGGCGGCAAGGTCTTCATCCGCCCACGGGATGGCGAGGGTGAGGTCTGAGCCACCGTCCTGGATGGCGGCACCATCCTTGAAAAACAGCATGACGTCGCCACCGAGGGCAAGAATGATGGAATTCTGACCTTGAATCTCGAACTCAACCACACGGCCGGAGGTGGCAGCCTCGGGCATGAGCCCTGCGAAGTCCATGCCGGGCCGCTTGGAGATGCCTCCTTGTGGCCGGGTCACGAAGTTCTCGAGAATGCGGCAAGCGGCGTTGTATTTCGGGAGGTCGCCGCGGCAATCGAGCCATGGCGAGAATTCGCCAGCATCGAAGGTTTTGATGGATGTAACGAGCGGCATGGGGTCAATCTGCGTCGCGAGAGAAGAAGTCGCCCCGGCCGGGGGTCAAGGTGCCATCGAGGAACTCGCGAAGGGGATGGTTCTCGTTCGACTGCGTGTCATGAGCATTGGAGGTGCGGGCGGCGGGCAGCGCGTTGAGTTCGTAGATCTCACGCATCTTGGCCTCCATGGCTTCGGATCCTGAAACGGCGCGGCCGAGCTTGGAGGCAAGCAGGGTGACGAAGGCTTCGACGAAGAGAGGATCATACTCCTCCGGATCATCGACAAATTGCACGTAGTCGAGCGCGACGGCATCAAAGTCTCCACTCACAACGTGGCGGACTCCTGCCACACGCCGGAAGTCGAACTTGTCGATCGGATCAGCAGTGGTGGGATCGATCAGCTTGCGGAGCTTGATGAAGTCTGCGGGAATGGGGAATGCGGTGGTCCACCCAAGCACGTCGGGGTGCGGCGGGGGTTCATAATCATCCGTTTCTTCCCACTCGGTCAGGCCGGTGGCGCGGAACCACCGATAGGGTGCTTCGTCCCCATGGCGAATCCACTGGCCTTCGTAAGAGGCAACCCGCTGGACCATGAGTAACGTGGGGGTTCCACCGGCTGGTGCGAATCCAACAAATGGCGCGGTGATTTGAGTGGGTGATGTGACTCCCGAGCCGGATTGAGTGGCGGTCCACTGGCGGATAATCGACGCGCCCGAATCATACCAAGTCAGAGCAAATCCACTGTCAAAAGGGCTGTAGTGAAGCGAGTTCACATAGGAAGCCTGATTCCCCGTGTCAGTGTATTGGAAAATCCCGTTCAAAACCCCGGCGTAGGTCATCGGAAGGAATTCAACAGGTGCGCCGCTCACTGTTGGGTCCCCGGAAACCATCAGTGTTTGAAGGTCGGTCGGGAGGAGGTCGGCGCTGGAGAGCGCCAGAATGAAATTGGATGCCAGGACGGTTTTCGATCCCATGGCAAAGCCCCAGAAATGAGCGCGCAGCACCTCGCGAAGAGTCGGCTCGTAATGGAGCTTGGCGAGACGCGCGACCTTGTCGCCGGTGTCGTCGATGGAATCAATGAGGCGTTCGCCGATCTTGGAGATGGCGAGGTTGGCGAGGTCGGTCTTGGTCATGGGTCTGTAAAGAAAAACCCGGCGAACGCGCTCTGGAATGGAACGCGCCGCCGGGCGGGGTCATGAGGGGGAAGCAGCGGGCGGCGGAATCAGTAGGTTTGGCCGTAGACGATCCGGGCGCGGATGTCCTTGTCGGTGGTGGCGATGGTGAGGTCCGCGGCGGGCACGAACTGAATCCAGCAATCCTTGGCGACAATCACGTCATCGGCGACATCGGGAACGGAGGTGGTTTCCGTGGCTTCGAGGTTGACGACGACGCTGGCGATTTCCTGAGTGATCGCGGAGCCATCGAGCGGGACAAGCTGCAACTTACCGGCGATGGTGGCGGTGTGATTGCTCGAAAGCAGGCACATGCTCGGGATGATGCGGGACCCTTTCGGGATCTTGCCGAAACGGATGTAATCGGTAGCGGTGGCGATCGATGGCGCTCCGACGGGCATGGAGGCCTTGTCGGAGAGGATGCGGAGATTCGCGGCGGAGTCCGGTGCGGGAGCCCCACGGCCCGCGCCCTTGGACAGGGCGAGGAGCTGGAGGGCGGCGACGGTGGAGAGAACGGGAGCGCTCATTGGTTAGGATCTTTCTGTTTCAATTAGGGTTGGAATGAGGATCAGGCATCCTGTTCGCAGAGGACGGTGACGACGCGGTCCTCGTCTTTGCGCTGGGAGTTGGCGCGAAGCTTGGAACGGATCTGGATGGCACCATCAGGATTGCTGAGTTCCTTGATGGAGGTGGTGACGTCTTCCCAGAAGCCGAGGCGGACCCCGTTTTTCAGCCACATGGGGCAAGTGCGGATGATCTTGCCGCCACCGGGCGAGGTGTAGGGCAGGCGCTCGGTGCGGAGGAAGTGGATGCCCATGAAGTAATCGACCTTGCCGTCCACGAGCGCTTTCACGTTGTTGTAGTCGGCGGAGCCGGTTTGCTCGACATCGTAGAGGAGGTTGTCGAGTTCGTCCTGAGAGACGGCCATGCAGATCTTGTCGCCCATGTTGTCATCGGCGTTCTGACCGTAGACCTCCAGCTTGCCGAAACGACCCTTGCCGCGCACCAGCTTGGCGAGGGTGAGGCCGGTGTTGGCGGAACCACCATCGCGGCGGTAGTTCACGGCGATGATCTGCTCGGCAGGGATGGTGACGGGCTGAATGTTTTCCTCCGCGCCCTCGTAGTTGGTGCCGAGAATGCCGCCGAGGAAGATGTCATCGAGCTTGCGGGCCGCGGCGCTGTCATGCTCCATGCGGATCTCTCCGGTGGGAGCGACGGCGAGGCCAAGCTCGGAAGCATCGTCCTCATCGAGCACGGAGGTCTTCTGGGCCTTGCGGGGGAAGAGGTAACGGTATTCCCAAGTGGCTTCATCGCCGACGGTGGGCTGGAGGCGTCCGGTGACGTCATCCATTTCCATCTTGCGGATTTTCTTGTAAGCTTGGGACTTGCCGGTGAGACCGGTCTTGATATCAGCGTAAGCTTTGAAGCGGCTGTGGAGTTGTTGGGCTTGGCGCTCGAAACCTTCCTGAAAGATGGTGCGGGCGGCCTGGACGGTGGTGAGTTCGACGCTCATGGTAGGATGGCAGTTGGTAGGTTGGGAATTTCACGGTGGTGATCTTCCGAGTGTCCTTTCTGCCACGGGCCTCATCTGGAGAGGGTGTCCGCCGATCCGGGTCGGTGTGTTCGTGGGAGCTTCTAACGCGATGGCGAAGCGCGCTCAACTCCGCGAAGCGCTGCCAATATCAAAAAAGAAGCGCCGGGCGGCGGAGGAAACCCATACGAAAACCTCCGCCACGCCGGCGCTCTTCCGTTAGGAAGGTGTGTTACGATTTGGCCCCGAGCATGGACATGACCTTGTTGACGATGGTCTTGTCTCCGGAGATGTAGGCGGCGTGATCGGGATGGGTTGGATCGCGCATGATCTTGGTGGCCTCCTCGGACTGGCTGGTGAAGGAATGGCCGGGAGCCATGGAGCCTTTGGCGGCGGCCAGGGCGTCCTCGCCGAGCTGCTTTTCGAGGGACTTCACGTAGTCGCTGGTCTTGGCGAGGAATTCCACGACGCGCGGATTGGCAAACAAGGTGGCATCATTGGGGTCTGCGCCGAGCTGGTCGGTGAGGAGGGTGGAGAGTTCCTGTTTGCGGGCTTCGTATTTGTCCGGGCCGCCCCACTTGGCGGCAAGAGCTTCACGGTCGGCCGTGAGCTGATCGTTGTAGGCTTTGGTGGCCCCTTCGAGGTTCTGTGCTTCCAGCTCGACAAAGGCGGCGGCGATGGCCTTGGCCTGAGTCTGGCCGATCTGGGCGCCATGAAAGACCTCGGCCATCTTGGAAGCGACCTCGGGCGACCAGTCAACCCCCTCGGGCAGGGATTCCGGTTTGAAGTCGTAGCCGGCAGGATCCGTGGGCACCTCGGCGAGGTGGGGGTTTTTGGCGGAGAATGCCTTCTGGAGTTCCTGATAGGACTTGCCGAGGATCTCGACGTCCTGCGGGCCGCCATCCTTCCAGTACTTTTCCGGGAACCATTCCGGACGCTCGGTGGTGGAAGCTGGAGGGGGCTCGCCGGCTGCCGCCGCGGCAGGCGGTATGGCGGAACCATTGGAACCATCGGTGGTATCGACAGCGGCAGGTGCGCCGCCGCCGCCACCTGCGCCGGGATCGGCGGCGGGAACTTCTTCGGCAAACAGGAAACGATTGAAGGGATTGAGGATCATGGTGGATGGATTTGGTTAGGAGAGTGGTTGCAGGGGAGGGAATTGAACCCTCTGTCACCGGGATATGAGCCCAGCCGCGCGCCGTTTGCGTTCCCTACGGTTGGAGGTTATTCGGTGGGGACTTCAGGAGCTTCGGTTTCGGCCGGCGGAATTGGAGCTGGGGTGATGGACTCCATGTAGAGCTTCACGAGGACCTTGTTTTTCGGATTGCCGGCGATGTCCACGCCTTTGTCCTTGAGGTGCTCGATGAGGTCCTTGCGGTTGTCTGGCGCACCGATCGGCAGACCGAGGGCGTTGAGCTTTCCGGGAGTGGTGGGGATTTCCGCGGGGGCGTCTTCGGAAACGTGGAGAAACTGCTTAGTCCCGCCGCGGGCGGTTTTGGATTCGTTGGGGAGATCGAAGGGAATGCGGCCCTGATAACGGCGGTCGAACTCCTCGCGGGGGAAGTGCTTGCGGGCGTATTCGATGACGGCCGGGGTTTTGTCGCCCTGGTGCGGGGTCATGAGGGCGCGAATCTCTGGAGGGAACTCCTGGAGGGGGGCGGCGTTCTTGACCTGCTCATCACCGACGAGCACGCTGGCAACGATGCCGTGAGCGCGCATGTAGTAGGCCTTCACCTCATCCTTGAGGGCGCCGAAGGCTTCATGGAGGCGGACGGAGCGGGTCTGGACATCGTATTTGCCGATGTGATCGTCGCCCTTGAAGACGTGGCGCTGCTGGTAGACGTGGAGTTTGTTATTCATCGGTGTCGTCGGGTTCTGGTTTGGTTTTGCCGTCGTAGGCGGCGTTGAGGATCTCTGAGATGAATGCCCGGAGACCGTCGCGGTGGGCGGCGGTGGTGGGGTTCATGCCGTCATCGGCGGAGAAGACGGAGCCCATGAAGTTGGAGCGGGCCATGGCCATGGCGAGCCACTTGCGGCCCTTCACGGTGTTGAAGAGGGCTCGGGTGGCGCGGGCGTAGTCCCGATCCGATTTTGCCGCGGCGGCTTGCTGGGCCTCAAACAAGGCGATGGGATCTTCGAGCAGCTTGTCCATCTCAGGCGGCGGCGGTTGGGGCTTTCATTCCGACATTGCGGGCGGCCTCGCTGGCGAGCTTGGCGTTTTCGAGTTCCGCGGCTTGCTGGGCGGCCTCGGCGCGGCTCTGACGGAGAGCATCCCGGTCCTTGACCGGGCGGAGGATCTTTTCGGAAATCCCGTCGTTGCGGCCGGTGAGGCGGATGTATTCGTCGGTGTCGATGTTATCGAGGGACGAAGCATCGCCGCCGGCGGAGAGGTTGATGGCGCGCTCGACCATGCGGTCGGCCGCGGCGGTTTCGGTCTGGCGGATGGCCAAGGCGAGGCGGGACTGGTAGATGACCTTGGGCGGCGGGACTTCCTTGGTGCCGGCTTTGGTCACACGGATGACGTCTTCCGGGATTTCCTCCATCGGACCAAAAGCGCCGGAGCGGAAGAGCACGGCGAAGATGCGGTCCATGAGAACCTGGAAGTCCGCGGTGAAGCGGGTGAAGGTGGTGGACTGCGGGAGGAGTTTCTCGGCGGCGAGTTCGGCCACCTCGCGGGCGGTCATTTGTTTCTCTCGATCCGCAAACATGCGGGCGGTGTCGTAGTGGTAGGCCTTGCGAATGGCTTGGCGGTCGTCTTCGATCTCCTCAATGAGGCCCTGAGGGTTTCCCTGGTTGAGCCATTCTTGCGGGAGGTTCTTGTTGCGCGAGTTGAAGGTGGTCTTGCCGCCGGGGCGCTGGTCGATGTTTCCGACGAGGTCATCCGGAACGAGGATGGACGGCACGGCAAGGCGCTGGCGGACGACCTGTAAAATCTGCTTGGTGCGGTTGACGTTGAGCACGGCGGCCTTGACCTGCTGGAAGGGAGCAAACCCGTATTGCTGCTTGGAACCCGACGACTTGAGGTATCGCGTCACCATGTAGGGCAGTTCCTCAAAGCCGGAGCGCTCCAACATGCGATCCTCCGCCTTGCCTTCCTCTGCGACCCAGCATGAGGCGAACTTCATGTTGAACTTGTCCCGCTTGGTCGGATCCGGGTTGATGCGCGGGAACACCGCGTGGATGACGACGTGGTCATTGTTCACGCCCTTTTCCGTGAAATTGGCGAAGCTCTTGGCCAGCTTTTCGTTACCGGCAATGACCCCGGCTCCGAACATCTCATGGAGCTGGGAGATGGAGTAGGGCCGGCGCAAGAAGACGGTGTTGATGTTTCCATCCGCATCTTCCTCGCAACAGAATGAGCCGACCGGGTGGGTCTGGAACGTGATGCGGTTATCCGAATGGGGCATGGCGCCCATGCAGGCGATGGCGAAGCCGCTGCGGTCCTCGAACGCCTCGTTGAGCATGGTGTGAAAATTGCACGCGGTGAGGATCTTGCGGGCGATCTGGCTTTTCTCGTTATACCATGCGTCCGCTTTGTCGCTCTTGATGTCCTCCGGAGCCTCCCATGCGAACCACTGCGACCCGGCCGGGGTGATGGCGGTGGAGTGGAAGCTGGCAAGCGTGGCGATGCATTCAATGAGAGTGGTGTCGTGAAGGCGATTGGCCGCCTGCCCGCCGGGGCCGGTCTTGGTATCGGTGCCGACGTTGCCCTTGCGCGGCATGCCGAGGTCTGCGACCTGCTGCCACTCGCTATCCCACGGCCCACGATCGGTGAGCATGCGTTTCCAGCGCGTGAGAACGGACTTGGCGGTTTCCATCAGGATGCTGAAAGGAGGGTTGAGCGGGACGCGCCGCCACCGGAAGAGACGGAGGCGGGAGAAGAAAGCAAGGTGCCCTGCGAGACCGGCGACAAGGTGGACGCGTAGCCACTCCGGCCGCGCTGCTTCTTGCGCTGCTCTTCCTTGGCAAAGGCGACATCCGCCCCAGTGGTGGTGACCGGAGGTGGCGGAGGAGGTGGCGGCTTAACGGCTTTTGGCTTGGAGAAACCCATCGGCGAGCTTTTAGCCTGCCGGTGAGGCGCGCTCAATGGCGCGCGCGTCTGTCCATATCGCTTTTACAAGGCCGAGATGACCCGCGAGCGGAGGGGCTCCGAATCATCGTCGTCATCGTCAGTCTCGGCGATCATTTCGCTGAGAGACCGGCCGGGAGGTTTGAAGTGGTGGGCGAAGTGTTTTTCGAGAATGGCGACGATCTCCCGCGGGCCGGAGGTTTCCGGGCCGTTGACGACCTCACGGAAGATCTCATCCGCGGCGGCTTGGTAGGGAGGCTTCATTGTTTTTCAGAAATCGAGAGGTGAGATGACGCGGGAGCGCCGGCGAGGACCGACATCACCGAAGCCATCGAGAGGTGAAATGACCTTGGATGCTGGAGGTTGCGGGCCGTCCTTGATGAGGCCGGCATCCATGGCCTCGCCGATGTAGCGGAAGGTGTCGGAATCATGGGATGCCCAATCGTGGACGGGGAGGCTGGTCTGGTGGCCGGGGTTGGTCTTGTCTTCCTTGGTGTGGTAGGCATCGAGGCCGGCAATGAGCTTGGCGCAGCGGGTCTTGTGAAACCAGATGCGGGGGAAGAGCTGGATCATCTTGTTGATTCCGGTCCAGATTTCTACGCATTGCGGGATGATTTGGATGGAGTCGAGGCCGGCTCGCTGGAGCTGTTGCTCGAAATTGAGTCCGCCCTTTTCCGTGGCGGCGGCATCGTGCGGTAGGCAATGGGTGCGGTAGGGGTAGCGCTTGGCGCGGAGGTGGGAGACGCGTTCGGGAGGCTGGAGGTCGAGGCCGCTGTCGTAATCGATGATATGGATTTCCCGGCCGACGAACTGGACGTAGGCGACGCGGGTGTTTTCCGGGCTTCCGAGGTCCCAGAGGGTGAAGACGGGATGCTCGCGGGACCACGGGAAATCGACGACGCGGCCCTCGGCGCGGGCTTGGTCCATGAGTTCGGCATAGATGGCACCAGGCACCGGGGCGAGAAAGCATTCCTCCAGGGTGGTGGGGTATTCGGCGTAACGTTGGTTGCCCTTGGGCATGGCGACCTTGAAATACCAGAGCCGCTGCTCGGGACGGAACTTGTGGGGCTTGCCGATGGCGGCGAGGTGTTGCTCCTTCTCATCGAAATACTGGTGGATCTCCAAGGGGATTTGCTCGTAGTTTCCGAACGTCTGATACTGCGGATCGTTATACCACGGGAAAAAGAAGAGGGTGTAGTCCTCGGCGGTCATGTGCTCGGGGAGCGTGGTCATGGCGCGCTCGGTGAGGGACCAGAGGTGGCCGCCCTTGCCGCCCTTCCAGGTGGTCTCGATGGCGACGATGCCGGCTTTGGCGGAGGGCAGGGCACCGGTCATGATCTCCTCGGAGCGCGGCGGATCATCGTGCTGGATAGGACCCCACTCGGAAACGTGGAGAATCTGGTTGGTGCCGCCGCGGGCGTTCTTGCCGGCAAAGGTGGTGGACGTCTGATCCTGGCCCTTGCCGCGGAAGCGCACGGCGAATTCCGAATCGTTGGAGTTCTCGATTTCGAACATGGCCTTGATGTTGTTGGGCATGCTCTCGAAGGCGGCGCGGACCTTGTATTTGAGTTTGAGGGCGGCGGCTTTCTGGTCCTCATCGACGATCGATCCCTGCCAGCCTTCGTTCCAAATCATGAAGTCAGCCATGATGAGGTTGATGACGGTGGACATGCCGAGCTGGCGGGCTTTGAGGATGAGGATCTTGGTGAGACCCTGAACGTGGATGGCGTGGATGATCTCGGCCTGCTCCGGCGTGGGCACGAAGCGGACCATGCGTCCGGTGGCGGCGTCCTTGACCTTGTAGAAAGTCTTGAGCCGCTTGACGGGATCCGCGATGATGGCGCGGAGCTTGGCCCATTCCGCCGGGCTCATGCGGCCGGTGATGACCGGAGCGGCTTTCATGTGAGGTTGCCGGCGCGAGTCTCGCGGATGAGGTCGGCGAGTTCGTCGGAAACGTTATGCTGGTGTTTTTCCGGAGCATACCAGCCGAGGATTTTGGCCATGCGATCGACGGAGCCGAGTTTATCGGCCATCTTGATTTTGGTGCGGAGGATTTCCTCGCCGATCTCATCGCGGGTGACTTCCTGGGCGAGCATGCTGGATTCGTCCACCTCGCCGATGGGGGTGCGGATGACATTGCTGAGGAAATCGAGCACTTCCCATTTCTTGATGCGCTCGCGTTCGGCGGTTTTCTCGCGCTCGGTCTCGAGGTAGGCGGAAACTCCCGGATGGGTAGCCATGCGGGACGCGCCGGCGTCGGCCCCTTTGACGGCATAGCCGGCCTTGATGTAGGCGGCCGTTTGGGACATGCCGGAAAGCACGAGGTCCGCGAAGCGTTGCTGGCGGATGGTGAGCTTGGGAAGATCGGCGGTGGAGTTCATGGAGCGGATTGGTTGTAGAGAGCATCCCATTCGCGGCGGAAGGTAGCAGATTCCCGGTAGAGTTTGGAGCAACGTTTTTCCGCGGAAAAGACGGATGCCCAATCGCGGCCAAAGGCGCGGGCGACGATGAACTGGGGAACCTCCATGGCGCAGCAAAGTCCCATGGCGAAAACGCGGGCGGCGGATACCTGATTACTGCCGCGGTCCTTGCGAAACATGGCCTGCCACTCGACCTGCCGCGAGGCTGCGACGTTCTCGACGATACGCAGGATCTGGCGGGTGGACTTGGACCGGATCGCTTGGCGTTGGACGTCGCTCATGTGTTTGGCTTTGCGTTTGCTACGTGGCCGTGGCCGGCGGGCTTTGAAGCGCTTCACGAATGGGAATTCCAGATGCTGGCAAATCATGGCGGGTCATTGGTGTGGGGATTCAGGGCGAGGGCGGATGGCGAGAAGCTCACGAAGCTCCTCACGGGACACTGGCGGCCCCGGAGGCGGAGCGGGCGGCTTGGGTGCCGGTTGGCGCGCCGCGGCCTTGCGCTGCCACTCCAGCGCGTAGGAAACGGCATCCGCGGCGGTCTGCAGGAACTTGAGGCGGGAGCGGGGCTGCCATTTGGGCATGCCCTCGGGAAGCCGGGCAGCCAGGTAGGCGGCGAGGGCGTCCCAATCGCTGCGGATCATGCCGGCGAACAAAGACCGCGAGGCTGCGATGGCCTCGACCTCGGGCGAGGTGAGGGGAAGTTTCCACTCGCGGCGCAAGCCGCGGATTGCCTGGGCGATGGCCTCGTCGCTCTCTCGCTCCCCCTCTTTGAGAGAGTGTGACGGTTCTATGACTGTTCCTAATGGTTCGGGTGCAGATGGGCGGCGCTCATTTGCACCCCCCCCCTGCTGTTTCACCGCGGCCATTTGCACCCGTGCAGGATTTGCATCCCCCCCGGTTTCCGGGTGTTCGCGGCCCTTGGATTTTTTAAAAATGATGCGGTAGAGGTTAGTACCTGATCTGCCGGCATTCGGGCGGATTTCCAACTCGCCTTGCTCGACGAGGATATTGAGGTGTTCCTGGACGGAGCGGCGGGAGCATTCCGCGCGGTTGGCCAGCGTATCGATCGATGGCCACGCCCGGCCGTCCTCGCCGGCGAAATCGGCGATGGCGATCATGAGGAGCTTGCGGATCTGGTTCCCGAAGCGGCGGGAGAGGACGTAGGAGGTGGCGTGCAGGGACACAGGTGGGCGAATGGGTAAGGGTGTCAGCGAGACATGCGATCCCCGGACAAGGGGCAGCGCTTGGGTGAGAGGATGGAGAATGCGATTTTGGGAGGTTGGCGTGGATCGTGCAAGGTGGCGTCCCTGGCGATGATGCCGATGCCGGCGGTGAAGCGTAAAAACAGGGGGTCCGAATTGGTGGCGTGGCCACACCATACTTCGGCGCGCGGGAGGCGGGAGATGAGCTGGAGGTGGCTGAGGCGCACGCGGTGGGACTCGGCGACGATCCAAACCGGCGACGGCGCCACACGGTGACCTAGCCACGGGGAAAGCGATGCCTTGCGGAAGAGCTGGGTGCGGACGTCTGCGAGGGGCCGCCATTCCTCTGGGTTGAGGTCGGTGAAGCGCGCCCAGGGTAGACTATCGAAGCGGGGGATAAAATCCGCCGGCGGGGGAGCGAAATCGGAATCGAGCCAAAGTCCGCGGGAGACGCGGATGGCGAGGTAGCCATTGCCGGCGAGCACTTCGCTTTCCCGGCCGGATCCGGTGACGTGGGGAGCTGACAGCAAGTGGCCCGGTGCAGGGTGGCAGAAGGCCTCCAGCGTGCCGATGTGGAGAGGGTGGGGAAAGGGGGTCTTGCTCATGCCGACTTCCGAAATGGGATGATGCGATCCAAGGGGGATTCCATGGCCTCGCACTCGCGGCGGCCGTAACCTGCTGTTGTGCGAATGTCGGTATGGCCCATGGCTTCACCGACCCTCTTGATGTTTTCTCCCCGGTCCATCAGGTGGGAGCAGAATGCATGGCGGAAACAGTGGGGCGTGATCCGGGATTTGATCCCTGCGCGCTTGCGGGCATCTGCCACGGCGCGCTGCAGGACGTCCGGGCTCATGCACCAGCGCACCATCTTGCCGGTGCGAGGATGGGCGCAGGGTGCTGCGGAGGGGAAGAGGAAGTGCCACTCGCTATCAAACTGGAGACTCGGTGTTTTCCGGTCCATGCGTCCTGGCAATTGCACGGGCTGGCGCTCGGAAATGTCGATCTCTGCCAGCGCTCTTGCGCGGGCAAGATGCTTGCGGATGGCTGGAAGAAGTATATCAGGCAACCTCACCACGCGGTCTTTTTTTCCTTTGCCCTCGTGGATCGTCAGAACGTTGCGGGCCATGTCAAAATCCTTCACCCTGAGTTCACAGGTTTCCGAAACGCGGAGTCCGCAGGAATACATCAGCGCCCCGGCGAGGCGGATGTTGTATTGAGGCGAGTTCTTGAGATGATGCAAGATGGCCAGTATTTCATCTTCGGTGGGTGTGTAGCGGGCCTTTGCCTTTCGCTTGCACCGCAGGGCATCGACATCCTTGAGTGCGACGTGGAACACGTTCCGGTATAGAAACAAGATGGCGCAGAATGCCTGATGCTGGGATGCTTCCGCATAATCATCCCGCGCCATGTCGGAGAGAAACAATTCGAACTTCGCCTCGCTGGTCGTCTCCGCCATGGCTGGCGAGGTCTTTAGAAACTTGAGGTATTGTTTGATCCACGTGCGGTAGCTATCGATGGTAGTTTTCTCCAGCTTGCGGACGGCCACACGCTCGAATCTTGTATGGATTTCCTTGATGTTCATGGCGTTGGATTGGTTTGTGTTAAACCGCAGGTGCGGTTGAATCAGTGGTTCAATGCACTGCGGTCGCGCTGTTCATCAGCGTCCTCGTCAGTGTCTCTTTCGCTCATGCAGAAGAGCCCGCATGAGATTTTCGGATCTGCCCCCTTCGGATCGCCTGGGGGGATGTCGTAGAGCGGCACGTCATATTTTACGCCCTTGCGCGTCACTCGGTTGATCGCGTAGCCGAGTTCCTTTTCCAGCTTCGCCACGCGCTCGAACTGTTCGGGGAAGTGCTTGCGCACGCGCTTCCAGTAGTCGATTGCATCGCGGGCTTTCACACACCCGATGCAGTTGTTGTTTCGGAACCCGAGGCGATACATGGCGGGGAGTTCGATTCCGGCGACCATGAGGATGGCGAAGCATTCGCTTTTGCTCACGCCCTGGTCGATCAGCGGGCATTCGATTCGCCGTTCGTTATTCTCGCGCTTCCAGCGTTCCAGACGGTGTTTCTCATCGGCGGTGTATCCGAAGATTTCCACGTCCCCGAGTCCCCATATGCCATTGGCAGGGATCTTCTTCATTGCGCTGGTGCATGGCGCTCCGGTTGGCCCAGACAGGAAGCGCTGGCGCTCGCACACCTCCATGGCATCCGCGTATTCCGTGCTCTTCAGCGTCGTGACCTTTTGCCCGAACCACTCTTCACAGTCGGCGATGAATCGCGGATTGTCTGGGTGTTCGCTCCCGGTGTCGGTGTAGTAGATTTCCACGGCGCCATACTTTTCGATGGCCTTTTTCGTGGCGACGGCAGACGCAGCGCCGCAAGAGAACCACGAGATGACGCGGCCTGAATCCCACGGAAGAGAAGAGATGACGGAAGATGGTGGCATTGAACAAGTGGCTGGTGATCGACCCGGATTAGCGGGCCAGTTTCGTTTCAGATTCGGATTCATTTGCGCCGGGCGTCACAGCGTCAAGCGTTCTGACTACAGAGATTCGTCGTATTCGCGGTCATTGTCGCAGTTGCATCGGTTGTCGCACGGTCCGCCAGCCATCAGGGAGTCGCACGGGATGTCGCCGCACTCGTGGCAGCAGTTGCATTCCGCGGCGCACTCATCCATCCACGTCTGGTATTCGGGATCGTCCGCGGGATAGGAAGAGTCAGAACAAGCCTCCTGCACGCAACCAGTCTTCGGCAGCTCTTTGGCTGCCTGGACCGCGGACGCTCTCCGTTTGTCGGAGCATGGCCCGCATTGGCAAGTTGAGGGGTGGTCGGAGTTTTTCATTGGCTGTTTCTTTCGGCTGGTGCGTGAGAAGGGACGTTCGCCAGACGGAATCCGAGACCGGCCTCGAACCACTCCGCCACGCTGCGGGCCAGTTCGTCGGGGATCTCGGCGCGTAGTTCGGGTCGCATTCCGGACTTCGCCATTTTCCCACGCGGCACTTGCCGCATGAGCAGGGGCACGTCACCCCAGAGAGAGTAGCTTCCCACGCGGGCCGCGCCTTTGACGTGGCGGGCGGAGAAGTTCGAGCATTCCACCATGCGGCCCGGTCGGTCGCAGAGTGCCACGGACCATTCCAGCAGGTCGATTGCCCACTTGGCCGGGGTCTTGTCGCCACGCAGCCACGGCAGCCAGGCGCGGGCGTATTCCTCGCACGGCGGGGACATCAGCACGGCGTCGAACTGGTCGATCCATTGGCGGTCCAGGGACAGCGCATCCGCTTGCACGAAGTCGCCGGGATAGCTGGCGGAGAAGTCCGCGAGGTCCACGCCGACGCAGTTCCAGCCGCGAGCCATGAACGTTTTCGTCCATCCTCCGACGCCGCAAAACACGTCCAACAACGCAGGCGAACAAGGCGCTGGATGGAACGCCGAGGACGTTCCATCTTGAATTCGGGCTGTGAGGGCGGCGTCCATCAGCTTATGCGTTCGACGAAAAAGGAATCGACGTTTGGAAGTGGAGGTAGCGCCCCACCTTGCCGAGCTTCCGCATCATCGCGGCGTCCATTTCTACCGGGCCAATGTCTCCATTATGGGATGCCAAGAGCATCGCCGCTTTCAGGTCGCCAAGCTCGTTTTCGAGCATCTGCCGATTGGTGAGTTGGTGGACCTTGGGGATTGTCGGATTCACGCTCTCATACCCATGGCGGAGGATCTTCCCGATGATTTGCTGCACTTCTCCACACTCTTCGAGCAGGAGCGCGAGGCGTTCACGCTCGGCGTCAGACAATCCAACGTCGAACAATTCGTGGCTGGAGCAACCGCTGCCAGCATTGGAGTTTGATTTCGTATTCATAGCGTTTTCTCGCCGGCAACGGTGCCAGCACTTTTTGCGTTCTCCGGAAGATTTGCAGCGATCCGCTCAATGGTTCCGTGCTTTTTCGGCATGCAGCGGCGGGCGACCCCAATCACCGTCCAAAGGTCACGCGTAAGTGACTCGATGGCGTCATTCGCGGTGACCATGTGGATGGCCAGATGTTCGGCTTTCTCCCGCCACTTGTCCCGCTCCAGCATCGCCCGCTTGAGATAGACGGCCTGGTCGAGACATTCCTCGTAGGCGTGCTGGAGCCATTCGTGGAGATCCAGCGGATTGTCCGCGACAGTCACCCCATATTTCTGGATTCCCAGCCGCTGTCGTTTCGCGATGTCCTCGCAGACAGCGGCCTCCACCCCCGAAGAGCCAAAACAAGCCGCCGCATCCAACGGGCTTTCAGCTTTCTCTTTCGCTTCGAGCAGCGGATGTTCGGGATACAGGGGGTGCATTTCGTCGGGCGGCATGTCAGTCATTGGCTTTTCCTTTCTCGCCCGTGGATGGGCTTTTTTCGTTGTGCAGAGAAAGGACGCGCCCGAGGCAGATCACCAAGACGTGCTCGCCGTCGCCTCCCCACTCCGGTTTCCCGAGTCCGTGCATCGCGCCGCGATACTCCACCACCATGCGCGGAACGTTCGGGCCGTATCCGTTCTTGAACTCCACCACGTCATATTTTTTCCCGTGGATTCGGGAGTTGATCCATGGTCCGGGAACTCGGTATTCCTCTTTCTTTTCGCCGCTCGCGATCATGTCGAACCACTTCTTTTTGAGCGTAAGCCGCAAGACCCGAAGAGGCACAACAAGGTCATCGCTGCCAACCGGCAGGGGCGTTTCAGTTTCGTTACTCATGGTCGTTTCTGGTGCTGCCGGTGGCAGGATTGTTATCGTTAGCCATTGAGTGCATCGTCCACGGCCTTTCGGTCCTTCTTCGTCGCGGTCGGAAACACCATGTCGTCGATCCACGAAAGCCGGAAATCGAGGCTGATCTGGTGATGCTTGAAGTAGATGTTCCAGATTCGTCCGCTCCATCGGGTCTCGAAGTGGAACCACTTCGAGAAGCAGTTTCCCATGTTGGGGTATTCCTTGCGGAAGTTCGTGTAGCTCACTTTCGGGAGCGTCCATCGGCAGGCTTTTCGTATATCGAACATAATGGCTAACAAGTCAGTCGAGAGAACCGCCACCCGCGCGGTTCTCGTGGTTTTCGTTACCGCCTTCGGGGTGGCGGTCTCTCACTTCTGCGTTAGAGAGCTGATGGTTCATGCAATTTGGCGTTCGCTGGCGAGCGCCATGTCGAAGAGCGTGGGGACTGAGATTTCAGCTTCCGCGGCTTCGCAGTAGCCGGTGGCACAGCGCCAGTATTCGCGGTTGAGTTCGATGCCCCAGCCCTGGCGGCCCATCTTGATGGCCTGATAGGCGGTGGAGCCGATGCCTAGAAAAGGATCGAGCACGATCTCGCCATCGTTGGTATAGCGGGAGATGAGGCGCTTGATGATGTCGAGCTGGAGGGGGCAGACGTGTTTTTCCTCCGCGCGCTTGCTTTGCTCGGTGTTGAGGGTGCGCATGCGGGCGATGTCCGTCCAGACGTCAGGATTCCGTGAGATGGGCGGGAAGAGCATGAACGAGGATGGCAGGGCACCGAGGTCTTCGAGGGCGTTGGCGAGCTGTGCGTGTTGCTCGTGAGAGTATCTGGAGGCTTTGCTATGCTCGGTCCATATGCGCTTGATGTGATCGAGCGGCATGTGTTTGAGGATTTCAGGATCCTGCAGGCGGTTGCCGTCCGAACGCCAGAGCCCGGCGGCATCGAGTTGCCAGTCGGCGCGGGTGTAGCACTGCGAGCCGAGGATGGCGTCGTCGGCCGTCGGGATGACATGACCTCCGCAGTCGCAGAGAGCGGGCAAGGTCTCGTTCTTGCGAGGCTTGGGGATGATGGTGCGGCAGTCCTGGCAGACGCCTTCGAGTCCTTGGAGCTTGGTGACGGGTTCGTCCGCGTAGCCATCGCTGAGGTCGCTGGGAGGTTTGCGGAAGACGAGCACGTATTCCGGCATCCCGGCGCCCATTTTGGTAGAGTCCTTGGAATTCTCCGTCCACCCGAGGCGGTAGGTCTGGGAATTCTCGCGCACGACGTCGGTATCGATGGTGATGCGGGCGATGAAGGCGAAGCCGTGTTTCTGGAAGCACTCGCGGGTCTTGTCCGAAAAGGCGGAGACGGTGGGGAAGCCCATGCCGGTGACATTGCCGAACTGGATGCGGTCCTTGACGTGGATGGCAGCGACCCGGCCGGGCTTGAGCACGCGGAGCAACTCGGGGACGATGAAATCCATCTGCTCGAAAAACCCATCGTCGCCAGTGTTGTGGCCAAGGTCATTGAAGGTGGGGGAATACTCATACTGATTCCCGAAGGGGATGGAGGTGCAGATGTGATGCACTGAGTTTTCCGGCCACGTGGGGAGTTCGAGAGCGGTGTCGTTGTGGATGGCGCGGAAGAGATCACCGCGGGATTCGGCGCGGTCGTCTCCGGTGACAAGTGAGCGTAGGAGTTCCATGGGATTTTCAGCTTGGAGGCGGTAGGTTCTGAGGAGTTCGGTCATGCGTGCGACCAGCTCCTCATGCTGCCGCCACTTGGTTTCCAGCGCGTCCTTGATGGAAGATTCGCTATCGAGATAGAGGATGTGGATGTTGACTTGGCGGGACTGTCCGAAGCGATAGATGCGGTGGATGGCCTGGATGAAGTCATTGAACTTGTAGCCGACACCCAAGAAGACGGCGTCCGCGCAATGCTTCTGGAAATTGCAGCCGGATCCGGCGAGGGAGGGTTTGGTGGCGAGGATGCGGTAATCTCCCTGCGAGAAGCCGACGATGAGATCCTCGCGCTCGTCGAGGTCTTGCGAACCATAGACGGACTTGGCGAGGGGGATGGCTTTCTCGATGGCGTGGCGCTCTGCTTCGAGGTCGTGCCAGATCAGCCAATACTTGCCCAATGGTTCATGGGCGATGATCTCGCGGGCATGATCGAGCCGGCGATGGATGGAATCCCGCTTGGTGGCGGCGGCTTCGGTGAGACCGGCGGCATCGTCGAGGAAAAGCGCGGACTGGCCGGAGCGATCGGTCTTTTTCCATGCCTGCGAGTGATCGACCTCGATCTTGTGCCAGTGTACCTTGATCGGCGGCATGTCGTAGCCGGTATCCGGATGGCCAAGGTCGGAGGGCTTTTGCAGGAAGATCGCCCAGGTGGAAAGCCAGTGCCAGAACTGCTTTTCCATGTGGGGGTAAAGCGTGAGCTGGTTGGCCTGCTCGCTGTTGCGCTGGAAGAAGCGGGTGAGGGCCTCGCCGGAATCCATGATGCCAAGGAAGGCGGCGTAGTGGATGAGTTCCTTGTGGCGGTTCGGGCTGGGAGTGGCGGTG
>LLBY010016759.1_pt1 | contig 24584 bp, 25 predicted proteins | sample 1489401 | NCBI WGS metagenome assembly LLBY01 (sample SAMN04092656, study PRJNA295927) | soil metagenome | biome: Soil prokaryotic community; feature: Bulk soil; isolation source: soil from tomato rhizosphere | host: tomato cultivar Hawaii 7996 | place: South Korea | collected 2011-11-01 | reverse complement strand
CCTGCACCACCTTGGTAAATTCCCGATCCATTGCTTGTTCCAGGTGTGCCCCCATTCACATTTACGGCATTGGCAGCTATGTTCACTTCAGGAGCAATCGCAGTAAAGATTCCCCCTGCTCCTCCTCCTCCCCCAGCGGCGTTTGTGTTATACCCATTAGCACCGTTACCGCCAATACAATCAGCCGTACCATTTACGACAATGGAACTATATGATCCTAATGATATAGATCCTCCAGATCCTCCACCGGATCCCCCTAATGTCGGGTTTCCGGATAATATGGTGAAAACTCCGGCATTGCCCCCGTTGCAACTTATTGTTCCATCAATAAGTATATTCCCTAAAACTTCTACCACAATACCAGATCCGCCCATACCACCGGGATCCCGTATTGTTGTTAGCCCAGCTTCATCTGTATGATCCACGGTTTCGGAACCACCGGATCCTAATCGAGATACTCCTAAATTATAAGGTCGGCCCCCATTATTAAACCACGCTTTACCTGTTCCATACTGATTTATAGGAATACCTTGTAACCATCCTCCAGATTCTATGGTAAATGATCCCGTACAGCGAATTTTAACGAAACCATTTGGAACCAATATGTGAGTACTTGCGGGTATTGTAAAATCGGTAAATTCATATACTGATTGTGTCAGATTGAACTCACCGTTATATTCTCCGTCGCCACCAAAACCGCCGAAGATTTCCGCTTTTACTTTATCGCCGTAATAAAGTTGCTGAATTAGTGGACGTAGACCGATTAAATCGTTCAATAGTGTTCTTAAATCGGGTTCGAGTTCCTCTAAAGTAATGTGCGGAGAAGATCCGTCTTCATTTAATTGTAAATGGTTGTGTCCAGATGTTGCGTCAGTGCCGTTCCAAGCTGTTAAAAATGCTTCTAATAGAACAGTCACGTTATCTTCAAAAAGCGTCTTCATTGATTCACCTAAAATATATATTTTCTAACTATTTATTTCGCGGATTATATTGCTTCATTAATTCTTTGAAGTTCCAATACGGCATAGATTTCATTACCGCCCCTGCCACAAGGTCTTCCCCGATCGTTGCTGTTGCCGAATAATGAGAAGGAATGATAAAGTCCTATATTTGTTTCACTGGAAAGATTAATCACTCCTGACACTTTAGACCATACATTACCGTGATAAGAGATCTGAAAATCCCCTAATCCGTTATGTTCTGAATCCCCTTGAATCAATGTTACTCCGGTAGAAGTTCTCACGTCTAAACGTGTTCCCTGTGTTGCGCAACTAGCGGCCCGGCCCCATACCCGATAACGCCCAGCTTTCACTGTCACATAAGGCGGGTTAACTGAAATCATGTTAACGCTACCAGCAGAGTTATAAATTGAATTTTCTTTGATAAATTCTAAATTTCTCCATCCTTGCCCACTACCACCGGGATCATTTTGTGGTTTTTCTTCAGTTACACGAGCAAACATATTTGTAATACGTTTGAGTGTAACGGCATTAATGATATTCGTGTTATTTGATATTTGTTCAATAGTTGGGGCTGTTGTGGCAGGAGGAACCGTTAAGGCCGATAACGCCGCCTGTAAATGGGCTGTTGTGGCAACATGGGTAGTATTATCACCAAGCGATCTTGTGGGCGCTTGTAAGCTTGTGGTAAATGTTGCTGCTTCATCTAATTTAGCTAAAGTTACCAAATAATCATAAAGTTTATCGGCTGTTGGTGCTTTGTTCGTAACACCGTTCCAACTTATACCGAAAATTGTATCTAGTAAAAAGTCCGCTGATACACCGCCTATTTCTGTTCCTTCTACCAACTTCTGCCAATAGGTTGTATTTGTCGGTAATGTTCCCGTTGTGGGAGTGTACGATATATACCAATATGAACCCTTCGTGGAATCATAATAAACCACATCGCCTCTATTGTATTCGGTGGATCCGTTCCAATCTCCCAGAGGATTATATATTCCAGATACCAGAGATTGTAAGTTGGATCCTACAGTCAATAATCGTGCTATATGTTGTAAAGATGTATTGATATTGGATGTATTGACGCTAGAATGTTGCAATTCACTCCATTCTAGTTCTACTTCATCGGGAATATTTGTGTTGAACGGTTCAAATAAGGCTAGACGATTTACTCTATTGAACTCTTCGAGTAGTTCGCTATCCTCCGAATGTACGGCCCCCGTATAATATCTTAGTCCTAGATCTGGATCATCGCCAATTACATTAAATTGATGGTAATCTCCCCCTGTAGATTCTCCATTTGGGTAGATGGAAGTATAAACTTTACCATCTAAATACAATTCCAAGATGGTAGACTCATACTTGAAAGAAAAATTATAAGTAGGTTCATCGGTTGGTAATAACTCGATCCCAGCGGCGATCGGTGTGCCGTCTACCGTTTCTACATCCTCAAGATCACCGTCTATTACTTTGTATGTATATTCTAAATTGTAATGAACGCTGTCAGGATCGGTTGATATATCAATTAACGGAGCATTCAATTTGACAGTTAAATAACCTGTAACCGGATTCCCAATACTGTCTTTAATTATTCCAATTAGTTTAGTCATCTATTCCCGTTCCTATTCGTTTTATAGGTAATTTTTAATATCTAATAATTCCAGATATCTGGAATTATTAAACCCCTTTATAGAGTCTGTTTAACTAGAAAATCGGTTAATCTGTCTAATACATCAATTGAATTGTGTCCATCCCTGTATTGAGCAACTTCTAAAACTGGAACCAATGCCATATCCCATAAATTGTCGGGTAAATGGTAACTAATATCTTGACCATTCACCACGGTTCCAGCTACAAACCACCCTTTATGATATGATCCGTCTACGTGTTTTCTTGATTTCCATCCCCCATACATTCTGAGGAAACAGAGAAACAATAAATTACGATGTTGATACAATTCGTGAAATGTGTGATAACCATCGGACACATTAGAAGGATCGCAGTAGAAATCAATAATTTTGTTATCTTCTAATTTGATCAAAATTTTGTCAGACATTATTCAGCATCACTCCTGTATTGTATAGTTACTTTGCACCAAAATGGTATAAACCTATCTACACACCATAGAACAGTTTGATACTCTTCGGTATTGGGTTGATAAGCATCATTAATGATTAACAGATATTCATTGTAATTTGGCGATCCGATCACTTCACCTGGTGTATCAATACCAACGATAAAACCATCTGATTTAGTTAGTATTGCATCAATATTTAATGCTGCTAAGACATACTCGAATACAATTCTATTACCTCTAAATTTCCAAATAAATGGTTCTTTATAAACACCTTCTAATAATTTTACTTTTGATTCTTTAGACCAATTTACATTGTAAAAATCGCCTTCAAAACCAAAATAAACTGCAAGTGCGTCTATTTGGTTTTCAGTAAATATTCTAAGATCTCCTGAAAAATCTAGAAAATTTTGGATTGAGTTCTTCCAAGCTTTATATTGAAGTTCAAAATACTCAATTAACTTACCGGAATCGGTAATATAATCGTAGCTAACAAAATCAGAATATATACCTGGTAATTTTCGGTATATAACCCGATCTTGCTGATAAATGATAGGATCTACTTCTGGCATAAAATATATATTTTATTGCGTAAATGTTCTATTATCTACAAAATCACCCTGAACCATAGTAACTTTAATAGTTCCCACCCTTACACGTTGATTGATTGGATTGAATACAAAATTATTAGCATATACACTTTCCTCATTCAGTCCTACAGATACACTTTGTACATAATCGATATAAAGACCGTTTGCAATTCTAGTTAATTCATTGTTAACTACAATACCCCTAGTCGCCCCAACCGTTTGTACGAAGTTACCCGGATAAAGGTATTGTCGCAATCTGTAATTTATATCATTGGCAATCAGCGTAGCGACACTAGCGCGATTAATACTGACAATAACATGAAGAAATAAAGTAATTACATCCATTCGATGCAATTCAACCGATCGGATCCCTAAAGGCATCCTTTGGTGAATATCGTTATTAATTATTGTAAAATCACTTGGTGTAAGGGTATCACCGTTAATATAACAAGCATAAATATCAACGTTGATCAAATCTTCATCGTTATCAACTGTTAATGTTAATCTCGGATAAGTTTGTTTAATGTAGTTATATACATCCAATTTGGTGACTAGTGAACTACCCCGAATAAACGCTCCTACCCTAGCTTGTAAATCGACTATTTTTTCACCATTTGTTCCTCCACTTGATGATGATTCATTTGTCACTGTAAATTCAGTGTCAATGACTTTTAGAGCTTGATTAATATTGTACGGTGGTAAATTACCATCCGATCCGGGTTCGGCCGCTATAGCGTCAACATAGCCTAATTTAGATCCTGCCGGAATTAATAAAGTTCGCTCTGTTAGGAATAATTTGCCATTTGTCGCCCTAACAGGAAATCCTTTAGAGAAATAGGTATTTTCAATCCTGGTTTGTAATAACTCAAATTTTAGCGTACCCCTAGCTTGCCTTGCTGCCAACGCACTAAAACCCAGTAATTCAAAAAATATTAACCTGAGTTCCTGCTCTAGATTTTTTAGTAGAATTACAAATTGGTCATAAACATAAATTTGTGCTTCTACTAAGATCCTGTATGGACTATTTAACCCCGTTTCATAAATTAGGTTATTGGTGGCTGTAGTTGCGTAAGAAATGGCATCCTCAGCAATTGTCAATGCTTCATCTGTCCTAAACCCAAATTGAATTAAGCTAGCCATAAATATATATTTTCCTATATTTCTATTTCTACTATTCCGGTTTGGCCAAATACGGCGTAATTAATTGTGACTTTTTTAGATCCTAAATTAATTCTATTGGCGCTATCTTTGATATCCTCAGATTTAATTAAAGTAAAAGTTACCTCCCTAAAATATTTTGTTAGTGCCGATCTAAATATTGCTTCTATTTGACTATTGGATACTGGTGGCGTATGAATAAGTTTAGGTAATCCGTAATCTGGTAGAAGTGGACGTTCTCCCTTAGAAATGGTACAAAACATTTTAATCATGTTTCCATAGGATTCTGGTGTAGATATCCTTTGTAATGATCCAAATTCGATTCTAGGGGGATATTTTAGGGACTGCTTTTTTACAATAATTTTAGGCATAATTACTATAATGTATAAGGCTTATGATCGTAATCAACTGAATCTAAAGACCATGCTAATGATCCAGTTTTGGTAACATACCATTGTGTTTGAACTGGCATTAAAAATATTCCATTAGTAACACCTGCTAACACTACATTATTAGTTCCTGCTATATTAATTCTGGCTGTAGTTGCTATTTTGAAATAGATTCTAGTTCCTGTTGCGGCTTCGGAGTCAGTAGTTGAAGTTATATTGACTTGAATCGCTGGTAAAGCGTCCTGTGAAGGCGTTCCGCTAGTGGGCAGATCAGAACCATTGCAAGTTAATGTAACTTGTGTATTAAACCATTGTGCTGATGCTGATACGGCGGCCCCTTTGGATGCTTGAATGAAATTATTATGTTTATACCGTTTAACTAAATTTTCTAATATAAAATTATACTTGTTAGTCGAATCTGTTTTAGTTTCAAATAAAGTGTTCGATTCAACGGAATTATAAAAATCGGAATCAATTGTTGTTTTGTTATAGTAATTTGTGTTAACCCAATCTTCGGTAGCGAAACCTTCCAAGTTAGGTGGCTCAGGTATATCAATATCTAGAATAACTTCCGGATCAATAATACTGAAATAAACGCCCCTTAATTTATCTTCAAATGGATAAGAATATAAAACGTAATCGCCTATTTCTAATTGTTCATATAATTGGAGCATTAATGAACTTGGTAATAGCCAATAACTTCCTGCATTAGAGTCCGTTGAAGCATTAGATACTCTGATTCTACCGTCCGATCTTTTATGAGTGACTTTACCGATTTTTACGGTATTTGATATTTTTGTTAACTCTCTAATTTGATTTTTTATAGCAATTATTTCAGCGAAAATATTTTGTTCGCTTTGTCTGTATAAATACCTATTTTTAATGTCACTTCTACTTGTCATAAATATATATTTTTGGCGTTTTTAGTTATGTTCTAAATCGAATAATTTTCTAATTGCTGCCCATTAGTAATGCAGCATCCGATTGATCCGTCTTGATTACGATCGTTATACAATCCCAAGTTATAACTTTGTCCGTATTTATTCCGGAGATCCACATAAGAATATGATGAGAAACTAGTCGGAATGTATCCGGCGGGATCTACAAATGTACCACTAAATATATTATTTCCTGATACTCCTTTTGCAATTCCGAAATGCAAATGTGATCCTGTGCTGGTTCCAGTATTATTCTCTTTCGCTATTTCTTGACCAGCTTGCACTTGTTCACCAACACCAACTAATAATGATTGGCAGTGACCATATAAAGACCATAATTGATCTTGTGCATGGTACAAAACTATATAATTACCGTATCCGCTTCCATCAGTGTTATTATTTGCTGTAACGACTTCCCCAGCCGCCGCAGCATAAATAGGTGATCCCGATCCTGCTGCTAGATCAACACCTTTATGATCACTTGATGCCCCCGCTGTTGGAGCAGTTCTAGGCCCAAAACCGCTAGTTAATACACCGTCACTAGGACTTACCCATCCTGGATAAACGCCACCTGGACGATTATTTATCACAGTGCCGTCACCCGTTCCACTGGGCGTTGATGCTGCTCTGCTTCCATTAATGTAATTTACACCATTGCTATCAAGCATAGCTCTGATTTCTTCTACTGCTGGCCCCCAAGATTCCGTTCCTGCTCCTACAGCCGTTGCTCCTCCACTTGTTAATCCAACTATAAGCCCCCAATCATCAAACCAAGGCCCACCGCTGTCACCCGGATCGCTAAAATTAGGGTTATCTGAGACTACTATAGTTTTAGCTCCTATTACTGTCCCCTTACCTCCGTCTGCCACTTCGACAACATTACCAGATTTCATATACCATTCATGTTGGCCCGATCCATCTTCTTTAGCAGGAAACCCAATTACATGAATTCCGGTTTCGGTTCCTTGAGGCGGGTAAATACTTGTGTCAGGGGCAATAGGTATGGGCTTTAATCCTGTTTTATCAATTTTGACTAAAAGTAAATCTTTATCTTGGTTCACATCAATTTGCTGGGCTGCGGCTGTAGTGCCGTCTTTGAATGTTATGTCATTAAAACTTGCCATGTGCCCCGCACTGAATATATACCCATCTTCAGAAACAACGAAACCCGTTGCCGAACCGAATTTTACAACTGAATTAACGTATAAATTATATATTTCATCCGCAGATAATTTACCACCTCCAACCGTGGTAGTACCACTTCCCGTTTCTTCTTCTTCAATTGGAATGTATTTTAATAGTTCTAATGTTGAAGTATTTTGTAAGATGTTATGGCTGATAGACATTACTAGCCATACATCATTTTTTAGACTATTAGGGATATGAGAATAAGCGTCGTTAATTGTAACATCATCTTCCGGTTTCAAGTCCAGCATGGAATCATTCAAAATTGATTCTATTTTCACCGGATAAAGAGGATCTTCGTCTACTACTGCTCTATCCTCAAATGATAAATCTAGTATTTCATTAATGATTAGTCGTTTGGATTTACTCAATCGTTCCGCTGTGACAACAATTGATCCCGTACTCGTATCTTCCGTTACTGTAATGGGTTTTCCTTCCGTTTCTTCATTAATAATTTCTTCGTCTGTTCTACCTTCCCCATCTATTCTTGGATCCCTCTCTAAATCGATCGGGGCATCGTTAGGATAAGGACTTTCATTTTGTATAGGTTGTCCGGGTACTTTGTTTGGGCTATTTGGAATTATTCCTGGATTTTCAACGGGTAATGTTGACGAGTTACGACTAGGTGAATAATATTTTCCACCAAAATAGAAATTATTTTGTCTAACTATATTGGGGTTATTTCTAATATTATTGATAACCGGAATATTATATTTATATCCTATTGTTTGCGCCAACTCTAGGGGATCAATATCTTCAAAACTTTCACCTGATTCATTTACACCTAATGCAAAACGGACAGATTGAACGGTGAATGTAATAACCGGAATAGGAAATCCATCTACTTTATTATCAACTAAAATATATAAGAATGTATATACACCTTGATCGGTAACAACGGTAATATAAACCTTCTCACCTCCACTGTCTGTTGATAATCCATCATTATCAGGAGTTACGCCACCATTACCATTATCTGGTAAGTTATCAGTCCAGAATTCTAATCTTGATTCATAGAATTCTAAAAATTCTGTATTTGATTTTGTGTTTGCCGATCCTCCTGGAAATGTTGCCCAATATTCGTTAGCGTCTAAAAATGCTTCATTAATATTTCCAGATGCTATTTTAGAATAAGCATTATTATTTAGACCTTCTTCTAAAATATATATTGCAATAGTATCTTGAGAATTTGCTGTAAATGATTCTGCTCCGCTAGCTTCAAACATCTCGGAATCAATATTATATCGGCCCGATCGATAACCTGGATATTCTTCTAATGATTCCAATGGCGTAGAATTTTGCGGATCGTTAAAATACCCGCTATCCCCCAATTCGTAGGTTCCCTCAGACCACGCTATCGTATCCAAAAACGCGCGAGTAGAAGCACTTAACTCCGTTGCATAATAGTAATTAAATTGTTGAACGTCTTCAATATTTTCTAAATTTTCTTCAGACGTTGTATTTGTACCTTCTTTAGCTTTTCTAGCTGAATTAAATTCTTCAAATTTTTGTCTACATTCTTCTTCTGTTTTGGTCGGTTGCCCGTAAGGTGATCCGGGTAATGATGCCCATTCACCCGCGGCTTCTTTTAATGCGGCTACAGGATCGGCTAAAATGTCATCAGAAGTGACACCCCTATTTTTAGCGAGTTGCCATCCTGCAATATTTTGAGATTTTGGGCTAAAATCAGTTAATCCTAAACTTCCTGCAACACTATCCCAAGTGGTAGATAAGAATTGGTATCTTCCTGCTGCATCAGAACTATAACCGCCACCACTTTGTATCTGTCTAGGGTGATCACTAAAATCACTAAATGTTGCCCCAGTAAACATGATGTTATAACCATCAGGGTATGTTCCTTCACACCACGCGATAACATCCATATATGTAGACACTTCTACAATTTCATTTTCTAATCCCTCTAACTTTGCGCCATTTGTGGTTCCTCCTGGAACTGGTGTACCGCTACCACCATCAGTGGCAGTACTCGACACTGTTTTAGATCCTCTTAATTCTTGAGGGATCTTGATACCACCGTTTGCCCTAGACCATTTATATAATGTGTCTGATATGGTTAAATCATGGTCTATTACACTAAAAACTGCATTACTAGTTCTGTCTCTTGCGCCACCATTAATAACCAGTGATTCTAATTTTTGATCACCTGTTTCAAAAATTAGATCTAATGACTGAAATGTGATTTTAACGGCTTTTACTGGCATATTATAGGATTAATTTATAAAATATATATTTTTACGGATATCTGGAATTATTAAGTCCTGAATCTAAAAAATTGTTGTGTTCCTCCTATATCGTTCGGGTTTTCGGGTTCTTCCGGTTCTTCCGGTTCAGTCGGCGCGCCGAATAACGGATTACTTAATGCAATAAAATTAAGTGTGATACTCATGCGAGTAGGTAATCCGTTAATATGCGTGTTATTTGGTTCTTCAATTGTGTATGATTCCAGTTTGATCGGCGCTATAACACGTTCGCCGAATACTAAAGACAGTTGAGGCGGATCTTTAACTACCGTCACCTCGATTGATTGCAGTTCAACTTCTTGTTCATTTTCATCCGGTATTTCTTCATCTAAATCCGGATCTAAATTATCTGGATTCAATGGATCGGTAGGATCGCCATTACCGGGAATATTGGGCTGTACTGGCGTTGGTTGTCCGGGTATGTTAGGCTCATAAACTATTCCAGAGAATTGACCAACATCACCAAAAATAGGAGGAACGTTTGGATTATTTCCACCTGGATTATTTGGGTTATTCGGGTTATTGGGAACTGTAGGGAAACCTCCCCCTGGATATTCTCCGGGTAAACCTCCAGGTGTTGGGGTAGGAGTAGGTGATGGTGTTGGTGTCGGAGTTTCCCCAGGTGTTGGGGTAGGAGTAGGTGATGGTGTTGGTGTCGGTTGAATTGGTAATTCCTGATCAACTGTTATCGTTTCGTAAGATGGATAACGTAAAGCGTCTATTGCTTCTACCAATGGACTTAAATCATACTGCAATCCAGGAGAAAAGAAATCTAATGTTAAGCTTAATCGAGTTGCTTTAGCATATTGAAATCTTACATACGGGGTTTTACCGTACATTGGATTACGTTCTATGTATGTCGTTTCGGCTGAATACTGCAAAGATCTTGGTGTTACCAAAAATGTGAATAACGGTTCATCGTTTGTATAATCCAATAATGTGGCGGTTACACCGTTTGATGACGGTGTAATAACTTGCAATGTTGATAAGACTTCTTTATTAAGCATTAAACGGTTTCGTAAATATATATTTTTGGTTAGTATGCTGTCCTATAACTACTATTCTTATAATGTTTCCATTCGCTGTTAATAGCATCCTTCATCTGTCGTACAATTCTTTCGTCTAGTATCCCTTGAATATTTATTGTTATATTAGGAACATTCCCCTGAGTATTCGTTAAAAGATTCTTCATTTGATTTTGAGTTAATACAAATTCGGAATCATTTGCGATTATTGGTTTCGTTCCTGGTGCTAATCTCGATTCTATAGAAATAGCATTCATTAATGGGATATGCCCATACGCCGAATTTTTAATATTCTTTTCGGTATTTTCCGGTCTTGTATTATTTACGTCAACATCTGGAATAATATCACCAACTACAGGTATCGCATTCTTAACGCTGTTGAATATACGTTCAGCGCCATTAACCAATAGATTAAATATTCCGGTAACTCCAGATACTAGAACGTCTATAATAGATGGTATTTGAGCATTAAGGGAATCGCCCCAAAAAGGAATCAAACTATTAAAATATGATTTCATTATTCCGATGAAATTATCGGACACGAATCTAGCTAAATCGTCACCCTGCTTAGAAGCCAGACCTTGTAAACTAACACCTAAATTATTTAGTATTAAATCGGTAAAATACTCTATAAGAACTTCGGTCGTACTTCCGGTTATGTTACCTGAGATTATCCTAGCTTGATTTTCAGCTTCAAGTAATAACCCTTGTCCTATTCCTGATATTAATCCAGCAATAAATACTTGAATAGCAGAGATTATCTTTCCTGCCAAATCGTTAAATACTTGCCCACCTTTCAGAATATCGTCAATATTAAGACCAATCAATCTTCCGATTGATTCACCTAATTTATATATAAATTCCCCGAAAGAACTATTGCCTGAAATAAATTTTCTGACAAATTCTAAGGATTGTAATATTTTTCCTCTATTCGCTTTAATTAATAGTTCCAATGAATTTAATTGTTGGGCTATCCATGTAAAAAAGTCATAGATAAGTTCGAGTGCCCCCGTATCTCTAAATCCCAGATCAGCAAATATGTTAGATATTTCGTTTAATACTTCAAAAAATTGTCCTACAGCGTTGTTTACCGCACTAAGGACAGTTTGACTTCCCCTAGTTTCAATTTGTCTAGCAAAACCGAATATTCCAGATGTTGGATCAAATAATTTGGTTACGAATCCTTCCAATCGACCTTGTAATGTGTTACTTAATCGAGATACAGTTTCATCATCTAAGATTAGATTCCCGACCTTTCTCAATACTTCTACTCTAGCAGCTTCATCTAAATCTTTTAATTCATCGACACCCCTTCTGATAAGTTCTTCTCTTAAACCTCGTAACAAGATGGGGTTTTTCTGGAATAAATCTAATCTAGATAATTCTGCTATTGTAGATGTTCCAGATATCGCTTTCGTTAATGTTGTTAGAACTTCACCCGTTGTTAATCCAGGAGTTGTTTGTGCTAGTAGCCCATAAGCTCTGGATAATTCGGTCGTATATTCGATAAGCTTTCGAGTGTTTAGGCTACCATCTAATTCAGTAGCAGCCGGAATTACTGAATCTAAAAGTTGTCTACCTAAACGCGTGTAACCTTCCGTCAAACCAGGTAAAACGTCTACTTGTTCAGTAATATTTTTGTTTAACTGATCTAAAATGCTGTTAGTTTCTTCGTAGGATTTGTTAAGCAATTGGCTTAATTGTCCTGCTAAAACTGTTGATTCTACCTGTATATCAGCAGCATTACTTAATGCACTGGCAAAGCTTCCTATAGCTGATGTAGCAATGTTTATAGCTGTATTTACAGCAGCAAAACCCGCACCAATGGCTAAGCCACCTAAAATAGTGTCTCCTACAAAACCTTTAGTGGTGTTTTGCAGTCCTTGCAATCGTCTATCAATGCTTCCGATAACGTTGGAAGCCTGATCAATTGCTTTAATAATGAGATCTACTCTAGCCATTTTAGGAAAATATATATTTTAGAATATCATTTGATTATTTACTTTTTATGTTACGTTCTCTGTTAATTCGATTTATTTCAGTATTTCGGATTTCAGATAATTTGACGTATTTACTAACTGGAATATTCTCAAAATATTCTAATGTTTCATAAGATTCATCCATAACCCAGATATTTCTGTAGAATAAATCTAAATTAAATTGATCAATAATCGCTAATTGATAACTACAATATTCAATTAAAGATCGAAGTGCATGACGATTAAATTGATATAGTTGTTCTAAAACGATCGGTTTAGAATCAAAAAAGTTTGATCCTAAAACGATCGCTAAATAAAAACCTTGGTAAAACCCGGATCACCATCGGAATCATTTAACGATTCCAGGATATCTTTATGTTTTTCGATATCCTTAACAGTAACTTCTCTAAATATATATTTTGCCGATCCCGATTGAATAACTTTCATGATAATTCCTGAGTTGCTAAAGTATGAAAATAAAATTCCAGATATCTGAAATTTATTGATTATTTAGTTCTGCGTCTAGTGATTTTTTCAGCAACTCAGGAATCATACTTTTAGCAAAATCAGGGACTATATCGGTTTGAAATTCGATAATTTTGCTAACAACTTCTTTGAAACACGCGCGATTAAGACCCATAACATCGTTAGGGCTTACACCTGGTTTACCGTTCCAAGTTTGCGCTAAAAGAAGCGTAGTTGCAATATAAAATAGATGTTCGTTATCTTTATATTTTTCTCGCAACTCTTTAATATCGGCATAATCAGCAGCAAACGGTTCTCTTATTACTAGAACATCCGTCTTATCTTTGTTTGTCGATTTGAATTCAAATGTTTCGCAGTCTTTAGGTGGAATAAATTTTACATCATGCAGATCAATCATAATTACCTCATTTTGGAATCTAATACAAATGGAATAATGAACACTATTAGGATAGTTTTAGTGAACATTATTATGATTAGCTAATTTCTATATCAGTGCAAGTTATTTGTAGAGTGAATCTTGACATATCCGTTTTATTCAACAAATCGAAATCCCACCCTCTATAACCGATCGGGATTACATTATGACATTTGGCAGATATCGCATGAAATTCGTCAACAGCACAATTCTTTAATGGAACAATCATTAAGATAGTTCCGCTATTCGCCCCTTGTATGATCTCTGTCTGGTTACAGAAATTATCTACCCAATTTGCAATTATCTTATCTTCTTCAGTATTTGCAGCTTTGGATAGTTCGATTGGTTGAACTTCGGGCCGTGTTGGTGTATAGTACTTGTTTATTCCGTTGCTCGTCAAAATAGGTTCACCCGTCTTCGATATCTCGTTAATAGTTTCCCAATAAATATCTTCAAGTACATTATTGGGATCTATTAGATAAATACGAGCGGATGATTTAGTTAGATTGGGAACTGTGGTCGGCATATCAAATTCCTAAAATATATATTTTGGTAGTTTTTAGTATTGAGATTAAGAAGTTGCAACACCTAGATTATTGGAGATGTATATCAATACCTTTTGATTGCTATAGCTAGGTCGAACGGCACATTGCACAACCAAAACACTATCCCCAGCTTCGGGTAAACCTTGATTTACTGTTGTGACAGTGTAAGCGTCTGATATTGGCCTACCCTCTTGCCTGACTAAATAATCGCTGTCTAAAGCTGCTTGCAGTATTCGATTTGCTGTACCTATTGCAGCTAATATAATGTTTGAAGTTCCCGCGATCGGATGATGGATATATGGTTCCATTCCAACTTCAAGCATATAAATCACAATTCGGAAGCAAACAACAGTATTAATGTAATAATATTGTCGTGCTGTTGATAATGTAATACTGTTATCTGGTGCATACCCAATAGCATTAAAATATCGAATTAAATTGATATTATTAGCGTGTGATATTGGCCTTTCATTAACTTTAATGGTTGCTCCTAAACGCGAACAATCAGAGATAATGTATTCCTTTCCTGCTATTACCTCATAGTAAGATCCGTTTGACCAAACACTTAACGTTATTGCCATCATCGCCGCCGAGGGCAATAGTAAAACGTCGGTAGAATTATAATAATGAGGATAATATGTAAATAGTTGTCCTTTAACGGCTGTAAATGTGGCGTTTTTATCAGATACAGCATCGTTAATCGTAGTTGCTGTCGGTTTAATATCAACTATCCCAAACCAATAAGAGTGATTAGTATCATAATCACAGAAATCTCTTAATGCGTCTGATAGTATTTTTCTATTTGCATCTGATAGAGTTTCAAATCCTTCCGGTGCAATAATAATCCCACCTGGATTAAAATTAGGATCGATTGCTTCCAATGCTTCCGTATAATCTGCGATAACCGGAGAATCAGCAACACCACCTGTTTCCCCATTAACCCGATAAAAATATAATCTTACGTTGGTATTTTCTAAGTTGGCAAAATACGAAATAATATATTTTTCTGATGGTGACGTTGTGCCAAATTCGTCTTCAAAATCTTCAACAGAGTTAATAGGAAATAAAGTTTGTATTGTGCCTTCAGACGCACTTCCTAAGATGATTCCTACACCATAAGGCCTAACAATATCTACAGGAGTAGTTGAATCTACGACTTCAATTCCAGGATAACCAACCGTTACATTTACCATAATTGCTTACCGAATATTTGAATTAAATTATTGTATTTCTGTGGCTAAATCTTCATCAAATTCTAGTGGAAATTCATAACTAGGAGAAATATATATTTCTATTCCGGTTACATTTGTTTCTGTAACATTTTGGCAAGTGGGATCGGGTTTTAATGAAGATATTGTATAGATCCAAGACTGTCGATATACCCAAATTCCTTCTACATATTCTGAAAATTCATCGGTTTCAATTCTTAAATATCTTCCTAAGATTGGAACAATTGATAAGTTATCAATAATAAAATCGCTAAAATCTTGGGCTTTATCTTCTTCTCTTAAATCTTTGAATCGAATGAATAAATTAAAATTTAAGTGTCTATTATATATTTGTTCGTGTAAATTATCGTTAATAGGTTCCCATTCAGAACTCACATATTGAACACTGATCTCACATAATGAAGCCGGATTTTTTCTAGACTCTTCTAAAAAATTGTCTTTTGTTATTTTGGTATTGTATCTAGATGATTGTATTAGGTCATTTAAGGCTGTAACGATGCCATTCTTTATAAGAGTAATCATATACTAAATGTTGCTACTCCTATAGAATCTAATGGCGGTGTAGTATCAGTTCCACTGGAATCATTTGAACATATTGAATTTGCGTATTCTATAAATTTTTCATAATCTTCGGCAACCGTTTCGCGTCGATTATAAGAATCTAGAGAATATCTTGCAATTATAATAATCCATTTTTTGGCGGCCCCCGTTATATACACTGGGGGAATTGACCGATCTACGCACGATAATCGCGACCAAAACTCTTCTTCGGCTTGTTGCAGATGAAAAGATATTCTTGGCTCATAAATGTCAGGCGAATTAGGTATATTTAACGCTGATAATTCCGATGCCTCAGAATCATCAAACCATAATATAAACTCTTCGACCGTGACATTTATGAGTGTAGACATTATTTCTCGTCAAAAAGCAATAAGGTATCTTCATCTTCTTCGTCTTCATCATCTAAATTAGATTCATTTAGATGTTCTTCATCAGATTCATCTAGATGTTCTTCATCAGATTCATCTAGATGTTCTTCATCAGATTCGTCTTGATCATCTAAATTAGATTCATCTAGATGTTCTTCATCAGATTCGCCAACATGATCTGTGTTAGATTCATCTAGATGTTCTTCACCGGATTCATTAACACGTTTGACACCGGAATCATCTAGATGTTCTTCATCAGATTCGTTAACAAGTTCGTCACCGGAATCATTCATTTTTACTTCATCGCTTTCCAGAAATTTTTGGAAAGATTTATTCTGCTTTAATGATTCCAGATCTCGTTTAACTAGAACATTTCGACCCGTATTAATTCTGATGAATCTATTATCATTAGTCTTAAAACTAATTTTAGATCCGGTATAATTGAATTCTACACTATCACTCATTATTATCTACCCCTTATAAACTGCTCCTTACGAAATATTACTCATTAGGGCGTTACATCAGCATCATATTCAATATATGAGAAATGCTCAGGAACCTTAAACATCACCTCAGATGTTGCGGCCCACGCTGTAATACCAAAATGAACTCCTGTCGTAGTCTTCACAAATGGATCTGTTCTATCAATGGGCAGATAATGACGAGCAATTTTTTCCGTTGACGAGAAATCGCCAATAACAATCTTTTCTTTAACTGTTCCAGTGGTATAAATCCCAAGTTTAATCAACTCGGAATTATTTAATTCAGTTAAAGGCCGAATGAATCCGACAACTTTACCTCGACTGGCATCAGTTAATAACTGATAAGTTGTGGTGTTGTCTGTGGAACTCATACGATTACGTAATTTATTCCACAGAATATCACTTACAAACAAAGTAATCACATCATAAGGAATATTTGCGGAGATTTTGAATGTTAATACAATTGTCCGTAGCCATTCCTCTAATTCTGTTGGAGTCATTAATAATGGAGTTTCAGCAGTTTCGTCTAAAGTATCGATTTTAGTTGAATTTAGGAAACCTTCAAAACCTGTGTGAGGAATTCCCGCTACAGTCGCTTTATGTAGGGATCTCAATAACCCCGTTCGTGTGTTGACAATAGACGCATTAATTACACTCTCACTAGGTAAACTTATCCCTAGTCTTCTTGCCGTTTGCTCCTTAGCAAGATCGTGTATACTCCATTCGGCCCCATCGATGAACGCTTTAATTTTATATGACGTTCCGCTTATGATGTGGTTTACAAGTGGAATATCGTTAGATCGTCCATCCCAAACTTGCGCTTCACCAACCGTTTGAGTAACGGTACTTGTGTAAGACTCCAAACCTAATGGTAAATCGGGCACAGAAGGAATTACTGATGAATCTGTGCCCCAGTAATTCGGCTCAGGCAATCGATAAAGCTGACGATCGGCGGCTTTTAGACTACCGTGTAAATATGTTCCCAAGCTTGTATAATCAAATGTAGCCATAATCGTGATTTTTTGTAGAGTTTATCAAATTTCCAGATAACTAAAAATATATATTTTTAGTATTAGATTGGGGCAATTGCGGCTAAACCATTATGGTTTTTAGTCACAAATTTATACCCAGTAACAATAACGTTATTCGTTGAAACGTTAGTATAATATCCTAAAGTCGCCCCTGCTGTGGGAATAAAGTACACACTTCCCACTAAGGGAACAATAGTAATAGCGGGATCTACTCTCACCCAAAAATCACCTAATGTTCCGACTGTTAACTCCTCTTTAGGAGCATAATAGTCACGATCGGCGTATTTACCAGGATCGAGCAAAACTCCGATATATTGCCCATTAGCGACACTCGCTAAAGCAAATTGTCCATTAGCTGGATCAATAACTGCTGCTGTACCAAAATATAAATTTGTGGATGCTAATTTATTAACAAATACTTCGCTACGAAAGCTTTGTCTAACGTGATTAGCGGAATGAGTTGCAATCATTCCGGGCATTCCTAACCGATAACCGCCGTAGTCGGCTTCCCCTAGTACTGGCATAATCTCTTAACCTTCAACGAATGGTAATAATACTATTAAACTCTTACAAACACAGAAATTATCGGCTACCCAGTTGTTTGTTCAATGCTGCAATCATTTCGGCCCGATAATCAACTTCATCAGCATTTGATTCAGTTTCAATTGATCCCGGTGTATTAAATAACGAATCAAATACGCTATTAACTACAGTCGGTTTTTTGGTAGATTCTTCTTGAGTGGAATCATTAGCAATAGCCGAATCATATAATCCATCTAAATAGGCTATCTTGGAATCATCCGTCAAATCTAGAGAATCTAGATTAGTAGCTAAACTCGGATATTTGACTTTTAGATAGGATTTCTTGATATCAATTGTTGACAAACTTGCATCCATTTCAAATTTTGGATCGGCTTTTTTCATGGCAGGAATTACTTGTTTCCAGACATTAAGACGATTCGCCAATTCTTTACTAATGTCTACTGTAGAATCTGCTTGAGATTGGCTTTTAATTTTATCCAGTTCGACTTTAACTGAATCTAATTGCCCTTGTAAATTAGATAATTCAATATCTTTTTGTTTAACTAGATCTTCGGCAACTTTGGCTTTATTTTCTGCTGAGTCTAAGTTTTGTTTCAAAGTATCTTGTGCCGACTGATCTGCAATTAAAACATCTCTTAGTTGATTGGCGCTATCACCTTCAACCGTATAAATTACGCCTTTGTATAAAATTTGTGTCATTTGACTATTTCCTGTTATAATGTCCGATTTTTGGTTTAACGTGAAATACTTAGGCTTATCAGCGTTGTCAAACTGAATAATTCTGTCTAGTTCTTCCGGTATATCCGGTATTTCGGAAGCGTCAAAAAGTTCTGTTGAGTATAGAAAATTTTCTAAATCAACTGAATCATAATTAATTGCAACACTTGATCCATGCCTAGCCAGTTCAATAACTGATAGATGATTACCAATTCTTTTTATCTGTTCTCTAACATCTTCACCGGAATCATTATTTATTTTTTTCAGTAATGCGTCATAACCCGTGCTTAATTGAGTTACACGCTTAGATTTAATGTTATCAATTACATTTTTGTCATAAATGGTTCCCGTAAACCACAAAAATGCGTTATCAAACACATAACCGTGGCCCGTAGAACCACGAGTATAATTTCTAGCATTCTCCGGTGTTATTTTAACAGGAGGATGCGGCGATGTGACAGGAACCATCTTAAATGATTCTGCGGAATCAACTAAAACTTTATCACTGACTGTCTGGTAATATATCTTTCCAGTTTTCTTATCTATATACGGAAATTTTCCCGTCCTTGCAATCGGAGCAACAAAACGCAAAAATCCAGCATCAGTAATAGTTGCTGTTTTAATAGGAAAATTATCGTATAAGAAAACTGTCATGAAATATATATTTTGTAAGTATTTTTGACGATCTAGGACTTTTGAAGCGTGTATAAACGTCGAAAATATCTTACTAATAATATAATATCTTATATTATATTTTCTGTCAACGTAATAATTTACATTATCTGTAAAGAATTATTACAATATTTCTTATTAAAAAGCTGATATGTTACAAGCTAACCCATAAAATTACATCATATAAATTTGGTTTATTGTAATTATAAATAAGATGATAGCGAGAAAATTGTTCCATTTCTGATATACTTACATCTTTCATTTTTCAGATATCTGGAATTTTGTCTTAGTTACTAGGACAATCATTTTCTGTATAGATTTTTGCTAAACTAACAGGATCTTTCCCCGCATTTCCTACACAATAAAATGATTGCCAATCACGATAAGTTTGTCCGCTTTCAGTTTCGTGGACATTATAAAAAACTTTAGCGGTTATAGGGGGCAATTCACCAACGTTATCCGGCATTGCATAAATATATAATTCGTTAGGAGCATTACTATTTTGGCGCAATTGATAACGATATCCGTCACCTGTAATATAACGAACTTGTCTTAACTCCGATTGCGATAAATAGCTATTATTAAAAATATAACTATTTCGTTGAAGTTGAATCAAGTGTTTAACATCATTAATAGCCTTAGATACTTGAATATTATGTTGTTTATTATCCCAAGAAGTAGTAATGAAAATTAAGATAACTACAAAAATCACGAATGTCGTTAAAAAATCTGCTGATTCAAAATCGCGGTTCTGAATCCATTTTCTTAGTATATATTTAGGTTTGTCTAAAATCATCATTATTTATTGTAGTATTACCACCTAGGGCATATTATTTTTCATCTAATTCTTGTATTTCATCTTCTGGGTTAGCAGTTACAAAGGGTGATCTTATCTTAATTTTTTTGCTAGCAGTATTAAGGGCATAACCGCCTACACCAATCACACCAATGTTTAGTAACAATTCAACAATATCAGCAAGATTGCTAGAATGATCGTCTTTGCCTCCTTCAAATTTAATCCCGTTAATCGTGCCCGAAACACTAAATCGCGTTCCTAATGCTAATAATATGAGCATGAATAAAAAAGCATTACGGATACGATTATTTTTATGATTTTTGGCCTCAATTATTAATAATCGGGCCTCCATCTTATCCAATTTTTTATTTATATCAGAACATGATAATGATGATGTTTCCATATCATCATCATTATTAGATTCTATCATATTATTCCGATCCTTAGACATTATCTGTACTCAATAATACATTTGCATCTACCAGCACATTCACAATTAAAACCTGGTAAAACAACATCTTCTAATTTTGCCCATATTCCCGTACTATATCGAATACAAGATGGACAGTGTTTGTCGCCTCTTAACGATCGTTTAGCTTCCGTTGCCCCAAGTTCTTTTTTAATATCCTGATTTACCAATTGTCTAGATAGGTTTCCCGATTCGGAATAGTGTGCTATACGAGATCTCATCTTTTCTCTGGTTTCGCCTTCAGAGTTTAATTCTCGTAATATATATTTTAGACCGAACCTTTCGCCTGTATCAGGATCACGCCCATTATATTGTTGACGAATAATTGAGTTAATTTGTTTCAACCTGGAATCATTTAATTTATCTGTGCCCCCTGCCCCCATAATTCCCGATAGAATATGCAGTTCTTTTATATAATCAGCTTGTCTGATAATGAATACATCTAAATCAATTTTCTTATCATATAATCTATCGACTAATGAAACCATATTTTCTTTAACACGATCTATGTTTCTATTAACAATAGATAAACTAGCGTCTCTAGATAAGAATTGGCCTTTAGACGCTCCCTGAGTATATCTAAATCTTTTACTCTTAGAATCATATTCAAAATCTAATGATGCTGTCCTAACCATACTATTATTTCAATGATTCCAAAGTTTGATCTACATCATCTTGATCGATATTCAAATTATCTATATATCGGTCAACGCGGTCGCGTTCCTGTTTATTTAGATCGAATTTTATACTTTCCGGTTCGCTTGAATTATCGCTATCATTCTCCGCATCGTTCATAGTTTCATTCATTTCTTTGTTTGCTTCATCATTATTTTTGAAGTATTCAATTTGTCTTAATCTTTTAACAGCGCCATTTTTAGTTTTATAACAACCTAATTTCTTTCCCGATTTAGAAAATACACACCATTCTGAATTTATTTTCTCAATGTAATCAAAATTAAATTCGGTTTCTAAATTGTCAGACATATCAGAAGTAGTAACAACGCTAGTATTATTATTACGCTTACCACTATTCCTAATTGTATTCCCAGATATATTATCGGTATTTCCGATAGCAGGATCATCATTATTCAAAATTTCTCTTTCATATTGTTCATTAATCCGTTCATCTAACGTAAAATTAGGAATCAATATTTTATTGGAATGTCCATGTACAGACATTCTGACTTCATATTTAGTTAATACCCCGTTATCAATAGCCTTTAATCCAATATCCTGAATTTTTTCTAATAATTCGGCATACTCTAGCGGATCAAGTTCATAAACTGGAGGAAAATTAATTGAATATGATCCCGGATCACGCCCATTTGTAAACCCATCTTGCGCTTTCGTTGCTAATTTTACACAATAATGGATATTGTTCTTCCAATGAAATTCCTGCCAAGAGTGAATGTTAAGAGAGTGTTCTAATCTTTCTTGCTTACCTCTGCCCTCTCCCCCTAGTCCCTTGTCTTGTGATGTTCCCAATACCTTGTATCGAACAAGATCGGATTCTGCGACCATGTAATCAACTACTTGATCAATAATTTTATCAACTCCCCCAAAATTTCTAGTAATATATTCCACTGATTCAGTGCGACGATCGTAGGCTATCGCACGGATCAATGACTTCATCATTCTCATGAGCAAAACTTTATCTTGCACTATACCAAAATTGTTAGTTTTACTCATAGCGGTCAGTCCGTCCACTCCGTAAGTAAGAACGGAATGATCGGATAACATCGTAGAAGCTCCTCCCATTGCAGCTAAGAAGGATACAATACTATCATACGATGCTTGTAAAATAGACATATTATCATATTTTTTGTGGATGCTATGGGGCATCCAATCTCCTACAAATTTTAGTAATCTGGAACCATGAATTATATATTTATCTTCTTTTGCTTCAAACTTATTTTTACGTAATTTGACAACATAACGATCATCCAACGATTCTGTCTTACGAGTTGAATTTTTTTTATTTTCTGATTTAGCTATTAAATCTAAACCATTGAGAGATTGTGGCAAACTATAATCGTCATTGTTATATACCGAATCATTAAAATAATCGTTATCCGGCTTATTCGGATCATACGGTTTAATAGAATATTTATCTAATACTTCGATACGATTGAATGTTTTTATATTATCAATGTTTAATGGTTTATCAAATGTTTGCTCGTCATCAATTCCAAGCAAAATATAAGATACACCATGTAACCTAGCCTCTATAGAAGCTTCCCTGAATTTATATTCTAGTGAAGTTTGCTTGCCCTTGCCGTCAATCATACTATTAAAGTATTGGTGACATTGTTCGGACAAAGTACTATACTTTTTATATTTCTGTGTTGCAAAATTAATTTCGCACCATGATGCTTCCAGTGGATATGTCATGACCAATCGTTTACATATCCTAGATCCCACAAATAAAGCAACTAATTCACTATAAGATAATATTTTAGTATCTGATATTTTATAATGTTCTTTCGGATCGTCAGATGTTCCTAATCCGGTAAATGGATTGTAAATGTTACTAAGATTCCCAACATTATCGCTAGTGCCATAGTAATATGAATCATTAATTGATTCCGTTACATTACCATTGCTTTCAAATGGGTTAATATCAGATGAATATGTCATGATTATAAAACAATATCAGTAGTTGTTAATCCAAAAATTCTGCCTAACGATCTGTTGTGATAATTTAATATATCTTGTCTAATTTTGTTCACTAAAACAATTTCTGAAAATAAACCCGTAAAATAATTTCCTAATGTGCCAGCTGATCGGCCTCCACCTATTATCGTTTCCTCATCTGTCAAATTAGGTGTTGAAGCTAAATTAGATCCTGATGCCTGAGTTAATTCTATACCATCGACAAAACAGCGATGATCACTGACAACAGCATTAGCGATGTTAATAAACGTGTAAATGTGCCAATCAGCCGGATTAGTTGGTGAATTAAATATTCTATTCCATCCATTTGACCTAAATGATGGGGCATTCAAACCGAACGACTTGACTGTGCCATTTGTCGATGCTATTGCTCCAACTTGAAATACTCGTCTAATAGTTGCTGCTGTTGCTGTCCCAACAATAAAAACAGCCATTTCAGGATTTCCGCTTATACCTGACGTTCCCCCTGTAAAAACTTGAGACGTTGCCCCAAAATCAATGGCAGGCATACCATTGATTTGGTTTGTCTTATATTTTATACCCGATCCTGTTGCTGTAAAAGTTTGATTAGTTGCGCTTTCGCGTAACGTAGTAATATCGTCATCATGACTTAACCCAACTTGATGCCTAGCAGCATAATGACGCAAAGCACCATGTAATCTGGGACGATAAAATCCATGATTACCAGAATTTCCAGAAATTGCAGAAATAGCCGAAACCATAATTAAATACTCGTGGAAACTGGATACACATTATATTTCCAGTTATTTTCTGTTGCTGCATCCACAATGGATTGATAAGTCGTAATTAATCCGGTTAACTCTTCGGGCGTAATACTAATTTCAGCTAAATCACTTGGTTCAATTGTGGCAGCATAGTTCTGTCTATTCCATTGATACAATTGCTGCTCGATGACTGGCATTAATGCCCGTAATTGATTCGCAATTTCACGTTGTTTCTGGGCAAATTTGATTTTTTCTTGTTTAATCAAATTTCCTTTAGCTTCAATTTGATCTGTTGATAATTCCGGCATGATTAG